>JAESGM010000067.1_pt1 | contig 336995 bp, 291 predicted proteins | sample 9269721 | NCBI WGS metagenome assembly JAESGM01 (sample SAMN15720920, study PRJNA650825) | algae metagenome | isolation source: Komarekiella atlantica HA4396-MV6 and co-occurring heterotrophs from... | place: USA: Theobald House, Kauai, HI | collected 2009-07-29
CAGCACCAGCATGGTGATGCTGAGCGCACCGCCATAGTTGAAGTCGAAGACCGAGCTGTATTGCTGGAAGATCAGCATCGAGAAGACGGTGATCCGCCCGCCGCTGAGCAAAGCCGGCGTGACATAGGCGCTGACCGCCAGCATGAAGACCATGACGGCGCCGGCCATCAAACCGGGCAGGCTGAGCGGGAAGATGATCGTGCGGAAGGTGCCAGCCGGCGTCGCGCCGAGATCGGCGGAGGCGTGCTCCAGCGCCGGGTCGACCTTGGCGAGCGCATTGCCGACGGCGAGGACGATGAAGGGCAGCAGGATATAGACGAGGCCGATCAGGATGCCGAGCTCGGTGCCGAGGAAGCGCATCGGCCGTTCGATCAGGCCGAGCCCGATTAGCCCGTCATTGACCAGGCCGTTGCGGCCAAGCAGCACCATCCAGCCGAAGGAGCGGACGATGTTGCTGGTGAAGAGCGGCACCACCAGCAGGATCACGCAGAACCGGCGCCAGGGCCGCCACTTGACGATGCGGACGAGATACCAGGCGAGCGGATAGCCGATCAGCACGCAGACCAGCGTCGTCAGCGCGCCGATCCGGAAGGTCACCCAGAGCACGTCCCAGTGATAGGCGTCGGCGAGGATGCGCAGGTAGTGCGCGAAGGTCGGCTGGCCCGCCGGCGTCGTCAGGCTCGCGATCAGGACGACCGCCATCGGCGCCAGGAAGAAGGCGACGAAGAAGGCCGCCGGCAGGGCGCAGAGCAGCAGGACCGGGCGCAGCGTTCCGCTCATCACGCATCCCCTGGCACGAGGCGGAGGTCCGAGAGGCGGATACTGGCGAAAACGGGCTGGCCGACGCTCAAGCCGGCCAGTGCGGAGGGGGCGAGCCGGGCGGTCAGCGTAGCGCCACCAACGGCCAGCGCCACCGAGGCATGGCTGCCGGCATGGACGACCTCGGAGAGCACGGCCGGCAGGGAGAGGCGTTCGGCGACAGACTCGGTCGTGACGAGGATATCCTCCGGCCGCAGCACGCCAGTGAGTTCGCCTTGCGGTGCATCGGCGGCCGGCAGATTGATGGCGCCATCGAGCAGGGAGAAGCTGCCATCGCCGCGCCTGTCGACCGCGAGCAGGTTGGCGTCACCAATGAAATCGGCGGCGAAGCGGCTCGCCGGCTGCGCATAAATGTCCTGGCCGCGGCCGACCTGCTCGATGCGGCCTCGTTTCATCAGCACGATCCGGTCGGCCAGCGTCATCGCCTCCTCTTGGTCGTGCGTCACGAACAGAAAGGCGATGCCGAGCCGGTGCTGGATCTGCTTGAGCTCGCTCTGGACCTTCTTGCGCAGCTTCAGGTCGAGCGCGCTCAAGGGCTCGTCGAGCAATAGCAACTGAGGCCGGTTGACGATGGCCCGCGCCAGCGCGACGCGCTGCTGCTGGCCGCCGGAAAGCTGGGCCGGCAGGCGCTCGCCAAAGCCGGAAAGGCCGACGAGCTCCAGTGCCTCGGCGGCGCGCTTGGCGGCCTCGTCCTTCGCGATGCCCTGCCGGCGCGGCCCGTAGGCGACATTCTCGGCGACGCTCATATGTGGGAAGAGTGCGTAGTTCTGGAACACCGTGTTGAGCGGGCGCCGATAGGGCGGCAAGCGCGTCACATCCTCGCCGGCGAGCCGGATCGTGCCAGATTCCGGCGTCAGGAAGCCGGCGATGCAGCGCAGCAGCGTGGTCTTGCCGCAGCCCGAGGGCCCCAGCAGGGCGATGAACTCGCCCTGCTCGACGGAAAGCGCGATCGCCGTCAGCGCCGGCTGCCCGCCGAAATGCTTCGACAGGCCGTCTATGGCGAGGATGGGGCTCATGCTGCGGCTCGCGATGCTGCTGCTCGTTCGCTCACTTGCGGGCGATCTGGCGGTTCCAATCATCGACGACGCGCGAGCGCAGCGCGTTGATCTCGGCCCAGTCGAAGAGTTGCAGGTTCTTCACCGAGCCGGTCTCGCCCCAGGGCAGCTTGCGGGCGGTCTCGGGCTTGACCGTGACGTTCTTCACGGAGGGGCCGAGATAGAGTTTTTCCGCCAGGCAGCCGGAAGCTTCCGGCGTCAGCGCCTGGTTGATGAACTTTACCGCCGCATCCTTCTTCGAGGTGCCCTTGACCAGATGCAGGCGGGCATCGGTCGCCCAGGCGCCTTCCTTCGGCACGACGAAGCCGATCGGCAGGCCCTTGTCGGCGAGATCCCAGGCGCCGACATTGAAATGCGCGCCGATGATCGCCTCGCCGCTCTGATAGGCATTGGTGGCGGCGCCCGACGAATCGAAGAACAAGGCGGCCTTCAGCTCTTTGATCTTCTTGAAGGTCGGGGCGAGGTCGCCGGCCGGATGGCCCCAGATCTTCGACAGGAACATGACGAAGGGCACGCCCGAGGAATTCGCTGGCGACGGGATGGTGACGGCGTCCTCGAACTCCGGCTTCCAGAGGTCGTTCCAGGAGGTCGGCGCGGCCTTGACCTTCTGGGTGTTGTAGGTGAGCCCGAGCGAGTAATAGCCGGTGCCGACCGCATAGGTGGTCGCGCCGCTCTTGTAGATCGCTTCGGGCAGGGTGTTGGCGAGATTGGGGATCGCCGCCGCATCGAGGTTGTCGGTCACCTCGGCGGCGAGGGCGAGCTCGCTGATGCCGCCATCCATCCAGGCGACGTCGATGGTCGGAGCCGATTTCTGCTGCTGCAGCTTCGCCAGGGTGACGGTCGAGGTGCCGATCTCGGCATTGACGGCGATGCCGGTCGCCTTGGTGAACGGTTCGGCGACGCAGGCTTTGAAGGCGTCGCCCCAATTGCCGCCATACCAGGCGACCGTGATCGATGAGGGCTGGGCCAATGCCGGAGTGGTGAGCACGGTGCTGGCGAGCATGGCCGTGGCCAGGCGGGCGGTACGGGTCATCGTCGTTCTCCTCTGCCGAGCGTCTTTGCGCTTCTGCAGGACATGTTGGCGCGCAGGCCACAAAAGGCACTAGAATGCACCGGCCCAAAATTTGAATAATCACGACATGAGCACCATCGAGCTCCTTCAACCCGCCAGTGACCGGCCGCAATCCGCGCCAGTTCCCGTGTCGCGGCTGCGGATCGGCTTTCTCCTGCTTGACCAGTTCACGCTCGCCGCCTTCTCCGGGCTGATCGACGTGCTCAGGCTGGCGGCGGATCATGGCGGGCGCAGCCGCCAGCTGCATGCGAGCTGGACGGTGATGAGCCTCGACGGCGAGCCGCGGCGCTCAAGCTGCGGCGTCTCGGTCACGCCGAATGCAGGCCTGCTCGACCCTACCGGCTTCGACTACATCGCCGTCTGCGGCGGCAACGACTATCTCAACGATGCTCTCCCTGAGAGCCTGCTCGGCTATCTGCGCCGGGCGGCCGCCTCCGGCGTGCGTCTGCTCGGCATCTGCACCGGCACCTTCGCCATCGCCCGGGCGGGTCTCGCCGGCCCGCGCCGGGTCTGCGTGCACTGGAACGTGCTGGACGCTTTCAAGGAGCGCTTTCCCAAGGTCTCGGCGGGGGTGGAGCGGCTCTTCATCGACGAGGGCGACCTGATCACCTGCGCAGGGTCGACGGCCGCGATCGATCTTGGGCTCTATCTGGTCGCGCGCCATTGCGGTCGCGACAAGGCCCAGCAGGCGATGCGGCACATGATGCTGCAGGACATGCGGCCGGCCGAGATGCCGCAGCCGCATTTCTATGCCGAGCTCAGCCCGAACCTCGACGTCAGGGTGCAGCAAGCGGCGCAGTTCATCGAGCAGCGGCTCGACAATCCCCCGCCGATCGCCGCCGTCGCGCGCTATGTCGGGGTCAGCCCGCGGCAGCTCGAACGGCTGTTCGGGGCCTCATTGGGCCAGAGCCCGGCCGCCTTCCAGCGCAAGCTGCGGCTCGACTATGCGAAATGGCTGATCCTGAACAGCAAGCGCTCGCTCACCGACATCGCCATGGGCGCCGGCTTTTCCGACAGCGCGCATCTCTCGCGGGATTTCAGGGCGGCCTTCGGGGAAACGCCGCGTTCCCTGCGCCAGAACACGTAGGCGAGCGACCCATCGGAGCCCTCCAGCGGCTTTCATCCCAGTGTCCGTTCTCGGGCAGACGCTCAATGTCCACTCGTGGCGCCTTTCGTCTTGGAGCCTGCCCCAGCAAGCGCTCGCAAGACGAGCGCCGGGCGCGATCCGATCCGCTTTGCACGATTGAGATAATCGCATTTGACGCTTCGCCGGCGATGTCGGCTCGTCAACGCTTGGCGAACCAGCGCGACGCGTGGCCGGCGACGGTGATGTGCCTGCCATTGGAAGCTGACAACGAGGATCCTCCTCGTTGCCCAGTTTTACACATTGGCTGAAGTGGACGGGATTGCGCCCGCTGACCCGGCCCGGTGAAGTCGTCCCGAGAGCAAAAATCAGAAAAGCTCTGCAGGGAGGATATCGTGCTGACAAGGTCAGGATTATTCGCCGGCGCGATCCTATGCGCCCTCACTGGTTCGGCGATCGCCCAGCCGAAGACGATCAGCCTGTGGCACCCGTTCACCCTCGAGACCGACATGATCTATGGCGGCATCAAGGCCTTCAACGAGTCGCAGAGCGAGTACCGCATCGACCCGCGCATCGTGCCCGGGCCGCAAATGGATTCCGAACTCATCAAGGCGATCGCCAGCGGCTCGGTGCCGGATCTCGTGACGCTCGACAATCCTGTCGTCGCCAGTTTCTCGGCGCAGGGCACTTTGACCGATCTGACCGAGCGCGTCGGCAAATCGACGGTGATCAAGCCGGATGTTTATTTCAAGGGGCCGTGGGCCTCGGGCCTCTGGAAACAACGCATCTTCGCCGTGCCGCGCGACGCCAACACCCTGGCGCTCTGCTACAATGCCGACATGTTCAAGGCGAAGGGGCTCGACCCCGACAGGCCGCCCAAGAGCTGGACCGAATTGCTCGATGCCGCCAAGGCGCTGAAGGACCTGGCCAAGAACGTCTACGGTTTCGGCTTCAGCGCCGTGCAGGCCGAGGAGGGTGTGTTCCAGTTCCTGCCGTTCCTGCACCAGGCCGGCGGCGCGGTCGACAAGCTCGATGCTCCGGAGGCGACCGAGGCGCTCGAATTCTGGGCGAGCATGGTCAAGGACGGCATCGCCTCGCGCGACGTCATCAACCAGCGTCAATACGAGGTGACCAACACTTTCATGGCCGGCAACGCCGCGATGGTGATGTGCGGGCCGTGGGAGCTGCCGCGCCTGCAGAAGGAGGCGAAGTTCGAGTGGCGCCTGGCGCTGCTGCCGGTCAAGGCCGGCAAGGACATCGCCGCCTCGGCGCTCGGTGGTTATGACTGGGTCGTGCCCAAGGGCGCGAAGCAGGCCGACGGCGCCTTCCGCTTCATCGAGTTCATGTCGGATCCTAAAATCCTGAATGAGGGCTGGAAGACCGGCCGACTGGCGCCGCGCACCGACGTCACCGTCTCCGACCCGCTCTGGCCGCAGGCCTATGGCATCTACCGCAAACAGCTCGAGAGCGCTCGCGCCCGCGGTCCGCATCCGCAATGGCCGGAGATCTCGCGCGCGATCCAGATCGCGATGCAGGAGGCTGTGACCGGCACCAAGCCTGCGGCAGCCGCGCTCGCCGACGCGGCGCGGAAGATCAAGCCGATCCTGGCCAAGACGCCGTTGTGATCGTGAACGGGGAGCGGCCCCTCGCTGCTCCCGCCTGTCCAAGCCGAGCTCGGAGCGAAAACAGCCCATGCCGGGATCTCCCTCAGCGCTGCTCCATGTCTTCCTGGCGCTGCCGATCCTCTATCTCATCGGCTTCGTCGGGTTTCCGATCGCCTACAACCTGATGATGAGCGTGCAGGAGGTGAATCTCGGCAACATCACCGAGTTCATCCGCCCCTTCGTCGGGCTCGACAATTATCGCACCGTCCTCGCCGACGAGTCGTTCCGGAAAGTGCTGGTCAACACCTTGCTCTTCGTCGGCTGCAACGTCTTGGCTCAGGTCGGAATCGGCCTCGCCGTGGCGCTGTTTTTTGCCCAGGACTTTCCGGGAGCGGGTTTCATGCGCGGCCTTCTGCTCTGTTCCTGGATGCTGCCGGCGCTGGTCGTCGGCGCACTTTGGAAATGGATCTTCGCGACCGAGTACGGCGTCGCCAACTCCGTGCTCTCGGCTCTGCATCTGATCGGCTCGCCGATCCATTGGCTTTCCGACCCGGCGGTGGCGCTGACCTCGGTGACGCTCGCCAATATCTGGTTCGGCATGCCCTTCAGCATGATCCTGATCGCCGCTGCGCTGACCGCGATCCCGAAGGAGCATTACGAGGCCGCCTCGCTCGACGGCGCCGGCAGCGTGGCGCGCTTCTGGTACATCACCTTGCCGGCGCTGAAGCCGGCGCTGCTCGCCATCGCCTGCCTGGTGACGATCTACACGATGCGGGCCTTCGACCTGATCTTCGCGATGACGCAGGGCGGGCCGCTCGACGCCTCGAACGTGCTGCCGCTGCTCTCGTATCAGTTCTCGTTCAAGCAGTTCGATTTCGGCACCGGCTCGGCCATGGGCTCCTTCGCTTTCCTGATCGTCTTCGGCGTGGCGCTGCTTTACGTGCGTACGCTGAAGCAGGAGACGGCGTCGTGAGCGTCAGGTTCCGCCAGCTCGGCGTGCTGCCCTTGGGCGGCTGGCCGGTCACGGTCGTCGCCGCGCTCGGCGTCTGCGTCTACCTGTTCCCGATCTACTGGATGCTGATCTCGGGCCTGAAGGATTCGGCCGAGATCTTCGCCAACCCGCCGACCTTCGTGCCACAGGCGCCGTCACTCGCCGCCTTCGAATACGTTCTCGTCCGCGAGAACGTGCTGCGCTACCTGCGCAACAGCCTGACCATCGCGATCCCGGTGACCGTGCTGACGCTCATTCTCGGCGCCATGGGCGCCTATGCGATGAGCCGGCTGCGCAACCGCCTGGTCGATATCGCGATCGTCGTCGTGCTGCTGCTCCAGGTCTTCCCGGAGGCGCTGCTGGCGACGCCGATGTTCATCATCTTCCGCTCGCTCGACCTGCTCAACACCTTCGCCGCCGTGATCCTGGCGACGACCTCGAAGACGCTCGCCTTCGCGCTGGTGATCCTGCGGCCGATGTTCCGGCAGGTGCCCTTCGAGCTGGAGGAGGCCTCCTTCGTCGATGGTTGCACCAGGCTGCAGACCTTCCGGCTCGTCGTGCTGCCGCTGATGCGGGTGCCGCTGATCGTCGTCGGCACGCTCTGCTTCGTCCAGGCCTATGGCCAGTTCGTCTATGGACTGACCTTGCTCAGCCAGCAGGAGCTGCAGCCAGCGACGGTCGGCATCTACAGCTTCGTCGGCGCCGAATATGCCGACTGGCACCGGGTCATGGCCTTCTCCTCGATCTTCGTCCTGCCGATCCTGGCGATCTTCCTCGCCATGCAGCGCCGCATCGTCTCCGGCCTTACGGCGGGAGCTCTCAAATGATCCAGACAAATGTGTTTGGGAGGTTCGAACGATGCGCGTGACGGTGTGGAACGAGTTCCGGCACGAGAGATCGAACCCGGCCGTCGCCGACGTCTATCCGGACGGCATTCATGGCGCGATCGCTGCCGGTCTTGCCGAGAACGGCATCGCGGGGGTGCGGACCGCGACGCTGGACGAGCCGGGGCAGGGGCTTTCCGCCGAGCGCCTGGCCGAGACCGATGTGCTGGTCTGGTGGGGCCATCGCCACCATGACGAGGTCTCGGATGCGCTGGCTGCAGCGGTCTGCGAGCGCGTCAATGCCGGGATGGGCCTCGTCGTGCTGCATTCCGGGCATTTCTCAAAAGTGTTCAAGCGGCTGATGGGCACGCCCTGCACCTTGCGCTGGCGCGCCGAGGGCGAGCTCGAGCGGCTCTGGGTGGTCGATCCCGCCCATCCCGTCGCCGCCGGCATCCCTCCCTTCTTCGAGCTGGAGCGCGAGGAGATGTATGGTGAGCCTTTCGAGGTGCCGCCGCCGGACGAGCTCGTCTTCCTCAGCTGGTTCAAGGGCGGCGAGGCCTTCCGCAGCGGCTGCGGCTACCGACGCGGGCGCGGGCGGATCTTCTATTTCCGGCCCGGCCACGAGACCTTCCCGACCTATCATGACGCCATCATCCGCAAGGTCATTGCCAACGCCGCGCGCTGGGCGGCGCCGGTCGCGATGGAGGCCGAGCCCTTCCAGAACCGGCGCATCATGCCGCCGCTCGAGCCGATCTGAGGGCAGTGCGATGGGCAAGCGCATCTATGTCGCCGGCACGCTCGACACCAAGAGCACCGAATTGACCTATGCCCGCGACGCGATCCGCGCCATGGGCGAGCAGGCTGTGATCGTCGATCTCTCGACGCAGCCGCATGGCCATGCCGCCGATATCGCCGCCACCGAAGTCGCGGCGCATCACCCCGATGGCGAGAAGGCCGTCTTCACCGGCGACCGCGGCACGGCGATCGCGGCGATGACCGAGGCCTTCGCTCGCTTCCTTCCGGGACAGGATGACGTTGCCGGCGTGCTTGGGCTCGGCGGCTCGGGCGGTACGGCGCTGGTCGCGCCGGCGATGCGGGCGCTGCCGGTCGGCGTGCCGAAGGTCCTGGTCTCGACGATCGCCTCGGGCAACGTCGCCGGCTATGTCGGGCCGACCGATATCGCGATGATGTATTCGGTCACCGACATCGCCGGGCTGAACCGGATCTCGCGGCTGGTCATCGCCAATGCCGCTCATGCCGTCGCGGGCATGGTGAAAGGCGCGGTCGCGATCGCGCCAGCAGCGGACGACAAATTCTTGATCGGCCTCACCATGTTCGGCGTCACTACGCCTTGCGTGAACCAGGTGGTGGAGACGCTATCGGGCAAATTCGAATGCCTGGTCTTCCATGCCACCGGCACAGGCGGCCAGTCGCTGGAGAAACTCGTCGATTCCGGCCTGATCCATGCTGCGATCGATGCGACCACGACCGAGCTCTGCGACCTGCTGATGGGTGGGATCTTTCCCTGCACGGAAGACCGCCTCGGCGCTTTCGCCCGCACCGGCACCCCCTATGTCGGCAGTTGCGGGGCGCTCGACATGGTCAATTTCGGCCCGCCGGAGACCGTGCCCGCCCGCTATGACGGAAGGCTGTTCTACCGCCACAACCCGCAAGTGACGCTGATGCGCACCACGGCCGAGGAGAATGCCCGGATGGGCGTTTGGCTGGCCGAGCGGCTCAATCGCTGCGACGGTCCGGTGCGCTTCCTGATCCCGGAGGGCGGCGTCTCGCTGCTCGATCTGCCGGGGCAGGCCTTCCATGATCCAGCCGCCGACGCGGCCTTGTTCGACGCGTTGGAGCGCACGCTCAAACCGGGCCCGCGCCGCAAACTGCTCCGCCTGCCTTACGCCATCAACGACCCTGCATTCGCCGACGCCCTCGTCGCCCAGATGCACGAAGCCCTAGCAGAGGCCTGAGCCATGCCCCCATTCCAGAGACAGCAGCTGGTCGACCGCTTCCAGGACATGGTTCGCCGCGGCGAGAAGATCGTCGGCGGCGGCGCCGGCACCGGGCTTTCGGCCAAGTGCGAGGAGGAGGGCGGGATCGACCTCATCGTCATCTACAATTCCGGCCGCTACCGCATGGCCGGCCGCGGCTCGCTCGCCGGCGTGCTGGCCTATGGCAACGCCAACGAGATCGTCGTCGACATGGCGCGCGAGGTGTTGCCGGTGGTGAAGCGCACACCGGTCCTGGCCGGGGTGAACGGCACCGACCCGTTTTGCCTGTTCGACAGCTTCCTCGACGAACTGAAGCGCATGGGCTTCTCCGGCGTGCAGAATTTCCCGACGGTCGGGCTGATCGACGGCGTCTTCCGGGCCAATCTGGAGGAGACCGGCATGGGCTATGGCCATGAAGTCGAGATGATCCGCACGGCCCGTTCCAAGGACATGCTGACCACGCCTTACGTCTTCAACGAGGCGGAGGCGGTCGCGATGACCGAGGCAGGAGCCGATATCCTCGTCGCGCATATGGGCCTGACCGTCGGTGGCAAGATTGGCGCCGAGACGGCCTTCAGCCTGGCCGATTGCGTGCCTCGCATCGACGCCATCGCCGCGGCGGCGCGCGCCGTCCGCGAGGACATCATCATCCTCTGCCACGGCGGCCCGATCTCCTCGCCCGACGATGCGCGCTACATTCTTTCGCAATGCCGTCACTGCCATGGCTTCTACGGCGCCAGCTCGATGGAGCGGCTGCCGACCGAAGCTTCGCTGACGGCCCAGACCCGCAGCTTCAAGGCGATCGCGAAGGCCGCCGAATAGAGACGACAGGAGGAAATGGAAATGGCGAAAGTCTATGTCAGCGGGATCATCGATGCGCCGGTCGACAAGGTCTGGGCCTATGCCCGCGATTTCAACGGTCATGGCAAATGGCATCCGCTGATCGCCGAGAGCCATGTCGAGGACGGCTTGCCGAGCGACCGGGTCGGCTGCGTGCGCAACTTCACGCTGACCAATGGCGGGCATCTGCGCGAGCGGCTGCTCTCCTTCAGCGACCTGGAGCGCCGCTTCACCTACAACATCATCGTCTCGCCGATGCCGATCGAGAACTATGTCGCGACCTTCGGCGTCAAGCCGGTCACCGAGGGCAACCGGACATTCGTCGAGTGGATGGCGGAGTTCGAGGTTTCCGCCGCCGACGAGGCGGATATCAAGGAGAAGGTCGGCCGCAACACCTTCGCCGAGGGTATCATCGCGCTCGAGAAGGCAGTGAAGGCGCAGGGGTGACGGTCAGTCTTCGCAGCCCTCATCCTGAGGAGCGCCGCAGGCGCGTCTCGAAGGATGCTCCAGCTATCTCCGGAGCCTACTGGATCATCCTTCGAGACGCCGCTTCGCGGCTCCTCGGGATGACGGCTGGAAGTTGGACTTATTCTCCCTCCGGCCCTGCCGCCGATTGCAGCCCGTAGGTGCGCATCTTGTTGTAGAGCGTCTTGCGCGAGATGCCGAGGTAGTCGGCCGTCTGGCTGCGGCGGAAGCGGTTGCGCTTCAGCCCATGCAGGATCCATTCCTTCTCCGAACTGAAATTTCGCGCCGAGGAAGCGGCCTCGGCCCCAAGCGGCGGCAAATGCTGTTCCATGATGACGCCGCTGGAACAGGCCAGCACGGCCTGTTCCAGGACCGAATCGAGCTCGCGCAGGTTGCCTGGCCAGTGATGGGCGGCGAGGGCCCTGAAGGCTGCGGGATCGAGGCTTTTTGGCTCGCTCTGCCGCCGCAATCCGATCATGCGCAGCGATTCGTCGATCAGCGAGGGCAGGTCCTCGCTGCGCTCGCGCAGCGGCGGCAGCACGATGGTGAAGCAGCCGAGCCATTCGGCGAAGCGCGGATCGATCCTGTCGGCCGGCAGATGGCGCAGGTCCTCGCCGGCAATGGCGAGGAGGCGGACGTTGAGCGGCGACGGCGTCTCGCTGCCATGGCGCCAGAACGAGCCGGCCTCGACCGCCTCCAACAGTGATCGTTGCACCTCGAGCGGCATCTCATCGACATCGTCGAGGAGCAGCGAGGAGGAATGGACGATCTCGAGCCAGCCGAGCCGGTGCTTGACGGCGCTCGGGTGCATCCCGGCCATGCAGCCGAACAGGTCGAGCTTGAGCCGCTCGGCGCCTTGATTGGCGCAGGCCAGGCTGACCATGTCGCGCGCCTGGCGTGGCCCGAGGCGGTGCAGGGCACGGGCGATCTCGCGCCGGCCGGTGCCGGCCTCGCCGGCGATGACGACGGGATAGTCGGTCGTGGATAGCCGGTTGAACAAGGCGCGCGCGGTCTCGGCCGCCTGCGAGTGACCCCAGAGTGGACGCGGGAAGCGCCGCGGGCTGAAGCGGCTGTCGAGCCCATCGGGCTGCTGGCGCGCCATGCCGATCGCCTTGAAGGCAGCGGTGACGACCTCGATGGCGCTTTCCGAAGGTACCCGGTCGATGGTCGAGCCACCGATATAGCCGTCGACCCGGGCGATCTGGCAGAGCTCCTCCAGTTGCTTCGGGCTGACGATCGGCCCACCTTCGACCAGGCAGCGCGTCTTGCGCGAGACGGCGCGGACCTGCTGGGCGATGGCATTGGCCATAAGGCCGGCATCCTCGACGCGCAGATGCGAGACTGCGCCGAGCACGCCGCCGACATTCCAGCCGAGATCGATATTGACGATGTCGGCGCCCTGCCGGGCGGCCTCGGCAGCCTCCTCAGCGGTGTGCGTATAGGCGAGCGTCGAGAGCCCGTGCTCGCGCGCCACCCGCAGCAATTCGAGCTCGCGGCCGAAGCCGACGCCGCAGCGCTCCAGGAAGGCCCGATACTGGCCGTCGATCAGGATCGAGGTCGGAAAATTGGCGATGCCGGCGAAGCCGGCTTTGGCGATGCGCTCGACGAGGTCGGCAAGGTCGAGCCGCGGATCGAAGCTCGCCGCGCCGAAATAGACCGGCACGGTGGCGCGCGGCAGGATCTCGGAGCGCGCGAAGCCCAGCACGAACTCGTTGCTGTCGCGCAAGGGTAGCATGGCGGCGACCGAAGGCTCGCCGATGCAGCGCATCCGTCCGGCGCTGAGCGCGATCAGGAAATCGGCGCCGCCGCGCGTCGCCGACTGGGCCGCCATGCCGGTGCCGATCGCGGCGCCGACCATGAAGCGTGGCTGCTCCCGCTGGGAGCCTGAAATATCCGGCCCCATCCGAACCGGGGTCCCGGCGTTACGATCCGTCGAAGGAGCGGATATAGTCCTGGACATCGATGGTCTTGCCGCTGCGCGCGCTCTCGATCCCCGCGAAGATCAGAGCCGCCGCGTGGAGGTTCGCCTCGACATGGGTCTCCATCTCGGCGCCGCCGTCAAGCCAGGTGCAGAATTTCTCGATCAGCCAGTTGTTCAGCCATTTCGGCTGGGTGATGAGCTGGATCTTCTGGCCCTGGCCCTCGCGGCAGCGCTGGCGCACGAGCTGGCTGCGCGAGAAGATCTCGATCTCGCGGTTGTTCAGGATCGCCGTGCCGAACTCGCAATCGACCCGGACATATTCCTTCATCCAGTCGTTGAGGCCGACGGCAGCCGAAGACGAGCCCTCGTAGATGCCGCGCACGCCGTTCTGGAAGGTCATCATGACGATGCCGTCGGTGTCGCCGGCATATTTCGCCCAGTCGGGCTTCCAGGTCGAGGCGGTCAGCGTCTGGCACTGCGCGCCGGCGAAGTCGGCGACGAGGTCGAGATGGTGGACCGCGCCCTCGATCATCAGCGGGTCCTGCATGGTGTGGCGGAACAGGGCGCCCCAGGCGAGATGCTCGCGCATGTCGGCGAAGTAGCGGCAGCTCACATTGTTGACCCGGCCGAGCTGGCCCGAGCGGATGACCTGGCGCAGCGTCGTCTTGTCCTGGTCGAAGCGGTGGCTCATCGTCACCGCCATCTTGCGCCCGGCGGCGCGGACCTTGCGGGCGATGCGGGCGCTGGCGGCCATCGTGTCGGCGATCGGCTTCTCGCAGAGGATGTCGACATTGTGCGCCAGGGCGACGTCGATCACCGCCTCATGATAGCCTGGCGGCACCACGATCGTGCAGAAATCGACCTTGTGGGCGGCGAAGGCGGCCTTGGGATCGGTATAGCAGGCGGCTTCCGGCAGCTTCAGCGCCTTGCGGCCGAATGCGAGCGCCTTCGGATCGATATCGACCAGCGCCACCACCTCGATCGTGCCGTCGGCGATGTTGGAGGCGAGGAACTCGGTGCACCAGCGCCGGCCGAATGTGCCGACGCCGACATGGATGACCTTCTTCGTCATGGTTCAGATTCTCTCGGGCTGAGGCTGGGCAATGCCGTGGGTATGGTTCCAGAGATGGCCGACGCGCTTGCGGCCTTCGAGCGTGGTCTCGAAATAGACGGCCTTCACCGGTTGGGAGACGCTCGCCATGTCGTGATGGTGGCCCATGCCGATGGCGACGCAATCGCCCGGGCCGCTGTCGAAGAAGCGGTCTCCGACGACGACGGTGCCGCGGCCTTCCAGGACGAGCCAGTACTCGTCGCAATCATGGTAGTGGGAATCGACCCGCGTCGCCTTGGGATAGGAGACCGGGTCGCCGTTATTGGTCGCCTCCGGCTCGTCGGCGACGCGGAAGATGCCGCAGCCGGAGATGTCCTCGCCCCAGCCGCCGCAAAGCCGCACGAGCTGCGTCTTGGCGCCATGGCCGGTCACGCTCCAGGCGCCGAAGCCGGGCTTGTCGTGAATATCGAGAAACTGGCCTTCCTTCAGGATGACGGAGCCATCCGACCCCATGATCTGGGCGGTGCCGCCGGTACAGAGCAGGCGCTCCTTGGCGGTCGCCCGGTTTCGGGAAGTCGTCTGGTTCTCGGGAAGGTCGATGATTTCGAAGGAGCGAAGCGTGCACCAGGCCGGCGGCGCCTCAAGACTGCGGAAGAGCGACAAGATCGGCACCTCGGAACGAGAAGAACGGCGGTCCGGAGGCATCAGGCGAAAAAGCGTCGCGCGCGCGAGCCCGTCCCTGGCAACCTCCCGGTCAAGATCCTGCCTGCGGCCTTGGCGGCCGAAGTGAATCTCCGCCGACAGAATGGCCGACCCGCTTCTCGCCCGATAGGACAAAACCAGGAATGCTGGGTAGAATTGGGAAAGCCGGGGGCCGGTGAGGGCGCCCCGGGACTGGCGCAAGGCGGACAGGCCTGCAACCTTCGCCAAGGAGGAGCGCCGTGACCGATTCAACCTATGCAAAGCCACAATCGCTTTGGCGCGTGCCAGGCGTGGCGGGGCGGCCGTTCCGCATCGTCACAGGCGCAGAGCAGGGCTGGGAGGGCGTCGCAGCCGATGAGCTCGTGCTGGTCTGTCCCTGGCTGGCGGGGCTCGACCCTGTGACCGGCCTGTGGCTGGCGGCTTTGCCGATCCATGACTGCAACGCCTTCGTCGACGGCGACTGGGAGCTCAAGGCTCCGGTGCAGCAGCGCGAGCGCTGCTATGTCGGCGTCTTTGCACTCGATCGGTTGCGCTCAGGCCCACAGATATTCGGCCCCCTGCGCGACAAGGGCGTGACCCGGCTGATCAACCTGCCGAGCGTCAGCTTCTTCGATGGCGCTACCGTGCAGACGTTTGGCCGGCTCTCCTTCACCCTTGAGAGTGAGATCGCTTTCCTGGCGCAGGCGCGAAGCGCCGGTTTCGGCACAGCCTTGTGCGCGCGCTCGGAGGCGGCGCCTGCACCCGAGAGGATGGCGCAGTTCGACTTCGTGCTGCGCCATCGCGGCCCCGCGCATCCGCTGGTGATCGAAGGCGGCTGAGCACAGCATCGGGTCCGGCTGCGTTCGAGCGCGTGCGCGCGCCTATTTGATGTAGCCGCGTCGGCGCATGAACTGCGTCGCGCGGGCCTGCAGATCGGCCGCCGCCTTCTCCGGCGTCTTGGTCTTGGCGCAGGCGGCATTGGCCTCGTCCGCCACCATGAGCAGGATCTGCTCGGCCTCCTTGACCGGGATATAGCCGAAGGTCTCGCCGGTGAAGGCCGCGCGGACGGCCGGGTAATGTGGGTTCTTCGCGACGAGTTCGGGATCGCCGAGCAGAGAGAGCCGGGCCGGCGAGAGACCATTCTCGGCATTGCGCTTGGCGATCGCCTTCGACGTGAGCCAGGCGACATAGAGCCTGGCGGCCTCCGGGTTCTTGGCTTTGCCGTTGACGCCGATCGAGGTGCCGCCGAGCAGCGCACCGGAGGGCGGCGAGACGGCCGCGAACTTGCCCGCGACCTGCGACTTGGCCGGATCGGACAGCGCGGCGAGCCCGCCGGCCCACATGATCGCGTGGGCCGACTTGCCGGTCGAGAAGCTGTTTAGAACCTCGTTATAGTCCCAGGTCAGGTTGCCGGGAGGGCTGGTCGGCTGGAGCTGCTCGGCCATGAACTTCAGCGCCTTGATGCTGGCCTCGCCACCGAGATCGGGAACGCCGGCCGCATCGACATAGGTGCCGCCGAAGGCGTGGTAGAGCAGCGACCACATCACGTAGCATTGCGGCGTCTTGCCGGCGGGCAGGGCGTAGCCGTAATTGCCGTCGCCGGTCAGCGCCTTGCTGCGGGCAGCGACCTCGTCCCAGCTCGCCGGAGCCTTGGCCTCGATGCCTTTCGTGGCATAGGCGGCGGTGTTGTAGAGCAGGAAGGCGACATCGCCGAGGATCGGCAGGCCGACCAGCCTGCCGTCATGCCGGCCGTAGATGTCGAGCACCTTCGGGGCGTAGTCGTCGAGATCGAGTGCCGGAGCCCCCGGGGTGCCGGACGCCATCGACGAAAGATCGGCGAGGTAAGGCGCCAGATCGTTCTTCCACTGGTAGACGAACAGGCTGACATCGTAGGAATTCGTGCCGCTCGACCAGTCGAGCATCAGCTTGGCGTAGTGGTCGCTGGGCGCACTGCGGGTGACCTGAAGCTTGATCCCGGTCGCCTCGGTGAACTCCTCGCCGATCTTGATGGTGGGGTCGAAAGGCGGGCTGGTGCGCGAGAGCACGTTGAGCGTGGTTCCCGCATGGGTTTTGGGCAGCGCCTCGGCAGAGAAGGCCGGAGCGGAGGTTGCGAGCGCGCCGGCGGCGAGGCCTCCGGCGACGAAGTGACGTCGATCGATGCCGTTCATGGTTGGTCCCTCCCTGGAACAAGTTCTTCTTGTCGGAAGCGCGGGGCGCCTCCGTCTCATCCCTTGACCGCGCCCATGGTGAGACCTCGGACAAGGTATTTCTGCATCACGACGGCGAAGGCGACGACGGGCGTCGAGATCATCACTGCGGCGGCGCCGATCGCGCCCCATTGCACGCCGTATTCATTGCGGAAGCCGATCACCGCGAGGGGTGCGGTCGCGGCGTTGGACTGGGTCAGCGCCAGCGCGAACAGGAACTCGTTCCAGGCGCCGATGAAGACGAAGACACTGGTCGCCACCAAGCCGCCGCCGACGAGCGGCACCATGATCTTCCGGAATACCTGGAACTCGGAGCAGCCATCGACGATCGCGGCCTCGCGCAGCTCGCTCGGAATCTCGCGGAAGAAGCCGCGCAGCAGCCAGACGGCGAAAGGCAGGTTGAAGGCGCAATAGACCACGATCAGCGTCATGCGCCGGTCGAGCAGGCCGGCCCTGGAGGCCGCGAGATAGAGCGGGATCAGGATGGCGATGCCCGGCACCATGCGTGCAACCAGCACCGAACCGAGGAAGAGCCTGCTGCGCTTGTTCAGGTGAGCGAGCGAATAGGCGGCGGGCGCGGCCAGCAGAAGCACCAGGATCGTGGTCGGGATCGCGGTCAGCAGACTGTTCTGCAAATAGAGCTGGAAATTGCTGTCGACGAAGATGGTGCGGAAGCCATCGAGCGTCGGCGTGAAGACGAAGCGCATCGCCAGCGTGTCGACCGGTTGGCGGAAGGCGGTCAGCACCATCCAGGTGTAGGGGAAGAGGTAGACGAGCGCGATCACGGCCCAGAGCACCGTCATCGCCGCCATGCGGGCCCTGCCCGTCTGCTGGGGATCGCTGCCGCTCATCCGCGATCCTCCAGCGCGCTGCGGAAGAGCCGGAGCAGCAGCGGCGAGCTGGCCACCAGCACGATGACGACGAAGATGCAGGCGATCGCGGTGGTGCGGCCGATGTCGAAGGCCGAGAAGCCGGTCTTGTAAGCGAAGATGGTGATCGTGGTGGTCTTGTCGCCGGGGCCGCCGCCGGTGAGCAGCCAGATCTTGTCGAAATCGCCCATCGCCGCGATGGCGCGGAACGAGGTCGCGATGAGCATGTAGGGTACGAGATGCGGCAGGGTGATGTAGCGGAACAGCTGGAGTGCCGTCGCGCCGTCGACTTTCGCCGCATCGACGGTGTTGCGGTCGAGCGCCTGCAGCCCGGCCAGGATCACCAGCATGAAGAAGGGCGTGGTCTGCCAGACATCCATGAGGATGATCGAGGGCAGGGCCATGGCGAGGTCGAGCCAGGAGAAACCGGGCAGGCCGAGCCCGCGCAGCGCCGTGTTGAAGACGCCTGAATCCTCCTCGTAGAGCAGTTTCCAGAAGATGCCGATCACCGAGGGCGTGATCACCATCGGGATGATCATGATCGAGCGGAAGAAGGAACGGGCATAGAATTGGGCATCGAGCAGCAGCGCGAAGATCGTGCCGAGCGTCAGGCCGCAGCAGATCGAGACGAGCGCGTAGATCAGCGTGACCCGAACCGCCGACCACAGCTCCGGGCTCATCAGCACGTCGCCGTAGTTCTCCAGTCCGACGTTGATGTTCTCGCTGCCCGGGCTCGTGAATATCCAGGCGGTGAAGCTCGCCTTCAGCGCGAACAGCATCGGCCAAAGATAGATCAGGACCAGCACGCAGGCCGCCGGCGCCAGGAACAGCAATGCGCTGCGGCGCTGGCGTCGCGCGGAGGCGGACGCCGTCATGCCCGGGTCAGGCTGGAGCCGGTGCCGCGGCCGGTGACGGGATAGAGCGGGTCGGTGTAGCCCGGCGTCGAGGCATGGCCGGGTGGCACGAGGCTGTCGAGGAAGGCCTCGTCCTGGGCATCGAACGCCTGGTCGAACGCCGCGAGGTATTGCGCCCATTGCGCATCGCTTTTCGGGCCGGCGATCACGGCGGATATCGCCGGGTTGGCCAGGACCCAGTTCAGCGCGAAGCCGATCATGCTGCCGCCGCGGGCCTCGACATGGGCGCGGATGCGCTCGGAAATCGCGAGCGATTCCGGACGGAACTCGGTTTGCAGCAGGCGCGGATCGTTGCGGCCGGCGCGGGTATCGGCGCCGGGCTGCTCGCCCGCCCGGTATTTGCCGGTCAGGACGCCGCGCGCCAGCGGGCTGTAGGGTACGACGCCGATGCCGTAATTGATGCAGGCCGGGATGTACTCGACCTCGGCCATCCGCGTCATCGCGTTATAGGGCGGCTGTCCGGCGACGGGCTTCGGCGTGCCGATCAGGCCGCAGAGCCGGACCAGCTCGGCGATCCGCCAGCTCGCGAAATTGCTGACGCCCCAATGGCGGATCTTGCCCTGGCGGATCAGGTCGCCCAGCGTCTCGACGGTTTCCTCGCTGGCGACGCTACGGTCGTCCATGTGCAAGTAATAGAGGTCGATGCGGTCGGTGCCGAGCCGCCTGAGGCTCTCCTCGACGCCCTGCATCAGCCAGCGTCGGCCGAGGCCGCCGCGGTTCGGCTGCGTCGGATCGACCGTCGCGCCGATCTTGGTGGCGAGGATCCAGCGATCGCGGTCGCCGGCAATGGCGCGCCCGACGAGTTCCTCGGAGCGCCCCTTGGTGTAGCTGTCGGCGGTATCGATGAAGTTCACGCCGGCCTCGCGCGCCCGGCCGACAATGCGCTGCGCCTCGTCCTCCGCGGTCTGATCGCCGAACATCATCGCGCCGAGGCACAGGCGCGAGACCCGCATTCCGCTGGAACCCAGACGCTGGTAGTTCAAGTCAGTCTCCTATCTTGGGTAAAGTGGCTTGCGGTTCAGCCCTTGACCGAGCCCATGGTCAGCCCGCGCACCAGGAAGCGCTGCATCACCACCGCGAAGAGCACGACCGGTGTCGAGATGATGAAGGCGGCGGCGCCGATGGAGGGCCATTGCACGCCGTATTCGCTGCGGAAGGCGACCATGGCGAGCGGTGCCGTCGAGGCGAAGCTGTTGGTCAGCGCCAGCGCGAACAGGAACTCGTTCCAAGCGGCGATGAAGACGAAGACGCCGGTCGCGACGATGCCGCTCGAGGTCAACGGCAGCATGATCTTGAGGAAGACCTGGCGCTCCGAGCAGCCGTCGATGATCGCGGCCTCGCGGATTTCGCCGGGCACGTCGCAGAAGAAGCCGCGCAGCAGCCAGATCGCGAAGGGCAGGTTGAAGGTCGAATAGAGCACGATCAGCACCCCATGGGTGTCGAGCACGCCCAGCCGTGAGGCGACGAGATAGATCGGGATCAGGATGGCGATGCCCGGCACCATGCGCACGACCAGCACGAAGAGCAGGAAGCCGGTGCCCCGGATCGGCAGATGCGCCAGCGCGAAGGCGGCCGGTGCCGCGACGGTCAGCACCACCGCCGTCGTCAGCGTCGAAACGATGATGCTGTTCAGCATATAGGCGCGGAAGATGCTGTCGCCGAGCACGCTGCGGAAGCCTTCCAGCGTCGGCTCGAAGATGAAGCGCAGCGACAGCGTGTCGACGGCCGAGCGGAAGCCCGTCAGCACCATCCAGGCATAGGGGAAGAGGTAGATGATGCCGAGGCCGAGGCAGAGCAGGCTGAGCAGCAGGCGCTTCGTGGAATGCGAGAGCGTGAGCGTCATGCCGGCCTCCGCGCCGTCCGGAACAGGTGTCGCAGCAGCGGCGAGCTGGCGACCAGCACGATGACGACGAAGATCATGGCGATCGCCGTGGTGCGGCCCATGTCGAAGGAGGAGAAGGCGATCTTGTAGGTGTAGACCGTGATCGTCGTCGTCGCCTCGCCCGGCCCGCCCTGGGTCAGCAGCCAGATCTTGTCGAAATCGTTCATCGTGGCGATGCCGCGGAAGGCCGCCGCAATCAGCATGTACGGCACGAGATGGGGCAGGGTGACATAGCGGAAGCGTTGGAAGACATTGGCGCCGTCGACGCGCGCCGCGTCCATCAGGTTGCTGTCGACCGATTGCAGTCCGGCCAGGATCACCAGCATGAAGAACGGCGTGTTCTGCCAGGAATCCATGATCACCATGGCGAAGAAGGCATGGTCGAGCCCGAGCCAGGCGACCTTCGCGAAGCCCATCGCGACCAGCAGCGAGTTGAGCACGCCCTGTTCCTGCTCGTAGAGCAGCTTCCAGAAGATCGCGATCACGGCTGGCGTGATCACCATCGGGATCAGCATGATCGAGCGGAAGAACGAGGCGAAATGCAGCTCGTTGTCGAGCAGCAAAGCCAGCAGCGTTCCGAGCGTCAGGCTGAGTGTGACCGAGGTCAGCGTGTAGAGCAGCGTGATCTTGACGGCCTGCCAGAAGGACGGGGCCCCGAGCACGTCCTTGTAGTTCTCCAGCCCGGCGCGGATCGTCTCGCTGCCGGGCTCCGTCAGCACCCAATGGGTCGTGCTGGTCATGACCGCGTAGATCATCGGCCCGAGATAGACGGTCGCGAGCATGATCGCCGCCGGCGCCATGAACCAGTAGGGCTCGAGCGGCACCCTTGCCCGGCGATGGGTCTGCATCTGGCGGAGCGCGGCCGGCGCGTTCTGCCGTCCGGCCGCCAGCACGTGCGAGCTGGTCACGGCCTGCCGCTCACTGGATGTAGCCACGGCGCTTGAGCAATGTGGTCACGCGCTCCTGCAGCGCGGCGGCACCCTGTTCCGGGGTCTTGGTGCCCGAGCAGACGGCATTGGCCTCGTCGTAGATCTGGATGTTGACCTGCTCGGCATCCTTGATCGGCGCATAGGTCGCGACATTGCCCTCCATCGCCTTGAGCACCGTGGGGAAGAACGGGTAGCGGGCATTGGTCTCGGGATCGAGCAGGGCCGAGCGGCGCGTCGGCGAGAGGCCGACCAAAGCGGTCTGCTTGACGATCTCGGGCGAGGTGAACCAGCCGACGAAGAGCTTCGCGGCATCGAGATTACGCGACTTCGCGCCGACCGAGAGACCCCAGCCGCCGAGCAGCACGGTCTCGGGCGTCGGCGCGTAACCGATCGACTTGGCGATCTTCGACTTGGTCGGATCGTAGAGCGAGCCGACGCCGCCGGCCCACATGTAGCCCTGCGCCGCCTGCGCCGAGGAGACGCTCGCGATCATCTCTGGGAAATCCCAGGTCAGGTTGCCGGGAGGGCTGACCGGTCCGAGTTGCTCCTTCATGAACCGGAAGGCCGCGACGCTCGCCTTGCTGTCGAGCAGCGGCTTGCCGGCGGCATCGAAATACTGGCCGCCGAAGCTGTGGAACAAGGTGATCCAGACGCAGCCGGTCTGGATCGTCTTGCCGGCCGGCATGTTGTAGCCGTACTGGTCGCCCTGCTTCAGCTTGACGCCGTTCTCGACGAGCTGTTTCCAGGTCGTCGGCCCCTGCTCGGGGTCGAGCCCGGCCTTCGTGAAGGCGTCCTTGTTCCAGACCGTGAAGGAGGTGTCGCCGTTGATCGGGATGGTGGCGAGCTTGTCGCCCACCTTGGAATAGGCCGCGAGAGCGCGCGGGGCATAGTCATCCCAATTCATCGCGGGAATGCCGGCGACGTCCTTGTCGAGGTTGGCATGGTCGATCACGAATGGCGCGACCTGCTCCTTCCACTGATAGGCGACGAGGTAGATATCGAAGGAGTTGGTGTTGGTCGTCGTGTCCAGCACCATCTTCTGGTAGCGCTCGGCCGTCGGTAGGGCGGAGAACTCGACCTGGATGCCGCTGGCGGCTGTGAATTCCTTCGCCACCTCCGCAGATGCGACATAGGCCGGCGTGTTGCCCCAGACCACCTTAACCGTCTTGCCGGCATGGGTCCTGGGCAGGTTGCGCGTCGCTGCGGCAGCCGCGGCCTGAGCGGCGCTGTGTTGCACGAGCGCGGTGTATGAGGTGCCGGCGGCGAGGGCGCCCAGCGTGAACTGCCGGCGCGAAAGCCCGATCATTGTCGATCCTCCCATGTGTTTTCTTTGTTGGGAGCAGGACAGCAGATCGACTTTGGGGCCTCAATCGGCTTAGCGGGGCAGGCTGAGTAATTGTGGGTAACTTCGGTCAGATCGCTACGGCCTGCCGCCGAAGAGCAGGTTTGCTTTCATGCAGTGTTCGGGGCGTCGCCCGGAGCACGCCTCGGCCTCCGCTTCGGGGAAGAGAATGTTCAGCCCTGTCGCTTGATGTTCGCCTCCGCACCAGCAGCGCGATCGCCGCGAGATTGGCTTTCCAAAAGTCTGATCCGATCAGCTTGCGGCAGTCTGTGGCGGGCGCAGCATCGGCGTCAGGACCGGCGACGATCCGATCTGGATGGTTCCGAGAATTTCGAACCCGTGTCGCTGATAAAGCGGGATGTTCCGCGGATTCGACGATTCCAGATAGGCCGTGGCGCCCTCGTGGTCGCAGCGTGCGAGCGCATGACGCATGAGCGCGCTGCCAATTCCCTGGCCGTGCCGCGCCGGGTCGGCGCCGATCAGCGGCAGATACCAGTGCGGGACCTTTGGATGATAGCGCTCCATCGCGTCGAATATCGCGTCGACATCGGACAGGATCGCTGGATCGGCGTTCTTCCGGATCAGGCCTCCAAGCGTCTCGATGTCGGGCTCCACGCCGGGCGGCAGCCATAATGCTGCGCCGCTGAAATCGTCACTCACATAAGCGCTGCCGCTGTCGTAGGCGGCGGCGCCGAACGCGCGGATCAGGCCCGGCATCACGGTGAGGTAGGTCTGCGCGTCTCTCAGTGACCAGCGCGTCATCGGATCGGTCGCGAAGGCAAGGGTGATGAGCGCCGAAACGGCGCCCTCCTCGTTGCGGGATGCTGAACGGACAGCGCTGGACGTCATGGGATGGTCCGGATGTTTGCGGTCGGCTCCAGCGGATATGGGATCGCCGGCGCGCCGCCGCCATGGCGGCCAAACCACAAAATCGAGAAGCGGGTGCGCCTCGAAGCTAGGCGCCGAGCGCTCCGGCTCTCTGTATCAGCCCTGTTGAAGGCTCATCGAGGTCACGAGCTCGCGGTCCGGCCATATCCGTGGCTGCACGGGGTCGCAGAACGGCGGCGTGCTCGCCTTGCGGATGGCCTGCGCGAACGCTCTCGCCCTATCACAACGTCGCTTCGGGCAAGTCCTATCCCGCTGTCCTCATCACGGCCGCCGATGCCGATGACCGCGTCGTGCCTGGCCACAGCTTCAAATGCGCCGTCGCCATCCAGGCCGCCGAGATCGGTAGCAAGCCACGTCTGCTGCGTGTCGAGACCCGCGCTGGTCACGGCGCCGGTTTGGTGCCTCGTCGCCATTCCGGATCCCAGATCTATCGGTGATGGCCGATCGCGCGCAGGAAATCCGACAGCCTCGGATAGGCCGCGCTGTCCCCAAGTTCGGCCGGTTTGCCGCGTTCGATCACCTTGCCGGCTTCCATGAACCAGATCTCGTCGGCGACCTCACGGGCGAAGCCGATCTCATGGGTGACGCAGATCATCGTCATACCGCCCGCCGCGAGCCGCTTCATCGCCGCCAGCACCTCGCCGACCATCTCCGGGTCGAGCGCCGAGGTCGGCTCGTCGAACAGCATCACCTCCGGATCCATCGCCAGCGAGCGGGCGATGGCGACGCGCTGCCTTTGCCCGCCCGAGAGCATGCCGGGCATCTCGTTCGCCTTCTCGACTAGCCCGACGCGGGCGAGTTCCTCCATGGCGCGCTCACGCGCCGCCGCCTTGGACATGCCGCGCAGCTTGGTCAGGCCGAGCGTGATGTTGCCGATCGCGCTGAGATGCGGGAACAGGTTGTAGGCCTGGAAGACGAAGCCGACGCGCTGGCGCAGCCGGTTGATGTCGAGGCCGCGGGCGGCGACATCGGAACCGTCGATCAACACGCGCCCGGCCTGGATCTTCTCCAGCCGCGTCACGGTTCTGATCAGGGTCGACTTGCCCGAGCCGGAGGGGCCGACCAGCACCTTGACCTCGCCGCGCCGGACCTCGCCGGAGGCGTCCGCCAGCACCTGCAGCGGGCCGAACCATTTGTCGACATGCTCGAAGCGGATCATGGCTGCCTCACGCCGCGACCACGATACCGGGCGTGCCGCCGCGGCCGGCCGAGATGCGCCGCTCTATCAGGCGCGCCAACGAGGTCAGCGCGAAGCAGAGCGCGAAATAGGTCAGCGCCAGGATGCCGTAGACCTCGAAGGGCTGGGTCAGCAGGACGTTGTTGACCTGAGCCGCGGCGAAGGTGAGCTCATGGGCGCTGATGACGTAGCCGAGCGAGGTCTCCTTGATGGTCGAGACGAACTGGCTGACCATGCTCGGCAGCATGTTGTGCAGCGCCTGCGGCAGCACGACCTTGATCGTCGTCGGCCAGTAGCGCAGGCCGAGCGAGGTGGCCGCCTCGACCTGGCCCTTGGGCAGGCCCTCGATGCCGGCGCGGATGATCTCGGAGAGATAGGCGGCTTCATAGACGACGAGCGCGATCACCAGCGTCTCGACCCCGCCCACCGCCCGGCCGATGATCAGCGGCGAGAAGAAATAGGTCCAGAAGATGAACATGATCAGCGGCAGGCCGCGCACCGTGTGCACGATTGCGGTCGCCGGCAGGCGCAGCCAGCGATAGGGGCTGAGGCGCGCGAGGGCCAGCGCGATCGCGAAGGGGAAGCACAGCGCCAGCGAGATCGAGGCCATGAACAGCGTCATGACGAGGCCGCCGATCGGCCCATGCGGGTACTGCCCGACGAGGAAGAGCAGCCAGTTGTTCTGCAGGATCTCGAGCATCAGCGCGTCTCGAGCTTGAGGCGGTGGCCGGACCAGCTGCCGATCGCCATGATGCTGAAGGAGATGGCGAGATAGACCGCGGTCGCGACCGCGAAGGCCTCGAAGGTCTTGAAGGTGTAGCTCTCGACCTCGCGCGTCCGGTAGGTCAGCTCGCCGACGCCGATCGCCATGGCGAGGCTGGTATTCTTGAACAGCAGCAAGGTCTGGTTGATCAGCGGCGGCACCGCGATGCGCATCGCCTGCGGCAGCACGACATAGCCCATCGCGCCGAGATAGCCGAAACCGATCGAGCGGGCGGCCTCGTACTGGGCCTTCGGGATCGAGCGGATGCCGCTGCGGATGTCCTCGGCGACATAGGCGGCTGCGGCAAGACCGAGCGCGATCGCCGCCAGCAGGAACTCGCCGTGATGGGCATTGATCCATTGCCGGGCCGGACGCGGCAGCAGCGAGGGCACGCCGAAATACCAGACGAAGATCTGGACCAGCAGCGGGACATTGCGGTGGTACTCGACATAGAGCGCGACGAACCAGCCGAGCGGCGGGAACGGGATCATCCGGATGAGCGTCAGGATGATCCCCATCGCCATGGCGAGGCACCAGGCGACCGCCGTCAGCGCCAGCGTGGTGGCGATGCCGATCAGGAACCAGTCGAGATATTTCCCGCTCAGCACGCTGCCGAGATCGAAGACATAGCCCATCGACCGGCTCCCCGATGCCCTGCCGTCAGATCAGCCCTTGATCTCTTCGATCTTGTAGTCGCGCTTGATGTCGAAGGCCGTGCCGGGGCCGAACCATTTCGAGAAGGTCTTGTCGAGTTCGCCCGAGCCCGCGGCCTTGGCGAGGGTCTCGTTGACCAGCGTCGTGAAGGCCGCTTCGCCCTTGCGCAGGCCGAGCCCCCAGGGTTCGACGAAGAGCGACTTCTCGATCACCACCATCGGCACCTTCGACTGCTTGGCGAGCTTCACCAGGATCAGCTCGGAGGCGCAGAAGGCGTCGACCTTGTCCTGCGCCAAAGCGAGGAAGGCGGAAGACGTATCCTGGAAGGTCACGGTTTCCGCCGTCGGGATCAGCCGGCGCACGCCCTGCTCGGAGGAGGAGCCCTTGATCGCGGTGATCTTCTTGCCGGCCAGCCCCTCGGCCGTGGTGATGCCCGCTTCCTTGGTGGTCAGCAGCTTCTGCTGGCTGACGAAATAGGAATAGGAGAAGTCGATCTGCTGGGCGCGCTCGGGCGTGTAGCCGAGATTGGCGGCGAGAATGTCGACGCGGCCCTGCAGCAGCTCGGGGATACGGGCCTCGACCGCGATGGTCTTGAGTTCCAGCGGCACGCCGACCGCGTCCGCGACCTTCTTGCAGATGTCGACATCGTAGCCGACGATCTCGCGGGTCTGCGGATGCTGGAAGGAGAACGGCTCGGAGGTGCCGAGCGTGCCGCAGACCAGCTTGCCGCGCGCCTTGATGTCGGCGAGCTGGTCTGCCTGGGCAGTCCCGCAGATGCCGGCGGCGAGAGCGGCCGTAAGGCCGAGAACTGAAAAGAGCTTCATCGTCATCCCCTGTTGTTATGATCGTTGCAGTGCTTCGCACGCCGCTTTGATGCGAGCGCAGGCGTCTTCGATCGCGTCAAGCGAGGTCGCGATCGACAGGCGCAGATAGGGCGAGAGCCCATAGGCCGAGCCGTCGAGGACGGCGACGCCGGCTTCCTCGAGGAAGTAGAGCGCGACATCGAGATCGCTCTGCAGCACCAGCCCGTCCGGCCGTCGCCGGCCGATCAGCCCGGCGCAGCTCGGATAGACGTAGAAGGCGCCGTCGGGCCTGAGGCAGCTCATCCCGTCGATGGCGTCGAGCAGCTCGACCGCGCGGTCGCGCCGCTGACGATAGGCGGAGCGCGCCTCGCCGACGAAGCTCTGGTCGCCTTCGAGCGCCGCCGCTGCCGCCGCCATGCACATCGAGGCCGCGCCCGACGTCGTCTGCGACTGGATGATGTTCATCGCCTTGACCAGCGTCCTTGGACCGGCGCCGTAGCCGATGCGGAAGCCGGTCATCGCATAGGTCTTGGAGACGCCGTTGACGAGCAAGGTGCGCTCGCGCAGTTCCGGCGCGATCGCGACCGGGCAGACCGGCTCGCCGCCATCGAAGCGGATATGCTCGTAGATGTCGTCAGTCATCAGCGCGACCTGAGGATGGCGCTTCAGCACATCGGTCAGCGCCGTCATCTCGGCGGCGGAGTAGAAGGCGCCGGTCGGGTTCGAGGGCGTGTTCAGGACGAGCCAGCGCGTGCGCGGCGTGATCGCGGCCTCGAGCGCCTCGGCGGTCAGCTTGAAGCCGGCATTCTCGCCGCAGGCGACGATCACCGGCGTCCCGTCGCAGGCCAGCACCATGTCGGGATAGGACACCCAATAGGGCGCCGGCACGATGACCTCGTCGCCCTCGCCCACCGTCGCGGCAAGCGCGTTGAAGATCACCTGCTTGGCGCCGCTGCCGACCACGATCTCGTCGGCGACGTAGCTCACCCCGTTCTCCCGCGTGAACTTGGCGATGATCGCCTTGCGCAGGCGAGCCGTGCCGTTGACCGGCGCATAGCGCGTCTCGCCGGCGGCCATCGCGGCCGTCGTCGCCTGCTGGATATGGATGGGCGTATCGAAATCCGGTTCGCCGGTGGTCAGGTCGATGATGTCGCGGCCCTGCGCCTTCAGCCCCTGCGCGCGCATGCGCGCCACCATGCTCGGCGAGGGCTTGATCCGGCCGACGCGGGCGGAAAGCGGAATGGCGGAGACCGTCATGACGCTGCTTTCCCGGCGCCCATGTAGAAGCTGTCGACCCGCCCTTCCGCGATCGCGGTGAGCGCGTTCGCCTCGCGCTCTTCCTGCTGGCGCACCAGTGCGAGCAGTTCGGCCGCATCGGTGCGGTCGAAGGCGACGACGCCGTCTGTGTCACCGACCACGATGTCGCCCGGCATCACCACCATGCCGTCGACCGAAACCGGCACGTTGATTTCGCCCGGCCCGCTCTTATAGGGGCCGCGATGCGTCACGCCGCGGGCGTAGCAGGGAAAATCCGCCTGCAGGAAGGCATCGACGTCACGGATCGCGCCGTCGATGACGAAACCGGCGACGCCCATCTTGCGCGCGCGGCTCATCATGATCTCGCCGACCAGCGCCTGGATCAGATCGCCGCCGCCATCGACGACGAGGACGTCGCCCGGGCGCAAGACCTCATAGGCGCGGTGCAAGGTCTGGTTGTCGCCGGGCCTGGTCTTGACCGTCACCGCCGTGCCGAGGAGCCGGCCGGACTGGTGATAGGGCCGCAGCGCCCTCGTTCCATGCAGGCGGTTCATCACATCGGAGATGATCGAGACCGGGGCGCTCCGGAAACCGTCGAGGACCGCGCCGGGGACGGCAGGGCCGCTGGGATTGTTGCGATGACCGATCAGCGGCATGGAAGATTCTGTCCCCAGGGGCGTCATTACGAAAATTATGTGACATGGCGCCAATGACAGAAAGCGAATATATTTCTCGCAAGCCATCGCTTTTCTTCATTGCAAAACGTGGCGGCGGATGGCGGGAGAAAGCGATGCCGGCGAGCCTGAGGCAGATCGAAGCCTTCTACTGGACCGCCAGGCTCGGTGGCTTCACCGAAGCGGCGCGGCATCTTCATTTGGCGCAATCGACCGTCTCGAAGCGGATCATCGAGCTCGAAGCGGTGATCGGCGGGCCGCTCTTCGACCGGGCCAGCCACGCTTTGCGCCTGACGCGATCCGGTGAGGCGAGCCTGCCGCTCGCCGCCGAGATGCTGGCGCTGGAGCCGCGCTTTCGCGAGGCGGCGGGTGGGGCCGCGACTTTTTCGGGCGCGTTCCGGTTCGGCACGACCGAGCTCGTGGCCCTGACCTGGCTGCCCAAGCTGATCGTCGCGATGAAGCGCGACTATCCCAATGTCGTGCCGGTACCGGAGGTGGCGGCCAGCGTCGACCTGTTCGGCAAGCTCGGTACCAACGAGCTCGATCTCGTCATCGGGCTCGATCCGCCGCAACGCTTCGAGTTTGCCAATCTTCCGCTCGACAGCGTTCAGCTCGAATGGGTGTCGGCCCCGGGCTTCGGCCCGGAGGAGGACGTGATCCCGCTCGGCGAGATGGCGAAGTACCCGATCCTGACCCAGACTCAAGGGTCCGGCCTGCAGAAGCTGGTGCTCGACTGGGCGGTGGCGAACGGGCTCGACATCAACCGCGCCGTGCAGTGCAACAGCCTGAACGTGCTCGCCGGGCTCGCCGCCGCCGGGCTGGGCGTCACCTTCCTGACGGCCAGCTATTTCGGGCCGGAGATCGCCCGCGGCCACCTGCGCGTCATCAGGACCGAGCCGCCGATCCCGCCGCTGCGCTACTACGCCGTGCATCGCAAAGGCGATATCTCGCCTCTGGCCGAACGCGTGGCGGCGATCGCCCAGCAATGCTGCGATTTCACAGCCCGCAGTCTGCCACGGGGCTAGCTAACGACGAGCAAGCGTTCCCAACCATATCGAAACCGCGACCGCTCCGCCGTCCGGCGCGCCGAGCGCGCGCTCGCCAAGATAGCTCGCCCGTCCGAGCCGTGGCCTCATCGTGGCGGTGGCCTTTGCGCCGGCCTGTGCGGCTTCGGCCGCCAGGCTCCAGGCCTGGGATCGAGGCAGGCCGTGCCGCGCCGCCTCCGCCAGGGCCTGCGCAGCCGGCAGGAGGGCGTCGAGCATCGTCCGGTCGCCGGCATGCGCGCCGCCGAGTTCGGAAACCGCGTTGGTGCCCCTGGCAAACGCATCGGCCCAGTCTGCAAGTCCGGTGCTCGGCCCCTGAGCAAGCCGGCGTGCCGCGCGCAGCAGCCCGACTGCGTAGAATGGTCCTGAGCTGCCGCCGATGGCGCGCCGCAGCTGCCCGGAGAGCAAGGCCAGGACCTCTGCGGCGCTGTCGGATCGGTCCGTTGCGCAACAAGCCCGGATGGCGGCCGCGGCGCGGCTCATGCTGACGCCGAGATCGCCGTCGCCGGCCTTGCTGTCGAGCTCGGTCAGATAGGGCTCGGCCTTTTCCAGCGCCGCCGCGCAGGCGAGGGCGGCGTTTCGCACCACGGTTCCCAGGTCGTCGGCCGAGGCCACGGTCTCATCCGCCGTCTCCACCTCGTCGACGCCGGCAAGGTTCATCCCCTGCGGAAGGACGCCGGCGCCGGGCCAGGCCGGAGCTGCCGCGACCTGGTCGAGGAGCGCGAGCCTGTCGTCGTCGACCGCCATCAGCGACAGCGAGAAGCCCGGCATTTCGAGCGCGCTCAGCAAGGTTCCGGCCCAGGCCCGCTCGACGATCAGCCCTTGCTCGCGCAGGCGGGCGAAGGCGCGCCTGGCGATGACGGCGAGCTCCATCTGCGTCGACCCGCCGAGATTGTTGACGAGCAGCGCGACGCGCGTGCCGGCGCCGTGGCCGCCCTCGCCGAGGATGACGTCCAGCATCCGGTCGGTGATCGCGTCGGCGGTGGCGATCTGCTGCCGCGAGACGCCGGCTTCGCCATGGATGCCCAGGCCGAACTCGATCTCGTCCGCGCCGAGCGTGAAGCCGGGGACGCCGACCGCCGGGATGGTGCAGGCTCCCAGCGCCACGCCCATGGTGCCGGTGGCTGCCGCTGCCGCCCGCGCCGCGGCTGCGACCACCGGCAACGGGCGCCCTTGCTCGGCCAGGGCTCCGGCGATCTTGTGGACCAGGACGGTGCCCGCAATGCCGCGCCGTCGCTCCTTCGGCACGGTATCGCGCAGCGCGACATCGTCGGCGACGACGACGATCTCGGTCGGGATGCCGCCGGCCCGCGCGATCTCCGCCGCCAGGCCGAAATTGAGACGGTCGCCCGTGTAGTTCTTGACGATGAGGAGTGCCCCCGCCGGCCCGGCGGCTGCGCGAATGGCGGCCAGCACCGCATCGACGGAGGGCGAGGTGAAGACGTCCCCCGACACCGCGGCGTGCAGCATGCCCGCCCCGACATAGCCGGCATGGGCCGGCTCATGGCCGGCGCCGCCGCCGGAGATCACGGCGACGCGGCGGCGGTCGGGCTCGGGCAGATCGCTGCGCAGCACGACGTCGTGGTTCGCCAGCAAGGCAAGGCCCGGATGCAGCGCGACGAGCCCCTCCAGCATCTCCCTGACGACCTTGCGAGGATCGTTGATGAGCTTCTTCACGATACCCTCCCGGCGCGTCAGGCCTGTGCCACTTGTCTGCCGGCAGATGGCCGCCGCGTTCTTCGGCTGCCGTCGCGGGCAGTGATTCCAGATGTCACGGCGATCCTGCCGCGACCTCCGCGCCGCGGGAAGCCGTCATGTCGAGATACTGCGCATGGGAGACATCGGGGTGATCGAGCCAGTAGTCGGCATAATACGGCACGAGCGGCTGGTAGGCGTCGAAGACGCGGCGCAGGTCGCGCACCGCGTCGCCGCCTTCGGCCGGCAGCGGGTTGGCCATGTCGATCCGCAGGTCGATCAGCGGTCTTTCGACATCCGGGGCACAGACGATGAGACCGGCGGATTTGTGTCCGATCAACTCGCCGCCCGCGGCCGCGCCGGCCTCGATCGCCCGCACCAGCCTTTCGAAGAAAGGCACCGCGGCGTTCGCGATGAAGGCGTCGTGGATCGCGTCGACGACTCCGGAGCCGGCGAGCCCGTTACCCATCGCGACAAAACCGTCGCCGAGTCGATGGCCGGTATAGGCCTTCCCCTTCGGCGGGCTGTGCGCGGCCGCCCGGCCGTCGGCCGTGACGATGCCGACCTGGCGATAGTCGAAGAACTGGTCCTTCTGCCGCATCGCGCCGAGGATCTCCTCGGGCGACCAGCCCCTGGCGGCGAGCTCGAGGCCGACCAGCCCGTGGCGCCAGTCCGAATGGCATTGCGAGGAGATTGCCGCCACGCCACCGCGCACATGCGGGCAGCGCGAGGCGACGCCGAGTGGGCTGGTGGCGAGGCAGACGCCGAGCAATTCGGTTTCGGGGCAACGGGCAACGATGGTGAAGGTCATGCTCAGGTCTCCCTGCTGAGGTCAGAAGGCACGCGGCGCCACCGAGCGGGCGGCGTAAATGTCGACCAGCGGCAAATACTCGTCATAGAGGCGGCGCAGATCGGCCAGCGCGTCGCCCCCCTCCTCGACCGGGCGGTTCGGCAGGTCGACGCGCAGGTCGATCTGGCTCTCCGCGCCGGGTGAGCGCACGAGAAGCGCGGCGGAATTGATCGGAAAACTGCCGTCGAGCACATGTGCGGCACTCTCCAGCCCGGTCAGCAGGCGATCGGCCATCGGCGTTCCCGGCGGCGTGCCGGCAAAGCCGGCGGCCAGGGCATCGAGCGCCGCCTCGCCAGGCGCCAGTCCATTGCCGAGGCAGAGCAGGTCCTGCCCGATGCGATGCCCCGCCCAGCCGGTGGTCTGGCTCCCCGTATGGGCGCCGATCTGTCCGTCCGCGGTCAGGATGCCGATCTGCCGGTAGTCGAGCCAGCGATCGTGCTGGCGCAGGGCTTCCAGCACCTCGGCGGCGGTCAGCCCGCAGCGTACGAGATCCAGCGCCAGCGGCCCGACCTTGAGATTGGTGAAGCCCTGGCTCGCGACGGCGGCGCGACCCGTTTCCAGATGAGGGCAGCGCGAGCCGATCGCGATCGAGCTTGACGCCAGCGCAATGCCGAGCGTGCCGTCGCCCGGGCCGCGCGCCAGAATGCTGAGCATCGTGCCCCTGTGGGTGAGATCGATGTTCATGCGGCCCGGCCGGTCTGCTGGACGCGGGCTTCGTCGACGAAGCTCTCGATCGCGCTTTCGGCGAGGCGGCGGATCAGGGTCTCCAGGCGCGTCTGCGCGGCAGGGTCGCCGAGATCGGGCAGCGCGATGCTCAGGGCGCGGTGGGTCGAGGCATAGACCTCGGAGGCGCGCTCGGGATGAGCCTCGACATAGGCTTCGAGGAAAATCCGCTCCTCGTCCGCCGTCAGCTCCGCCAGCGTCACGATGGCCCGGACCTGGCCGCTCGGAATCGCGAGATCGTAGGCCGGGCTGGTGATCTGCGTCACGAAGCTGCGGGTATGGCCGAGCGACTCGGCAATCGTCTGGCGTGCGCCGGGGCCGCGCCGCTTCAGGAAGGTCTGGAGCAGCAGCTTGTAGCGCCGGACGGGCATCAGCTCGTCGAACAGTTCGAAATCTCTGGCCGTCGAAGCGGCCGCTTTCTTGGGTTTCGTCATGATCCGACCAAACGTCATTCCCCGGCGTGGATCAAGCAAAATGTTTAGTTGATGGTCTCTTGGCAGGTGCATCGAAAACGAGGCGATCGCGCTCGAAAATTAAGCCATCGCGTCCATTTTGGCAGCATTCTGCCGCGGATGGTCCAGGCTGTGCTGATTTTTTATCGGAAATATTCATGTTGTTTTTCAGGTAGATGTGGTTGTTTTCCGGCTCAGATCGGATGGATTGCGGCGCGATGGTCGTTTTTTCCCCTTGCTGCCGGAAGAGTTTAGTCAATAAACTTTCTGTCGATGGCTCACATCACCCTGGGAGGGGTCACATGAAGGGTTATGGGTTGTTGATCGGCGCGGCCGTAGCGGTCGCGCTGAACGCGGGGGCGCATGTCGCAGCGAAAGCGGCGGAGCCGATCGTCATCGGGCTGTTCGGGCCGATGTCGGGCGAACGGTCCGCACTCGGCACCCGCTTCAAGGAAGCGGCGAGCATGTTCGCCGACGAGCTCAACCAGGCTGGCGGCATCGCCGGCCGACCGATCGAGATCAAGGTCGAGGACAGCCGCGGCAATCCGCGCGAGGCGGCGACGCTCGCCCAGAAATTCGCGCAGGACCCGGCGGTGCTCGCCGTGGTCGGCGGCCAGACCTCGACGGAGTCGATGGCGGCCGGGCCGATCCTGGCGGAGGCCAAGCTGGCGCAGGTGGCGCCGACGGCGGGCCACCCGGACTACGTCAAGATCAGTCCTTACCAGTTCCGCACCACGCCGACGCACGCCTCCATGGTGCAGCCGCATGTCGACATGCTGATGAAGAAGCTCGGCATGAAGAAGATCGCGATCGTCTACTTCAAGGACGATTGGGGCATGGTGACCAACACCATGATGAGCAAGCGCCTGAAGGAGCTCGGCGCCGAGGTCGTCCTCTCGGAGGCGATGATCCCCGAGACGCGCGATTTCCGTCCGCTGATCACCAAGATCAGGGCGGCCGCGCCGGACGGCGTCTTCCTCGTCAGCCACTACGCGGAATCGGCGCTGTTCATGCAGCAGCTGCGCCAGGCCGATCCGAAGCTGAAGGTCGCCGGCACCGACACGCTCAACGATCCCAAATTCATCGAGCTCGCATCCGGCGCCGCCGAGGGCGTGGTGATGCCGACGCCCTTCCTGGCCTCGGCCCCGGAGGCGGTGAAGTTCACCAAGGCCTATGAGGCGAAATTCGGCAAGGAGCCGAACTATTATTCGGCCTTCACCTGGGATGCGATGCTGATCGTCACCAGCGCGATGAAGGACCTGGCGGCCGCCGGCAAGCCGATCACCCGGCAGGCGGTGCGCGACCAGATCGCCGCGGCTGCGCCGCTCAAGGGGGTGAGCGGCAGCCTGAAATACGAAGGCTCGGGCGATCTGGGCGAACGCCAGATCAACTACATCGTCGTCAAGGGCAAGGGCTACGAGCCCTTCAACTGAGCCGCCGTCAACCGGTCCGGCCTCGGAAGGGGTGCCGCAATCATGGTCGAATTCCTCAGCCAGGTCCTGAACGGGCTGGTGATCGGGAACGTGTATGCGCTCGTCGCCATCGGCTTCTCGCTGATCTTCGGCGTCACCAACCTGATCAACTTCGCTCAGGGCTCGCTCCTGATGCTCGGCGCCTTCTTCGCCTATACCGGCGTGCGCCTGGGCCTGCCGCTCGCGGCGGCGGCGCTCGCCTCGGTCGCGCTCACCACGGCGGTTGGCATGCTGATAGAGCGGGTGGCGCTGCGTCCGCTCGAGAACGCGCCCTGGATCGCGCCGCTGCTCTCGACGCTCGCGATCACCTTCATGCTCGACCAGGCGGCAGAGATCATCTGGACGCCGGAGGCGCACCCATTCCCGAACCCGCTGTCGAGCTACAGCGTGGTGATCGGCGCCGCCTATGTCACCGGCATGGATGCGGCGATCCTGGCGATCTCGCTCGCCGCGATGGTCTCGCTTTATCTCTTCCTGACGCGCAGCTGGGCCGGCCGGGCGCTCCGGGCGATGTCGCAGGACATGGACGCCGTGCGCCAGATGGGCGTGCGCACCGACCGGCTGCGCCTGCTCGCCTTCGGCCTCGGCGCCGCGCTCGCCGCCATCGCCGGCGTCATGGTCGCGATGTACTACCAGACCGTCTATCCGCAGATGGGCGTGCCCTTCGGCCTGAAGGGCTTCACCGCGGCCCTGCTCGGCGGGCTCGCCAGCATTCCCGGCGCCGTCGTCGGCGGGCTGCTGCTCGGCGTGCTCGAAGCGCTCGCCGTCGGCTATGTCGGCGAAGGCTTCCGCGACATGGTCGCCTTCGGCATCCTGCTGCTGATCCTGACCTTCCGCCCGCAGGGCCTGCTCGGCGACAAGCGGCTCGACGCGCTCGGCGGCTCGCGCGGCGCTTCCGGCGTCATGCCCTCGACCAGCATCCTGATCGGCCAGGGCGGCCAGCCGCTGCCGCAGACCAGGCTGTTCGACCTGCCATACCCGCTGCTGGCCCTCGCGGTCGCGGCCTGCGTCGTGCTGCCCTTCCTGCCGGTCTCGGCTTACGTCGTCCAGGTCGGCCTGCAGGTCGCGATCTTCGCCCTGCTCGCCGTCGGACTCACCATGCTCTCCGGCGCGGCCGGGATCATGTTCCTCGGCTTCTCGGGCTTCTTCGGCGTCGGCGCCTATGTCGCGGCGCTGAGCGCGAAGCAGGGCGCGCCGGCCGATCTTTCGCTGCTTGCGGCGGCGCTCCTCTGCGCTGCGCTCGCCGGCCTCGTCGGCCTGGTCTGCGCCGGTCTCACCGGCCACGTCGTCGGGCTGGCGACGCTCGCCGTCGGCGTCCTGATCTGGCTGATCCTGCTCAACTGGACGGATGTGACCGGCGGCCCCAACGGCGTCTTCGGCATCCCGCGCCCGTCGCTGTCCTTCCTGCCCGACATGCCGATGATCTCGGTCTCGGTGCAATACTGGCTGGCGCTGGCGCTGCTCGCCCTCGCGATCCTGGCGGTCGGCCGCCTGCTGGCCTCGCCGGTCGGGCTGAGCTGGCGCGCCATCCGCGAGGACCGTGTCGCCGCCCATGCCGCGGGCCTGCCCGTCCGGCGCTATCTCGTCACCGCCTTCGTGCTGGCCGGCGCCTGCGCCGGGCTGGCGGGCGGCCTCTTCGCCTTTCTGCAGCGCTTCATCAGCCCCGACAGTTTCCGGCTCGACACCTCCTTCCTGATGGTCGCGATCATCGTGCTGGGTGGGCTCGGCAACCTCACCGGCGCGCTGCTCGGCGCCGCCGCCCTCATCGTCCTGCCCGAGGTCCTGCGCGAAGCGGCGGAGTACCGGATGATCCTGTTCGGGGCGGTCCTCTATCTCACGCTGCGGTTCCGGCCGCAGGGCATCGCAGGAGTCCGCTGATGCACGGGATGCGCGATCCAAGACCTGCCACCGGGCTCGTCCTTTCGGGGCTGGAGGTCAGCTTCGGCGGCCTCAAGGCGGTGGGCGGCGTCGACCTCGCCATCGCGCCCGGGGAATTCGTCGGGATCGTCGGACCCAACGGCGCCGGCAAATCGACGTTGATCCAGACCGTCACCGGCTTCGTCCGACCGAGCGGCGGGTCCATCGTCTTCAACGGCGATCCCCTGGACGGGCGGGCACCGGAGGACATCGCGGCGCTCGGCGTCGCCCGGACCTTCCAGACCAGCCGCGTCTTCCCGGCCCTGACGATCGCCGAGAGCGTGCGGGTCGGCCTCCAGCGGGCGCTGATCGGGGGCGGACGCGCGCCCAGCCGCTTCGGCCGGGTCGCCGAGCCGCTCGGCGCCGTCCTTGGCCTCGGCGGCTATCGCGCCGCGGCGCGCCAGGCCGACGAGAAGGTCGAGGAGATCTTGCAGCTCTTCGGCGAGCGGCTCTGGCCGCGCCGGGACCGGCCGACGCACAGCCTCTCCTATGCCAATCGCCGCCGGCTCGACATTGCCCGGGCTCTGGCGACCACGCCGGACCTGCTCCTGCTCGATGAGCCGACCGCCGGCATGAACCCGACCGAGAGCCATGAGCTCGCCGACCTCCTGCTCGACGTCCGGCGCCGCTTCCCGGCGATGGCGATCGTCATGGTGGAGCACAAGCTCGACATCGTCCGCAAGCTGACGCAGCGCACGATCGTCATGGCGCAAGGCAAGGTCATCGTCGACGACGAGCCCGACCGCGCCTTCGCCGACCCCGGCGTCGCGGCCGCCTATCTCGGCCAGGGCGGCGGCGCGCGCAGCCCTGCCGTGGTCAAGGGCCATATCGACCACCAGCCGGATGCGCCGATGCCCGGCGCGCCGGACAGCCCGGCGATCGAGCTCAGGGGCGTCGATGTCTTCTACGGCTCGGTCCAGGCGCTGTTCGGTGTCTCGCTGCGGGTCGGCCGCGGCGAGGCCGTCGCCGTGCTCGGCGGCAACGCCTCCGGCAAGTCGACCGCGATCAAGACGGTGTTGCGCCTGGTCACGCCGCGCAAAGGCGAGATCCTGCTCCATGGCGAGCCGCTCAAGGCGCGCAGCACGGCGGAGGTGATCGACCAGGGCATTGCCTCGATCCCGGAAGGGCGGCGGATGTTCGCCGAGCTGACCGTCCGCGACAACATGCTGATGGGCGCCTATGCCCGCCGCGGCACACCACGCCAGCAGCTGGAGCGCGACATCGACGCCGCCGTCGCGGAGTTTCCCTGGCTCGGCCAGCGCCTCGACCAGCTCGCCGGCACGCTCTCGGGCGGTGAGCAGCAGATGGTCGCGATGGCGCGCGCCTGGCTGCGCAAGCCGCAGATCCTGTGCATCGACGAGCCGTCCATGGGCCTGTCGCCGCTGATGGTCGAGCGGGTCTACGAGATCCTCGCGCGCTGGAAGTCGCAAGGGCTCACCATCCTGATGGTGGAGCAGAGCGCCAACAAGGCGCTCGAGCTGGTCGACCGTGCCTATGTGCTGCGCAACGGCCTCGTCACCATGGAAGGGCCGGCCGAGGCGTTGCGCGAGAACCCTGCCGTCCGGGAGGCCTATCTCGGCGGCGACCATGCGCCGGCCTCGACCACCGCTTCATCGGGCCTGGCGCCCGCCACCGCTCACTAGATCCGGCGCAGAAGCCGTTCCACCTCAGGAGTTCGTCACGATGGGCTTGCGCGTAGGCGTCGATATCGGCGGCACATTCACCGATTTCGCGGTTCTCGATCCCGATACCGGCCAGTTTGAGATCGGCAAGGTGTTGAGCACTCCGGCCGATCCGGCCGAGGCTGTGATCGAGGGGCTGAAGGCCCGCATGGCCCAGAGCGGCCGGCGGATGGGCGAGATCGAGGAGGTGGTCCACGCCACCACGATCGCGACCAACACCGTGATCCAGCGCAAGGGCCCGCCGACCGCGCTGATCACCACCAAGGGCTTTCGCGACGTCATCCTGATCGGTCGTCAGAAGCGCTACGAGCTCTACGACACCACGGCCGGCCGGCCGGCGCCGCTGGTGCCGCGCGATTTCGTCTTCGAAGTCGCTGAGCGCATGCTCTGGACCGGCGAGGTCGAGACCGTGCTCGACGAGGCCGGCGCGCGCGCCGTCGCGCGCGAGCTGGCGGAGCGGGGCGTGGTCGCGGTCGCCATTTGCTTCCTGCACGCCTACGCCAACCCGGCGCACGAGCGGCGCGTGGCCGAGATCCTGCGCGAGGAGGCGCCCGAGCTGATGGTCTCGATCTCCAGCGAGGTCTCGCCGCTCTATCGCGAGTTCGAGCGCACCAGCACCACGGTGATGAACGCCTATGTCATGCCGGGCGTCGCGAGTTATGTGGAGCGGCTCGACCGGCAGCTGCGCGCGCTCGGGACGAAGGCGCCGATGCTGATCATGCAGTCGAATGGCGGCGTCGCCACCGCCGAGACGGTCAAGCGCTTCCCGATCCGCATCATCGAAAGCGGCCCGGCCGCCGGGGTGCTGACGGCGGCGCGTTTCGCCCCCGCCGCCGGCACCGACAACCTGATCTCCTTCGACATGGGCGGCACCACAGCCAAGCTCTGCCTGGTCGAGAACGGCAAGCCGCTGCTGACCAGCCAGTTCGAGGTCGACATGACCCATCTCAAGAAGGGCAGCGGCCTGCCGGTCAGCATCCCGGCCGTCGACCTGATCGAGATCGGCTCCGGCGGTGGCAGCATCGCCAAGGTCGAGCTCGGCGCCATCGCGGTCGGCCCCGAGAGCGCGGGCTCGGTGCCGGGACCCGCCTGCTATGGCCGCGGCGGCAGGAGGCCGACCGTCACCGACGCCGATCTGGTGCTCGGTTATCTCAATCCGGACTACTTCCTCGGCGGCGAGATGAAGCTCGACGCCGAGGCCGCGTTGACGGCGATCGAGAGCGAGGTCGCCGTGCCGCTCGGCATCGACGCGATGCAGGCGGCCTGGGGCATCCACGAGATCGTAACTGCGCAGATGGCGCAGGCGGCACGCGCCGTGACGATCAATTGCGGCAAGGATCCGCGCCTGTTCGCGCTGGTGCCGTTCGGCGGCGCCGGGCCCGTGCACGGCACGCGGCTGGCGCGCATGCTGGGCTGCCCCAGGGTGGTGTTCCCGCGGGCCGCCGGCGTCGAATCCGCCGTCGGGCTGCTGATGGCCGAGACCTCGCTCGACCTCGCCCGCACCCAGGTGATGAACCTGCAGGGCGGGGCGATCGACGAGATCAACGCGCTCTACGCCGATCTCGAGGCGCAGGCGCGCCGGCAGCTCGACGAGGCCGGCGTCCCGCGCGAGCGGCAGAGCTTCTCGGCGAGCTGCGACATGCGCTTCGCCGGGCAAGGCTTCGAGATCGCGGTCGATCTGCCCGCCTATCCCTACGGCGGCGCCGATCTGCCGGCGCTGCGCAAGGCGTTCCACGACGCCTATGCCAGGGCCTATGGCGATCGTACCTTCGATCCCGACTGGACGATCGTCGCGGTGCATTGGCGCCTGCGCGCCATCGCCACCGGCAAGACGCTGACCATGGACACGCTCCCGGCGCTGCCCGGCGGGGTCGAGCGCGCCAAGCGCGGCCAGCGCCAGGTCTGGTTCCCCGAGACCGACGGCTTTGCGCTCTGCCCCGTCTATGACCGCTACCGCCTGAGCGCCGGTGACGTCGTCGCCGGGCCGGCCATCGTCGAGGAACGCGAGTCGACCATCGTCCTGCCGCCCGGCAGCGAAAGCACCGTCGATTCCCACGGCAACCTCGTCACCACGCTTAGCTGAGGATACGCCATGAGCACGATTGATCCGGTCACCTTCTCGGTGGTGTGGGGCGGCCTGCTCTCCACCGCCGCCGAAATGGGCAGCACGCTGCTGCGTACCGCCTATTCGATGACGGTGCGCGAGGGCTCCGACTTCTCCACCGGCGTGTTCGACGCCGAAGGCAACATGATCGCCCAGGGTGATTACAGCCCCGGACATCTCGGTTCGATGGCGTTCACCGTGCGCCAGATGCTCGACTATTATCCCAAGGGCTCGCTCGGGCCGGGCGATGCGGTGATCTGCAACGATCCGACCATCGGTTCGGGCCACCTGCCGGATATCTTCATGGTGACGCCGGTCTTCCACGACGGGACGCTGATCGGCTACGCGGTCAACATCGCCCACCACATCGATGTCGGCGGCAGCGCCCCGGGCAGCGAGGAGGTCGTCGGCGTCAGCGAGACCTGCCAGGAAGGCATCAAGCTGATGCCGGTGCTGCTTTACAAGGCCGGCGAGCCGATTCGGGAAATCCTGCGGATCATCGAGGGCAATGTCCGCATCAAGGACGTGCTCGGCGATCTGCACGCGCAATATGCCGCGAACATGACCGGCGTCGCCCGCATGCAGGGGCTCGCCAGGCAATATGGGCCCGAGCAGCTCGCCGCCTGCATGCGCGAGATCGTCGCCCGCAGCCGCGGCGCGATGGTCGAGGCGATCGCCGAGCTGCCGAAGGGCACCTACCATTTCGAGGATGTGCTCGACGATGTCGGGCCCGATACCGAGCCGGTGCCGTTCAAGCTCGCGCTCACCGTCGAGGACGGCCGCATCATCTGCGACTGGGAGGGCACAGGACCGCAGCGGCCGGCGGGCATCAACGCCTACATGCAATATACGCGATCCTATTGCATCGCCGCGATCAAGGCTGTGACGCTGCCGCGCTCGCCGCAGAATTTCGGCATCATCAGCTGCATCGAGATCCGGGCGCCCAAGGGCAGCTACGTCAATCCCAATCCGGGCGCGGCGAGCGGCGCGCGCGCCGTCAACGCCAACCGCATCTACGAAGTGGTGATGGGCGCGCTCGCCCAGATCGTGCCCGATCGCGTCATCGCCGCGAGCTCCGGCTTCTGCAATCCGAAGGTCAGCGGCATGCTCAGCCCCCATACCGGCAAGCCATTTCTCGCCTGGATGACCGCGATCGGCGGCGTCGGCGCCCATCGCCATCGCGACGGGCAGGAGGCGACGACCTCGCCCACGAACGGCACCAACACGCCCATCGAGGTCCAGGAGATGAATGCCCCCGTCTTCGTCGAGCGGATGGAACTGATCCCCGACACCGCCGGCGCCGGCCGGTTCCGCGGCGGCATGGCTGTCCGCAAGGATGTCCGGCTGCTGGCGGATGTCGGCCTCGTCACCAATCTCGGCGACCGCTACGTCAACGCGCCCTATGGGCTGGAAGGGGGTCGGCCAGGCTCGCGGGCCGCGACGATCCTAAACCCGGGCCAGCCCGGCGAGCGCAGCCTGCATTCCAAGGGCACCTATCCGCTGCGCAAGGGCGACGTGCTCAGCATGCGCACGGCAGGAGCCGGGGGCTTCGGTGATCCGGCGGCGCGGGACCCGACCGCGGTGCTGCGGGACGTACGACAGGGTCTCGTCTCGGCCCGCGCGGCGCAGGACATCTACAAGGTCGTGCTCAGCGAGGATGGCCGCGACATCGACTCGAGCGGGACTTCCAGGGCCCGGGCGGCTTCGTCGCTGGTGCCGCAATGACATCGAGCTGCAAGGCGAAGCGTTATTTCCAACTGGCCGCAGGCATGCGGCCAGAGCATTGCGGTGTCGAACCTTTCAGCAGTGCTGAACAGGCAGCGCTCACGGTCCGACCCTGTGAATGACTTGCGATGTCCGCTTTCCAGCAGGATCCTGGGATGCTGTTGGCGTGGAGCTACAGCCGAACGCCCGATGATGGCCCGGGAATGGTCTGACAGACTGCGACACCGCCGTTCCTCAGGCTCGCCCGGACGACGGGCGAGCCTGTCATGCGGACGTTGATCAGGCGCCGAGCTGATCGCGGATCGGCAGTTGCCTGATCCGCTTGCCGGTCGCCGCGAACACCGCGTTGGCGATGGCTGGCGCCACGGGCGGCAAGCCCGGCTCGCCGACCCCGCCCAGCGGCCGCTCGTAGTCGTCCGCGGGCAGGAGATGCACACGAATATCCCGCGGGGCCGAATCCATTCGCGTCAGCTCGTAGGTGTCGAAATTGTTCTGTTCGGCACGACCGTTCTTGAAGGAGATCTCGGCCGAGCTCGCAATGCCGGCGCCCATGATGACGGCGCCTTCCATTTGCGAGCGGACACGATCCGGATTGACCATCGGCCCGCAATCGATCGCGATGTCGACGCGCGGGATCGAAAGCCCCCCGCGCTCGCTGACGGCGACCTCCACCGCCACGGCGATATAGCTGACGAAGCTGTAGTGACCGGCGATGCCGAGCCCGCTGCCCTTGGGCAAGCTGCGTCCCCAGCCTATCCCCTGAGCCGCGGTTTCGATCACGCGCCGCAGGCGTCCGGTGTCGATCGGATAGCGCTGCGGATCCTCGCCATGGTTCCAGACATCGCCGATCCTGGTCGGATCGATCAGCCTCGCCGGACCGATCAGCTCCAGCAGGAAGTCCTTCGGGTCGCGGCCGGCCGCATGGGCGAGCTCGGCGACGAAGGACTGCACCGCGAAGGCATGGGGGATGTTCGACACGGCCCTGTACCACCCGATGCGGACATGGGCTGGCGCTTCCGGGTTCTCGGCCCGGATGTTCGGGATGTCGAAGGGCAGGTTGACCAGCCCCATCCCGAGCTCGAACGGCAATTCATGCTTCGGATCCGGGGCGAAGATCGAACCGATGGTCGGCGCTGCGCTTCGATGCAGCCAGGCCGTCACCTTGCCGGAGCTGTCGAGGCCGGCCTCCAGTCGCTCGACCGACACCGTGTGATAGTAGCCATGGTGGAGATCGTCCTCGCGCGTCCACATCAGCTTGACCGGCGCGCCGTCCATCGCCTGCGAGCAGATCCCGGCCTCGATGACGAAATCGGGCTTTGACTTGCGGCCGAACCCGCCGCCGAGCAGGGTGATGTTGACCTTCACCTTCTCGACCGGCAGGCCGAGCCGCTTGGCGAGACGTGCGCGGGTCACCTGCGGGGCCTGGCTGCAGGCCCATGCCTCGGCCTCACCATTGACGATGCGGACCAGCGCTGCCGGCGGTTCGAGCGGCGATTGGGCGAGATGCGGAATGTAGTATTCGGCCGTGACGCGCTGGGCCGCTCCGGCCAGGGCGCGCTCGGCGTCGCCGTCATTGCGGACGATCTTGGCGGGCTTGCCTGCCGCCTCGCTGAGACGGGCGCGATAGCTGTCCGATGAATAGACCGCGTTCGGGCCGTCCTCCCAGGTCACCTTCAGTGCCTCTCGGCCCTTGATGGCGGCCCAGCTGTTGCGGGCGATGACGGCTATCCCGCCGAGCGGCTCGAATTCGGACGGGATCGCCGGAGGGTCGATGGCGATGACTTTCACCACGCCCGGTACCTTCAAGGCTTCGGAAGCGTCATGGGAAGCGACCTTGCCGCCATAGACCGGCGGCCGGGCGACGACGGCGAACAGCATGCCGTCTGCGCGGGCATCGATGCCGTAGACGGCCTTGCCTGTGGTGATGTCCTGATTGTCGACGAGACCGATCGTATCCTTGCCGATATAGCGGAAGGCACTTGCCGGCTTGAGCCGCACGCTGCCGCGATCGGGCACCGGAAGAGCCGATGCGGCCCTGGCGAGCGCGCCATAGCTCAGGCTGCGTCCGCTGGCGGCGTGAGTGACTGCGTGATTGCTGGCGCGAACCTCGGCAACCGCCACGCCCCATTGCGCTGCGGCGGCCTGCTCGAGCATCGTTCGCGCAGCAGCGCCGGCGCGGCGCATCGGCATGAACCAATGGCGCAGGCTCCGCGATCCATCCGTGTCCTGGTTGCCGAAGCGCTCTTCGTCGCCCCAGGCCTGCGTGACCCGCATCCGAGCCCAGTCGGCCTCGAGCTCGTCCGCGACCGCCATGGCGAGCGAGGTGCGCACGCCCTGTCCCATCTCCGAGCGATGGCAGGTGATGGTGACGGTGCCGTCCTCGGCCAGCGCGATGAAGACCTGGGGATTGTCGCGCCAGCCATTCGGCATCCCGTCGGCGCCGAATTTCTTGTCCTGCGCAGGCGTTGCGATCGGCAGCCCCGCGGCGAGCACGAAAACACTGGCGCCCATGCCCTGCAGCAGATTCCGGCGACTGACATTGGCGAGAGCCCCGCCAGGATTGGGAACATGCTCGGTCATGGCCGCGCTCCCTTCGCCGCCTGCTTGATGGCGGCACGAATGCGCGGATAGGTTCCGCAGCGGCAGAGGTTGCCGCTCATCGCGCCGTCGATGTCCTCGTCGCTCGGGTTGGGTGTCTCTTTCAGCAGCGCGCTCGCCTGCATGATCTGCCCCGGCTGGCAATAGCCGCACTGCGAGACGTTGAGGTCGCGCCAGGCAGCCTGCACCGGGTGGTTCCCGTCAGGAGACAATCCCTCGATGGTCGTGATCGCAAGTCCCGCCGCCGCCGAGATCGGCGTCTGGCAAGCGCGTACGGCCATTCCGTCGAGGTGAATGGTGCATGCTCCGCAGGCGGCGACGCCGCAGCCGAACTTGGTACCGGTCAGACCGAGCTCGTCCCGCAGATACCAGAGCAGCGGCATCTCGGGATCGCCGTCATAGCGGCGCTCCGTCCCGTTCACGACGAGGGTGGGCATCAGCATCTCCTTCTTCGCGCCCCGGATATTCCGGGACCGTCTGTGACATGCGACAGCGAGGCTCTGATCGGGGCTATGCAGCGCTTCCGCGCGGCAGAACGCAAGCTGAACCTGTGCAAGTTATCGTGAGAGGACAATCGTGGTGACGCGCGGGCTGGCCCGAAGTCACCGCTTTTCTTTAAGCAAATCGCGGTGCTTTCCGGAGCCGGCCGGATATCGACGCTAGCAGCATCGGCGCGAGCCGATTAGCGGCGCAATTCGATTGCATCTATCGACCACCAACATAAATCTTGCCGCTTGTGCCCACGGACTTCGGGGCGAAACAGACTTCCATCACAGACTTCCATCCCAGCCGTTGGTCTTTCTCTCCCGAGCGATGTGAGATCCGGCGGGATCAGGTAGCGGGCTCGATGCTCAGCGGGAATTTGCCGCGCACCAGCAAGGGCTCGAAGCTGCCATCGATGCGTCCGAGCCGGAACAGGCCGCCGGACCAGCGGTAGCCGGCATAGAAGAAGGCGAGATTGCTCCAGGGGGCATAGTAGCAGAGGTCGCCCGGTCGTTCGTTGCCGAAGGCGCCGCTGCCGGCCTCGGTCAGCTTGCGCGGCAGATAGGCGATCTTCTCATTGGTCGCATAGTCGTCGATCGTCAGCTTGAGCGGCAGCATGGACAACAGATCAAGCGCCGAGGGATTGTCCTCCAGCGTTGCCGTGAAGTCCTGATCCGCGAAGACGAGTCTGAGGCGCATGGCGGCCCCTTTCCGCGGTGAGGCTGTGGTAGGCTGAGCGCGAGCCGTAGGACAAAGCGCGAGGCCGGCAGCCGCTGTCAGCAGCGCGCGACGTGAAAGCGGCACGGTCCTGCCTGTCATGTCGACCTCCGATGTGTTGTGAGATGGGAGCCGCTCTCCGGCTTCAGCAGACGTCGGCCATTGCCGATCAGCGCGACGGCGAGGGCAGCCAGAACGACGCTGCCGATGAAGGTCGCAACGATCGTCATGCGGTCGAGAAGCAGGCCGCCTACCACCGCGCCGAGCAGGATCGCCGCCTGGATCGCCGCGACCATCAGGCTTCCGGCTGCCTCGGGCGCGTCCACGGCGTTCTGGGACATCCAGGTCATCCAGATCACCGATATCGCCGTGTTCATCGCGCCCCAGATCGCGAGGAACAGGCCCACCGCCATCACCGAGCCGCCCAGGGCCAGAAGCCCCAATGTGCAGGCGCCCATGACCAGCGCCGGCAACTTGAGGAGAGGCGCGACACTGTCGTTCAGGAACCGGCCCGCAGCCCAGGTGCCGACGAAGCCGGCGCAGCCCAGCACGAGCAGCAGGATGGAGAGCACGGTCACATCCACGCCCGTCACCTGCTCCAGAAACGGGCGCAGATAGGTGAACATGGTGTAGGCAGACCCCCAGGACAGCATCGCCGCGACGAGGCCGCGCAGGAAGTAGGGGCGCTTCAGCAGACCGAACATCGTGCGGAAGTCCTGGCGCCGGCCCGCGGGCAGCGACGGCAGCGCGACCATATGCCAGGCGAGATTGACGGCGACGATGGGCGTCAGCGCCCAGAACACCGCGCGCCAGCCGAACATGCCGCCGAGATAACTGCCGATCGGCGCGGCAAAGGCGGCCGCGATGGCCTGCCCGCCATACATCAGGGCGAGCGCACGCGGTACATCGCCTTGAGGAACCAGCCGCATGATGACGGCGGTGGCCAGAGCCCAGAAGCCGCCGATGCAGAGGCCGAGCAGGGCGCGGCCGATCATGAGCGCCGCGAAATTCGGCGCGGCAGCGACCAAGATCAGCGACACCAGCATGAAAGCCGTCATCGCGACCAGAACCCATTTCCGGTTCAGCGTCCCGGCGACGGTCGTGATCATCATGCTGGCCGCGACCGCGAAAAGGCCGCTGATCGAGATCGCCTGTCCCGTCTGCCCCTCGGTTGCGCGCAGCCCCTCCGCCATCGGCGTCAGCAGGCTGACCGGCATGAACTCCGAGGCGATCAGCATCGCCACGCAAAGCGCCATCGACAGGACGGCGCCCCAGGCTGCGACGGGCTTGCTTCTCTCATTGGATACGGCGGCGACCGCCATGCTTGGTTGCTCCTGCGCGAATTGTTGCAGTGCAAACTAGGGGCTTCGCTATAAAACGATTACCCGCCCAAATTGGAATGCATTAATCGACTATATCGATTAATGTCGCGAGCATGATGTGCTGGGGACTTCGATGGCCAGAACCGATCTCAATCAGCTGACCTGGTTCCAGGTCGTCGCCGAGGAACGCAGCTTCACCAGGGCGGCGGCAAAGCTCGGGGTGGCGCAATCGACGCTCAGCCACACGATCAAGCAGCTCGAAGCACGCATGGGCATACGGCTCCTGGCCCGCACCACGCGCAACGTCGCGACGACGACCGCGGGCGAACGGTTGCTGCAGACGATCACGCCGCGTATCGCGGAGATCGAGGATGAGATCGCCGCGCTGACGGCGCTCCGCGACAAGCCCTCGGGCTCGATCAGGCTGACATTGTCCGACCACGCGCTCGAAAGCGTGGTCTGGCCAAAACTGAAGGCGGTCCTAAAAGCTTATCCCGACATCAGCGTCGAGCTGATCCTCGACAGCACGTTCCGCAATATTGTCGAGGAGGGCTTCGATGCCGGCGTTCGGCTCGGCGAGAGCGTCGAGAAGGACATGATCGCGGTCCGCATCGGCCCGGACTGGCGGCTGGTGGCGGTCGCCTCGCCCGAATATCTCGACGCGCATGGCGTGCCGGACCATCCGCAGGATCTGGTCCGGCAGGTCTGCATCAACATGCGCCACGAGACTGCCGGCGGACTCTATGCCTGGGAGTTCGAGAAGGACGGACAGGAACTGCGCGTCCGGGTGAGCGGTCAGCTGACCTTCAACAACTCCTACGCCATGATCGATGCGGCGGTGAACGGCTACGGCATCGCCTATGTCCCGGATGACATCGTGGAACGGCACATCGCATCGGGCGAGCTGGTCCAGGTGCTCGATGACTGGTCGCCCTTCTTCGACGGCTATTTCCTCTACTATCCCAGCCGCCGCCAGAACCTTCCCGCGTTCAAGGTCATTGTCGATGCGCTGCGGCACCGGGACAGGTCGGGATCGTGATTTTGCGTGGAAGCTCTTGCTTCCGAACGTCCGGTTTTGGTTTTCGAGCCAATGTCCGTTCCTGGCGTAGCCCGCCTGCTTCGAGACGAGTTTGGCGGGAGCCTCAAAAGCACATCGCCTTTACGCTGCGGCGATTTGCATCGGAGTTTTTGCTGGGAACGGCCTGAAGGTGGCGAGGATCAGCGTAGCCGCCAATCCCAGGCCCCAGGACGCGACATACATCGGTGCGTAGCTTCCGAAATTGTCGTAGATCAGCCCGCCGAGCACGGGCCCGGTCGACATGCCGAGGCTACCGGCCATCGCGGTTCCGCCGATGATGGTGCCCATCATCCTCAGCGGGAAATTCTCGCGGATGATCACGGCGTAGAGCGGCATCGTGCCGGCGTAGATGAAGCCGACGAGGACAGCCACGGCATAGAAGCCGCCGAGCTGACCGACGAAGGCATAGGCGAGAACGCCGAAGGCCTGCGCGAGGAGGCCGGCCACGAGGATGCGCTGCGCGCCGAACCGGTCGCCCGCAAGGCCGAAGCCGATGCGCCCGAACATGCCGGCCAGCCCCTCCACGCTGTAGATCGAGACGGCCGCGACCATCGGGATTCCACAGGTCACGGCATAGGTCACCGTGTGGAATATCGGCCCGGAATGGGTCGCGCAGCAAAAGAAGTTTGCGAGCATCAGGGTGATGAATTGCGGCGAGCGCACCGCTTCGCGGACGCTCATGCCCGGCTCCACCGCATCGTTCGACATCTCAGCCGACCCGCCGTCCAACATCGGAGGCCGACGCACCAGCAGCGCTGCCGGGATCATCAGCATCGCCGCGATCCCCGCGATGATCAGCATGGCGCCGCGCCAATCGTGAAGGGTGACCAGCCAGGCCGCGAGCGGGGCCATGGTCATCGGAGCCATGCCCATGCCTGCCGAGACGAGCGACACCGCCAGCCCGCGCTGCGTGTCGAACCAGCCGGTGACGCAGGCCATCATCGGCGCGAAGACCGCGGCCGTGGCCGCCCCGACCAGCAGGCCGAACAGCAGCTGAAATTCGACGAGCGAATCCGCCTGGCTGGCGAGGGCGAGGCTCGCCGCCAAGGTGACCGAGCCGGTCAGGACCACCGGGCGCGGCCCGAACCTGTCGGAGAGGCCGCCCCAGACCATGCTGGCGGCCGCCATGGCGAGAAAGCCGATCGTCATGGCCGTGGAAATGCCGGTGACTGACCAGCCCGTGTCCTGGGCCATGGGCCGCAGGAAGACCGGCAGCGAGAACATGGCCCCGATCGCGACGCAACCGAGCAACCCGCCGGCGGCGACGATCACCCAGCGATAGGCGCGGTCCATGCTGATCTCCTGATTGTCCATGACGCATCACCTTGCGGCACGCGCCAGCCCCGACCTCGAGCCGCTCGCCGTCCGCAGAGGTCAGCCCTGCGGCTTCCAATCGCCCGACGGAATGGTGTTGATCATCCAGGGGATGCCGAACTTGTCGATCAACGAGCCGAAGCCCGGCGACCAGAAGGTCTCGCCGAAAGGCATCACCGCCTTGCCGCCTTCGGACAGCTGCTCGAACCAGCGCTGACCCTGTGCCCTGTCCGTGCTGTGCAGGGTGACGTCGAAGCCGTTCTTGGGCTTTCCGATGTTGGGCGCCCAGGCGGCATCCATATCGGCGCCCATGAGGGCCTGATCGCCCACCTCCAGCCAGCAATGCATCAGCCAGCTCTTGTACTTTTCGTCGGTGATCGGCATGCCGGGAGGTGCGTCGCCATAAGGAAAGGCGGCCGTGATCTTGCCGCCGAGAACCGTCGCGTAAAACTCGAAGGCCTCGCGGCATTGCCCCTGAAAGCTCAGGCTGGTCACGATCTTCATGGTGGTCTCCCTTTTGGATCGAAGCGTCGATGCGGCAGGAATACGGATCGATTGACGCTTCCTCAATTAAGTTGATATCAACGTATATCGATCGGAGATGTCAACCCACCTGATGTGCGCTCAAACCGACCTTACATTCGAAACGACCTTGCTGGTGCGCGATGCCTGCCTGTGCCTTCATGCGCAACGGGCGGCCCGCGCGCTCGCACGACGTTTCGATCTGGCGCTGAGGCCTGTCGGCATCAGCAGTGGTCAATTCTCGCTCCTGATGTCGCTGAACCGTCCCAAAGCCCCAAGTCTTGGCAGTGTTGCGACCTTGCTGGCGATGGACAGGACGACGCTGACCGCAAACCTCAAGCCGCTGGTGCATCGCAAACTCGTCGAGACCAGCCATGACGGGGCGGACCGGCGAGTCCGCCTCCTGTCTCTGACATCGGCCGGCAAGGTCGTGCTGGCCGAAGCGGTGCCAATCTGGAAGCAACTCCACGCGGCGATCGAAATCGAGCTGCCGGACCCATCCCGTCTGCGCTCCGATCTGGCTCTGCTGTCCCAGTAAGCAAATGTCTGCTTGCTGGGGAGCCGATGTCAGGTTTTGGCGCAACGCAGCAACCTAAATGAACGGCCGCAAAGAACCTCTCGACGTGCGGTCCGCATCTGCTGAGGCGATCTCGACACCATTGTGCTGCTAGCCGTCAATTGGCTGCGCGAATGGCGTGCTCGCCGACGCCGATCGACATTGCAGCGCCTTGGGCAGCGAGCCGACATGCGCCCTATAGAGGACCGAGATCACGTACGATCAGGTTGTAAAGCGCCTGTGCGGCTGGGGTCAGTGTTTCGCCGTGCCGACGGATCAGCGAGATTGGCCGATCGACGATCGGATCAACCAATGGAATCTGCGCGAGATCGGGCCGCAGGTTCTCGACGAGCGAGGCCACGAGGATCGCGATGCCCAGCCCTTCCGAGGCCAGTCCGATCGCGCTCGAAAAATACTCGACCACGAACTTGGTCTTGACCTCGATCCCGGAGCGCGCGAGCTGCGCCTCCATGAGCAGCCGGTTGCCGCTGCTGCCGCCCAGCGTGATCAGATCGTGGCCGGCAAGGTCCGCCCAGGCGATGGCCGCGCGCCCGGCCAGCGGATGGTCGTTTCGGCAGTAGACGACGAAGGGATCGCGGACCAGGACCTCGTTGCGAAGGTCCGGCTGGTTTGGGGGCTGGACGTGCAGGCCGAACTCGGCCTGGCGCCGGCGCACTGCTTCGATGACGAGAATACTGGTCCGGTCGAGAATTTCGACACGGTTGCTCGGATGTCGCGTGGCATAGCTCCGCAGGATACGGGGCAGGCGCCCATACATCAGAGAAGGAACCGAGGCGATCGTGATGTCGCCCGTCGAGAAGCGCGACATGGTCTTCAGCCGCTCGAACGAACGGTCGACGGCATCGACCATGCGCCTGGCTTCCGGCAGGAACTCTCGGCCGATGCTCGTCAGCGCGACGGTGCGGGTGGTGCGGTCGATCAGCTTGAGACCGACATGGGCTTCGAGCCGCTGGATGCGCCGCGTCAGACCCGTCTGGGTGACGTGCAGCTTCTCGGCCGCCTTGTTGAAGCTTCCGAGCTCCGCGATCTGGATGAATGCTTCGATGCCGTCGATCGGATGTTTCATGACAAAAGATCATTGATATATGCAATTATTTCAGCATACGAGCCCTGCCTCCTCGGTCAATAGTGCTCGTGAAAGGCGCCGGACCTTCTGCCAAGCGGGATCCAGAGCAGCCGTGAGGAAACGCACCGATGACCGATTCCAGTCCCGCCACACGTGGCAGGCGCGTGCTCGTCACGCATGACCGGCTGGCCGAGAGCGCCATCCATCTGCTCAACGCCCATGACGTGGATGTCTTCTTCTCGCCGGCCTACGCTCCCAGCGAGCAGGTGGCGCAACGTGCTGCCGAACTGAAGGTCGATGCATTGATCGTCCGGCAGGGGCGCGTGGACGAGGCGATCATCGCGGCCTCGCCTCGTCTGCGGGTCATCGCCAAGCACGGCGTCGGTGTCGACAACATCGATCTGCAGGCGGCCGCCGCACGCAGCATTCCCGTCATCCGCGCCATGGGCTCGAATTCGCGCGCCGTCGCGGAGCACACCATCGCGCTGGCCCTGACGCTGCTGAAGGAGATACCCCGCCTCGACGGCGCGGTGAAGGCTGGCGCCTGGCCAAAGCCGAGCTTCATCGGGCGTGACATCGCCGGCACGGTGATCGGCCTCGTCGGCTTCGGCTCGATCGGTCAGCATGTCGCCCGGATGGCGAGCGGGCTCGGCATGTCCGTCATCATGCACGACCCTCATGCCCGCGAGGCGATCGCCCAGTTCGGGGAGGGCTGCGAACGCGACCTCGACAGCCTGATCGGGGAGGCCGACATCGTCAGCCTGCATTGCCCGCTGACCAACGCCACCCGCGATCTCCTGGATGCGCGCCGCTTTGGCCTGATGAAGCCGACCTCCTTCGTCGTCAACACGGCGCGGGGCGCCCTGATCAATGAGGCGGCCCTGTGCGCCGCCCTGATGGAGGGTCGGATCGCCGGAGCTGCCCTCGACAGCTTTGCGGTCGAGCCACCGGCCCAGGACAGCCCCCTCTGGGCGCTGCCCAATCTGATCGGGACCCCGCATATCGCAGGGGTGACTGCGGGATCGGCCAAAGCGATGGCCGAGATCGCCGCCCGGCATGTCATTGCGGTGCTGGACGGCGATGAGCCAGATGCGGACAGCCTCGCGAGGTTAGCCGAACTCGCCGCATGAATGATCCGGGCCATAAGCCGGACGACCATAAACAAACGGGAGGAGAGATCATGAGGACTGTCTACAACGCGCTCGCGGCGCTGGCTTTGTCAGCGCTCGCAACGATGGCGCAGGCGCAGCAATATCCTGAGAAGCCGATCCGCCTGGTCGTGCCGTTTCCACCCGGCGGCGGGACCGACGTCGTCGCACGCGTCATCGCCCAGAAGCTCGGCGAGGCCACCGGCTGGACCCTCGTGGTCGACAACAAGCCGGGCAGCGGCGGCAGCGTCGGCCTGAGCCTTGCCGGCAAGGCGCCCGCGGACGGCTACACGATCGTCCTGGCGCAGAATTCCAACCTCGTCATCAACCCGATCCTCGGCAAGGCCAACTACGACCCCATCAAGGATTTCGCACCGATCGGTCTCGCGGCCTCAGCGCCGCAGGTGCTCGTCGTCGCCAAGGACTCGCCCCTGAAGACGGTCGAGGACCTCGTCGCCGCCGCGAAGGCCAAGGACGGCAAGCTGACCTTCGCCTCGCCCGGCGTCGGGACGAGCTCGCATCTGGCCGGGGAGCTCCTGCAGCAGCTCGCCGGCGTCAAGTTCCGGCACGTTCCGTACAAGGGCGCGGCCCAGGCCCTGCCGGATCTGCTGGGAGGACGCGTCGAGATCTACATCTCGTCGGTGCCGTCCGCCATGGCGCAGATCAAGGAGGGCACGCTGCGCCCGATCGCCGTGTTCGCGACCAAGCGCGATGCGGACCTGCCGGACGTTCCGACCTTCGAGGAGAAGGGCGTCAAGAATTCCGAGGCCGTGACCTGGTGGGGTTTGGCGGCACCAGCCGGCACGCCGGCGCCGGTCGTCGCGCGCCTCAACACCGAGCTCAACACCGTGCTGAAGATGCCGGACACCCGGGGCAAGCTGCGCGCAGCCGGCGCCGAGGCGCTCGGCGGCAGCAGCGAGGAATTCGGCGCGCTGATCAAGTCCGACGTGCCGAAATGGACGCAGGTCATCAAGGCGGCCGATGTGAAGGTCGCCGACTGAGCCGATGACGGCTGCCGGGATGCCGAGGCCGCGTTGTCGAGGCTTCCCGGCTAGGCGAGCTCTGACGAAGCGCCTCGCAAGAGGCTCGCGAAGCCATGCCGAACCGCCTGATTGCGGCCGCCGGCGCAATGCGCCCATCAATCCCGAGACGTTGTTCCTGGGCGGAGCCATGCCGCGCTGCCCGACATCACTTTGGACATCAGCCATGAGAACCAGCATCTTCAAGAACCAGGACGCCTTGGCCGGCCTGCTGTTCATGGGACTTGGCGCGCTCGGCTTCACGATCGCACTCGGCTACAAGTTCGGCACCACCATCGACATGGGGCCGGGCTATTTTCCGCGCATCCTCAGCCTCGTCCTGATCGGCTTCGGTATCCTCACCTTCATCAAGGGGCTGCGCAGCTGCGCGCCCGTCGAAGGCGGATGGGCCTGGCTGCCGCTCGCCTTGCTCACCGCCTCGCTCCTGCTTTTCGGCTTCCTGATCGAGCGGCTCGGCCTCGTGCCGGCGCTCGCCGCCCTGTTCTTCGTCTCGGCGCGCGCCGGCCATGAATTCAAGGCGCTGGAGGTGCTCGTCCTGACCGTGGTGATGTCGGTCTTCGCCGCCGCGGTCTTCGTCTGGGGGCTGAAACTGCCCTACAGCCTCTTCGCGTGGAACGTCTGAGCCATGGAGATCCTCGAGCATTTTGCACTGGGCTTCGGCGTCGCCCTGTCGCTCCAGAACCTCGCCTATTGCTTCCTCGGCGTGCTGCTCGGCACGCTGATAGGCGTGCTGCCGGGCGTTGGCCCGCTGGTGACGATATCGATGCTGCTCCCGATGACCTTCGGGCTTCCACCGGTCTCTGCCGTCATCATGCTCTCCGGCATTTATTACGGCGCGCAATACGGCGGTTCGACCACGGCGATCCTCGTCAACCTGCCCGGCGAGACTTCCTCTGCCGTCACCTGCCTGGACGGCTACCAGATGGCGCGCCAGGGCCGGGCCGGAGCCGCGCTCGCGATCGCCGCGCTCTCGTCCTTCGTCGCAGGCTGCATCGGCACCCTGCTGATCGTCGCGCTCGGCGTGCCGCTCGCCGGCTGGGCGTTGCGCTTCGGCGCCGAGGACTATTTCGCCCTGATGGTGCTCGGTCTGGTCGCGGCCTCGGTGCTGAGCCATGGCGACATGGTCAAGGCGCTCGCCATGGTCGTGGTCGGCCTGCTGATCGGCCTGGTCGGCACCGACGTGAACTCGGGTGCCGAACGCTACACCTTCGGCTTGCCCGAGCTCGCGGACGGCATCGGCTTCACCGTGCTCGCCGTCGGCGTCTTCGCGATCTCCGAGGTCGTCCTCAATCTGGAGCAGAAGGAAACGCGCGAGGTCTTCACCAGGAATGTCGGCGGCCTGATGCCGAGCTGGAGCGACCTGAAAGCCTCGTTCCTGCCGACGCTGCGCGGCACGGCCATCGGCTCCTTCTTCGGTATCCTGCCGGGCACCGGGCCGTCGATCTCGTCCTTCTCGTCCTACATGCTCGAGAAGAAGCTCGCCAAGGATCCGTCCCGCTTCGGCCGGGGTGCGATAGAAGGCGTCGCCGCGCCCGAGGCGGCCAACAACGCGGCCGCGCAGACGGCCTTCATCCCGACCCTGACGCTCGGCATTCCCGGCAGCGCGACCATGGCCCTGATCCTCGGTGCGCTCATCATGAACGGCGTGCAGCCCGGCCCCTCGGTGATGACGCGCAATCCCGAGCTGTTCTGGGGCGTCATCGCCAGCATGTTCATCGGCAACGCCCTGCTCGTCGCGCTGAACCTGCCGCTCGTCGGCTTGTGGGTGCGCCTGCTCAGCATCCCCTATCGCTGGCTGTTTCCGGCGATCGTCATGTTCTGCGCGCTCGGGAACTACAGCCTCAACAACAGCGCGATCGACGTCTATCTCTGCGCGGCGATCGGCCTGCTCGGCTATGTGCTGGCGAAGCTCAAATGCCCGCCCGCGCCGCTGGTGCTCGGCTATGTGCTGGGCCCGATGATGGAGGAGAACGTCCGCCGGGCGCTCCTCCTGTCGGAAGGCGATCTCACGGTCTTCGTGCGCAGCCCGATCAGCCTGACCTTCCTGACCATCTCGCTGTTGCTCCTGGTCAGCATGGCCCTGCCTGCCATCCGGCGCGGCAAGGCACGCGTCGATCAGGAGGAAGCGAGCGCGACCTGACGCCACCACTCCGAAGCACTCTCTCAGCTCCCGTGCCGCGGCCCCGGCCGGGCACAGCCACCGAAGGATATCCCATGATCGGCTTTCGCATTCTCAAGCGGCGCCGCCAGGTCGCCCCCGACCTTGTCGAGCGCTTCCGCACGCTTCCGGTCGCCAATGTCAGCGATTCGATGTCGCGCATGACGGCTGGCGGCGCCTCGCTCCGGCCGCTTCATCGCGGCGGCGTGATGGCCGGCGCGGCGCTTACCGTGAAGACGCGACCGGGCGACAACCTGATGATCCACAAGGCGCTCGACCTCGCCGTTCCCGGTGATGTCGTCGTCGTGGACGGCGGCGGCGATCTCACCAACTCGCTGATCGGCGAGCTCATGATCGCCCATGCCCGGAGGCGCGGCATCGCCGGGATCGTCCTGCACGGGGCGGTGCGCGACTCCGTCTGGATCCGCGAGAACGACCTGCCGATCTATGCGGCAGGCATCAGCCATCGCGGCCCCTACAAGGACGGTCCCGGCGAGATCAACGTTTCGATCTCGATCCAGGGCATGGTGATCGAGCCGGGCGATCTCGTCATCGGTGATGACGATGGCGTTCTCTGCGTGCCTTTCGAGCACGCCGAAGCCATCTATGCCGCCGCGCACCAGAAGCAGGCGGCAGAAGAAAAGAAGATGCAGGCGATCAATGAGGGCCGGGACGACCGCAGTTGGGTCGATGCCACGCTCGCGCGCCTGGGATGCGCCATCGAAGCGTGACGGGCCGGGTCAGCGCAAGCAATGCGCGTTATCCCTGCGGGGGATCCTGCGGCGCATTGGCATTGATGTTGGGGCGTGACGCGACGGTCCTGCTCTTGTTGCCCTTGAGCATGTCCCAGCTATTGGTCTGGCTGACGCTGCGTTTCAGATAGGCGATGGTCGCCGCCGCCTCGGTCGGTCCCTGATCCTGCCGGGCCAGTTGCTCGGCTTCGCCGAAGCGGCCTTGCAGGCCCAGGATCAGCACCAGGTTCTGCCGGACACGCGCATCCGCGCGTCCCGAGTTCGCGGCCTCGCGCAACACCTTCTCGGCCTCGGGCAGGCGCTTGGAGAGCGCGAGGGAGAGGCCGAGATTGGACATCACGGTCGGTTCGCCCGGCGCGAGCCTGAGTGCGGTCTCGTAGATCTTCTGGGCGCGGGCATGCTCGCCGAGCTGGTCGGCGACGGTGCCCTGGGCAGAGAGGATGCGCCAGTCCGGGCGCTCAGGGGAATGGGCGCGCGCGAGCACCTCGTCGGCCTCCTTCAGCCGGCCGTTATCGGCGAGCGAGCGGCCATAGGCGCCGAGCATCTCGCGATCCTCGCTATGGGTGAGGACGGCGTTCTGCAGCACGGCGAGCGCCTGCGCGTTCTGGTCGAGCGCGCGCAGCGCACGGGCATAATAGAAGGCGGCGTCGCGGTCCTTCTGGTTCGCGTCGTAGCGCTTGCCCCATTGGTCGGCCTCGCTGCGCCATTGCGCCGGGCCGCGCGGCTGGCTCGCTGCGGGCTTGCCGATCGAGCCGGTGATGTCGCCGAGCCCGCCGCTGCTCTGGCAGCCGGCAAGCGCCAGCGCGCCGAGGCAGATCGCGGCGAGAAATGCGGGACGGAGCGCCGCGCCGGGGCGGGCGGGAGGCGGTGTCAGGCAGTGAGACATGGGCCGGATCGCCTCGCTCCATTGGAAAACCTGGTCGCTCCGGTGATAAAACGTTAACCCTAATGCTTCCTTAACCGGTCGCTCCCGACCGGCTTCCCCACCCCCTCCTGAACGGATCTTCCACCGTGCACAGCTTGCTCCTTGCCGCCGCGCCTGCCGCCATTCCGATCCATGCGGTCTCGAAGGCGGGATGGCCGGCGCTGGCGGAGCGGCTGGCGCCCGAGGCCGGGCGGTTCGCCTCGGCGCAGGGCTTCGCGGCACGGCCCGGGCAGCATCTCGTCCTGCCCGATGCCTCGGGCGCGCTCGCAGCCGTCCTGCTCGGCGTCGAGCCCGCCGATGCGTGGCGGCGCGACCCCTTCGCGCCGGGCCGGCTCGCCGCCCTGCTGCCGGAGGGCGATTACAGGCTCGAGGGCGAGATCGACGATTTCGGCCTCGCGGCGCTCGGCTGGCTGCTCCAGGCCTATCGCTTCGAGCGCTATCGCAAGCCGCAACCCGCGAAGGCGCGCCTTCTCCTGCCTGAGGGCGTCGACGGCGAGGAGCTGAGCGTTCTGGCCGGCTCGGTCGCGCTCGCCCGCGACCTCGTCAACACGCCGGCCAGCGATCTGGGCCCGGCCGAGATCGAGGCGGCGATCCGCCAGCTCGGCCAGGATTGCGGCGCGACCGTCGTCAGCGTCGTCGGCGACGACCTGCTCGAGCGCGGCTTCCCGATGGTCCACGCCGTCGGCCGCGCCTCGCCGCGCGCGCCCCGCCTGATCGATCTGGTCTGGGGCGATCCTGCCCATCCCAAGGTCACGCTGGTCGGCAAGGGCGTCGCCTTCGACACTGGCGGGCTCAACCTCAAGACCGATGCCGGCATGCTGCTGATGAAGAAGGACATGGGCGGCGCGGCGGCGGCGATCGCGGCGGCGCGCATGATCATGCTGGCCAAGCTGCCGGTGCGGCTGCGCCTCATCGTGCCGGCGGTCGAGAATGCCGTCTCCGGCGCCTCCTTCCGCCCGGGCGACGTGCTGGCGAGCCGCAAGGGTCTCACCGTCGAGATCGGCAATACCGACGCCGAGGGCCGCCTCATCCTCGCCGATGCGCTGGCTTTGGCCGACGAGGAGGCGCCGGAGCTGCTGATCGACTACGCCACCTTGACCGGCGCCGCCCGCGTCGCGCTCGGTCCCGACCTGCCGCCCTTCTATACCCATGACGAGGGGCTCGCCGTCGAGATCGCCCGTCAGGCCATGACCGTGAACGACCCTGTCTGGCGCATGCCGCTCTGGCCCGCCTATGACGGATTGCTCGATTCCAAGGTCGCCGACCTCAACCATGTCTCCGGCGGTTCCTTCGCCGGCTCGCTCACGGCCGCGCTCTTCCTCAACCGCTTCGTCGAGAAGAGCGCCTCCTACGCCCATTTCGACATCTATGCCTGGAACCCGACCGCCAGGCCGGGCCGGCCCGAGGGCGGCGAATGCCAGGCCGCACGCCTGACCTACGCGCTGGTCAGGCAGCTTTACCCTGTCGGTTAAGCGTCTTGCGCGAAGGCGATTGCGCAGTTCGGGCGCCGCGATAATGATACGGACCCGTAACGATCGGGATCCGTTTCTGTCATGGCGTTGGAGATCAGGCCCTCGCAGGCGCTCAGGCTCTGGCGGCAGGTGCATCTCGACCTGGTGCGCGACGGGCAGGCCGATCTCTCGGCCCGCCAGACCGCGATCCTGCTGACGATCTATCTCGAACTCCCGCCCCATACCGTGCGCGGCCTCGCCCAGCAGCTCGGCGTCACCAAGCCGGTGATCACCCGGGCGCTGGACACCATGGGCAAGCTCGGCCTCGTCACCCGCCGGCGCGACGATTTCGACAAGCGCAATGTCGTCATCCAGCGCACCGTGGCGGGCGCGCTTGCGGTCGAGCGGCTGGCCGATATGATCACGCAGCATACGCGCGAGCTGAGCGGAACCTAGCGGCCCATGTCACTTACCGATCTTTCCCCGCGCGAATGGATCACGGTGACCGCCGTTGTCGCCGGCGTCGCGGCTCTGTTGGCGATCATCCCTTGGCAATATCAGCATCCGGTCTGCACCACGAAGGTCGTTGAGATGCAAACGGCCCTGGCGAAGTCGAATGACGAAATGCAGGTGGTTGCGGCCGCCGGAACCGAAGCGAAATGTCCGGTCTGGCGAAAGCGCGCCGATATCCTCAAGGACGTTGCTGTCGTCGCCAGCGCATGCGGCCCGCCTCAGCAGACCAGAGGCGCAGCGCGACCGCAGTTCGATACCGAGCACGCGTTCTATCGGCGCCTCGTCGCCGAGCAGTGTGGCTGAACGCAGGAGCCGCGGAGCGAGCCGAGCGGCGGCCCAAAAGCACGCAGGAATTCCAACCCGGATAGGTTAGATTGTCTGCATGAACACGATTCTCGACCGCCGCCTGACCCCCGCCCGTCCCGACCTCGCCGCCCGCCATCTGATCGGACAGGTCGAAGCGCGCGCCTTCGCCGACCCGGTGGCGATGCGCGTCGTCGCGCCCTCGGCGCCGCTGCGCCGCGAGCCGCGCCCCGACGCGGCGCTCGACACCGAAGCGCTCGCCGGCGAGAGCGTGCAGGTCTACGAGCAGCATGAAGGCTGGGCCTGGGGACAGCTCGCGAGCGACGGCTATGTCGGCTACCTGCCCGACGACGCCCTGCGCCCCGACGCGCCCGCCCCGACGCATCGCCTCTCGGCGTTGCGGAGCTTCGTCTATCCCGGCCCCTCGATCAAACTGCCGCCGCTCGCGGCGCTCTCGCTCGGCGCCGGCGTCACGGTGGCGGGTGAGACCGGTGATTTTCTCGTGCTCGTCGATGGCGGCCATGTCTTCGCCCCGCATCTCAAGCGGCTCGACGAGGTCGAGCCCGACTTCGTCGCGGTCGCGGAGCGCTTCGAGCATGTGCCCTATCTCTGGGGCGGCAAGACCAGCCTCGGGCTCGACTGCTCGGGCCTGACCCAATTGGCGTTGGCGGCCGCCGGCATTGCCTCGCCGCGCGATTCCGACATGCTGGAGAGCATTGGCGCCCCTGTATCCTTCGGCGAGGATCTCGCCGGCTTGAGCCGCGGCGATCTCGTCTTCTGGAAAGGCCATGTCGGGATCATGAGCGACGCCGAAACCCTGCTGCACGCCACGGCCTATACGATGAGCGTCTATCGCGAGCCGCTGCGCGAGGCGCGCGACCGCATCCAGGCGAAGAGTTTTGGCGCGATCACGAGCATTCGCCGGCCCGCCTGAGGCTCAGCTCAATCCCTTCAGCCGATACAGCGCCTCCAGTGCGGCGCGCGGCGTCATCTCGTCGAGATCGAGTTCCGCGAACGCGTCGCGCAAGGCGTCTGGCGCGTCGGGTTCGGCGGCGGCAGGGGCCGCGCGCCTGACCGGCGCGGCGAAGAGCGGCAGGTCATCGACCAGAGAGGCGACGGGCTTTTCGCGTTCTGTCTTCTCAAGCTCGGTGAGGATCGCGCGCGCCCGCTCGACCACGGCCGGCGGCAGGCCGGCGAGCTTGGCGACCTGGATGCCGTAGGAGCGGTCGGCCGCGCCGGGCACGACCTCGTGCAGGAAGACGACCTCGCCATTCCATTCGGTGACGCGCACGGTGGCGTTGGCGACGCGCGCCAGCCGGTCCCCGAGGGCGGTCAGCTCGTGATAATGCGTCGCGAACAGCGAGCGGCAGCGATTGACCTCGTGCAGATGCTCGATCGCCGCCCAGGCGATCGACAGGCCGTCGAAAGTCGCCGTGCCGCGGCCGATCTCGTCGAGGATGACCAGCGCGCGCGGGCCGGCCTGGTTGAGGATGGCGGCGGTCTCGACCATCTCGACCATGAAGGTCGAGCGCCCGCGCGCCAGGTCGTCGGCTGCGCCGACGCGCGAGAACAGCCGGTCGACGATGCCGATATGGGCGCTCGCTGCGGGCACATAGGAACCCATTTGCGCCAGCACGGCGATCAGCGCGTTCTGGCGCAGGAAGGTCGATTTACCGGCCATGTTCGGGCCGGTGATCAGGCAGATCCGGCCGCCGTCAGTCGTCGCGCCCGGCGCCGAGAGCTCGCTGTCATTGGCGACGAAAGGCTTGCCGTCGCGCTTCAGCGCCGCCTCGACCACGGGATGGCGTCCGCCCTGGACCGCGAAAGCCGCGCCCTCGTCGACGAGCGGCCGGGTCCAGCCTTCGCTCACCGCGAGCTCGGCCAGCGCGGCGGCGACGTCGATCTCGGCCAGCGCCAGCGCCGCAGCCTTGATCGGCTCGGCTTCCGCCAGCACGGCCGCGTTGAGCGTCGCGAAGACGGACAGCTCCAGCTTCAGCGCCCGGTCGGCGGCCGAGGCGATCTTGGCCTCGAGCTCCCCAAGCTCGACCGAGGAGAAGCGCATCGCGTCCGACATGGTCTGGCGATGGACGAAGGTCGCGCGCCAGGGCTCCTTCAGGAAATCCTCGCCGGCGGCCTGCGGAACCTCGACGAAATAGCCGAGCATGGAGTTGTGCTTGATCCGCAGGGTCCGGCAGCCGGTCTCGGCGGCGTAGCGCGCCTGGAGCTGGGCGATGACCTTGCGCGAATCGACCTGGAGCAGGCGCAACTCGTCGAGCGCGGGGTCGAAGCCGTCGCGCACGAAGCGTCCGTCGCGGCGGTTCAGCGGCAATTCGTCGGCCAGCGCCTCGGTCAGCCGGGCGGGCAGGGTGGGATCGGTGGCGGCCAGTATCCGCCCCGCCTGCACGAGCTGGCCCGGAAGATCGTATTGGCCGGCCAGCCTCTGCGCGATCGCGCGCGCCGCCGTCAATCCGGCGCCGAGCGCGGCGAGGTCGCGCGGGCCGCCGCGATCGAGCGAGAGCCGGGCCAGCGCGCGCGCGATGTCGGGCACCTGGTCGAGTTCGCGGCGCAGCTCCTCGCGCAGCGCCGGGTCGCCGAATAGCGCTGCGACAGCGTCGTGCCGCGCCGCGATCGCCTCCGGGTCCGTCAGCGGCCCGGCCATGCGCTCGGCGAGCAGTCGCGTGCCCCCGGGCGTCACCGTGCGGTCGATGCAGGAGAGCAGGCTGCCATTGCGCTCGCCGGAAAGCGTGCGCGTCAGCTCGAGATTGGCGCGCGTCGCCGCGTCGATCAGCATGGTCGCCCCGCCGGCGTCGCGCACCGGCGGGGACAGGGGCGGACGAGCGCCGAACTGGGTGCGCTCGACATAGGCCAGCGCAGCGCCTGCCGCCGCGATCTCGGCGCGCGAGAAGGCGCCGAAGGCGTCGAGCGTCGCGACGCCGAAGAACTCCTTGAGCCGGCGCTCGGCCGAGGCGGCATCGAGCCCCTCGCGCGCCAGCGGCGTCACCGGCATGCCGAGCTCGCGCCAGAATTCCTTCAGCTCCGGGTCGTCATGGATCGCCTCGGGGCAAACGATCTCGCGGGGTTCCAGCCGCGCGAACTCGACGGCGAGCCGCTCGACGGGACATTCGACGACGGTGAACCGCCCGGTCGAGATGTCGACGGCCGCAAGCCCGTACATCGCGCTCGCGTCGTTGAGCTTGCGCCGCGCCACGGCGACCAGGAGGCTGGCGCGCCCGGGATCGAGCAGCCGCTCCTCGGTGATCGTGCCGGGCGTGACTAGCCGCACGACGTCGCGCTGGACCACCGACTTGGCGCCGCGCTTCTTCGCCTCGGCCGGGTCTTCGGTCTGTTCGCAGACCGCGACGCGATGGCCGGCGGCGATCAGCCGCTGCAGATAGTCGTCGGCCCGGTCGACCGGCACGCCGCACATCGGGATGTCGTCGCCGAGATGCTTGCCGCGCTTGGTCAGCACGATGCCGAGCGTGCGCGAGGCGATCTCGGCGTCGCGGAAGAACAATTCGTAGAAATCGCCCATCCGGTAGAACAGCAGGCAGTCGGGATTGGCCGCTTTGATCTCGACATATTGCGCCATCATCGGCGTGACCCGGGCGGCATCGGCCGGCGCGGGCGCCTTCGCGGCCGAGACCGGCGCGGCGAGGGCGGTCGGGGAATGGGGGTCGTCATGGCGCATGGCCGGCGGACGCTATCAAAATCCGCGCCCGCCGCCATCCGTCAGGGAGACTTTCAACAATTGAAAGCACTGTCGAATCGTCGCCTCGGCCCAAGAACCGCGCCTGCTCCTCCTGGCCGGCCGCCTCGGGAACCTCTTCCCGTCGGCGGCTGCGTCATTTTCGCTCCCTCGTCATGACGCCTGATCCGCCATCGCGCCTTGTGGAGCGCCGCCGCGCTGCCTTAAGGTCCGCGTCCCCTCAGGAAACGCTCACAAAAAGAACATCGCATGACCGACCAGCCGCCGATCAAACGCGCCCGCCCGACCTTCACGGACCAGGAGGCGTTGCTGTTCCACTCGCAGGGACGGCCCGGCAAGCTCGAGATCGTGCCGACCAAGCCGATGGCGACCCAGCGCGACCTGTCGTTGGCCTATTCGCCCGGCGTCGCGGTGCCGGTGCTGGCGATCGCCGAGGATCCCTCGCGCGCCTATGACTACACGACGCGCTCCAATCTCGTGGCGGTGATCTCCAACGGCACCGCCATTCTCGGGCTCGGCAATCTCGGTGCGCTCGCCTCGAAGCCCGTGATGGAGGGCAAGTCGGTTCTGTTCAAGCGCTTCGCCGATGTCGATTCGATCGACCTCGAGCTCGACACCGAGGATCCGGACAAGTTCATCGAGGCGGTGCGCTATCTCGGCCCGTCCTTCGGCGGCATCAATCTCGAGGACATCAAGGCGCCGGAATGCTTCATCATCGAGCAGCGCCTGCGCGAATTGATGGACATCCCGGTCTTCCATGACGACCAGCACGGCACCGCGATCATCGCCGCCGCCGGCCTGATCAATGCGCTCGACCTGACCGGCCGAGACGTCAAGACGACGAAGCTCGTCATCAACGGCGCGGGCGCTGCCGCCATCGCCTGCACCGAGCTCCTCAAGGCGATGGGCTTCAAGCCCGACAACGTCATCCTCTGCGACACCAAGGGCGTGATCTACCAAGGCCGCAGCGAGGGCATGAACCAGTGGAAATCGGCCCACGCGGCGATCACCGACCGGCGCAGTTTGGCCCAGGCGATGGAGGGCGCCGACGCCTTCTTCGGCCTCAGCCAGAAAGGCGCGGTCACCGCCGAGATGGTCGCCTCGATGGCGAAGAACCCGATCATCTTCGCCATGGCCAATCCCGATCCCGAGATCACGCCGGAGGAGGTCGCGGCGATCCGCAGCGACGCCATCATGGCGACGGGCCGCTCGGACTATCCGAACCAGGTCAACAACGTCCTCGGCTTTCCCTTCATCTTCCGCGGCGCGCTCGACGTGCGCGCCACCACGATCAACATGGAGATGAAGATCGCTGCCGCCGAGGCGCTCGCCTCGCTGGCGCGCGAGGACGTGCCGGACGAGGTCGCCGCTGCCTATCAGGGCGCGCGCCCGCGCTACGGCAAGGATTACATCATCCCGGTCCCCTTCGACCCGCGGCTGATTCATGTCGTGCCGATCGCCGTCGCCAAGGCGGCGATGGAGACCGGCGTCGCCGGCAAGCCGATCGTCGACATGGTCGCCTACAAGGCGCAGCTCTCGGCGCGGCGCGACCCCGTCGCCGGCACGCTCAACCGCATCTTCGAGCGCGTCCGCCGCTACCCCAAGCGCGTCGTCTTCGCCGAGGGCGAGGAGGAGCAGGTCATTCGCGCTGCGATGTCCTTCGTCAATCAGGGGCTGGGCCACGCCATCCTGGTCGGCCGCGAGGACCGGATCACCGAGACCGCGACCTTCCTCGGGGTCGATCTCGAATCGCGCGGCATCGAGATCCAGAACGCCCGGCTCTCGCATCGCAACAGCGCCTATGCCCAGTATCTCTACGAGCGGCTGCAGCGGCAGGGCTATCTGTTCCGCGACTGCCAGCGGCTGATCAACCAGGACCGCAACCATTTCGCCGCCGCCATGGTCGCGCTCGGCGATGCGGACGCGATGGTGACGGGCGTCACCCGCAACTACTCGATCGCGCTGGAGGAGGTCCGCCGCGTCGTCGACGACCGTCCCGGCCACCGCCTGATCGGCGTCTCGATCGTGCTCTCGCGCGAGCGCACCGTGCTCGTCGCCGACACCGCCATCACCGAGATGCCCGACGCCAAGGATCTGTCGGAGATCGCGATCGAGGCGGCCGGCGTCGCGCGCCGCCTCGGCTACGAGCCGAAGGTCGCCATGCTCGCCTTCTCGACCTTCGGGCATCCCGCCGGCGAACGCTCCGAGAAGGTCCGCGAGGCCGTGGCCATTCTCGATCAGAGGCGCATCGATTTCGAGTATGACGGCGAGATGGCCGCCGATGTCGCGCTCAACCGCGACCTGATGGGGCAGTACCCCTTCTGCCGGCTCACCGGCCCGGCCAATGTGCTGATCATGCCGGCGTTCCACTCGGCCTCGATCTCGACCAAGATGCTGCAGGAGCTCGGCGGCTCGACCGTGATCGGCCCGCTCATCGTCGGTCTCGACAAGCCGGTCCAGATCGTGCCGCTCGGCGCCAAGGATTCCGACATCGTCAACATGGCGGCGCTGGCGGCCTTCAACATCGGCGGGTGAGGGAAGGCTCTACCCGTCATTGCGCGGAGCGTGAGCTCCGAAGCAATCCAGGGGCCGTCGAGCGAGCCCTCCTGGATTGCCTCGCTGCGCTCGCAATGACGCTGCGCGATGCCGGCCGCGCAGCTACGACGCCTTTTTCTTCCTTGTCGCCGCCGCCTTCTTGGCCGAGGCCGAGCGCTCCGTCGCCGGCCTCGAGGCGGCGGCCTTGCCGCCGATCTTGCCGCCGCGTTTCGAGGCGCTCTTGTTGTCGGGCGTGCCGCGGCCCGAGCCCGATTTGTTGCCGCCGCCGCTTTCCTTGTTGACGGTGGCCCAGGCGCGCCGCTCCGCCTCGTCATGCGAGACGCCGCGCTCCTCATAGCCTTCCTCGATATGTTCGGCCTTGCGCTTCTGCTTGTCGGTATAGGCGGATTTGTCGCCGCGCGGCATGGCTGCCTCCTTTGCGGGTTCTTCGCTCGCAACGCGATGATCGCGACGAGGTTCCCGTCCCGGGAGAAGGGCCGGCAGGCTTTTCCGGAGGTCTGGGGCGTCCTGAAATTGCCATCGAAAGGGCGGATCGTCGCCACGCTGGCCTTCCCGATAACTCAAATCAAAAGCGGGATTCACTCGCCCCTGGCCGGTGAATCCGCATCGAACGGGAGGATACGATGCGCGAACCTGACATGCAGAAGCTCGATACCCTGATCGGCGGCCTCGTCGGCGATGTCGGCGCCTCGGTCTCCGGCGCCCTGGTGGTGCTGGGTGATCGCCTCGGCCTGTTCAAGGCGATGGCCGACGGGACGCCCGTCAGCCCAGCCGAGCTCGCCGAGAAGACCGGCCTGAAGGAGCGCTATCTGCGCGAATGGCTCTCGGCCCAAGCGGCCGCTGGCTATGTCACCTATGACGAGGACGAGGATCGCTTCAGCCTGACGCCGGAACAGGCGATGGTCTTCGCCGAGGATGACAGCCCGGCCTTCTTCGCCGGCGCCTTCGAGATCGTCCAGTCCATGTGGGTCGACGAGCCCAAGGTCGCGGAGGCTTTCCGGACCGGCAAGGGCTTCGGCTGGCACGAGCACAGCAATTGCCTGTTCCGCGGCACCGAGCGCTTCTTCCGGCCCGGCTACAACACCCATCTCGTGGCCGACTGGATTCCGGCGCTGGACGGCGTCGCCTCGCGCCTAGAGGCCGGCGCGCGCGTCGCCGATGTCGGTTGCGGCCATGGCGCCTCGACCCTCCTGATGGCCAAGGCCTATCCGAACTCGCATTTCACCGGCTTCGACTATCACGAACCGTCGCTCGAGCGCGCCCGTGGCGCGGCCGACGAGGCCGGGCTCGGCGATCGGGTCAAATTCACCCGGGCCAGCGCCAAGGATTTCGGGGACGGACCCTGGGACCTCATCGCGATGTTCGATTGCTTGCACGACATGGGCGATCCGGTCGGCGCCGGCAAGCACGTCAGGGAGGCGCTCGCTCCGAACGGCACCTGGATGATCGTCGAGCCCTTCGCGCATGACAGCCTGAAGGACAATCTCAACCCGGTGGGGCGGATCTATTACGGCGCCTCGACCCTGATCTGCACGCCGGCCTCGCTGTCGCAGGAGGTCGGCCTCGGGCTCGGCGCCCAGGCCGGCGAGATGCGACTGCGCAAGGTCGCGCTCGATGCCGGCTTCAAGCATTTCCGCCGCGCCACCGAGACGCCGTTCAACATGGTCTTCGAGGTGCGGGCCTGAGAGTTAAGGCGCCGCGGGCTCAGCCCGCGGTCGCCGCGTCATAGGCGTCCTGCAGCATCGTGCGGCAGGCCTCGGCCTGCTCGCGTGCCGAGGCGAGCGTGATGTGCTGCGCGATCTCGGCGAGGTCGCGCAGCGCGACGTCGACGGCGGTCAGGAGGTCGATGTCGAGCGGTTCCGGAACTGCGATCGGTTGCAGAGGCATGCGGAACTGGAGGACCTGACCCATGGGCGAACTCGAACTGGTTGCGAATCGAGGCACCAGTGTCCTCGCCTTGCGTCAGGAAGAGGTTAACGGCGGCTCGCTCACGACGAGCCCGGCTCCGCCGCCGCGGCAGTGTCGATGCGGACCACGACGGACATGCCCGGCGCCAGCTGGGCTGCTTCCGGCTGTCCCTCGTCGATCGTGATCCGGACCGGCAGGCGCTGCGCGATCTTGGTGAAGTTGCCGGTCGCGTTGTCGGCCTTCAGCACGCTGAACTCGGAGCCGGTCGCGGGCGAGAGCTCCTGGATATGGCCGTTCAATGTCCGATGGCGCAGCGCATCGACGCTGAAGCTCACCGGCTGGCCGGTCCGCATGCCGAAGAGCTGGGTCTCCTTGAAATTGGCGATTACCCATTTCCGCTCCGGCACGAGCGTGGCGAGCTGCGTCCCGGCGGCGACATATTGGCCGAGCCGCGCGCCGATCTCGCCGAGCTTGCCGTCCTGCGGCGCCAGGATGCGGGTGTTCTGCAGGTCGATCTCGGCGAGCCGGACCGCGGCTTCCGCGTTCTGCACGGCCGCCTCGAGCGATTGCCGGTTGACGACGATCGACTGCAGGTCCTGTCGCGAGACCTCGAGCCCGGCTTCGGCCTGGCGCAAACCGGCCTGGGCCTGATCGAGGGCGAGTGTGGCCTGGTCGGCCGTGCTCTGGGTCGAAATGCCCTTCCCGAGCAGCGAGCCGACCCGCCTGGCATTCGCCTCCGCGGTCCGCAAGGCGGCCTGGGCGCCGGCGATCTGGGCCTGGCTCGCGCCGATCTTGGCCTGCGCCGAGCGCACGCTCTGGTCGGCATTGGCGAGGTTCGCCTTCTGGCCCGCCAGCGTCGCCTGCGCCTGCCTGAGCTTCTGGTCGTAGATCCGGTCGTCGATCTGGATCAGCAGGTCGCCGGCTTTGACCGTCTGGAAGTCCTGCACTGCGACCGTCTTCACATAACCGGCGAGCTGCGGGCTGACGATCGTCACCTGCCCTTTCACATAGGCGTTCTCGGTCACCTCGATCGCGCTGCGGAAGGGCGGCAGCTTCCAGGCGTAGAGCACGAGCAGCGCTCCGGCGAGAGCGACGAGGATGGCGATGGCGGATGCGGGCGAGCGAAGGGTTTTGAGCATGGTCGGGGATCGGTTCTAGGCGGTGACGGGCGGCGGAGCGGCGAGGGCCCGGCGCAGCGCCAGATAGAGGAGATGGGCGAGCAGGGCCGCCAGGGCGAGGCCGGCGATCCAGCTGATCAGCAGGAAGATGTCGTTATAGGCGAGGATGTTGGCCTCGCGCCGGGCCTGCTGGGCGAGCAGCGCCACGCCTTCGGCGTTGAGGAGCTGTGGATCGCCCAGAACCTCGGCATAGGCGCGTCCGAGCTGGCGGACGCGTTCCGCGACGGCCGGATCTGTGAGCATCAGGCGCTCGACCAGATGGCTCGAATGGAACTGCTCGCGCAGCACGACGAAGCTGCCGAAGAAGGCCGAGCCGATCAGCCCGCCGAGGCTCTGCGTGAACAGGAACACCACGATGAAGCTGGTGATGTATTCCGGCCCGCGCTTCAGGGCGGCCGTCAGCCCCCTCAGCAGCGAGGGCGGCAGGAAGAGCGCCCCGCCAAAGGCGATCAGGCCCTGACTGACATACATGTTGGCGGGCCGCGTCAGGTTCGTGGCCTGGCTATCGAGATAGGCACCGGCGCAGATGCAGAGCAGCGCCGCGGCATGCAGGCCCGGCACGCGGTCGGGCTTGAGCAGGGCCCCGCAGGCCAGGCCGCCGGCGGCCGAGGCGAGCAGGATCACGGCATAGAGGCCGGCGCTTTGCTCGTTGAGCAGGCCGAGCGTCTGGAACAGGCCGATCGCGCCCGATGTCTGCTCGGACAGGACGATGCGGAATACGAGCAGCACCGCGGTCAGATGCAGCACCTCCCGGCTCATCAGCCAGCGCACGTTCATCAGCGGCGTCTCGCGGCTGGCCTCGATCGCGGCGGCCAGGCCGAGCGCCAGGATCGAGGCCGCGAGGCACCAGCCGATCCAGGCCGCCTCGAACCACCAGTAATAGCGCCCGAGTACGAGGGCGACGGCGAGCAGTCCGAAACTCAGCGCGATCAGCGGGTAGCTGACGAAGTCGAGCCTGTGCAGCACCTTCGCATGCACGATCGGGGTGAGCGGCAGCAGATAGACCACCGGCAACGCGATCAGCGCCAGGCCCATCTCCATCATATAGAGCCCGTGCCATTGACCGAGATCGAGTAGGGCGGGCGAGAGCAGGCGCGCCAGCATCGGCGTCGCCGAGGAGCAGGCGAGCGCCAGGCTCAGGCCCCATGACATCTTCCGGGCCGGCGGGAAGGCTTCGAGCATGTAGAGGAAGCCGAGCGTCGACATCGGCGAGCCGGCGATCCCCGCCAGGAACCGGATCGCGACGGCCGAGCGCAGATCCTGCACGAAGAGATGCAGGCTCGACGCGAAGACGAAGACGCAAAGGCTGAGCAAGGCGAAACGGCGCAGGCCGAACTGGGTGCGCACCTTGGTCAGGATCAGGGTCAGGCTGACATTCGGCGCCATATAGGCGGCGATCAGCCAGGTCGTCTCGGTCAGCGTCGCGCCGAGCGCGCCCTGGATCTGGGTCGTGTTGGCGGCGACGAAATTCATCCCCAGCCCCTGCGTCGTCCAGAGCAGGAGCGAGGCGGCGATGCAGGCGGCCGAGCGCTGCAGCGGGATCTCTGCCGGCGGCGGGACGGGAGCCGGTTGCGCAACCGTGGCGGAATCGGAGGGACGGTCGCTCACGAGGGGACATGCCCATCCATGGCGGCCTCGATATTCTCGACGACACGGCCGAGCACGCGCAACGCGATGACGAGATCCGCCTCGTCGACGCCGCGCAGCATGAAAGCGCCGACGACGCGCGAGAGCGCCTCGATCTGCTCGACCTCGCTGCGGGCGGCCTCGGTCAGCGAGAGCTGCTTGGCCCGGCGATCCCCCGCGCTGGCGCCGCGCCGGATCAGGCCCTGCTTCTCCATGCCGTCGAGCAGCCGGACCATGGTCGGGCTCTCGATCGCCAGGATCTTCGCGAGTTCGCTCTGGTTGATGCCGGGATTGCGGGAGATCTGGACCAGCGCCCGCGCGCGGGCCAGCGTCAGCCCGCGCTGCCGGAGCAGGCTGTCGAAAGCGGTCTGCATCTTGCGGCTGCTGGTCGAGAGCCCGGTGACGAAGTCGATCTCGAGCGCGGGGCGGGATGTCATGACGATTTATGTAGCATGCTAATTACGTGATATACACATAATTGCATCGACGCGATCTTGCAAGCGTCGCAGATGGAGGGCTGCGACGCGCTGACGATCTCCTCAAGCTTGGCGGTGGTTCGGATTCTCAGCCGAGCAGGTTGCGCAAGGTCCGCATGAAGACGCGCGAGCCGGGCTCGATCAGGGCGTCGGGGAAATCGAAATCGGGATTGTGCACGGGAGGCGTATCCTCGCCGGAGCCGAGCAGGAACATCGCCGATTTCGCCTGGCGGCCGAACAGGCCGAAATCCTCGGAGCCGCGCTGCGGCGAGGTCGGGCCATGCGGCAGCTTCTCGTCATCCATGGCGCGGCGCAGATGCGCCACCGCCTCGGCGTCGTTTTCGCAATGATGGAAGATGTCGTGATAGCCGGTCTCGACCGTGAGGCCGGCCTCCTGAGCTGCGTCCCGCACCAGCGTCTCGGCGCCGGTGCAGAGCGCGCTCATCTGCGCGTCGGTCAGGGTGCGCAGGGTCGCCCAGATTTCGGCGCGGCCGGGCGTGATGCCGAAGGCGGCCTCGCCCATCGTCGCATGGGTGACGGTCACCAGCGCATAGCTGGCATCGAGCGGGCCGCCGCGCCCGAGCGCCGTCAGTGCCGGCATCAGGGCGGCCAGGGCCCGCATCGGCGAAATCGCGTGTTCCGGCGTGGCGGCGTGCGAGGTCCGGCCGTTCAGCACGATCCGCAGCCCGCGCGAGGCGCAGTTCGCAGGCCCCTCGGAGAGCGCCATATAGCCGAGCGGCAGGCCCGGCTTGTTGTGCAGGGAGAAGGCGTAATCGGGCGCGATCTCGGCGAATTTCGGATCGGCCAGCACGGCCGCCGCCCCCGCGCCGGTCTCCTCCGCCGGCTGGAACAAGAGCACGGCGCGGCCGCGCTGCGGTCGCGCACGGCCGAGCCCGCGCGACAGGGCGGCGAGGATCGCCATATGCCCGTCATGGCCGCAGAGATGGCCCTTGCCCGGCACTTGCGAGCGATGCGCGAACTCGGCGATCTCCTCGATCGGCAGGGCGTCGAGCTCGGCGCGCACCATCACGGTCGGCCCGGCCTCGCGCCCCTCGTAGATCGCTGCCACGCCATGGCCGCCGAGCCCGGTGACGACCCGGTCCGGCGCGCTCGGCGAGAGGAAGTCGACGACCATCTGCGCCGTCTCGCGCTCCTCGCCCGAAATCTCCGGCTTGCGGTGCAACTGGCGTCTCCACTCGACCAGTTCGACCATGTCCGTGTTGGTGAGAAACATGCGGCAGCCTCTTGCGCTCGACCTGTCCTGGCGCATGACTGCGCCCCGGCTACAGGTTCACCAAGTTTCCCGCCGCGACAAGCCTCGTAGGCGCAGGCCGGGGGTCGAACCAGCGCCGCCCGGGGCCCGCAAAACAAGCGGTGCCGGCCGGTGTCGGCGCGTGGCACCGCTGTTGCGCTGGCTGATAAATTGGTTCATGATTGGCTCGAATTGATCCGGTATTGGCCGGGCGCGTCACGCGGCGGAGAGCGTATATGCTGATCGACGATATCTCGTTTGTTCCGCTGCAGTCACAGCTTCCCGCCGGCGGGGCCTACGGAATGTCGAAATCGCTCGCGACCGCGCGGGCGACGACGCTGGTCCGGCTGAGACTCGCCGACGGCACCGAGGGCATCGGCGAATGCTGGGGCATGCCGCAGGTGAACCTCGCGACCCTGCCTCTGCTCAAGGGCTATCTGATCGGAACCAACCTGCTCGACATCGAGCACGCCTTCTCCCTGATGCTGGCGCGCCATTATCATTTCGGTGTGCAAGGGCCGATGACCTGGTGCATCTCCGGTATCGACATGGCGGCCAAGGACGCGGCCGGCAAGGCGCTCGGCCAGCCGGTGCATCGGCTGATCGGCGGCAAGCAGGCCGATCGGGTGCAGATCTATGCCTCGGGCGGCTATCTGACCGAGAACAGCGCCCGCGATTTCGAGCCGCAGATCGAGGCCATGGCGAAAGCCGGCTACCGCACGGTCAAGATCAAGATCGGCGTCTCGCCGGCCAATGACGAGGAGCGGGTGGCCGCCACGCGCCGCATCCTCGGTCCGGATGTCGAGATCCTGGTCGACATCAACTCGAATTACACTCTCGATCTCGCGCGAGAGAGCATCACGCGGCTTGCACCCTACAAGATCGGCTGGGTCGAGGAGCCCCTGGCCCCGCAGGACTTTGCCGGCTACGAGATCCTCCAGCGCTGGAGCCCGGTGCCGATCGCGACCGGCGAGGCGCTCTACACCGCCTTCGATTTCAAGCGGCTGGTCGACCGGCGCGCCGTCGACGTGGTCCAGCCCGACCTCTCGCTTTGCGGCGGCTTCTGGCAGGGCCGGCAGATCGCCCAGCTCGCGATGATGGAGCACCTGCGCCTGTCGCCGCATGTCTGGGGAACCGGAATAGGGCTCGCGGCGGCCGTTCATTTCGTCGCCTCGCTGCCGGTCTACCCACATGCCAACAATATTCCGCGGCCGACGCTGGTCGAGTATGATCTCGGCGCCAACCCGCTGCGCGACTCCATCCTGAAGAACCCGCTGAAGCCGGTGGACGGCCTGATCACGGTTCCGGATGCGCCGGGGCTGGGCCTCGAGATCGATTGGGATGCGGTCGAACGCCATGCCCTCCGCTGAAGCCGGTCATGGGAGCGGGCCGGCTGCGCGTCGGCCCGTGCTCGAAATCGACGATCTGAAGACCTGGTTCTATACCGATGCCGGCATCGTCAAGGCCGTCAACGGCGTGACCTTGTCGGTCGCCCATGGCGAGACGCTGGCGATCGTCGGCGAATCCGGCTCGGGCAAGTCGGTGACCGGGCTCACGGTGATGCGCCTGCTCGGGCGCCGCACGGCCAGCACCGGCGGCCGTGTCGAAGGCGGGCGCATCCGCTTTCAGGCCCGCGACGGCCGGCCCGTCGACCTGATCGCGGCGTCCGACTCCGAGATGGCCCGCGTCCGCGGCCGCGACATCGCGATGATCTTCCAGGATCCGATGTCGAGCCTCAATCCGGTGTTCCCGATCGGCGACCAGATCGCGGAGCCGATCCGCATCCATCAGAAGGCCGACCGCCAAACCGCCCGTCGCATGGCGATCGATCTGCTGCGCGATGTCGGCATCACCGATCCCGAGCGCCGGATCGACGCGTTTCCGCATCAGCTCTCGGGCGGCATGCGCCAGCGCGTCATGATCGCGATCGCGCTCGCTTGCGACCCGGCGCTGCTGATCGCCGACGAGCCGACGACGGCCCTGGACGTCACGATCCAGGCCCAGATCATCGCCCTGCTGAAGCGCCTGCAGCAGGAACGCGGCATGGCGCTGATCTTCGTGACTCACGACCTGAAGCTGGTCGAGGAGATCGCCGATCAGGTCGCGGTGATGTATGCCAGCCAGATCGTCGAGCAGGGGCCGGCGGCCGAGGTGCTGGCCCATCCGCGTCATCCCTATACCAAGGCGCTGCTCGCCTGCACGCCGCATGGCGCCGGGCATGGTGCGCGGCTCGTCCCCATCCCGGGCGCGCTGCCGAGCCCGCTCGATCCGCCCCAGGGTTGCCGGTTCCATCCGCGCTGCGGGCTGGCGATCCCCGAATGTGCCCAGGCTGTGCCGGAGCTCGAGAGCGTCGCGGAGGATCATGTCAGCCGCTGCTTCCGCTGGCGGGAACTGGCATCGTGACACAGGCGAGCGTCAAACCCCTCGCCGCTCAGGACAGTGGCCAGCCCCTGCTGAAGGTTGCCGGCCTGACCAAGCATTTCGGCGCCCATCCCGTGGTCCGCGCCGCCGAGGATGTCTCGTTCACGCTCGACAAGGGCGAGGTGCTCGGCATCGTCGGCGAATCCGGATCGGGCAAGTCGACCATCGGCCGGCTGGTGCTGCGCCTGCTGGAGCCGACGGCGGGCGAGGTGGCCTATGCCGGCCAGGAGCTCGGCGCGCTGTCACCGCGCGAGCTCCGGCGCTTTCGCCGCCACATGCAGATGATCTTCCAGGACCCCTTCGCCAGCCTCAACCGGCGGATGACCATCGCTGACATGCTGGCCGAGCCGATCCGGCTGCATCGCGGCCTCGGCAAGGCGGAGGCGGCCGACGAGGCGGCGGCGCTGCTCGAGCGCGTCGGCCTGACGCGCGAGCATCTCGGGCGCTATCCGCGCGCCTTCTCCGGCGGCCAGCGCCAGCGCGTCGCGATCGCCCGCGCGCTCGCCTCAAAACCGGGCTTCATCGTCGCCGACGAGCCGGTCTCGGCGCTCGATGTCTCGATCCAGGCCGAGGTGCTGAACCTCCTGCAGGACCTGCAGCGCGATCTGTCGCTGACGCTGATGTTCATCAGCCATGATCTGTCGGTGGTCGAGGTCATTTCCGACCGGGTGATGGTGCTCTATCTCGGCCGCGTCATGGAGCTCGCGCCGAGCGCGGCCCTGTTCGCGCGGCCGGCCCATCCCTACAGCGCGGCGCTGATGCACGCGGCGCCGGGCGCGCGGCCGGCCGGCGAGCGCATCGTCCTGAAGGGCGAGATTCCGAGCCCCAGCGCTCCGCCATCCGGTTGCGTCTTCCGGACGCGCTGTCCCTTCGCCCTGCCCGACTGTGCCGAAGCAGTTCCGCCGCTGCGCGAGACTTCGCCCGGCCATTGGAAAGCCTGCATCCGTGACGACCTCACCCTCTGACATGCCGGCTCGCGGCGTTCTGGTGGCCGGCGGCCGCGGCTTCGTCGGCTCGCATGTCGTGCGCGCGCTCGTCCGTTCCGGGTACCGCCCCGTCCTGTTCGGTCCGGCGATGGCCGAGGACAGGCTCGCCGATCTCTCCGGCCGCTATGACGAGGTCGAGGGCTCGATCGAGGACAGGAGCGCGCTCGCCGCCGCCTTCGGCCGCTTCACGCCGGAGCTGGTCGTGTCCTGCGTGGCCCATGGCGTCGGCAGGCTCGGCTTGATGCGCTCCGGCGAGGCGGAAGCCGACGCTGCTTTCGCCGTCAATGTCTCCGGCCACGGCAAGCTCATCGACGCCGCCTGCGCGGCCGGTGTCAGCCGCATCGTCTGGACCAGCTCGACGGTCGTCTACGGTCCGGCCTCCGACTATGGCGCTGCCCGCGTCGACGAGGACGATCGCGCCGCCCCGACTACGATCTACGGGCTGACCAAGCAGATGGCCGAGGCGCTCTCGGCCTTTCAGGCGCGCCGGCACGGCATCGACATCGTCGGGCTGCGCCTGCCGCTGATCCTCGGGCGTGGCCTCTGGTATCAGGGCGCCGCCAGCGCCATCGCCGATGTCTTCGCAGCGGCGCAGGACGGTCGCGAGACGCGCGTGGCCTTCCACGACAGGCCGGTCGACCTGATGCATGTCTGCGACGTCGCCGAGGCCGTCCTGGCGGTGCTCGGCCATGCCGGCCGGCTGGCGCCGATCTACAATCTCAAGGGTTTCGAGGCGAGCGTCAGTGAGCTCATCGCCGAAGTGCGACGCTTGAAGCCCGAGGCCCGCATCAGGCTCGATCCGGTCGAGCCGGCGCTGCTGTTTCCGCTGATCGACGGCAGCCGACTCGCCGCCGCGACCGGCTTTGCCGCCCGCCACGATCTCGGCGGCCTCGTCCGCAGCCTTCTGGTTCCTGATCTGGAGCACGCCCATGATTGAGCAACGCCTGAGCGAACTCGGCCTCGTCTTGCCGGATGCCGCCTCGCCCTCCTTCAACTACGTCCCGGTGACGCTGCATGGCGGCGTCGCCTATCTCGCCGGGCAATTGCCGAAGGTCGATGGCGAGGTCAGGGTGCAGGGCAAGGCCGGAGGCGCCGTCTCGCTCGAGGCGGCGCGGGGGCAAGCGCGGATCTGCATCCTGCAGGGGCTCGCTTGCCTGAAGCAGGCGCTGGGCTCGCTCGACCGGATCGAGCGTATCCTCAAGGTCACCGGCTTCGTCGCCTCGGCCGCGGGCTTCAACGACCAGCCGAAAGTGCTGGATGCCGCCTCCGACCTGCTCGGCGAGATTTTTGGCGAGGCGGGCCGCCATGCGCGTTCCGCCGTCGGCGTCGCCGAGCTGCCGCGCGACGCGGCGGTCGAGATCGAGATGATCGTGGCCTATCGCGACTAACATCCGGCTCCGGGGAGCGGAGCCCAACGAAGGGGAGAAGACCATGTCCAGTTCCGATTTTTTTGACCTGATCGACCGGCGCACGCTGCTGGCGTTCGGTGGCTTGGCCGCTGCGGCGGCGGTCATCGGCCCGGCGAGGGCGGCCGAGCTCTACGGACCAAAGGCCGACGGCGCGAAATCGGGCGGCACCCTCAATATGGGCCTCCTGGTCGAGCCTCCGGGCCTCGATCCGTTCCACCAGGCCGCCGATGCCCGCATCCGGCTGACCGTGCTGATCTACCAGGGCCTCTTCTATGAAAGCCCGGACGGCCAGCCCATGCCGCTGCTCGCCGAAGGCTTCGATCTCTCGTCCGACCGGCTCGTCTACACCGTGCGCCTGCGCAAGGGCGTGAAGTTCCACACCGGCCAGCCGATGACCGCCAAGGACGTCGCCTATAGCTACAACTATATCCGCGACCCGAAGAACGGCTCCCCGGGCGCCGGCGACTTCGCCATGATCACCTCGGTCGAGGCGACGGACGACACGACCGTCAAGATCACCATCTCGGCGCCCAACGCCGCGCTGCCGATGACGCTCGGCAACAAATATGGCGGCGTCGTCCCCGCCGGCTATTTCGACGCCGCCGACGCCAAGACCAAGCTCAACCAGGCGAGCGTCGGCACCGGCCCGTTCAAGCTCACGGAGTTCAAGCCGAACAGCAATGTCACGCTGGTGCGCAATGCCGATTACTGGGAGCCGGGCGTCCCCTATCTCGACCGCATCAACTTCGTTTTCGTGCCGAATGCCGCGAGCCTGCTCGTCGGCCTGCGCAACAAGCGCATCGACATCGCGACCCTGACCCGTCCGCAGGACCTCAAGCAGGTCGAGGGCGTTGCCGGCCTCGTGATCGAGCGCAAGCCCTCGTTCAACCAGAAGGCGATCGACCTCGGCGCCGAGCTGAAGCCGCTCGACGACGAGCGGGTTCGCCGCGCCATCGCGCTCGCCGTCGACAAGGACGAGATCATGCGCGCCTCGATCGGCGGGCTCGGCGAGGTGATCGGCACCATGGTCGCCGGCATGCAGGAGAGCTGGGGCGTGCCGCTCGACAAGCTGCCCAATCAGAAGGTCGATATCGCGGCGGCCAAGATGCTGCTGGAGGAAGCCGGGCACCCCAACGGCTTCGACCTGACGCTGACCTCGATCATCGGCTATGACTGGATGGACGCCGCCGCCGTCACCTTGCGCGAGCAGCTCGCCAAGATCGGCGTCAAGCTCACCATCCAGCGCGTCGAGCTCGGCGTCTGGGTGAAGAACTTCCAGTCGAAGCAGATGGGCTTCACCTTCAACGACTGGGCGACCGTTCCCGATCCGAACCTCCTGTTCTATCGCCATTTCCACAAGGCGCCGGAAGGCGCGGATTTCCGCAACTGGAAGAACGACGCGGCCAGCGCCCTGCTCGACGAGGGTCGGGTCGAGAGCGATCCGGCCAAGCGCCGCGAGATCTATGCGCGCTACCAGCAGGCGATGGCGCAAAGCGTTCCGACCATCATGCTGTTCTCCGCCGACCATATCGTGGTCAGGAGCGAGAAGGTCCGCAATTACGACCAGCACCCGACCGGCTGGTATTACGGCCTGGCGCGGACCTGGCTGGCCTGATCTTCCAATCGCGTGCGGCATCCTGCGTGCCGCACGCAGTTCCGGCGCGGAGTGGTGATCGCTGCGCGCCGGCCTCCTTCTGAAAGCCGCAAGGTGCGATGGGCGCTTATCTCGCAAAAAGGCTGGCAGCTTCGGTCGTGACCGCGATCCTCGCTTCCGTCATCGTCTTCCTGCTGGTGCGCTCCGTGCCGGGCGACGTCGTCGGCCAGATGCTGGGCCAGACCAGCGATCCGGTGGCGGCCAGGGCGCTGCGGGAGTTCTTCGGTCTCGACCAGCCCGTCTGGCAGCAATATCTCGGCTGGCTCGCGCGGGTCGTCACGGCGGATTTCGGCACGAGCTGGACGCGCGGCCAGCCGGTGCTCGGCATGATCGGATCGGCGCTCGGCGTGACCTTGCAGCTCGCTTTCGCGACGCTCGCGCTCGCCACGCTGATCGGCGTGCCGCTCGGCGTTCTCGCCGGCATCTACGAGGGCCGGCCGCTCGACCGCGCCATCCAGACCTTCAACCTGCTCGGCCTCGCCGCGCCGGTCTTCTGGTTCGGCCTGATGCTGCTCGTCGGGGTCTCGGCCGCCTTCGACTGGTCGCCGCCGCTGATGTACGTGCCGCCGACCGAGTCGCTCTTCGAGAACCTGTCGATCATGGCGTTGCCGGTGCTCAGCCTCGCGCTGCTGCAGGCGGCGGCCTATAGCCAGTTCGTCCGGCAGAGCGTCGTCTCCGCCTTCGGCGAGGATTATGTGCGCACCGCGATCGCCAAGGGCGTGCCGACGCGGACCGTCTTCTTCAAGCACCTGCTGCGCAACATCGCGATCCCGCTGATCACCTTCATGGGCTTGATCCTGATCCAGATCCTCGGCGGCGCGGTCATCATCGAGAGCCTGTTCGCGCTGCCGGGCCTCGGCCGGCTTCTGCTCTCCTCGATCGAGACGCGCGACTATCCCGTGCTGCAGGCCGGCCTGCTCGTCGTCGTGGTCATCGCCATGCTGACCAATCTCGCCGTCGATCTCTTCTACCGGATCATCGATCCGCGCGTCCGGCTGAGCTAGGCCCATCATGAGCGTCTCCTCCATCGCATCGCCCCAACCTGGCCGCCTGGCGCGGCTCGTGACGCGCGCCCGCCGCGAGCCGGATCTCGCCTTCGGTCTCGTCATCGCCGTCTTCGTGCTGTTGGTCGTGCTGTTCCCCGGCCTGTTCACCGCCCATTCGCCCGTGGCGATCAATGTCGACAAGGCGATGGAGGCGCCCTCCGCGCTGCATCTGTTCGGCACCGACGATGTCGGCCGCGATGTTTTCGCCCGCGTCGTCTACGGCGCCCGCATCACGCTCTCCATCTGCGCCTCGGCCTTGATCGCGGCGGCGCTGATCGGCGGCGGCTTCGGCCTCCTCTCCGGCTTCGTGGGCGGGCGTCTCGACATGCTGCTCGGCCGCCTGATCGACGTGATCCTCAGTTTCCCGCCGATCATCCTCGGCGTGATGGTGACCGGCATCCTCGGTCCGAAGACGCTCAATCTCGTCTTCGCCCTGACGGTGGTCTATGTCCCTGTCTTCTTCCGCATTGCCCGCTCGGGTGCCATGGCGGAGGCCGGGCTGACCTATGTCGAGGCGGCGCGCAGCCTCGGCCTGTCCGAGCCCTGGATCCTGTTCCACCATGTCACGCGCAACGTCCTGCCGCTGATCCTGGTGCAATGCATGGTGCTGTTTCCGCTGGTGCTGCAGATCCAGTCGGCGCTGGGCTTCCTCGGCCTCGGCGTGCAGCCGCCGACTCCGGACTGGGGCGCCATCCTGCAGCAGGGCAAGGACTACATCCTGCTCGCGCCCTGGATGTCGGCCTTTCCGGGCCTGGCGATCCTGATCACCGCGCTGGCGCTGATGCTGGTCGGCCGTGGCCTGCAGCGGCGGATGGACCAGCGCTGAGCGCCGCAGCGGCCGTCTTCAGCTGTCGCTGACCGACATCAGCGTGCGCAGCAGATAGGTGCTGATCAGCTCGCGGGCTGCCGCGGCGTCGCGCCGCCTGAGAGCCTCGACGATCGCGGCGTTGTCGCGGGCCGCCGCCTCGCGGACCGCGCTGATCGGTAAGGGATGGCCGCCCGGCCGGCCCCAACCGGCCTTGCGGCGCGACGCGATGATGGTCTCGAAGACCGAGATCAGGAAGCTGTTGCGCGAGGCGCGCACGATGGCGAGATGGAGCGCGTATTTCGCTTCCTTGAATTCCGTCCAGGTCGCGGCGTTGCGCAGCGCCTCGAGATAGGCGGACAATCCGGCGAGATCTTCGCTGCTCGCCCGCTCGGCCACCAGCTCCGCCAGCATCGGCTCGAACATCAGCCGGGCCTCGAGCAATTCGCCGAGGCTGAACTGCGCCTCCTCCGTGACGACCGCGACGCCCTTCGCATGATCGCGCGCGACGAAGGTGCCGCGGCCGACATGGCGGATGATCAGGCCCTCGTCGACGAGCTGGTTCATGGTCTTGCGCACGGTGTTGCGCGCCGCCCCGAAGCGGGAGGCGAGCGCCCGCTCGGTCGGCAGCCGCGTGCCCGAGCGCAGCCGTCCCTCGACGATCGAGCTCCGCAGGCTCTGATAGATGGCCTGGCTGTCGGAATCCGATTTGAGCCGCGTGCTGGTCTCGTCCGGGTATTTGGCCAGATTCTCGAGCATGTTGGTCTGATTTGGTCCTGCCAATGCCACCTATCGATACATCATCTGATTTGATTGTTCAAAAGCGATCGCCTTTCGCGGCCTCGGAGCAAGAAACGGTTGGCTATTGGTTGTGATTGGGTGATATTGGTTTGAAGTCGCCTGGCGACATGAACCAATAGCGAGGACATGCGCCATGATGCAGCACGCGGGCCGGACGGGCGGACAGATTCTGGTCGACTGCCTCAAGCTGCAGGGCGTCAATCACGTGTTCTGCGTGCCCGGCGAGAGCTATATCGCCGTGCTCGATGCGCTCCATGACGCCGAAGACGAGATCAAGCTGGTGGTCTGCCGCCAGGAGGGCGGCGCCGCCAATATGGCCGAGGCCCATGGCAAGCTGACCGGCCGGCCGGGCGTCTGCTTCGTGACGCGCGGCCCGGGCGCGACCAACGCGTCGATCGGCGTCCATACCGCATTCCAGGATTCGACGCCGATGGTCCTGTTCATCGGTCAGGTCGGGCGCGAGTTCCGCGATCGCGAGGGTTTTCAGGAGGTCGATTTCCGCGCCATGTTCGGGCCTCTGGCGAAATGGACGGCCGAGATCGACGATGCGGCGCGCATTCCGGAATATCTGCATCGCGCCTTCCAGACGGCGATGGCCGGCCGGCCGGGCCCGGTCGTGCTCTCGCTGCCGGAGGACATGTTGACCGATCTCGTCGAGGGCCGGATCGACCTCGGACGCCGCGCCGAACCGATTCCGGCGGCGCCGCGCGAGGACCAGATCGACGCGCTCATGGAACGGATCGGCAAGGCGAGGCGGCCGCTGCTCATCGTCGGCGGTGGCGGCTGGACCGGCCAGGCCGGGCGCGAGCTCGCCTGTTTCGCGAACCGCAACCGGCTGCCGGTGGCGGTCGCCCTGCGCTGCCAGGACTACCTGTCGAACCACGAGCCCTGTTTCGTCGGCCATTTCGGCATCGGCGCCGAACCGAGCCTGGTGAAGCGCCTGGACGAGGCCGATCTGGTGATCGCGCTCGGGCCGCGTCTCGGCGAGATGATGACCGCCGGCTACACGTTGCTGGCGCCGCCGCGGCCGGCCGGCAAGGCCATCGTCCATGTCCATCCCGATCCGAACGAGCTCGGCCGCGTCTACCAGGCCGAGCTGCCGATCAATGCGGCGGCGGCGACGGTGGTCGCAGGTCTCGCCGCCCGGGCCCCGCTGGCCGAGCAGCCCTGGGCCGAGTGGTCGCAGGCCTGCCGAGCCGATTACGAGGCGAGCCTTGCACCTCTGCCGCAGCCGGGCGGCGTCAATCTCGGCGAGGTGATCGCGCAGCTCCGCGCCGCTCTGCCGGACAGGACGATCGTCTGCTCCGGCGCCGGGAACTATACCGGCTGGCTGCATCGCCACTGGCACTTCACCGACTATCGCACGCAGCTCGCGCCGACATCGGGCGCGATGGGCTACGGCGTGCCGGCGGCGATCGCCGCGAAGCTGACCTTCCCGGACCGGCAGGTCGTCTCGGTCGCCGGCGACGGCTGCTTCCTGATGAACGGGCAGGAGCTGGCGACGGCCGTCCATCACCGCCTCAAGATCCTGTTCGTCGTCGTCAATAACGGCATGTACGGCACCATCCGCATGCATCAGGAGCGCAATTATCCGACCCGTGAGAGCGGCACTGCGCTGACCAACCCGGATTTCGTCGCGCTCGCCCGGGCCTATGGGCTCAGCGCCGAGCGGGTCGAGGCGACGGGTGATTTCGCCTCGGCGCTCTCCCGGGCCCTCGGCGCCGAGGGCAGCGCGCTGATCGAGGTCGTCACTGATCCGGAAGCCCTCTCCGTGCGCAGCACGCTGTCGAAGCTCCGCAGCTCGGCGCTGGCGCACCTCGCCAGCGCAGGCTGAGCCAGCCCGTCGCATCCAACGAAAGAAGGCCGACATGCCTCCAGCTCAACCGCTCTGGTCGACGCTCACGCCGGAGGAGCACGAGTTCCAGTATAATCCGCAGGCCGCCTTCCCGAATTTCAAGGATGCGCAGGCGAGCCGGAACGCGGTCAATGCCGGGGCGCTGGCGCGGCTGGCGCGCCAGGCCGACCTCGCCTATGGCGACCATCCCCTGCGCACGCTCGACATCTACCCGGCGAGCTTAGGCAAGGCCGGTGCGGCGCCCGTCCATGTCTTCTTTCACGGCGGCTACTGGCGCGCCCAGGACAAGCAGAACTTCGCCTTCCTCGCCGAGCCGCTGGTCGCGGCCGGCATCACCACGGTGGTGGTCAATTACGAGCTTTGCCCCGGCTCGACCCTCGACGGCGTGGCCGAGTCGGCGCTCGCGGCAGTCGACTGGCTGCGCCGTGAGGCGGCCGGCTTCGGCGCAGATCCCGGGCGCATCAGCCTGTCGGGCCATTCGGCCGGCGCCCATCTCGTCGCCGAATGCATGGCCCATGATTGGTCCGCAAAGGGCGTTGATCCCTCCTTCATCATCGGCGCGGTGCTGATCAGTGGCATCTACGACCCGCGCCCGGTGATGGGCACGAGCGTCAATGCCGAGGTCCGCCTGACGGAGGAAATCGCCATGCGCCGCGATGTCGAACGCCGTCCGGTCTTTGCCGGATGCCCGTCCACGCTCTTCGTCGGCGGGCTCGAGCCTTGGCACTGGATCGACCAGACCTACCGCTACTCCCATCACCTTCATCGCAGCGGCCTGAACCCCGAGGTTCATACTCTGCCGCGCTGGGGACATTTCGACATCCTGAGCGAGTTCGTCGAGCCGGGGAGCCCGATCCTGGAGGCGGTCATCGCCCGGGCGGGAGGCAAGGCATGAGCAGGCAGCAATGGCGGATCTCCGTCTACGATCTCGGCGCCGGGCAGAGCTGTGCGGTCACCGCCTCCGGCCATGCCTTCGTCTATGCGGCGGGCGGTGACGCAACGGTGGCGGGAGCGACGATCGCCGCCGGCGAGGGCGCCTTCGCTTCGGGCGGTGAGGCCATCACGAGCGCGGGCGGTGCCTGGCTCTACGAGATCGCGCCCGGCGCGCCGCCGCCGCGCAACGAGGACGGCCTGTCGCCGGTCCTGTCCCGCCTCGCTGTTCTCGGCGAGGGCGAGCACATGCTGCGTGCCGACCGGGTCGAATCCCAGGCCGGGGCCCGCACGCCCGCCCATCGTCATCGCGGCCCGGGCATTCGCCGGCTGGAAAGCGGTCTGCTGATCGCGGAGGTCGGAGACGATCTCGATCGGATCGGGGCAGGGGGCGCCTGGTTTGAAACCGGGCACGAGACCGTCGTCGGCAGCAATATCAGCGGGGGCGTCAACGTCTTTATCCGGGTCATGCTGCTGCCTGTCGAGCTGGCGGGCGGCCAGAGCTCGTTCATCGCGGCGACGCCGGCCGATGCGGACAAGCCGCGCGCCGTCAACCTGCGATTGTTCGGCGAGCGGCCGATCTAAACGCGCGCCCCGGCGCGCTGCCGCCTTGCCGAAGCTGCCGCGATCGGTCAGCTTGCCCGGGTTCACTGGAGCACGCGCCGATCAGATTGCGCAGCAATCCGATCGGATCACGCGTTCTCTACCTCAAGTTTAGAGGCGGATTCTCCGATCGGGTTGTTCCCACCCGATCGGATCCGGCTCTAAGTTCTGGAGTCGTGGCACTGGCCTGATGCGGGTCTGCGGCGGAGCGAGATATTCGGAGGGTCTGGGTATGAGAAGCTTTATTGGTGTCGCCGGCGCTGCTGGCCTGGTCGTCCTGCTGTCCGGTTGCGTCGGGGCGCAGCGTACCGCGGTCCCCAGCATGCCGCCCAATGCCGCCGGCACGAAGCATATCGCCAATGACGGGGCCGGCGGCCTCGTCCTGCCCGACGGAACCCGCGTCGCCGTCGACCGCTCGGGCGGTTTCAGCCTGCCGAACGGCGCTTATGTCAACCGCGACGGCTCCGGCGCGCTGAACCTGCCCAACGGCTCGCGCTGCCTGCCGGACGGCCGCGGCGGCTACACCTGCCCCTGACGTGAGAAGCGGGCGCCGCGCTCCGCGAGCGCGGCGCCGAGCCCGCGCGCGGTCACCGATAGACGAGATCCCTCAGCGCGAGCGAGATCCACGGCACATAGGTGATCATCATCAGGCATGCGAGCACGATCCCGATGAAGGGAAGCAGCGAGCGTGTCATGCGGTCGAGCGAGATGCGCGCCACGGCGCAGGCGGCGAAGAGGTTGACGCCGAAGGGCGGCGTGATCATGCCGAGCGCTAGGTTGACCACCATCACCATGCCGAAATGCACCGGGTCGATGCCGAAGCTCGCCGCTACCGGCGCGAGGATCGGGGCGAGCACGATGATCGCCGCCGACGTCTCGATGAACATGCCGATGATGAACAGGAACGCGTTCACCGCCAGCAGGAAGGACCAGCCGCTGTCGAAGCTCGCGATGATATAGGCGCCGATCTGGGCCGGAACGCCGGCGCGCGTCAGCAGGAAGCTGAACAGGCCCGCCATCGCGATGATCATCATGATCACCGATGACGAGACGACGGATTTGCGCAGGATGGCGATGACGGTCGCGAGGTCGAGCTCGCGATAGATGAAGCAGCTGACGATCAGCGCATAGAACACCGCGACGATCGAGGCCTCCGTCGGCGTGAAGATGCCGCCATAGATGCCGCCCAGGATGATCACCGGCATCATCAGCGCCAGCGCCGCGTCCCTGGTCGCGGCGCCAACCGCCAGCCGGCCTTCCCTGTCGTTCTTGCCGTAGCCGCGGATGCGGCACCAGACCCAGACCGAGAGCATCAGGGCGCCACTGATCAGGATGCCGGGCCCGAAGCCGGCGACGAAGAGCTCGCCGATCGAGACCTCGGCTGCGACACCGTAGAGGATCATCGGGATCGAGGGCGGGATGATCACGCCGAGTTCCGCCGCGCTCGCCTGCAGCGAGGCGGCAAAGGAGATCGGATAGCCGTGCTTCACCATGGCGGGGATCAGGATCGCGCCGATCGCGAAGGTGGTCGCGACGCTCGAGCCGGAGACGGCCGCGAAGATCATGCAGGTCAGGATGCAGGTGCAGGCGAGCCCGCCCTGCACGCCGCCGACCAGGCTCTTGGCGAAGTCGACGAGCCGGCGCGAGATGCCGCCCTCGCCCATCAGGTTGCCGGCGAGGATGAAGAACGGCACGGCCGCGAGCGGGAATTTGTCGAGCGCCGCGAAGGCCTGCTGCGCGACCAGTACCAGCGGCAGCGAGGTGAACAGGCCCAGCCCCGCCACCGCCGCCAGCCCGACCGCGATCGCGACCGGGACGGAGAGCAGGAACAGCGTGCACATGGTCACGAGCATGGTCGCGGTCATGACGGGGTATCCTCAGACGGCGGTGTCGAGTTCGTTGCGCCGCGGATCGAAGAACTGCGCGATCACGGCGAGCATGGAGAGCGCCGCGCCCGTCGGGATCGCGGCATAGGCGTAGCTGATCGGGATCTCGAGCCCGGCCAGGTTCTGGAAGCGGACGCGCGTGACGAGATCCCAGCCGAACCAGAACAGGATGGCGAGCAGGGTCAGCGTCGCCAGCGCGATCGCCGCTTCCAGCAGCCGGCGTTGCCGACCCCGCGCCAGCCGGTAGAACAGGTCGACCGAGATCAGTGAGCCGGCCCGGATCGCTGCGGCCAGCCCGAGATAGGTCATCCAGATCAGCAGCATCCGGATCAGCGGTTCCGACCAGGTCGCGGGCTCGTGCAGCACGAAGCGGGTCACCACCTGGAACAGGCCCGAGCAGGCCGCCACTGTCAGCATCAGGCAGGCGGCGGCGAGGCTCGCTTCGGTGACGAGGCGCTCAGTGCGCAACAGCAGCGCGACGGCCCGGTTCGGCGACGTGCTCACTTCTGGTCCCGGATGCGGGCGAGCGTCGCCTCGCCGAAGCGCTTGCCGAGCTCGGCGAAGGCGCCCTTCAGCATCTCCTGGAACTTGGCGGTGTCGACCTTCTCGACGACCTGCAGCCCCTGCTGCCGCAGGGCGTCGACGCCGGTCTTCTCGACCTTCGCCACCTCCTCCTTGCAGATCTGCATGGCGCGCCGCGCCGCTTCGAGGAAGAGCTTCTGGTCGTCGGCCGAGAGGGCCTCGAAGGCGCGCGGCGCCATGACGAAGCCGACCGGCGTGAAGGCGTGGTTGGTCAGGGTCAGGTATTTCTGGACCTGGCCGAACTTGTTGTTGAGGATCGCGCCGATCGGGTTCTCCTGCCCGTCGACCACGCCCTGCTGCAGGGCCGTGAACACCTCCGGCAGCGCCATCGGCGTCGGCAAGGCGCCGAGCGCCCGCCAGACCTGGAGATGGATCTGGTTCTCCTGGGTTCTGATCTTCAGTCCCTTCACGTCCTCCGGGCCGTTGACCGGCCGGCGGCTATTGGTGAGCTGGCGAAAGCCGATGCCGCCGAAGGCCAGGCCCTGCAGGCCCTTGGCCTTGAACTTCGCCAGCATCTCCTGGCCGACCGGGCCGTCGAGCACCGCCTGGGCATGGTCGAAATCGCGGAACAGGAAGGGGATGTCGAAGACCTGGACCTCCGGCACGAAATTCGCGATCACCGAGGTCGAGGGCACGGTGAGGTCGACGGTGCCGAGCTGGAGACCTTCCAGCACTTCGCGGTCGCCGCCGAGCGCGCCGCCCGGATGGAGGCGGATCTCGATTCGGCCATTGGTCTTGGCCTTGATCTCGTCGGCGAAGGCCTGCATCGCGATGCCTTCCGGCGCCGTCGAACGCCCGACGAAGCCGAGATTCAGGACCTTCGCCGATTGCGCCGCGGCCTGCTGGGCGATGCCCAGGCACAGGCCGCTCACCAGCGCCAGCCGCAGGATGGAATTGAGCTTCATGGTTGTCTCCTCTGGTGTTTGGAAGGCCGGTTGGCCCGGCCGTTGCGGTTATTCGCTCGTCCAATGATGGGTCACGAAGGGTGCGAGCCTCGCGGGGGTGAGGTCGAGGCCGAGGCCCGGCGCATCCGGCACCGCGACGGAGCCCGACGCATCGAGCGGATGGCTGCCGAAGGCCGTGCGCAGCGGGTTCTCGGACGGGTCGTATTCGAACAGTGGAAAGCGCAGCCGGCCGCGGCGCTCCGGCAGGCAGGCGGCGAAATGCAGCGACGCCTGGAAGTTCACGATCGAGCCCCAGACATGCGGCACCAGTGCGGTGTCGAAGGCGTCGCACAGAGCCGAGATGCGCATGCCCTCGCTGAGGCCGCCGCAGAGCCCGAGATCGGGCTGGACGAAGTCGAAGACCCCGGCGGCGAGATAGTCGCGGAAGGCGCGCAGGCCGAACAGCGCCTCGCCGCCGGCGAGCGCGATCGGCAGCGTCGAGGCCAGGCGACCATAGCCCGGCAAATCGTCATAAACGATCGGCTCCTCGAGCCAGACCGGGTCGACCTCGGCCAGGCGCCGGCCGACCGAAAGCGCGCCTTCGACGCTGAAGCCTTCGTTGAGGTCGATCATCAACGGCATCTCGGCGCCGATCAGCTTGCGGATGCGATGAGCGGTCGCGCCGTCCTGGCGCGGCTCGGTGCCCATCCGCACCTTGATCGCGCGAAAGCCGGCGTCGAGATAACCGGCGATGTCCGCGTCGAAGTCGCGATAGGGCTCCGGGCCGGGCTTCATGAACGGGCCGCTGACATAAGCGGGGATGGTGCTGCGCAGCTTGCCGCCGAGCAGCGCATGCACCGGCTTGCCCGCGATCCTTCCGGCGAGGTCCCAGAGCGCCACGTCGAGCCCGCCCATCGCCATGGTCGAGATGCCGCGGCGGTCATAGCCGAGCCCGGCATTCATCCGGTGCCAATTGGCGCGCGGGCAATCCGCCGGCTGGCTGAGCAGGTGCGGCGCGAAGGTCTCGCGGATCAGCGCCGCGGCCGCTGTCGGATAAGCCCAGGTCTCGCCCCAGCCGACCGCGCCGCATTCGCTGGTGACGGCGATCAGGAGCGCGCAGCGCCGGTCGAACATCTGGCGGGAATTGCCGATCGGCTCCTGCAGCTGGCAGGCGATCTCGTAGCCGTCGATGCGGACGATCTTGGGGGGAGCGGAAAGCATGGAATCCGGTATCTGGCGCGAACCTGGAAAGAACGCCGATCCCTTAAGCAGCTTTGCGAAGATCAATCCAATTTGATTATCTGCTGGCTAACTCATCAGGATTCCTGAATTATGCGCCTGACGCTCGCACAGCTCGATGCGTTCTACTGGGTCTCCCAGCTGGGCTCGGTCCAGCTCGCGGCGCGCCAGCTCAACCTGGCGCAACCGACGATCTCGCTCAGGATCAAGGAACTCGAGCAGAGCCTCGGGCGCGATCTCTTCGAGCGGGCAGGGCGCGGCCTGCGGATCACCGATGCCGGTGTCGATCTGCTTGAGCGCGCCCATGTCATTCTCGCCGAGGTCGGGAAGATCCGCGAGGAGCGCACCGTCGAGGTCAGCGGCACGATCCGCATCGGCTTCGCCGAGGGCGTCGCGATGGTCTGCCTCGCGCCGTTCCTCGAGGCGCTGCGCCAGGATTACCCGGCGCTCAAGGCCGAGCTTTACGTGGCCACCAGCTCGGCCCTGGAGCGGGACATGGGCGCGCATCGCCTCGACCTCGCCTTCCTGGTCAATCCGGTCGGGCAGGCGGGTTTGCGGATGCTGCCGCTCGGGGCGCAGCCGACGGTCTGGACGGCCTCGCCGCGCTGGGGCCTGGAGGGCCGGGTGCGGCCCGCCGACCTGCGCAGCGTGCCGATCATCTCCAATCCGCCGCCTTCGGCGATGTATCGCCAGATCGTCGACTGGTTCTCCAGCGCCGGACTGGAGCCCGCGAGGCTCGATCTCTGCACCAGCGTGACCGTCGTCGCCCATCTCGTCGCCTCGGGCGTCGGCGTCGGCCTCTTGCCGCTGAAGATGATCGAGACGCAGCTGCAGCAGGGTGTCCTGCTCGTCTTGAGCACACAGCCGCAGGTCGAGCCCGGCCGCCTGTTCGCGACCTTCTGGGAGGCCGGGCAGACATCCGCCGTGCACGCGGCGATCCGGACGCTCAAGGCGGTGATATCAAGAATGGACTACCTGGTTTCCGAGAGTTCCGCCGGCTGACTTCGTGGCGCTAGAAGCGCTTGGTCGCCAGCACGTCGAAGGTGTCGCCGATCGTCGCCAGCGCCTTGTCGTAATCGGCGAGCGCCAGGCAGGCGATCAGCGCGTCGATGATCGCGAGCTGCGCGATGCGGCTGGTCATCGCCTCGGTGCGGAACTGGGTCTCGCGCGCCATCGTGTGCAGCACGATGTCGGCATGGGCAAGCAAGGGCGACTTGCCGAAATTGGTGATGCAGATCGTCGTCGCGCCGGCCTCCTTGGCAAGCCGCGTCGCCGTCACGGTCTCGTGGGTGCTGCCGGAATGGGAAATGGTGATCGCCGCCACGTCCGGCCCGGTCAGCGAGGCGCTGATCGCCTGGACATGCGAATCGACGACGACCTTGGCCTCGATGCCGATGCGCAGAAGCCGGTAGTTGGCGTCCTCGGCGATCGGCGCGGCACTGCCGATGCCATAGAGCTCGACGCGGCGCGCGGATCTGATCGCGGCGACGGCCGCTTCCATCGCACTGGTGTCCAGCGCCTTCATGGTGTCGTGCAGCGCCTGGAGATCGCTGCGGAAGATCTTCTCGATCACCGTCCCGGTATCGTCGCTGCGCGCAAGGTCCTCGTGGATGAACTGGACGGGCTGAACCAGATCGCGCGCCAGCGCGATCTTGACCTGCTGAAATCCCTTGGCGCCGAGCTGTTGGCACAAGGATATCACGCTGCCTTCGCTCGCCCCGGCCCGCTCGGCCACTTCCGTGACCGACATATGCACCACTTCGCCGGCATGGGCGGTGATGAAATCGGCGATGCGCGCAGCAGTCGGCGGCAATTGGGCGCGCAATGCCTGCAGGCGATCGAGCGCACCGACGAGGCCGGCTCCGCCACTGCCCTTGCGCCGTTCCGGCGCCGCGTCCTCCGAGCCGGTCTCCGGCGCTTTCGCCTCGCGTTTCGGGGCAGTCATGCCGGGACCGCTAGCATCTCGATGCTTCCACCTTGTGACGCGCCCTCGCCGAGGCGCGGGAACACGCCGTCGCGCATCTCGAAATAGCGCAGGCCCAGGCGCCGCGCACCCTCGCCGTCGGTGGCGGGATTGTCGCCCACCACCATGACCGCGCCTTTTGGCAGGCCCAGCAGGTCGAGCCCTGTCTGGAACAGGGCGGGTTCCGGTTTGCCAATGACCTGATGCGCTACCGCGCCGGTGCAGGCGAGCAGGGCTGCCAAAAGCGCGCCGGTCTCCGGCACGACCGCACCATCGGCTCCGGGATGGACGAGGTCGGGATTGGTCGCGACGAGTTCCGCGCCGTCGCGCACCGCGTTGGCCGCGAGCGCCAGCCGCTCAAAGGAGAAATGCCGGTCGCGGCCGAGATAGACGATGTCCGGCCTCGCCTGCACGGGGACGAGCCCGAGGTCGCGGGCATGGATCATCAGGCTCTTGCTCGCCATCATCAGGACGCGCGCGCGAGGCCGGCGGCGCGCGATCTCGTCGAGCGCGGTGGTGCCGGCCAGTATGATCCGGTGCGGGGCGGCATGAAGACCCATGCGCTTCAGGCCGCGCGACAATTCGAGCGGCGTGTGCTCGCCGTCATTCGAGACGATGACGAAGCGGCCCTCGAGCGCCGCGAGAAACGCGCTTGCGCCCGGCAAGGCCTGTCCGCCACGCGCCAGCGTGCCGTCGAGATCGACGAGACAGCCGCGAATCTCCTGAAGCGATCCCATCGCGCGAATCCGAAACTCCCAGCCAGTCGGCTAGCCATGGACTGAGATTATCTCAGTGTCAAATGTAGAGTTTCCTGACCTAAGTTCATCGTCCTGTCACGAAGCGCTGCTCAAGTTCGCCGCGTCGCAGGCCTTGCCCACTCGGGCTGCAGGTGGAGCCGACGCCGCGCCGCTTCCCCGACAGGGAGCTTCCGAGACAGGGAGGATGAGATGCTTGATTTCCTCGCAAGCCGCATCCTGCGGATGACGATCACCTTGTGGGTGATCGTCTCGGTCGTGTTTCTCGCCACGCGCCTGACCGGCAACCCGATCGACTTCCTGATGCCGGAGGGTCTCGATGCCGTGTCCCGGCACGAGATGGTCGCCTATTGGGGGCTCGACCGCACGGTCGTTGAGCAATACGGCCTGTACTGGCGCTCGCTTCTCTCGGGCGATTTCGGCCTCGGCCTGATGGAGCGCCGGCCGGTCGCCACGATCTTCACCGAACGGCTCTGGCAGAGCGCTTCGCTGTTGGTTGCGACGCTCGCCCTGACGATCGGCGTCGGCGTCCCCGCCGGCATCCTGGCGGCGCTCTGGCGCGGGCAGATGCGCGGCGGCGGCGTGCTCTTCGCTGCGTTTCTCGGCTATGCCGTGCCGAATTTCGTGCTCGCCATCCTGCTCCTGCTGGTCTTCTCCTACACGCTGCATTGGCTGCCCAGCGCCGGCTCGGCGACGCTCGCGCATTACATCATGCCGACGGTCGCGCTCTCGGCCTATTTCATCGCGGCGCTGGTGCGCTACACCCGCAACGCCATGCTCGACGTCCTCTCGCAGGACTACATGCGCACCGCCCGCGCCAAGGGCCTGGCCGAATACCGGATCATCCTCGACCACGGACTGCGCAATGCGCTGATCCCGGTCATCACCGTGCTCGGTCTCCAGATCACCACGCTGGTTTCGGGCGCGGTGGTGGTCGAGACCGTCTTCGCCTGGAACGGGGTCGGCGACCTCCTCGTCGGCGCGACGCTGCGGCGCGACTACCCCGTGCTGCAATTCGGGGTGCTGGTCGTCGCCTCGACCGTGCTCGTCGTGAACCTCCTCGTCGATCTCACCTATGCGCTGGTCGATCCGCGCATCCGTCTGGCGGGGGCCTGAGCGCATGACCGATATCCTGGATGCCAAGCTCATCGCCGCGCCGCAGCGCCAGCCGCGCCGGCCCTTCGCCTGGCCGCAAGGGCTGAACGGCCTCGTCCTGCTCGCCGCGGTGCTTGCCTTGGCGCTGGTCCTGCTGGCGCTGCTCGCCCCGGCGATCGCGCCCTTCGAGCCGGACCAGCAGAAGCTGCTGGCGCGCCTGCGCCCGCCGCTCGGCTTCGAGCGCGCCAATCCGGCGCATTGGTTCGGCACCGACCAGCTCGGCCGCGACCTGCTCTCACGCTGCCTCCACGGCTTGCGCCTGACGCTGGCGCTCGCCTTGTTCGGCACGCTGATCGGGCTCGCGCTCGGGGTGACGCTCGGCCTCGTTGCCGGCCTGCTCGGCGGCTGGGTCGATGCGCTGATCATGGGGCTTGTCGACATCATGCTGTCGCTGCCCTTCACGCTCGTCGCGCTTCTGGTGATCGCGCTGGCCGGGACCGATGTCACGGTGCTGATCTGCGTGCTCGGCATCGCCTACTGGGCGCATTTCGCCCGGCTCGTCCGCGCCCAGGTCCTGAGCCTGCGCGAGCTGCCCTTCGTCGAGGCGGCGCGCGCGGCCGGGGCGACGCGCTGGCATATCGCGACCGTGCACATGGTCCCCAACATCATCTCGCCGATCGTGGTGATGGCGAGCCTGAACTTCTCCAACCTGATCCTGCTCGAATCGGCGCTCTCCTTCCTGGGGCTCGGCGTCCAGCCGCCGACCGCGACGCTCGGCTCCATGGTCGGCCAGGGCCGCGACTACATGGCCTCCGCGCCCTGGATCGTGGCGGTGCCGGCGCTTCTGATCGTGCTGGTGAGCCTGGCGGCGATGCTCCTGGGTGATGCGCTGCGCGACCATCTCGACGTGCGGCTGCGCGAGCGCTGATGCACCTGCGGCTTCTGAAACGTGCCTTCTCTCGAATCGAAAAGGGCTAAAACCATGCTCAAGACCCTGATGACGACCGCGCTCGCCACCGCGCTCGCGACGACCGCATTGACCGGCCCCGCCGCCGCCCAGGAGCTCAAGGTCGGCGTGCAGAACATGGCGCCCTGGCTCGATCCCGGCCGCGACTTCTCCAATGTCGGCTCGCAATTCTATTTCAACGCCTTCGATCCGCTGATCGGCAAGGACGCCACCCGCGCCGAGAGCGTCTGGCAACCCGGCATCGCCACGAGCTGGAAGCAGACCTCGCCGACGCAGATCGAGCTGAAGATCCGCCAGGGCGTGACCTTCCACAACGGCGATCCGATGACCGCCGAGGACGTGGTCTTCTCGTTCGACCGCATCATCAACTCGACCTTCGCGCCCTATACCGTGCGCAAGCGCGACACCTTGCCCAACATGGCCAAGGTCGAGGCGGTCGACGCCGAGACGATCCGCGTCACGGCGACCAGGCCCGAGCCGCTGTTCGAGACCCTGCTCAACGTCCAGCAGGGCATGATCGTGCCGAAGACATACATCATGGCCCTGACCGGGGATCCCCATGTCGCTGAGCCTGCCGATTTCGAGGCCTTCGCGCTCAAGCCCGTCGGCACGGGTCCCTACAAGATCGCGGAATTCGTCCCGAACCAGCGTCTGGTCTATGAGCGTCATGACGGGTTCTGGGGCGAGAAGGCGCCGTTCCAGAAGGTCACCGTCTCGCGCATCCCGGAACTCTCGGGTCGCCTGACCGCGCTGAAGAACGCGGAAGTCGACCTCATCACCAACGTCCCGCCCGATCAGCTCGACCCGATCGCCGGCGACGCCAAGCTCAAGGTCGAGGGCATGCAGACGCCGCTCTTCCACGTCGTCATCTTCAACACCCAGAATCCGAAGATGGCCAACCCGAAGCTCCGCCAGGCGCTCTCCTACGCCATCGACCGCAAGACGCTGAACGAGGCGCTCTGGTTCGGCAAGGCGAAAGTGCCGACCTCTCACAGCTTCGCGCAGTTCGGCCCGCTCTACATGCCGGAGCTCGAGACCTTCAAATACGATCCGGCCAAGGCCAAGGCGCTGCTCAAGGAAGCCGGCTATGACGGCTCAGCCGTCCGCTACGACATCCAGGCCGCCTACTACACCAACGGCTTGCTCGCCGCGCAGGCGATCCAGGAGATGTGGGGCGCCGTCGGCGTCAAGACGCAGCTCAACGTCACCGAGCAATGGACCGGCTCGGACCCGACCATGATGGCGCGCGGCTGGTCGAACCCGATGTATTTCCCCGACCCGGCCGGCGCTTTCGGCATCATGTGGGCGCCGACTGGCAACTCGGCCTCGGAAGGCCGCTTCAAGGCGGACGAAGCCTATATCGCGCTGTGGGAGAAGTTCCGCTTCTCGACGGATCTCGGCGAGCGCAAGCAGGCCTATGCCGGACTGATGCAGATGATCGCGAACGACCCGCCGGTGCTGCCACTCTACCAGCCCTACGAGTCCTACGGCATGAAGCGCTCGCTCGCCTGGCGCCCGTTGCCGGGGCACATCCCCTATGTGCTCGACTTCCGCGCCGGCCGCGTGACGCTCGCCGCCCGCTGAAGCGCAGCCTTCGCCCTCCCCGCCGTAAGCGGGGAGGGCCTTCCCGTATCCTCACGCATCCAAGAGCCTGCCATGAGCAAAGCCCTTCGCCTCGCTTTCGTCGCCGACATCCATCACGGCGAGAACAGCTACACCAAGGTCGGCGCGCAGGCGCTGCCGCTGATGGCGGAGTTCCGCCGCTTCGTCGTGGAGGCCAGGCCCGACGCCGTCATCGATCTCGGCGACCGCATCTCCGACCGCGACCATGCGACGGATCTGCGCCTCGAGCAGGAGGTGGCGGAGGCCTTCGCGCCGATCGCGGCGCCGCGCTTCCACCTCTGCGGCAACCACGACCGCGACCACCTGACCGTCGCCGAGAACGAGGCGATCCTCGGCGCGCCGCTCGGGCATCGCATCGTCGATCTCGGCGACTGGCGGCTCGTGCTCTGGGCCGCAGATTCGAAGATCCGGCGTCCCGGCGGGTTCGCGTTGCAGGAGGCCGACCTGCTCTGGCTCGCCGCGGCCGTCAATGCCGCCGACCGGCCGCTCGCGATCATGAGCCATGTTCCGGTTTCCGGCCATGCGCAGATCGGCAACTATTATTTCGAGCGCAATCCGGAGCTGTCGACCTATCCGGGCGCCGAGCGGGCTCGCGCCGTGCTGCGTCAGGCGCGGGTTCCGGTCGTCTGCCTCTCGGGCCATGTCCATTGGAACACGCTGACGACGGTCGACGGCATCCCGCATCTGACATTGCAGTCGCTGACCGAAAGCTTCACGACCATGCCGGAGCCGACAGGCGCCTTCGCCTTGCTCGAGCTCAATGCCGCGATCTCCTGGACCGTCTACGGCAAGGACCCGTTCTCGGCGCGCGTCGAGGCCGGTGAGACCTTGCGGCGCTGGATGCCGCCGCTGCTGCCCTTCGGCGACCGGCATGCAGCGGGCTAGCGCAATCTCGCCGCTCGCCTGCGATCGGTGGGGCCGTGCTAAGGATGCCGCCCTGAAAACTGCGGCGCGCGCTTCTCGAGGAAGGCGTTCATGCCTTCCTTGAAATCGTCGCTCATGTAGCACATCAGGATCAGGCGATCGCCTTCGTTGCGCGGGATCGCGGGCCGGAGGCGGCGCAGCGCCTGCTTCGTCGCCTGCAGGGTGAGCGGCGCATGTCCGGCGACGAGGCGCGCCAGCTCCTGCGCGCGGGGCATGACGTCGGCGGGCTCGGCAACGACCTCGCTGACGAGCCCGAGCGCGAGCGCCTCCTGCGCCTCGAACAGCCGCGCCGTGAAGATGAGCTCCTTCAGCCGCGCGGTCCCGAGCAGCTCGGCGAAGCGGGCATAGTTCGACATCGACAGGCAGTTGCCGAGCGTGCGCGCGATCGGGAAGCCGAATTTGGAGTTGCCCGCCGCGATGCGCAGGTCGCAGCAGCCGGCGATCGCCGCTCCGCCTCCGGTGCAGGCACCGGCGATCGCCGCGATGGTCGGTGCCCGGCAGGTCTCCAGCGCGCCGAGCACGCGGTCGATGCGCGCCTCGTATCCGAGCGCGTCGTCGGGGGTGCTGAAGGCGCGGAACTGCGCGATGTCGGTACCCGCGGCGAAGGCGCGCCCGCCCGCGCCGGTGAGGATCATCGCCCTGATCGAGGTATCGGCGTTCACCGTCTCGCAGATCTCGATGAGCCGCTCATACATCTCGAAGGTGAAGGCGTTGCGCGCCTCGGGGCGGTTGAAGGTGACCGTCGCGATGCCGTCCGCGACCTCGTATAGGATCGTCGGCGCGGCCTCGCTCTGGGGGCTGTCGGACATCGTCGTTCCCTCGCTCAGCGTCCCTTGAAGTTCGGCTTGCGCTTCTCGGCGAAGGCGCGCCGGCCTTCGGCATAGTCCTCGCTGTCGAAGCAGGCCTTCACCAGCCTGTCGCAAAGGGCGAGATCGCGCTCCGCCTCATCTTTCAGCGCCTCGTTCACGATCTGCTTGATCGCGGTCACCGTCAGCGGCGCATTGCCGGCGATGGTGCGGGCATAGTCGCTGACATAGGTCTCGAGCTCGGCCCGCGGGACGATGCGGTTGGCCAGCCCCATGGCCCGCGCTTCCTCGGCATCGAACTGGCGGGCCGTGAAGAAGATCTCCTTGGCGAAGGAGGGCCGCACCACCTCCATCAGCCGCCGGATGCGAGCATAACCGTAGCCGAGGCCGAGCTTGGCGGCGGGAATGGCGAATTTCGCCGTCTCGCTGCAGATGCGCAGGTCGCAGCAGACGGCGAGGTTCGCGCCGCCGCCGATGCAATAGCCCTGGATCATCGCGATGGTCGGCTTCTCGATGGCCCGCAGCGCACTATAGGTGCCCTCGGTCGCCTCCTCATAGCGCTTCACGGCCTCTTCCTGCGCGCGCTCGTCGTCGAATTTCGAGATGTCGGCGCCCGAGACGAAGGACTTTTCACCAGCCCCGCGCACCACCACGACCCGCACCTCCGGATCGGCGCGGAAATCGGCGATGATCCCGATCGCAGCCTCCCACATCTCCAGCGAGACGGCGTTGTGGCGTTCGGGATTGTTGAAGATCAGCCAGCCGATGCCGTCGGCCTTGCGCGCGATCATCTTGTCGGTCATTGGCGAAAATCCTGACTGCGGTCGCTTCGGTTAGATCGTGCCATTGGCGCGGAAGGCGGCGATATCCGCAGGCGAGAAGCCGATTTCGCCGAGGATCTCCTCGGATTGCTCGCCCTGTTCCGGTGGCGGCACGCGGATCGAGCTCGGCGTGTCGCTGAGCTGGACCGGCTGGGCGACGAGCGTGATGTCGCGATCGAGCGCAGCCGAATGGATGCTCTGCGCGATGCCCAGATGCTGGACCTGCGGATCGGCAAAGACCTCGTCGATGCTGTTGATCGGGCCGCAGGGCACGCCGACCTCGCTGAAACGCGCGATCCAGTAGCTGCCGTCCTGCGTCTTGAGGATCGCGTTGATCTCCTGGCCCAAGGCGTCGCGGTTGCGCGAGCGCAGCCCCGAGCTGGCGTAGTCGGGATGCGCGATCAGGTCGGTGCGATCGACCGAGCGGCAGAAGCGCTCCCAGATCGCCTGGCCGGTCACAGCGATGTTGATATGCCCGTCGGCCGTCTGGAAGACCCCGGTCGGGATGCTGGTCGGATGGTTGTTGCCCGCCTGCTTGGGGACGTCGCCATCCATCAGCCAGCGCGCCGCCTGGAAATCCAGCATCGCGATCTGGGCCTGCAGCAGCGAGGTCTGGACCCATTGCCCCTTGCCGGTTTCCTCGCGCGCCAGGAGCGCCACCATGATGCCGAGCGAGCAATAGAGCCCGGCGGTCAGGTCCGCCACCGGGATGCCGACGCGCACCGGCCCCTGCCCGGGCAGGCCGGTGATCGACATCAGCCCGCCGAGGCCCTGCGCGATCTGGTCGAAGCCCGGTCGGGTCGCATAGGGCCCGTCCTGCCCGAAACCCGAGATGCTGGCATAGACGAGGCGCGGGTTGAGCGCGGCCAGCTGCTCATAGGCGATGCCGAGGCGATGCTTCACATCGGGCCGGTAGTTCTCGACGATCACGTCGGCCTTCTCGACCAGCCTGCGCAGGATCGCCTTGCCCTCCGCCGATTTGAGATTGAGCGTCAGGCTGCGCTTGTTGCGATGCAGGTTCTGGAAATCGGGGCCGTGGCGCGGGCCGCCCGGCCCCTCGCCGGGCTCGAGCTCCGGCGGCGTCTCGATCTTGATGACGTTCGCACCCCAGTCGGCGAGCTGGCGCACGGCGGTCGGTCCGGACCTCACGCGGGTGAGATCGAGGACGGTGAAGCGGGACAGCGCTCGCGAGGCGGGGTTGAAAGGCATGGCCTCCTCCTTCGCCGCAACCTGCCGAGCTGAATGCAAACTGTCAACAATGTTGAGTCAACTGTTGACAGTTGCGTTTTGCGGGGCGACGATCGAGCCATGAACGACGTGATGTCCGCCATCGCACAGCGCCGCACGCAAACCTTGACCGGTATCGTCCAGGACGAGATCGAGCGCATGATCCTGAGCGGGGAGCTCGCGGCCGGCGAGCGCATCAACGAGCAGGCGCTGGCTGCCCGCCTCGGCGTCAGCCGCGGGCCGATCCGCGAGGCGACGCGCGGACTGGTCCGCTCCGGATTGCTCAACTCGGTCGTCAATCTCGGCGTGTTCGTCCGCCAGATCCCAGATGACGAGGCCAATGAAATCTACGATGTCCGCGCCGTCGTCTTCGGCTTCGTCTGCCAGATATTGGCCAAGCGGATCACGCCCGAGCAGCTCGCGGCGCTGTCGGGGCTGATCGCGCAGATGGACGACGCCATCGAGCGGGACGGCGGGGCGAATTATTATCGTCTCAACCTCGAGTTCCACGACGCGATCCTTGATTTCGCCGCCCATGGCCGCGCCAGGCAGACCTATGAGGCGCTGATCAAGGAGACCCATCTCCTGCGCCAGAGCGCGCTCAGCGCGGCGTCGCGCATGCGCGAATCCAATGCCGAGCACAGGGAAATCGTCGCGGCCATGGCCGCCGGCGATGCCGATCGCGCCCGCCTGCTCGCCGAAGATCACGCCCATGGCGGCAAGCGCCGCTGGCTGGTCGCGCGCCAGGAAGCGGAGGGCGGCAAGACGGCCTGAACACAGGATGGGGACGAGCCCGAATGGGCCGACCCAAAGGCAACGGAGGAGGAAACGACAATGCCAGCACACCAGAAGACGCGCCTCGCGCTGGGTCTCGGCCTCGCGGTCCTGGTCGCGGGGGCAGTCCGGGCCCAGGAGGCGTTTCCGTCCAAGCCGATCGAGGTCGTCACCCATGCCGGTGTCGGCGGCGGCACGGACATCACCGCTCGCATGATGATGGTCCAGGCGCCCGCCGCGCTGAAGACCGAGCTCGTGGTCGCCAACAAGACCGGCGGCAGCGGCGCGGCCTCGCTCGGATATGCCGCTTCCCGTCCCAAGGACGGCCACACCATCATGCTGATCACGCAGACCCATCTGCTGACCCTGCTGCAGGGCAAGGGTGGGGCGGTGAAGGTCGGCGATCTCGTCGGAATCGCCCGTGCCACCGAGGACCCGCAGGTCCTGATGGTCGGGGCCAGCAGCCCCTACAAGACGGCGCAGGACTTCATCGCGGCGGCCAAGACCAAGGCCATGAAGTTCGGCACCACGCAGATAGGCAGCGTCGACCACATCGCCGTCACGGGCTTCGCCGAGAAGGCCGGCCTGCAGAAGCCGACGGTCGTGCCATTCCGCGGCGGTGGCGACATCGTCGTCAATCTCGTCGGCGGCAATCTCGATGGCGCGCTGCTGAACTATGCCGAGGCTGAATCGCAGATCAAGGCGAATGAGGTCCGGGCGCTGATCGTCTTCGCCAAGAACAAGATGGACTCGCTGCCGCAGACCCCGACGGCGGCCGAGATCGGCATCCCGGCGGTCTATTCGACGACGCGCGGCTTTGCTGTCCTGAAAGGCACGCCGGAGGACCGGATCAAGGTGCTGGAAGAGGGCCTGGTCAAGGCGATGCAGGGCAAGATCTACCAGGATTACCTGAAGAGTTCCGGCCAGTCCGGGGGCAGCGTCGTCGGCCGGACCGAATGGCAGGCGGAAATGGACGAGTTCCTGAAAACCGGCGACGCCGCCCTGACCTCGCTCGGGATCAAGAAATGATGGCCCGGCAGCTCCCGTCGCCGGCAACCACGCTTGCGGCGTCGACGACGGAAGGTGGCGAGGAAACATCCGCAACGGCCGGACCCATGCCCGGCCGGGTCCATTCCGATATCGTGACCGGCCTCGTCATTGTGGCGCTGTGCCTTGCGGTCTGGGGCCTGACCCTGGCCTTCGACGATGTGCCGGCGGCGATCTCCACGGGCATGGCTCCGGCGACTTTCCCGCAGCTCGTGCTCGGGGTCATCATGGTGCTGGCCTGCTGGCTCGCCTTGACCGCGAGCAGTCGGTGCCAGCCGGAGATCGAGGCGGTGCATCCGATGGTCTACGCCACGGCCGCCGCGATCGGCGGCGTGATGGCGGCTATGGCCGTTTTCGGAATCCACGGCGCGGTCGTCGCGTCGATCATCGGCATCGGGCGTCTCTGGGGCGAACGGCGTTTGCTGCTGCTGGCGACCATCGCCGTCGGCATGTCGCTCTCTCTCCATTTTGCCTTCGTGCGCGGCTTCGGCATCGGCCTGCCCCGCGGACTTCTTCAGACTTGGCTGAGCTGAGCAGCCGGCGCCCGGCGCCTGCCACGGCATTGCATCAGCGACGAGGACCAGATGGACGCTTTTCTTGCCGGCATGGCCATCCTCGCCGACCCCTACATGGTCGGCATCATCCTGGCGGGGACGGTGCTGGGCGTCATCGTCGGTGCGCTGCCCGGCCTCAGCGGCAGCACGACGGCGGCCCTCCTGCTGCCGATCACCATCACGATGAGCCCGGTGGCGAGCATTGCCTTCCTCGGTGCGATTTATTGCGCCGCCAATTTCGGCGGCTCGATCACCGCCATCCTGATCAATACGCCCGGAGACCCATCCGCCTCGGCGACGGCCTATGACGGCTATCCGATGGCGCGGCGCGGCGAGGCCGGACGAGCCCTTGGCATGTCGACGATCGCGAGCGCGATCGGCGGCATCTTCAGCGTCTTCGTGCTGATCGTCGCGGCCCCGCTCCTGGCGAAGGCGGCCTACAGCTTCGGCCCCCCAGAATATTTCGCGCTCGCGATCTTCGGCCTGTCGATGCTGGCCGCCGTGGGCAGCTCGACCGGCATCAAGAACCTGATGGTCGGAGCCTTCGGCGTGCTGCTGGCGACGATTGGGCTGGATCTGATGACGGGCGTCGACCGCTTCACCTTCGGCGTGCCGGAATTGAGCGAGGGTCTCGGGCTCGTGCCCGTTCTCACCGGCCTGTTCGCGATCAGCGAATTGCTGGTCCAGGCCGGCCGGCTGCAGATCATTCCCGAGCGGCTCGGCCTCAGCGCGATGAAGCTGCCCTCCATGGCCGATTATCGCAAATGCGCCAAGGCGATCGGCCTGTCGAGCGTGCTCGGCACCTTCATCGGCATCCTGCCGGCGCTGGGCGCGACCACCGCCGCCCTGATCTCCTACAACGAGACGAGGCGCTGGTCGAAACACAAGGACGAGTTCGGCAAGGGTTCGATCGAGGGCATCGCCGGACCCGAGGCCGCCAACAACGCCGCCGTCGGCGGCAGCATGGTGCCGACGCTGGCGCTCGGCATTCCCGGCAGCGCGACCACGGCCATCATCCTCGCCGGCCTGATCGTGCAGGGCGTGCGGCCCGGCCCGCATCTGTTCAACGAGCAGCCGACCCTGCTCTATGCCGTCTTCGCCTCGATGCTGGCCTCGAACCTGATCTATGTCGTGCTCGGCCTGTTCGCCGCCAAGCTCTTTGCCCGGATCACGCTGATCCCCGACGCCATCCTGTGGCCGGGCGTGCTGGTCTTCGCCATCGTCGGCGCCTACGGCCCCAACCAGTCGCTGGTCGATGTCTGGGTCATGCTCAGCTTCGGCGTGATCGGCTATGTGATGCGCCGCTACGGCTTCTCGCCGGCGCCGCTGGTGATGGGGCTGGTGCTCGGCACGATGGTCGAGGAGACGCTGAAGCAGTCGCTGCTGATCTTCGACCATAACTGGCTGCTGTTCTTCACCCGGCCGATCGTGGTCGCGCTGTTCGTGGTGACCGCCCTGAGTGTCTGCGCGCCCTGGCTGGCGCGAGCGATCAGGAGCGCGACGAAATCGTCGCGCCTGCACGCCACCGAGAAATAGCGGCGGCGGATACTGCGCGGTTGGCGCCTGTAGCCCGGCTGGATTGAGCGTTATGCCGCCAGGCTCCCGATCGGATTTGTGATCGGCACGACGCTGCTGCGTCCATTTCCTTGACGGGTTTGACCTAGTTTGGCCGGGCCGTGATCAAGTCCGCCATACGCTCGGCGATCATGATCACCGGGAGGTTCAAATTCGCGCGCGGTGCGGTCGGCATGATCGATGCGTCCACGACGCTGAGGCCGCCCACGCCATGAACGCGACCGGTGGCTCCGTCCACGACCGCGTCGGGATCATCCGCCGCGCCCATGCGACAGGTGCCGCAGCAGTGCCATTGGCCGAAGGCATGCGCCTTGACATAAGCCTCCAGGATGTCGGGCTCGTTGAGCAGCGATTGCAGGCTGATGCCGCTCGAGACGGCGCGCTGAAAGAACAGCTTTCGCAGCGGCGGCAAGGCATCGATGGCGAGCGCGATCGGCGCGGTGATCAGGTAGTTGCGCACGGTCTGCCGGCCGAGCGACTTGGCAAAGCCGCTATAGCTCGACGCTCCCGGCATCTCGACGATATCGGCCAGCGGGCGTGTGGCGAATAGCTTTGCGATCAGGTGCACGGCTGCGCCCATGCGCTGGAGATCGCGATAGTCGGAGAGGTAGTTGAAGTCGGCGGTCGGCTCCTTGCGCGGATCTGACGAGACCAGTCGCACGTGGCCGCGCGAATGCGCCTTGTTGATCCAGGAGATGATCGTGCCGATCCGGGGACCGAGCGGATGCCAGGCGGATTTCGCCGCCACCATCAGGAACATGTCCGATGGCCCGCATTCCTCGATGCCGGAGCTGTAACGCAGGCCGACATGGATGTGCCGGCGGGTGGAATTGCCCAGCCGCGCGGCCGGCTTGATATAGCCCGAGAGCGAAATGCCGGGGTGCTCCTGCAGATTGGCGCCGACACCCTGCAGGCTGGCTCGGACGTCGATGCCGAGCGAGCGCAGATGTGCCTCCGGCCCGATGCCGGAGCGCATCAGCAAGGCCGGTGAATGCATGCTGCCCGATGAGACCACGACCTCGCGCGCCGCGAGCCGTTCCTGCCCGTTCCCCTTGGCGATGTCGACGCCGATGACCTGTTTTCCCTCCATTGCCAGCGAGAGGACATGGGTATCGGCCATGATCGCCAGATTGGGCCGGCGCCGGGTCGCGGCATCGAGATAGGCCATCGCGGTCGAGACCCGGTGCTGGCCGTTATTGGACAGCGTTATCGCGAAATGCCCGTCTCCGAACGCCCCGTTCTGGTCCTTGAGGTCGGGATAGCCCTGCGCTTCCATGGCGGCTTCGGCCGCAACGGAAAAGGCCGGCCAGCGCTCATGCGGGATCCGGTGGATCGGGATGGGCCCGCTCTTGCCATGCAGTGGTCCCGAATAGTCCAGATCCGTTTCGGCCTTCAGGAAGTAGGGCAGCACGGAGTCCCAGTCCCACCCCCTGGCGCCGGCTTGCGCCCACTCGTCGTAATCGGCCGGGGTGCCCCGATTGGCGATCTGGCCGTTGATGCTGGAGCCGCCGCCGATCAGCCGCGGCTGTTCGTAGCGCTTGGCCGGAGGCCGACTCGTGACATTGTGCAGATGCGGCTGCGTCTGCACCATCAGGTCTGGCCAGTGGTTCTGCGGGTCGAACGCCGCCCTGCCGGGATAGGTGTCGAGGATCGCGGAACCCTCCTCGCCAGGCTTCAGGTCTCGCCCGGCCTCGATCAGCAGGACCTTTCTGGCCGGATCGGCGGAGAGGCGATTGGCCAGGACGCAGCCGGCCGAGCCGCCGCCCACGATGATGATATCCCACATGGTTTGCTCACGATGCTTGCATGGACGAAGGGGCGCGGATCAGGCGGAGAGGCCAAGGGCCTCGAAAGCGGCGGCTCCGGCTTCGGCGACCTGCTGATCCTGGACGGTCGAGCCGGAGCTGACGCCGATCGCACCGACGACATGCGTCCCGACACGCAGCGGGATTCCCCCGGCGAGCGTCGTGAACCGGCCGCCATGCAGGTTCTGGATGCCGAAGCCGGGTTCGCCCGGCAGGGTGCGCGCTCCGATCGCTCTGGTCTCGACCTGGGCGCCGGCCGCGGTGAAGGCCTTTGCCAGCGCGATCTCGATCGACGTGAATTTGGCGCCATTCATGCGCCGAAACGCGACAAGGTGGCCGGCGGCATCGACGATCGCGATGTTCTGCGGCACCCCCATCCGCGCTGCTTCTTTTGCGGCGGCAGTCATGGCGGCCTCGGCTTCGTCACAGCCGATATTGAAGATGGTCTGCATGTCTCAGCCCTTGACCGAGCCCTTCGTCAGGCCGGACACGATCAGACGGCTGAGCAGGGCGAATGCGATGAGGATGGGGAGGATGGCGAGCGTCGCGGATGCCGTCAGCGGCCCCCATTCGCGCCCGAAATAGCCGATGAAATTGTAGATCGCCGGCTGGATCGGCCGCAGATCCGGCGTGTCGATCATCACCGATCCCGCCACGAATTCGTTCCAGCAGGCGACGAAGGTCAGAACGCCGGCGGCTCCCAGCGCGGGGCGCGTCAGGGGCAGCATCACGCGCGTCAGGATCTGGAAATGCGTGGCGCCGTCGATGATCGCGGCCTCGTCGAGCTCGCGCGGAATACTTTCGAGCGAACCCTTGATGATCCAGATCGCCATCGGCAGCTGATAGGCGGTGTAGATCAGCGGCAGCGTGAACCAGGAATTGGTCAGGCCGAGCCGGGTGAAATACAGGTAGTTCGGGATCAGCAGCGCAGCCGCGCCGAGCGACAGCGGAATGCTGGCGACCACGAGCATGAACAAGGACTGGCGCAACGGGAAATCGAAGCGATCGAAAGCGTAGGCCGCAGGCAGAGCCAGCACCAGCACGCTCGCCACCGTGACCACGCAATAGAACACGCTCGCGCGCATGTTGCCGAGAAAGCCGCTGTCGACGACGCGCTGATAATTCTCGGTGGTGGGGATGAAATCGAGCAGAACCGGGGGTGTCTTGAACAGGTCCGGCTGGGATTTGAGGGAGGTCAGGATACCCCAGATCAGGGGAAGAAGGTTAAGGCCGACCAGGACCATGAACAGGCAGGCGATCACCAGGCCGAGCGCGCCTGGCATGACGATCCGGCTGCGGTTCAGCGCAGGGATCCTGGACGGCGAAGCCTTGGCAGCAGGAGACGCGGCGCTCATCACGTCTTCCACTTCGCGAGCCTGACATAAGCCAGCACGAGCAGAATGTTGCCGGCAAACATCACCAGCGCGAGGGCCGTCGCCGAGCCGAGATCGAAATTGACGAAGGCGCGATCGAACACCTCTATCGGCAGGATGCGGGTCGCATCGCCCGGCCCGCCGCCGGTCAGGACCAGCGGTGTCTCGACCGTGTTCAGATTGGACAAGGTCAGCACGATCGTGACCAGCAGCAGCGGCGTCTTCAGCAGCGGCAGGACGATCAGCCAGAAGATTTGCCAGGCATTGGCGCCGTCGATCTTGGCGGCTTCCTCATAGTCGTCGGGAATACCCTTGAGGCCTGCGAGCAGGATGATGACGGCGTAGCCGACCCGCTTCCAGACCGAGACGCCGATGAGCAGGGCCATGGCGCTGCCTGGATTGTTGAGCAGTTGGGCATCGGGAAGGCCCGTCATCCGGATCAGCGATCCCGCCAGGCCGATATCGCTGACGAAGACCCAGCGGAACAGCAGCGTGGCCACCACGGTCGAGATGATCCAGGGCAGGATCACGATCATCTGCACCACGAAGCCGAGCCGCTCGCCGAGCCGGTTGATCCACACCGCCAGGGCGAGCGCGATGGCCAGCGTCAGCGCCACGGCGGCGACGGTGAACAGCGTGGTGCGCTCGAGCGTGGCGGCAAGCACGGGATCGTCGAGCAGCCGGGCGTAGTTCTCGAGGCCGGCGAAATCCGTCGGCGCACCATATTGGATGCGAAACAGGCTGAACCAAAGGCCGTAGAACACCGGCGAGAACAGCACCAGCATCAGCAGCGCCATCGCGGGCAGCACATAGTTGACGCCGGCAAGGCGCGAAAACATCGTCATTGACAGCGAACCCCGATCGAAGGCGGAGCCCCGTTGGGCCCCGCCGGCTTTCACGTCAGCGATTGTTCTGGCGATTGAAGCGGGTCTCGGCCTCGCCGAGCGCCTCCTTGACACCGACCCCCTCCACGATGATCCGCTGCGTGGCCTTGTTCAGGGCCTGTCTGTAGCCGCCGACATTGAACTCGATCGGGGTCAGCCAGCCATATTTGCTGGCGCCCTCGCCGGCGGTGCGGATATAGCCATTGCCCGGCTGGTCGACGAAGGCCGCGACTGCGGTGGCCGTCGATGCCATCAGCGGCGACTGCCCGCCGACAGTGACCCAGATCTTCTCGGATTCCGAGCCCAGCATGTGGTCGACGAACTTGCCGGCTTCCTCCTTCTGCGGGCTCTTGGACCAGACGCCTACGGCCCAGCCGGCCATGACGGCGGGAGAGTGGGCCGTCTTGCCGTTGCCGGGCCACAGCATCTGGCCGACCTTGTCCTTGCCGAGCTTGGCCTGAAGCGTCGAGACGCGCACGCTCGGCCCCTGGATCATGGCGACGCGGTCGGAAGCAAATTGCTCGAACAGGTCGTCGACCGTCCAGGTTGCAGATTGGGCAGGCGACACATTGTATTTCTTGATCAGGTCGGTCGCGAAGGTCATGGCTGCGACGCCGGCCGGGCTGGCGAAATTGGCCTTGCCGTCCGGCTTGAACAGCGTCTCACCCTCTCCGAGGAGATAGGGGATCATCATGTGCGGGTCGGCCTGCTGCTCGCTGAAGCCCTGCGCATAGCCGTAGCGCGTCACCTGGCCTGCTGCGTTCTTCACCGTGAGCTTCTCGGCTGCGGCCCGGAAATCGTCCCATGTCTTGATCGTAGCCGGGTCGATGCCGGCGGCTTTCAGCAGATCCGCACGATAAAGGATGGAGATGTAGTTCGGCGATGCGAAGAGCGCATATTGCTTGTCGCCCCTCTTGGTCAGATCCCAATAGGCGCTGGCATGGTCCTTGACCTGCTCGGCCGGCCATTTCTTGATGAAGAGCTCGTTGAGATCGGCCAGCGAGCCGGAGCCGATCGCGTCGCCAAGGAAATCGGTGACGACCCAGATGATGTCGGGAGCGTTGCCGGCGCGATGGGCAGCCAGGAACTTCGGCGTCATCTGGTCCCAGACCTGGGTCTCGACCGCGATGCGCGTGCCCGGATTGGCGGCTTCGTAGTTTTTGATGATCTGCGCCAGCGCGACCTCTCGCGGCGACGTGCCGGTGGCGCTCAGGAACGTCCACATGCGGATTGTCTTGCCCTGCGCCAGGGCGGGAGCCTGCGGAATCAGTGAACTCGCAATCATGCAGCCGAAAGCTGCGATCGAGCTTAGAAGGTGGCGTCGCTTCATGATGGTATCCTCCCCGTGAGAATTGGGCCGGTTAGGTCCGGCTCTGTGCGAGTTCGTCGATCAGGTTGCGGGCCTTGAGATCGGCCAGGGCGTCCTTGAGCGATCGGCCCAGATGCGCCCGGACGGCCACCGCATAGTCGGCGGCGTTCAGCTCCCGCAGTGCGGTGATGATGGCGCGATGCTCCACCGCCTCGGAGGCGTGCCGTCCGCGCCAGGATTCGATGCCGCGCTGGATCCAGGCGTTGAGAACCTGCATCTGGATGCCGCGATAGGTCGAGAGTAGCAGGTCGTTGCCGCTGAACTCGACGATCTGGTGGTGGAAATTCGCGTTCTGCTCGTGCCGGTCCTTATGCGAAATCGCCTGGGGATCGACCTCGAGACGCCGCTGGATGTCTTCGATCCTGTCGATCGCCGAGCCGTCGAGCGTGCTTGCCTTCAGGCGCTCGATCATCAGCTCTCCGGCCATGAGCTCGATCGCCAGCCGGACCTGCCAGAGATCCAGGACCTGCTTGGCGTCGGGATCGCGCACATGATAGCCGCGCCGCTGGACCACCGCGATGAAGCCTTCCGCCGCAAGCCGCATCAGCGCTTCGCGCACCGGCGTCAGGCTGACGCCGAAATGCTCGGCGAGCTTCTCGGGGTACAGCCTGGCGCCACGCTCGAAATAGCCGAACACGATCATGTCGAGCAGCGTGCGGCGCAGCGTCTCGGCAAGCGTCTCGCCGGGTTTGCCGACGAGTTCGCCAAGCTCCCCGGGATTACGGACCAGAATGGGCATCGGCCAGCTCCGCCTTCGTTTCCAGGCCATTGACGACATACCGGGCCAGGCGCGCGAAATCCGGCTCGCCGCCGTGACCTGGGACATTCTGGGCGACAAGCTGCCCGCCTTCGGTGATCAGCGGCCGCGCCGCCATGTCGTCGCGCAGAGGATTGAGCAGCCGGTTCGCCTCATAGGCATGGACGGCAGGTGCAGCCCGGCAGGCATGCAATGCGGCCGAGACGGCAACGCAAGTCCCGACTCCATGGGGCGCCATGCCGATGCCGGAGCGCGCGCAGAGCGCGCCGATCGCCATCAGGCCGGACACCCCGCCGGCGCGCGCAATATTGGGCTGCAGGAAATCGACCGCATCGGCGGCGACGAGCTTGGCATGAGCGCTGAGCGTGAAGTCGTTCTCGCCGGCCGCGATCGGCACGGGTGAGGCTTTGCGAACCTCCGCCAGGGCCTGCGGATCGTCAGGCGGCACAGGCTCTTCGAACCAGCCGATATCGTAGGGGGTCAGCGCCTTCGCGACCGCGATCGCCGTCGCCACATCATACGCGCAGTTCGCATCGAGATAGAGCGCCGCATTGGGACCCATCTCGCTGCGCACGGCGGCGATGTGATCGATGTCGATGGCAAGGCCGCGGCCGACCTTGAGCTTGATGGCGGTGTAACCTTGATCGAGATAGGCGCGCGCGGCGCGTGCCGATTTGTCGGGATGATCATGGAATCCGACAGGGCTGACATAGGTCGTCACCGGCCCTGGCGAGCCGCCGAGCAGCGTCGCCAGAGGCAGCCCCGCGGCCCGCGCCTCGAGATCCCACAGGGCGATGTCGACACCGCTCAGGGCTTCGATGGCCGGGCCGCGCGTGCTGCCCATCGCCGTGAAATAGCGATCGAGGTCGCCAAGCATCTCCTTGGGGTCGGCGATGGTGGCGCCGATCAGAGCCGGCGCGATGACGCCGTTGATGATCGCGGTGGCCGCGCCGGCATGAGGCAGGCCGAAAGCCTCGCCATAGCCGATGGCGCCGTCGTCGCTTTCCACGATGACGAGCGTCGACACCTGGCCGGTGCGAGGGATCCGCCGAAAATGAGCGGCCGGGACCAGCAGTTCGGCGGGCACCTTGTCGATGCCGCCGAACACATCCGCGAACCGTGCTTCCAGCTGGATCGCCCTGAGTCGAGAAACCTTCAATGCCGCCCCCTGGAGGTTATAAATTATAATTTATTTTTTCTCACGACGGCGTCAAGCGGAAATCGGCTTCGGTAAGGAGGAGGTTGGATCAGCCCTGTTCGCCCTTTCGTCATTGGACGAAGAAGACCGACCGCAATGACGGCAATCCGTCAGAGCCGGGCAATTGGCGGGTGCAGCTGCGACGGCGCGGCATGGCGCCCGCGCCAAGGGTCTCGGCCAGCAAGAGCTTCGCCGGAGGGCCGATGCCGAGAAGGGGGCGCACTCCCGAGAAAGCGAGCTCGATCGCAGTGGCATGTCGCCGGGCAGGCAGGTAGCCAAGTTCGCGACGCTGCGGTCGGTCTCGCCTTCAACCGTCAACCGTGAAGCGCCTCTTCGATCGTCGCGAAGGCGTTGTTCAGATGCTGGCTGCTCTGGGCGGCATGCCTCCGCTGCGGCGCCCGACACGATTCGAGCCTGTGACCTCAGCCTTCGGAGAAGCGATCGCCGTCACAAATCCCTCGTTGCCGAAGCCGCGCCAATCAGCATCCAGCCTTCGCGGTTAGCGCCCGTAGCTCAGCTGGATAGAGCGTTGCCCTCCGAAGTTGAGAACCGCCAGCTGCTGACGAGAATTTTCTCCTTATAAATCAATGATCTGCTGATTCCTCGGCTTGCCGTGAACGCACGGCCTAAGCCGAAGGCACGACAGAGCCACCGCAGTCACGTAAGCACAGCGGCAGTGTGACCGCCGCTGTGCAATTGTGAGAACCGGTCTTGCCGAGCGTATCGTGCTCAGCCGGCCCTCTGCTCCTGTTGGCGCTGCTTCTTCTTTCGCCAGGGCGCTTCGGCCTGCCAGTCGCCCGCCATGATGCAACCGTAGGGCAGCACCTCGTCGACGACCTCGGCGAGGCCATAGTGCTCGATCTGCCGCCGCACCGAGGCGGCGCTCTTGTAGGCGCTTGGCAGCTCGGAGATGTCCGTTACGCCCGAGAAGAAGCGTGCGTCGATCGACTTCGTCTCCTCTGCGAATATCTCCGCGTCGGTGCGGCCGGCCAGCCTCCGCTTGTGCTGGGTGCGGGAGAAGTTCCGTCCCGCGCCATGCGGGGAGAAGCCGAGCCCGTTTGCCGCGTTCTTGCCGCGCACGATCAGCACCGGTTCCGCCATGTTGAGCGGAATCAGGGTGAGGTCGGTTGCATCGTCGGCCCAGTTGTCGAAGGCCGGCGTCGCGCCCTTGCCATGGTAGAACAGCCCGTCCGACCGCCGGAAGACGAAGTTGTGCTCGTTCCAGAACCTGTCGGATATCGTTGCCGACAGCCGCTCCGCGGCCATGTCATGGAGCACGACATGGTTCTGCTTGGTCCATTCGCGAATGGCCTGCAGCGCCGCCCAATACTCGTCGCCTTCTCGTGTATCGGCTGGAATCCAGGCGTTCTGCGGCGCGGTTTCCGGCGACAGCAGCTTGCGGAAGTCCTCGGCGACCCGCATGCCCTTGCTGTAGAGCCGCGCGCCGGGGCCGCGAGAGCCGTGATGCGTGACCAGCGCGGTCTCGCCGCTCGACTTCAACGTGCCGACATAGGCGAAGTGGTTGCCGTCACCCTGCGTGCCGAAATGTTCGATCGCGGCGCTCGTCCCGTCGCGCAGCAGCGGGTTCGCGGCGAAGCGCTCCAGGACATGGGCCGGCGGCCTGATCTGCTGGCCGCGTGCCCGCCCGCCGGGGCCGAAATGCGTGACGGCGTGGACGGCGTCCAGCAAAGCGGCAGGCGCGACGCCGGGAAATACCGAGATCGCCACCGAGCAGCAGATGTCGGCCGAGTGCATGCCGGGATGAATTGCTTCCGACACCGCGACGCCACCAACGGGAATGGTCCCCACAGGGCCGGCCGGGCAGGCATCGGGCATCACTGTGCCGGCGCGGACGACGGGCGTGCGCATCAGTTCGGTCATGCTGAGCACGACGGAATCGATGTTCGCCTGCTCATCCGGCGTTTCTGCCTCGATGTTCAGATGGAAGGGCACCGTTCCAGCCGCGTGCAGCGGAGTAGCCGGTGGCGGCTCGAAGGCGCGCGCGGCCGCGATCGCCTCCTCGAAGGAGCCGCCCTTTTCCAGGAGCGCGTTGCCGGCGGCGAGCGCGCGGCCGAACCACTTGCCCTGCTTGATGCCGGCGTCGATCAAATCCTGACCGCTCAGAACTTCAGTCATTTCGTCTCTCTTTCCGCATGAGCTCGCTTGCGGCCCCACGCGCTGCAATTTTCTCTCGACCACACTGGCTGAACGAGGCGGGCGATGAACGCTCCGCCGACATTCGACCGGTTCGTAACAAGCATGGCGACAAGGGGATGCGGGACGCCTTTCGCCCGTCAGCGAGGACGGTGTGGATTCGAACCACGACGACCGCTGTAGTCCCGCAGGCATTCGCCATGCCCGTTTTGTTCAGCCCCGGCGACGAGGAGCGGCAAGACATCTTTTACTGAGCTACCGATCCTTCCGAGGAAGGGCGGGGATGAATTGAACATCCGACCTCCCGCGGCGCGGGCCGCGATTGCTCTACCTGTAGTCCTGCCAGCATTCGCCGGACATTTCAGGTCGCGGCGACGAGAATGGATGAAACTAGGGATGTCCCGCTCGTGCCAGAGAGCGCCTGCGAGGTGAGGAGTCGAACCCCACGGATCATCCCACTCTGTGCTGTAGTTCCATCCGGCATTCGCCGCTTCCATGTTCCTTTCGGCGCTCTCACTCCGGTGTATTCAAAGTCATGACGACAAGGTTTGATGAAACGTCGCCCGCCTTGCGGCGGACACCTGCTCTACCGCTGAGCTACGGGCCCTCAGATGGTGGACCCGGCGGGGATCGAACCCGCGACCTGGAGGTTAACAGCCTGTAGTTCCATCGGCATTCGTCATGCCCGGTTCGAAATCCCTTCCTGAAACCCCGGCGGCCGGATTGCCGCCGGGGGCCTATAGCTCGATGGCGTCGATCTGCTTCACCCAATGGTCGGCACCGGAATCGGCCCCCACCATCGCGGCGATCACCTCGAAGACCTGGTCGGAGAACCCGCCGATATTCAGGATGTCGGCCTGGCTCTTCGCCTGCGTCGTGGTGAAGGGCTGGATGTCGATGCAGACGAGCTTCGCCTGCGGGTTCGACAGCTTCACCCGGTTCCACGCCTGCATCGTCGCGGTACCCTGATGCGGATGCGCGGACGCATCCACCCAGGACTGGTTGTCCGAGACGAACACCACCAGATCGACCTTCGCCTTCTCCTGCGCCAGCCGCTCCAGCGGGGCGGAACAATTGGTGCCGCCACCGCCGATCGCCGCCAGCTTGGCCGCGTTGGTCATCACCGCGTCGCGCGGGTTGAGGTCGATATCGACCACATCCTGCTCGAACGGCAGCACCCTTGCCCTGCGGTTGGCCCGCAGGAACGCCGCCGCCACCAGGGCCGCAACATCAATGCAGCGGACCGCGCTCGTCGCGCCCTTGCGGTAGCCGGTCACGGGCGAGCTCATCGAACCCGAGACGTCCGGGCAGACCACGATGCGGCCGTCGATCTCGGGCACATTGGCAAGCGCGATTTCCATCGCATCCTGCAACGCGTCCTTGACGATCCCGGGCACCGCCGTATCGCTCATGGTGAACGTCACCATGAGCTGGTACGGGAACACCCGCGCGCGCCGGATCTCCTCCGGGTCGCGCAACCGCCTCGCGAGTTGCTCGGCGAAGCCTTCCACTTCGAACACGCCGTGGCGCGCGAAGCTGTTGAGGTTCTGCCGCAGCATCTGCCAGCCGGCGCCGTCTGCGATCTGCACCCAATGCTCCTTCGTCAGGGGCATCGCGGTCAGCATCTGGAACGGCACGGCCGGCACCGCCAGCGCAGGGTCGCGCTTGAACGCCTCGAACGCCTTGACCAGTTCGGGCAGCGCCAGAGCGTCATGCGGCTTGCCGATCAGGTAGCCGTAGAGCGCTGCACGCGCCGCCGAGCGCGGCTTCGGGTGAACCATCTTGATCACGTCGGCCAGGGACGGCTCGCTGCCGATCGCTGCCCGCATGACCTCGACATCGCTGGCCTGCTCGAGCCATGCCTGGACGAAGCGCTTCGGCCGGGTCCCCAGAGACTTGCGGCCGGTCGCTCCCGAGCGCATGACCTGCACGAAATTGCGCAGCATCTTGCCGTTGGTGACGATCCGCGGGAAGGCCCGGCCGAATTCGTCGCCATGCAGGCAGGACAGGACGGCCAGCAACAGCGCCGGCATGTCCTTCATGTAGCCCTTCCGGTAGGCATGGATCGCGGCCTTGGCCAGGAACTCCGGCTCGACCTGCCACGCCAGTTCCAGAACTTCGGTCAGCTGCTCCCGCGCCCCGGCATAGAAGGTCGCGTTGAACGTTCCCGTCGCTGCCAGTTGAGCCAGGGCCTGATGCGGTGACAGGCTGTAAGCCTGCGTCCCTTCATGGTTCCTGACATCGGTCCGCGGGAGCAGCTTTCCTGCCATCGTCGCAAACACGGATTTGTTTGCCATCGTCTTGGTCCCTTCGTTTTCACGACGCCACCATTTCAGGCTTCGTGCCAACTCCGCGACGAGGATCCGACATCAGCTCAGTTATGAAGATAAACAACTGAATTAATTGAAGAAATATTTTTTACACAAACTCCCTCGATGCAGGGCGCGATAAGCTGGCGCCAGAAAATTATATCCTATAGGATAAGTGATTAGATTACTGGATAGACTCATGCGCCGCCGCGTCGCCATCAGCATTCTGGGAACGACCCTCGACGCAGGCCGCGGTGAGCGCTGGAAGCGCTGGCGGCCGACTATCGGGCTTTGCCAGCAGAAGGGCCTGTTCATCGACCGGCTGGAATTGATCCACGGCCTGAATTCGGCGGGGCTCGCGCGCGATGTCGTTGCCGATATTGAGCAAGTCTCGCCCGCGACAGAAGTCCGGCAGCATGTGATCGACATGCAGGATCCCTGGGACTTCAGCGAGGTCTATACCAGCCTTCGGGATTTCGCCCGCGCCTACACATTCGATCCCGATCGCGAGGACTATCTCGTCAACATCACGACCGGCACGCATGTCGCTCAGATCTGCTGGTTCCTGCTGACCGAAGCGCATTACATCCCGGCGCGGCTGATCCAGCTCGCGCCGCCGCGCGGACGCCAGCAAGGTGACGATTTCGCCGGCGACCACTCGATCATCGATCTCGACCTTTCGCGCTACGACGCCATCGCGACGCGTTTCGCGGCCGAGCATGAAGAGGCGACCTCGTTCCTGAAATCCGGCATCGCCACGCGCAGCGCCGCCTTCAACACGATGATCGACCAGATCGAGAAGGTCGCGATCCGCTCGCGCGCCCCCGTGCTTCTGACCGGGCCGACCGGAGCCGGCAAATCACAGCTCGCCAAGCGCATCTACGAGCTGAAGAAGGCCCAGCACCAGGTCTCCGGAGCCTTTGTCGAGGTGAATTGCGCCACCTTGCGCGGCGATCAGGCGATGTCGACGCTGTTTGGCCATGTGAAGGGAGCCTTCACCGGCGCTCAGAGCGAGCGGCCTGGGCTGATGAAGGCCGCCCACAAAGGCGTGCTCTTCCTCGACGAGATTGGCGAGCTTGGCCTCGACGAACAGGCCATGTGCCTGCGCGCGATCGAGGAGAAGCGCTTCCTGCCCATGGGTTCCGATCGCGACGCGACGTCCGATTTCCAGCTTCTGGCGGGGACCAATCGCGACCTCGCGATCAGCGTGCGAGACGGGACCTTTCGCGAGGACCTGTTCGCGCGGCTCAATCTTTGGACGTTCCAGCTACCGGCGCTGCGCGACCGCAAGGAGGATATCGAGCCTAATCTGGAGTTCGAACTGCGTCGCTTCGGCGAGCGCGAGGGGCAGAACGTGACCTTCAACAAGGAGGCGCGCGAGCTCTATCTCAAATTCGCGATCGCGCCGGACGCCGCATGGCATGCTAATTTCCGAGACTTGTCGGCCTCGGTCACCCGCATGGCGACACTGGCGCCGCAAGGGCGCATCAATGAAGCAACGGTGCGCGACGAGATCGCGCGGCTATCCGAACACTGGCGCGCCGGCCCGGCGGAGGCTCCCGGGCCCGAAGAGCGGCTGCACGACATCCTGGGACGCGACCGGGTCGAGGAGATCGACCTCTTCGACCGAGCTCAGCTGGCGGCCGTCGTCACTGTCTGCCGCGAGAGCCGCACACTCAGCGCCGCGGGGCGCAAGCTCTTTTCCGTCTCTCGCACCACCAAGACGAGCGGCAACGACGCTGATAGGCTGCGCAAATACCTCGCGCGCTTTGGGCTGAAGTTCGAGGATGTGGCAGAAGCGCCGACAGACCAGTGAAAGAGCATTGCCTACCGAAGGCGGATCCAGGCGGAGAGCGAGATCTTCGGAACCTCTTGATCGGCCAGGTGTCCCAATATCACGTGAAGCTGCCTGCCCTCGGCACAGCATCTGGGCACCGCGGATGCCAAGCGCTTCGACCTGCTGATGTTCCAGCTCGAACTTGCCATGCTGCGCGGCTCGCAGTGCTTCACCGCATTCAAGAAGCAGCTGATCGAGATCGCGGCCGCGCTCGAAGCTCAGACCGGGATCCCGGCGATCGCACAGCACGCTGCTCTAATCCAGGAGTGCAGGGCGATCTCTGGTGGGAAGGCCTGACTGGTTCGCTGCTAGAGCTCGTCCGGCTGCGACTGCGCGGCCTCACCAGCATATCGAGAAGGGGCGCAAGGCTGTCGTCTATTCCGATTTCGCAGACGAGATCGGCGAAAGCGTCGAGCATGAGCTGCCGCAGGTTGGTGAGGTCGCCTTCGCCTGCTTAAAGGCGAAGGCGCGTCATTTCCTCAAGCAGCACGAGGACCACATCGTGCTGCACAAGCTCCGGCATGCAAGGGCGCTCACGGCGACCGATCTGGCGGAGTTGGAGAAGATGCTGGTCGACGCCGGCATCGGAGACGCGGCGACGATCGAGCGAGCCAAGGAGGTCGGCCACGGCTTCGGTCGCTCTCTGGTTAGCTTCGATCGCCAAGCCGTCAATGAGGCCTTCTCCGAGTTCGTTGCTCCCGGAACCGCGACGGCCGCGCAGATCGAGTTTGTCGGCCTCGTCATCGAGCACCTGACGCACCAGGACACGATGGATCCCGGCCTGCTCTGCGAGCCACCCTTCACGGATATCGCGCCGACCGAGCCAGAGCAGGTCTTCGACGAGCCGCGGATCGGCAAGTTGTTCTCGCGGATCAAGGAGCTGAACGAGAGCGCGGTGGCTTGAGCCACACCCGCGGCGCGCCCGACACGATTCGAACGTGTGACCTTTGCCGCCTCGGGTTCTGCGCCGTCACAAATCCCTCGTTGCCGAAGCTGCTCCAATCGGCTATCCAGCCTCCACGGTTAGCGCCCGTAGCTCAGCTGGATAGAGCGTTGCCCTCCGAAGGCAAAGGTCACACGTTCGAATCGTGTCGGGCGCGCCACTCCACCGAATCTGCGACCTCCTTCGCTGCCGAGGCCGCCAGGTTTCCCGGTGGCTTTCGACGGGTGGGAAGCGGCCACATGCTTCGCATCAGAACGGCTTCTCGGCCTTGTCGCTGCGGTGCAACTTTACGCAGGTTTCCGGTCGTTTGACTTTCGGGGCCTTCGTAACTTTGCGCCAGGCGTTCAAGGATTGCTGGTCACGCCAGCATCGACAGCTAAGGCAGCCACCGCATTTCCTGGCCCGTTCGACCATGCCGGCGAAGGTTTCAACAGCGGCGTCGCGTCCATGGGCATTGGGAGCGCTTGTCCGGCTATGATGATCATGAGCGCTTCTCCTTCGGGACACTCGCCCGCCTGTCGGCAATGGGCTGCCCGGTGCACCCTGAAATGTGACCGAGGAGGCCCTTAACACAGGCGGCAGCGCTTCCACGATGTGCCCGTTGCGGACACGCATGAGATTCACGCCACGTACCGAATTGCCATGTGTCGGACCCATCTGAGCCGCCACCGGATAAGCCGTGGCCGATGGCGAGCTCGACCCGGCAGTCGATGTTGCCGCGCTGGGATCAGTGGCCTCGGGCATCATGCGTTCGCTTGCCGTCCGCGCGCGCCGGAGAGTTGCGGCAGACGCTCGACACATTCAGCCGCGCGGCAGTCGATCTGGTCTGCGGAAAAATAACCCGCGAACAGCCCCAATAGATGCCGCAGTCGCGAACGTCCTGCTGCGGCGGATAGCGGCGGCCGTCATATCCGGATGCAGGCCGCGTGCTGGTCGGGGCCGACCTGCTGCAGGGTCGGCACCGCCTCGGCGCAGGCCGGCAGCGCCTGGGGGCAGCGGGTGCGGAACGCGCATCCCGAAGGCGGCGCGACGGGGCTCGGCGGATCGCCCTTCAGCACGGTGCCGGTGCTGCGCTGCTCGGGGTCGGGTACCGGCACGGCCGAGAGCAGCGCGCGCGTATAGGGATGCTGCGGATTGCGATAGACCTCGCGGACCGGGCCGCTTTCGACGATGCGGCCGAGATACATGACGAGCACCCGGTCGCAGATATATTCGACCAGGCCGAGATCGTGCGAAATGAAGAGAAGCGAGATCCCGAATTCCTGGCGCAGGTCGAGCAGCAGGTTCACGACCTGCGCCTGGACCGAGACATCGAGCGCCGAGACGGCCTCGTCGGCGACGATCAGGGACGGGCTCAGCGCCAGCGCGCGCGCGATGCCGATGCGCTGTCTCTGCCCGCCGGAGAATTCATGGGGATGCCTGTCGGCATGGGCGGCCGAGAGCCCGACCCGCTCCAGCAGGTCTTCCACCCGCCGGCGCCGTTCGGCGGGAGAATGGAGCCCGTGCAGGGTATAGGCGACCTCGATCTGGCTGCCGATTGTGCGCTTCGGATCGAGGCTCGCGAAGGGATCCTGGAAAATGATCTGCATCTTCCGGCGCAGGTCCCGCAACGATCGCGGATCGGCGCCCAGGACGTCGACGCCGCCGAAGGACACCGTGCCGGAACTCGGCTCGATCAGGCGCAGGATCGCCCGGCCGACCGTGGTCTTGCCCGATCCCGATTCACCGACGAGGCCGAGCACCTCGCCCTTGTGCAGATCGAAGCTGACCCCGTCGATGGCGCGCACCGCGGCGGCCTTGCCGAAGAGGCGGCTGCCGACCCGGTACTCCTTGCGCAGGTCCCTGACGGAGAGCAGAGGCGAGGCGCTCATAGCTCGCTCCAGCGCAGGCAGCGGCTCTGGTGGTCGCCCGAACCGACGGCGAACAAAGGCGGCTCGGCCGCGCGGCACTCCGCCACGGCAAGCTCGCAGCGATCGGCGAATTTGCAGCCCGCGGGCATGTTGGCTGGACTCGGAACCGAGCCGGCGATCGATTCCAGCCGGGGACGGGGACCCTCCGTCGCATCGCGGTCGAGCCGGGGGATGCAGCGCATCAGGGCGCGCGTATAGGGATGCCGGGGATTGCGGAACAGCTCCCGCGTCGTGGCCTGCTCGACGACGCGCCCGGCATACATGACGAGCACGCGGTCCGCGATTTGCGCGACGATCCCCATATTGTGGGTCACGAAGATCACGCCCATTCCGCCCTCGCGCTCCGTCTGGAGCTGCTTGATCAGCGCGAGAACCTCGGCCTGGATCGTGACGTCGAGCGCTGTCGTCGGCTCGTCGGCGATCAGGATCGCCGGATCGCAGGACAATCCGAGCGCGATCACCACGCGCTGGCGCATGCCGCCGGAGAGTTCGTGCGGGTATTGCCGCAGGCGGCGTTCGGGATCGTTGATGCCGACCTTGCGGAGCATCGCGAGAGCCGTCGCCCGGGCATGCGAACGCGAGCAGCGGCGATGGACGCGGATCGCCTCGACGATCTGATCGCCGATCCGGTAGACCGGATTCAGGCTGGTCATCGGCTCCTGGAAGATCATCGCCATGTCGTTGCCGCGCAGGCCGCAGAGCTCCCGGGGCGCGGCTTGCGCCACGGCGTGGAGCGAACCGGCCTTGTCGCGAAGCGTGATCTCGCCGCCGGCGATGCGGGCCGTCGCCTTGGGCAGCAGCCTCATGACCGACAGGCTGGTGACCGACTTGCCCGAACCGGACTCGCCGACGACCGCCAATGTCTCGCCCGGTGCGAGGGCGAAGGATACGCCGTCCACGGCCGTGATCGGCCCCGACGGCGTCGCGAACTGGGTCACGAGCCCCTCGACCGCCAGCTGCGTGCCGGGGCCGACCTCGGTGGCGGTCTTCGCGCGCGGCCGGAACGAGGGCCAGCCGAACCGTGTCGCGGACGCCTTGCTCGTGCGCGGATCGAAGACGTCGCGCAAGGCGTCGCACAGGCTGTTGACGATGAAGATCGTCAGCACCAGCGCGGCGCAAGGCCAGAGCAGGCCCATCGGGTTCAGCTCCAGATAGCCGCGCGCGCCCCTGATCATCAGGCCCCAGGAAGGCGTCGGCGGAACGATGCCGAGGCCGAGGAAGCTGAGTCCGGACTCGACCACGATCGCGTGCGACACGACCAGCGCAAGCTGGACGAAGAGAGGCGCAGCGATATTGGGGAGGATGGTCCAGAACATCAGCCGGACCGGCCCCGCGCCGAGCGCGCGCATCGCCTCGACATATTCCTTGCGCTTGACCGAGCGGACCTCGCCATAGGCGATCCTGGCGAATTCAGGGGCGTAGAACAGCGCAAGCGTCGCGATCAGGGTCGAGGCGCCGGGGCCGACGAAGGCGACGATCAGCAGCGCCAGCAGGATCGGCGGGAAGGACAGCATCGCCTCGGAGAGGCGCACCGTGACGATCTCGGCGATGCCGCCGAAAAAGCCGCCGATCAGGCCGGCGCTGATGCCGACGATTCCGGCGAGGATCGCGGTGGAGAAGGCGACGCCGAGCGAAATCTGGGCGCCGTAGAGGAGCCGGCTCAGGACATCCCGGCCGAACTCGTCCTGCCCCAGCCAATGCGCGGCCGATGGCGGCGCCAGGCGGGCATCGACGTTCATCGCGACCGGATCATGCTGCGCCAGGACCGGGGCCAGGACGGCGATCAGGATGAGGAGCCCCAGCGCAACCATGGAGGGGGCGAGATGGCGAGCTTTCGGGTCGCGCAGCAAGCGGCTGAAAGCGCTCATCAGGCCTGCACCCTGGGATCGAGTACCGAATAGAGCAGGTCGACGACGAGGTTGAGCAGGACGAAGAGCGTGGCCGTCACCAGGATGATGCCCTGGACTTCCGGGTAGTCGCGGCTCTCCACCGCGCGCACGAGCAGGCCGCTCAGTCCGGGCCAGTTGAAGACGTATTCGACGAGTACGGTCCCGCCCAGCATCGAACCCATCTGAAGCCCGGTGAGGATCAGCACCGGGCCGAGGGCGTTGCGGACGACGTGAAAGACGATGACGGATTTCTCGCCGAGTCCCTTGGCGCGCGCCGTGCGGACCCAGTCCTGCTGCAGCACGTCGAGCACCGTCGCCCGCGTCATCCGGATCACGACGGCGGAGAAGCCGACGGCGATGGTCACGGCCGGCATCAGCAGCGCGACCAGGTGCTGCTGCGGCGAGACATGGAACGGCACGAAGCCACCGGCGGGCACCCAGCGCAGCTTGAGCGCAAACAGCAGGACGAGCACCGTGCCCATCACGAAGACGGGAACCGAGAGTGACAGGCTGGTCCACAGGCCGAGCACGCGGTCGAGCCCGCCGCCCCGTCCGAGCGCGGCGGCGACGCCGAGCGGAATGCCGATGAGGAGGGAGAGCAGCGTCGCAGCGCCGATCAGCTCGAGCGTCCGCGGCAGGCGCTGCCTGATATTGTCGATGACCGGCTCGTCATCGGCGAAGGAAGTTCCCAGATCGCCGCGCGCCAGGCGGGCGACATAGTCGAGATATTGGGCGTGGAGAGGCTTGTCGAGGCCGAGCTTCCGGCGCGTCTGCTCGATGAGTTCCGGCGAAGGCGAGCTGCCTTCGCTGGACAGGAGGATTTCGGCCGGGTCTCCCGGAACGAGATATAATGCGAGAAAGACGAAGGTGACGATGAAGAAGACCGTCCCTGCGGCGATCGCACAGCGCTTCACGATATAGCCGAGCATCCGCGTCGCTCCGGGAGAAGTTGATCGGACGGCGGCTCAGCCGACGAAGGCCGTGTCCAGCGAGGGGCCCGACTGCAGCAGCAGGTGCCTGGGCAGGCTCTTGAAGCCCTTGACCTCCTTGCGCAGCCCGTAGGACTGGATGCGGTGGTTCAGCAGGCAGACGGGGACCTCCTCCTGCGCAAGCGCCGACAGATCGCTGTAGATCGCCCGGCGCTTCTGCCGGTCGGGCTCGTGGCGCCCGCGGGTGAGCAGCTCGTCGATCCGCTTGTCAGCGAGGCCGAACGAGCGGCGATAGGAGGCCGAACCCGAGCCGATCAGCCCGGTCAACTCGTCGGGATCGCCGAACTCCGCGCCGCCGCCATTGACCGCGAACTGATAGCGGCCCTGATTGCCCTGGCTGACGCGAACGCCCCATTCGGGCAGGGTCAGCTCGATCTGCATGCCGATCGCCGAGAGATTCTGCTGGATGACCTCGGAGGTATCCTTGTGCATGCCATAGGTCGCCGTGGAGAGAAGCGTGGCCTTGAGGTTCTCCGCCCCGGCCTCCTTCAGCAGAGCCTTGGCGCGATCGGGATCATAGGGCCAGAGATGCTCGCGCGCCGGGTCGAAATAGGGCGAGCCGGGATCGATCGGCAGGCCGTCTATGGCTTCGCCATAGCCGAGGAAGGCGGCCTTGATGATGTCCTCGCGCCTGATGCCATGGGCGACGGCCCGGCGGATGCGCGCATCCTTGAAGGGGCCCGTCGTCATGTTGAACACCAGGTACATGTAGGCCGCGACATCTGACTGGAGCACCAGGTTCGGATTGGCCTCGATGGTCTTCATGCTCTGCCACGGCACGTATTCGATGATGTCGACATCGCCGGCCGTGAGAGCCGCCACGCGCAAGCTGTCATCGGCATAGACGACGAAGCGCAGGTTCTCGCTCTTGGGCAGGCCCGGCTTGTAGAATGTCCGGTTGGCTTTGAAGGTCAGGCCGACGCCCTTTTCCGAATCGACCAGCAGATAGGGCCCGACTCCGACCGGGCTGTTGGGGTTGGCGGCCGCCGACTTGGCCGAGACGACCGGCGCGTAGGCTCCGGCCAGCATCGGCAGGAAGGACGGCGTCGGCAGCTTCAGCGTGATCTTGACCGATTTCTCCGAAAGCGCCTCGACCGACTCCAGGATCTTGAAATCCTCGCGGAAATACGCCGTCGAGCTCGGCGCGACGATCTGTTCGAGCGAAAACTTGACGTCCTGCGCGGTCACCGGCTCGCCGTTCTGGAACACGGCATTGTCGCGCAGCTTGAAGACATAGGTGCGCGGGTCGGGCGTCTCATAGGATTCGGCGACTTCGGGCTGGACGTTGCCATCATGCCCGAAGCTGAGAAGGCCGCGATGAAGCATGGACTTGACCGTGCGTGCGGCGGCGCCGCCATGCTCGAACGGGCGCAGGTTCGGAGGATAGGCCGAAAGCCCGTAGGTCAGCGGGCGGTCGCCCTGCGCCCGAGCCTGTTCGGACCAGAGGCCCGCCGCCGCGCCGGCCCCCAGCGCGCCCGCCCCGGCGAGAAAGCCGCGGCGCGTCGATGCGAACGGAAGGCCTAAAATCGAATGCCTCGTCATCGCAGTCCCCTTTTTATGTTTGCTGTCGAATTGAAGGAAAGACGCGCTCAGGGAGCCGGCCGGAGCCCGAGCAGCGCCTGCGCCTGCCGTACCCTGTCGACGCCGTAGTCGCGCTCGGCCGCCTTCTGCGTGACGATGCCGTCGCGCAGATCCCGCGCCAGACTTTCGAGCGGACGCTCCGAGGGCGCGCCGAAACCGCCGCCGCCGGGCGTCTCGATCCGCGCGCTGTCGCCCGCCTTCAGGACGATCGCCGCGACCTTGGAGGACAGGATGCTGGCATCGGCGTGGCCCGGATTGCGGATCAGAACGCCGCGGCCGCCAGGGCCACCATCACCGACGCCGTCGGCGCCGCGCTTGTGGCTGTCGGAGCGGGCCGAGAAGATGGTGCCGTCCTGCAGCACGCGGACCTGGCGTGCGATGCCGAGCCCGCCGCGCCGGCGTCCCGCTCCGCCTGAATCGACGACGAGGCCGTATTCCTCGCAGATCAGCGGGAACTCGTTCTCCATCGCCTCGGCGGGGAGGTTCAGGCTGTTGGTGACATGGACATGGATCGCGTCCATGCCGTCGCTGTCGGCCCGCGCGCCGCCGCCGCCGCCGAGCGCCTCGCCGCAGACATAGAATTGCTGGGTGCCCGCCCGCAGGCCCGAGAACGAGATCGATGGCAGGATGTCGTTGCCGGAGGCGATGATCCGGTCCTCGGGGAGGACCTCGCGGAAGGCGCCGAAGATCGCGCCGGCGATCTTCTGGCAGGTGATGCTGCGCGCCCCGCAGGCCGCCGGAAAATTGGGATTGGCGATCGAGCCCTCGGGCGCGGTGATCCTGATGGCGTCGAACATGCCGCTATTGGCCATCAGCTCCGGATCGAGCAGCGCCTTGACGCAGTAATAGACCGTCGCACGCAAGGCGCTGAGGCAGACATTGAGCGCGCCGCGGGCCTGCGGGCCGGTGCCCGCGAGATCGATATGGAGCGTCTCGCCGCTGAGGATCGCGGTGGCGACGATCGGCACCGGATCGCCGTCCTGCCCGTCATCGTCGAGCCATGTCGTGAAGCTGTGCCGCCCGGCTGGAAGTTCCGCCAGCCGGCGCCTGAGCCGGGTCGCGGTGTAGTCCAGCACGTCCTCGATCGCGGCCTCGGCTCGCTCCAGGCCCATGCGCCGGAACAGGTTCGCAGTCTCCCCGCCGCCGCGAACATTCACGGCGACCTGCACCTCGAGGTCGAGCGCCCGCTCCTTGGCGAGGCGGGAGTTGTTGGCGATCAGGTTGAGCAGGTCGTCGTCGATGACCCCGGCTCGCGCGATCCGCATGATCGGGATCCGCAGTCCCTCCTCGAAGATCGAGCCGGCCCTGGCCGAGATCGATCCCGGCACCGAGCCTCCGACATCGGAATGGTGGCCGATATTGGCCGCGAAGGCGCGGACCTTGCCCTCGATGAAGACCGGCGTGATGATCGAGATGTCGGGCAGATGCGTCCCGCCCGCGAGATAGGGGTCGTTGCAGATGAAGGCGTCGCCCTCGCGCAGGTCCTCGATCGCGTAACGGGCGAGCAGCGCCTCCATCCCACCGAGCAGCGACCCCAGATGCAGGGGAATATGCGTTCCCTGGGCCAGCAGCCGCCCGCGGGCGTCGAAGATGCCGACCGAGAAGTCGCGCCGCTCCTTGATCTGGGTCGAGAAGGACGAGCGCATCATGTGGATCGCCATGCTCTCGGTGATCGAGAGCAGGCGGTTGCTGAAGACCTCCATGGCGATCGCGTCGAAGCTGCGCGCCGGAGTTCCTGATTCCTGGATCGAGCCGTCGGTCATGATATGTCCTCGCCTCAGGCCTGAATGATGATGTTGCCGAAGGGGTCGATCGTCGCCTGCTGTCCCTTGAGGACCACGGTCGTCGAGCTCATCTCGGTGATGATGGCGGGTCCCGGCACGGGCGCTCCGACCGGCAGCAGGCCGCGCCGATAGACCTTGCTCGGCAGCCAGCCTTCGTCGCCGTAATAGACTTGGCGCTCGCCGCTCACGGCCGCAGCGACCGAGTCGCCGCCGCGATAGGCCGGGGCCGGCGGCTTCGGAACCTGACCGACCGCCTGCAGGCGGCAGCTGACGATGACCACCGCCTGGCCAGGGATGTCGTAGCCGTATCCGGCCACATGGGCCTGCCGGAAACGCTCAAGGAAGAGGTGGAGCCCGCCCTCGTCGAGATCGTCGAGCACGACGCGCAGTTCGTGGTTCTGACCCTCGTAATGGGCGTCGATCGCGAGACGGAAGCTGCGCAGCTCCTTTGCGACCTTCTCCGAGGAGAGCCACCGGTCGCCCTCGTCGAGCATCTTTCGGAAGGCCTCGCAGGCCGCATTCCAGCTCTGCTGCGTCGCGACGCTGAGCTGCATGCGCACGAAATCGAGGCTGATATCGGAAAGCAGCGCGCCGCGCGCGCACATCGTGCCGGGCTCCTGCGGCACGAGGATGCGCCGGATGCCGCATTCGCGCGCGACCTCCGAGGAATGCAGCGGGCCGGCGCCGCCAAAGGCGAACAGGGTGAGCTCGGAGAGATCGTGCCCCTGTTCGGTGGTCACGGCCCGGATCGCCCGCCCCATATTCGCGGCGGCGACCTGCAGGATGCCATAGGCGGCCTTCTCGACCGAGATGCCGAGCGGATCGGCGATGCGCGCCTGGATCGCGGCCCAGGCTGCCGCCCGATCGACCGGCATGCGGCCGTCGAGAAGCGCGATCGGGTCGAGCCGCTGCAGGCAGATATTGGCGTCGGTCAGCGTCGGCTCGGTGCCGCCCTTGCCATAGGCCACCGGCCCCGGCGACGCGCCCGCGCTGCGCGGGCCGACCTTGAGGGCGTTGGCGTCGTCGACATGGGCGATGCTGCCGCCACCGGCCCCGATCACGTGGATGTCGACCATCGGAAGCTTGACCGGATGCCCGGCGACGAGGCGGCTCGAGGTGAATTTCGGCCGACCGCCGGTGATCAGCGAGACGTCGGTGCTGGTGCCGCCGACATCGAAGGTCACGACATCGGGCGTGCCCGCTGCGGCCCCGACGAGAGCCGCGCCGATGACGCCCGCGGCCGGGCCGGACAGGCAGGTCGTGACCGGCAGGCGCTTGGCGGTCGCGAGTGACAGGAGCCCGCCATTGGAATGGATGATCATCGGCTCGACCTGGATGCCGAGCCCGGAGATGCTCTGGTTCAACCGGTCGAAATAGTTGGCCATCTTCGGGCCGACATAGGCGTTGAGGACGGTCGTCGAGGTCCGCTCATACTCCCGGAACTCGGGCAGGACCCTGGAAGACAGGCTGATATAGACGCCGGGCAGGCGCCTTCCGATCACCCGCGCCACCTCTTCCTCATGGGCGGCGTTGCGGTAGGAGTGGAGAAAGGACACGGCGACGGCCTCCGCGCCGCTCGCGCCGATCTCGTCGACGACACGCTCAAGTTCGTCGGCGTCCAGCGGCGCCAGGACCGCGCCGGCGGCGTTCAGACGCTCGTTCAGTTCCCGGCGCCGATAACGCTCGACCAGCGGCGTCGCCTTGCGAATGGCGGTATCGAAAAGAGCGGGCCGGGTCTGCCTGCCGATCGCCAGCACGTCCCGGAAGCCCTTGGTGGTCAGCAACGCGGTGGCGACGCCGCGTTCCTCGATGATCATGTTGGTGGCGACGGTCGTTCCGTGGCCGATATAGCTGATCGAGGCCGGCGCGATCGCATGGGAATCGATGATCTGGCGAATGCCGTCGATGATGGCGACTGACGGATCGGAGGGCGTCGACGAGATCTTGGAGTATAGATTTTCGCCTGTTTCTGTATTCGTAACACAGAAATCGGTGAACGTGCCGCCCACATCCACGCCAATACGATAAGTCACGCCTGAGCTCCAATTTTATCGAAACATCGCGCTAACGGAAATGATGCATGTGGCATGCGAGCGATAGCCATCGTCGCCCGGCCGCCTGCCATCGGCAGCCCGAGCGCGATTCATGCGGACATGGGTTCGTGAACCTGCGGCGATCCTCAGAATCGTCGCGAAGAATTCCGGGGGCGTCTTCGGCGCCGGTGACGATCTTTCGTGAACCGCATCATCCCACCTCTTTCATATTGCTCTTGTTGCAAGGAGGTTTTCCGCTGGGCCCCTATATGTCAAAGTCCGAATTGCGCGGACCATATTCTGGAGGGTTATACGGCCAGCCATGCAGTGGCACGGACCATCCGCCGGGGTGCGTCAAGCCGCGCTCCGGAGCCGGAGGCTCGCTGCAGAGGCCGGGCCTGGGCAACTGACGTCCGAGCTATCGGACGTCATATCTAGCCGCCGGCCTGGGCTTCGATGGAGATGCGATCGGCCACGGCTTGCGTCTCCTGGACGAAGGCCTCGATCAGGCGCGCGTTGCGGGAATCGCGGGCCCGGCAAATCTTGAACTCGAACGGGATCTCGGGCTCGAAACGGCGGACCACGATGCTCCCCTCCAACCCGGTCACGAAAAGCGGGTGAACCAGCGATACGCCTAAGCCCGCGGCGACGAAGTGGCAGACGGTCGGCGCGACGGTCGCCGTCAATACGGTTCTGGTCTGGACCCGATAGGCCGCGAAGGTTGCCGCTATCCGCTGCCCGGTCAGGGTGTCCGGACTGAACGAGACGAAGGGGACCCCGTCCAGATCCTGCGGTTCGACGACCGCGCGGCTCGCGAGCGGGTGGCCGGGCGGCATGATGCAGAGCAGGGGATGCTTCAGCAGCGGATCGGCCACGATAGACTGATTTTCGAAATGTGAGCTGAGGATACCGATATCGAGTTTCCGAGTCAGGACGCTCTCCAGGACCCATTGCGAGGCGCGGCTTTCGATCGAGCAGTAGACGTTGGGGTGCGAGGCGAGGAAGCTCATGGTCGCGCGCTGGATGAACAGGCCGGACAGGGCCGGCAGCGTTCCGATGAGCAGGCGGCCCTGATGCTCCCGCTTGATTTCCTCCACGGCCGTCTCGACCTGCTGCAATCCCGCGAAGATGCGGTCCACCTCCTCGTACAGGCGCATGCCTCGCTCGGTGGCGGCCAGGCGCCCCTTCGCCCTGTCGAACAGCTCGAGCTCGGTATCCTCCTCGAGATGGGCGATGAGCTTGCTGACCGCCGGCTGCGAGACGTGCAGGATTTCGGCCGCCAGGCTGACCGTCCCCTGCTCGATCACCGCCTTGAACGCCTCGATCTGCCGAAGATTGATCGCACGCGCCATTCGTATAACCCCTTGGAATATGGCTCGGCGAAATGCGGCCCCACAAAATATACCATGGGTCCTTGAGGTCCGAACGGGCAAGGGAAAAGCGGATGTGACGCGCTATCGTCGCCTCGCGCAGGCCTGCACGGAGGCTGAACTGGCCCGGCTCGATCCGATGGAGTCTCGTCGGACGGCGCTCCGGGCAGAGCGACGGCCTCAGAACCTGATCGCCAGGTTGCCCTTGAAGGCATGGTCCTGGACGTCGCTGGCCAGTTGTCCGCTATAGGACAGGCCGAGCGTGGCGCGCGCTCCGACCGCGAGGTCGAGCCCGGCCTCGACCAGCGCGGCATTCCTGGCGATCGGCAGGCCCGCGACCGAGAAGGGGCTGCCGCCGGCAAAAGCCAGCGTCGCCAGCGGCGTCGTGTCGCCGAAGGCGTGGCGCCAGGCGAGCGCGCCGCGCAGCGTCAGATCCATGCCCTGGAGCGCGACGCTGGTCGAGGCGCGCAGGCCGAGCGTCGAATAGCCGAGGCCGGTATCCGAGCCCTGCCCGCGGAGCGCCGCCCCGCCGCCGCGTTCGGTGAAGCCGTCCGCCTGCAGGTTCACATAGGCCAGGCCGGCGAAAGGCTCGAGCGCAACGCGGCCGAGGTCGATCCGGTAGCCGAGCTCGCCGAAGACCTGTGCGGTGCCGGCGGTGTAGCTGCCCTTCAGGCTGTCCCCGAAGCCGGCGAAGGCGATGCTGCGCGCAGTCTCGATCTCGTGCCAGCTATAGCTCGCGCCGGTGCGCAGGCCGAAGGCGCCCCATTGGCCGCCGCCATAGAGGCCGAGATGGTAATTGTCGCTGTCGCCCGACGAGAGCCGGTCCTTGACCTCGAAGCTGGTGCGGCTGTAGCCGGCGAGCGCACCGAAGCGCAGGGTGTCGAACACCGCGATATCGGCGCCGACGATCATGCCGCCGGTCGAACGGGTCAGCCTGGCGGCGTTGCGGTCGCTGTCGCTGCGTCCCCAGGAGCCGTAGCCTTGGCCCCAGACCGCGAAGCGCTCCGCCTGGCCCGGCCGCGGCATCGGGCCTTTCACGGCCGGAGCGAGATCGGCGGTGTAGCCATAGCTCAAGGTCGGCATCGGCGCCGCGCCGACGCCGCCGAAGGCCTGGCGCAGCCGGTCGAGCGTGGCGGCGCGCACCATCGTGCTTTCTTCAAGCAGCACGCCCTTGGCCGATGCATGGATCGCGCCGGAGAGCTGGTCGAAGGCTCGGCGCGCTCCGCCCTCGTCGAGCATCAGGATGGCGTCATGCACCTGGTTGCCGAGCCCGAGGCTCTGCACGCCATTGCCGGACGCGCATTGGTTCTGCGTCTGTCCGATCGCGCAGAAGGAGACATCGTTGCGCACGAGCCGGAGATAGACGTTGTTGGGATCGTAGCTCAGCGTCGGATCGAGGAAGGCGTAGTCGGAGACGACGCTGGCGAAGGCGCCGGTGACGCCGCCATCGGCAGTGACGATCGTATAGCGCTGCAAGGGGCGATAGGTGCCGTCGAGGCCGATATGCCTGACCGCGCCGCCATTGATGGTGACGCTGCCGGTGGCATGGACGCGGTCGCTGCCATTGCTGGCGGGATCGACCTCGACCTCATACCTGCTGCCGGCGCCGAAGGTCATGTTCCCGGCGACGTTCAGCGTGCCGAGCGAATTGCCGGGCGCGAGGGTGCCGCCATTCGCGATCGAGACCGAACTGACCGTGCCTGCACCCTGCAGTCGCCCGCCCGCCAGGATGTCGAGCGTGCCGCCGAGGCTGCCATTCACCGCGAGCGTTGCGCCGCTGACGGTCGTCGCGCCGGTGAAGCCGCTCGAGTTCCCGGTCAGCACCGTCGTGCCGGAGACGGCCTCGATCGTGCCCGAGCCCGACATGCCCGCGGCGAACTGATAACCGTTCGAGAGATGGTTGAAGACGATCTTGCCGCTGCCGGCACCGAAGCTGATCGCGTTCGCCGTGAAGGCGCCGGGAGTGACGGCCGCCTGCCCCTTGGCCGCGCCGATGACCAGCGTACCTGTGGAGCCCGCGTTGACGGCGATCTGAGCCGTGCCGCCGACCTCGACCCGGCCGCCCTTGGCGACGGTGAGGGCTCCGGTGCCATCGCCGCCGATGAAGAGATCGCCGCTGTTGAGCCAGGACGAGCCGGTGCCGGTGACGGTCACCTCGCCGATGCTGCCCGCGGTGGCGCCGAGGCCGGCATTGGCCGAGCTCACCGCGCCGCCATCCTCGACGAACATGATGCCGTTGCCCTGGCGCCCGACGAAGAGATTGGCCCCGGCGACCAGGGATGAGCCGGCGCCGCTGACGGAGATCGCGCCGGTCGCATTTGTCTCGTTGGCGACGATGATGCTTTGTGCGGCGACCTGGCCTCCGGCCGTGACCAACACCGCCCCGTCTCGCTCGTCACCGATCAGCATGTTCGCCGTGTTGACGAAGCTCGAGCCCGCGCCGCTGACATTGAGCACGCCCTGGCCGTTGTCGCCGATGATCGAGTCCAGGGTCTCGACCTTGCCGCCGGCCGCGACGTTGAGGGTGGCGAAGCCGCTATTGGCCCCGACCCGGAAGGTCGTATCATTGGTCCAGCGCGAGCCGGCGCCGGTGACGGTGACGACGCCGGTCCCGGCGAGCGCGATGGTCGCGTCGGCGCTGGTCACGGTGGCGCCGTCGGAGACGGTCAGCGTGCCGCTGCCGCCGCCGCCGACATAGATGCCGCCGCTCGCGGTGAGGCTCGAGCCGGGGCCGGTGACCGTGCCGGTTCCAGACGCCAGCGCGTCGCTGCCGAAGGACAGGCCGACGACGCTGAGCGCGCCTCCCGCCTCGACGCGCAGATGCCCGACGCCGTCGCTGCCGACGCCGGCGCTGGCCGAGGTGGTCCAGGACGTGCCGGCGCCGCTGATCGTGACGCTGCCGAGCCCGGTCTGGCCGAAGCCGGCGACGAGAAACTGCGTCTCCACCTTGGCGCCGCCCGACACCGTCACCGTGCCGGTGCCTCCATCGCCAACGATGAAGCCGCCCGAGCCGGTCCAGCTCGATCCGGGCCCGCTGATGGTCACCGTGCCCTGCGAGCCGTTGACCGCGCCCAGCGTCGTCTCCTCGGCGACCACCGCGCCGCCATTGTCGATCGTCACGCTGCCGGTGCCGGAATTGCCGACGGTGAGCGGGTCGGTGAGCGTCCAGGTCGAGCCCGCGCCGGTGACCGTGACGAAGCCAGAGCCGCTGTTGCCGACGAAGGAATCATGGCTGCTGACCTTGCCGCCAGCGGCGATGGTCAGCATGCCGGTGCCCTGGTCGCCGACATAGAAATTGCCGGTATTCGCCCAGACCGAGTTGGCGCCGAGCACAGTCGCCGTGCCGACCGAGCCGCCGCCGCGGCCGAGATAGCCGGTTGTGTTGAGCAAGACGCCGCCGCCCTGCACGACAAGCGCGCCATGGCCGGTATTGCCGACGGTCAGCGAGAGCGCGTTAGCGCCGATGGCGAAGACCGCCGGCACGTTGAGCGCGATGGTGTCGATCTCGGCGTCGGTGGCGATGGTCGGCGTGCCGGCGCTCCAGTTGCCGGCGTCGAACCAGTTGTTCGAGTTGGCCCCTGTCCAGGCCGTCTGCGCCGCGACGGGCGGCACCGGCGCCAGCGCGACGAAGGCCGTCGTGGCCAGCAGCATGGTGCGAAGCCCGGGGCCGCGCCTTGCTGTCGTCGTCCGCTCGGACAGGACACCGAATTTCGCCCGCACCATGAAATCGCCCCTTGAAACGCCATTTGCTCGCACCGGGGCAATCCGACGAGCGCGTACGTTTCGCTGACGCGAAGCGCAGGACGCCGTGTCGGGAACTTGCTTCCCAGCCTTGCGCGCGGTTTTTGAGGCGAGCGTCAGCCGGCTTGCAAGGAAATGCGGCGGCTCGGAATCAAATGTATCCGAGGCTGCCGAATCCGTATCCGGCGCTGCAAATTCGGCAGTCGAGCCAAGGCATGAAACCCGACCCCGCTCGTGATCTTCGAGCGGTTGCGCCGGCGTGAATCGCTCGGCTGCGGCATGGCGCAGCGCCTCACCTGAGCTCGCGGATCCAGTGCCACATCGTCGTCTCGCCGCTGGGCCTGCCGTGCAGGCGGCGGCCCTCTGCCGCATGGGCCCGAACCTCCCGCGGCGTCACTCCGAAACGCTTGCGGAAGGCGCGGACGAAGTTCGTGCGATAGGCAAATCCGCAGCTCTCTGCGATCTCGGCAATGCTCCTACCCTGCTCGGCCGGGTCGGCCAGCAGGGCGCGCGCGCGGTGCAGCCTTGCCCGCGTGACATAGGACGACACGCCGCCATGCGCCTCGAAGAGATAATGGAGCTTGCGCGTCGAGATGCCGAACGCGGCGGCGATCGCTTCGATGGTCAGGGCCGGATCGGCAATCTGATCGTCGATGTGACGGCTGATCTGCCTGGTCAGCGCCAGCCGAACCGACGCGGCGCTCTCCTCGCAGACCGCTGCGTTGAGCGCGGCCGCGGCCAGCTCGATGGTAGGACGGACGATCGCATCCGCCTCGTCACAGTTCATCCCGGCCGCCCCGAGATACAGGCCGCGCATGTGGTTGCGGAGCAGGGCGGCCAGCGGCGCCTTGCCCGGAATGAGGCGCAGGTTCTGCTCGTCCGGGGCCTTGAGGAGCGGCGCCAGCAAGCGTCGCGGTATGGTCAGGTTGAGGCTGTCGAAATCGCTGGCCACCGTCGCCTGTGCCTGTGCCAGGTCGGCGATGAGCAGATCGCCGGGGCGGGCCTGATCGGCCGATCCGCCGTCGCGCCGGCCATGGCTTCCCCTCGTGCAGACCTGCAGCGTGATATGGTCGAGGCCGTCGCGACCGATCCGGGCGCGCGAGCGATCGAAGCTATGCGCCGCGCATTGGTATCCGGTCAGGACGATCTCGCCGAGATGAAAGGCATCGGCGTGGAAATGGAAGGGTTCGGCATTGTTGCGCAGGCGGACATCGTAAAGCAGGCCGATGCTCTCCTGCCATGCGGCTATCGCGTCCTTCGGGCCGAGGCCCTCCGTGCTCATCGCGACATGGCGGACCCGCGGCGCCGCGGTTACCGATGGCTCGAAGTCGATGCGCTCGGCCATGCTGCCCCGTCGGTGCTCCGGCTCCTTGAACCATCTCCGCTAGCAGAGACGGGCGGGCGGCGTATGGCATTGGCGGCACTCGCGCTTGCAGTGGCGGAACAGGCGTGAGCGGCCGCACGGCTTGAAATGGCCGAAAAATTCGCTCACCGTCCGCATAGCCTCGTGGGGTGCCACCGACCATGCCTGTCGACGTCGCCGCGCAGACGGCCCTGTTCTCGGCCAGCGATATTCCGGATCATCGCCGGGACGAGTTCATCCGGGATTTCTACGGCCGCATCCAGATGCGCCTGCAGGTCACGCCCGATCCCGGCCATCAGCTCAAATTCGATGCGAGAACGCTCATCCTGCCGGAGCTGATGTGCACCATGGGCTCGGTCTCCCCGATGAGCTGGAGCCGCTCCCGGGAGCTGATGTCGGACGACAATGACGACATCATCCTCTCCTGGAACAGGGGCGGCTATCGGCTCGCCATGCCCGGGCACGGTGATTTCGAGACCCGGCCTGGCACTGCCGCGATCCTGCCGCTCGATCGCCGCTGGTCGGCCCATACCGAGGATTCGCAGTGGACGATGGCGCTCCAGTTCAAGCGCTCGTTGCTGGCGCCTCTCGTGAAGAATCTCGACGATGTCCCGCCGGACCATATCGGTCGGGCTCAGCCGGCGCACCAGCTCCTCTTCGACTACCTTTCGTCGCTGCACGCCATGGAGTCCCCCGCTGCGCTCGCGCCGCTGGCGTCGCGGCACATCGCCGACCTTCTGGCAGCGTCGTTCGGCGGGGCAGGAAGCGGGCCTCCGGCAGGGGGCATCCGCGCGGCGCGGCTGCTCGCGATCAAGCGGCATGTCAGGCGACACCTCGCCGACCCGGGCCTGTCGACCGATCAGCTTTCCCGGAGATTCGGGATCAGCGGCCGCTATATTCGCCAACTCTTTGCCGAGGACGGTACGAGCTTCTCGGATTACCTCGCCAGGCAGCGCCTGGCTCATGTCCATGACTGCCTGTCCGATCGAAGCCAGGATGCGCGGCGAATAGCCGATATCGCCTTCGATGTCGGCTTCACCGAGCCTTCGACATTCTATCGGCAATTCCGGATGCGCTATGGCCGGACGCCGATGGAGGTCCGGCAATCTGCGATGGGCCTTATCGCTCGCGTTTCCGACGCATCATAGGAACGCACAGGCTGACCACCAGTGCCGGAATGGGCCGAGCCCGGATCTCTTCGGGGTTGGAGGCGTGACGAACCTCCGCCTCGCGGTACGATTCCATGTCTTCTGGCCAGCGCCTGATCTCCGCTATTGGCGCTACAGCCTCGCCGCCACCGCTTCCACGGCGCGGCGCGTGGCATCGACGACCTGGTCGGCCTCCTGCCTCGTCAGGCATAGCGGCGGCGCGAAGCCGAGGATGTCGCCCTGCGGCATGGCGCGGGCGATGACACCCTGTTCCAGCAAAGCGGCGGCAATGCGCGGGCCGACCTTTTCGGAGGCGTCGAAGAAGACGCGATCATCCCTGTCGCGGACGAACTCGACGGCGGCCAGCAGGCCTTCACCACGAACCTCGCCGACATGGCGATGGCTGCCGACGGCATCCTTCAGCGCCGCGTTGAAATAGACGCCGACCTCCCCGGCATTGCGGACGAGGTCGAGCTCGTCGACGAGTTCGAGATTGGCGACGCCGGCGGCCGCGCAAAGCGGATGCGAGGAATAGGTCCAGCCGTGACCGATCGGGCCGAAATCGTCCGAGCCCTGCTCCAGTACGCGCCAGAGCGTCTCCGAGACGATGACGCCCGAGAGCGGCGCATAGGCCGAGGTCAAGCCCTTGGCGATGGTGATGAGGTCGGGCTCGATGCCGTAATGATCGGAGCCGAACATGCTGCCGAGACGGCCGAAGCCGGTGACGACCTCGTCGGCGATCAGCAGGATGTCGTACTTCTTCAGCACCGCCTGGATCTTCGCCCAGTAACCGGCGGGCGGCGGCACAATGCCGCCCGTGCCGAGCACCGGCTCGCCGATGAAGGCGGCGATCGTCTCCGGTCCCTCGGCCTGGATCAGCTCTTCGAGCTTGTCGGCGCAATGCTGCGAGAACTGCTCCTCGTTCATGCTGCGATCGGCGCGGCGGTAGTAATAGGGCGCCTCGGTGTGCAGGACCGGCGCCTTCGGCAGGTCGAAGAGATTATGGAAGGCGGCGAGCCCAGTGAGGCTGCCGGTCATCACGCCCGAGCCGTGATAGCCGCGCCAGCGCGAGATGATCTTCTTCTTCTCCGGCCGCTTCAGCACGTTGTTGTAGTACCAGACCAGCTTGAGATTGGTCTCGTTGGCGTCCGAGCCCGAGAGCCCGAAGAAGACCCGGCTCATGCCCTTGGGGGCGCGGTCGACCACCATCTTGGCGAGCCTGATCGAGGGCTCCGAGCCATGGCCGACATAGGCGTGGTAATAGGGCAGCCTCGCCGCCTGCGCGGCGATCGCGTCGGTGATCGCTTTGCGGCCATAGCCGACATTGACGCAATAGAGCCCGGCGAAGGCGTCGAGGCCGCGCTTGCCGTCGCGATCGACGATGTAGACGCCCTCGCCGCCGGCGATGATCCGGTTCGGCGTCTCGCCGCGGGCATGCTGGCCCATATGCGTCGAGGGATGGAAGAAATGGTCGCGGTCCCAGGCGTCCAGTTCATTGTCGGCGCGGGCGGGGTGGTCGAGCATGATGATCATCCTTCGCGGAAGCGGAAAACGGCGCCTCAGTTCAGATCGAGGCAGACATATTTGAGGTCGGTGAAGGCTTCGAGGCCGTGGCGCGAGCCTTCCCGGCCGAGGCCGGATTGCTTCATGCCGCCGAAGGGGATCGGCGCGCCGGTGATCTTGACGCGATTGACCGCGACCATGCCGTAGTCGAGCGCCTTGGCCAGGCGCGCGGCCCGGGCACCGTCGCGGGTCACGACATAGGCGACGAGGCCATATTCGGTGTCGTTGGCACGGGCGATCACCTCGTCCTCGCCATCGAATGGCGCGATGGCGGCGACCGGTGCAAAGGTTTCTTCGCGCATGATCGCCGCCTCCTCGGGCACGTCGGCAAGGGCGGTCGGCGCGAGGAAGAGCGGGCCAGGCACGGCGCGCTCCGGCGTCAACCGTCTCGCGCCACGCGCCAGTGCGTCGGCGATCTGGGCCTCCGCCTTGCGTTTGGCTGAAGCATGCATCAGCGGCCCGATCTCAACGCCATCCTCAAGACCCGCTCCGACCCGCAGCGCTGCGGCCTTCTTGGCGAAGGCGGTGCAGAAGCGATCGTAGAGGCCGCGCTGCACATAGATCCGGTTGGCGGCGAGGCAGTCCTGGCCGGAGGTCGCGAACTTGGCGTCAAGCGCGATCGCGACGGCGCGATCGAGATCGGCATCGTCGAAGACGATCAGCGGAGCATGGCCGCCGAGCTCCATCACCACGCGCTTGACGGTCGCGGCCGCGTTGCGGGCGACGATCCGGCCGATTTCGGTCGAGCCGGTGAAGCTGACGGCGCGCACGCGGGTATCGGCACAATAGGTCTCGGCGATCGGCGCGGCCTCGCCGGTGACGATGTTGAAAACGCCAGCCGGCAAGCCGGCGCGGTCAGCGAGCTCGGCCAGGGCCAGCGCCGAGAGAGGCGTATGCGAGGAAGGGTGGGCGACGATTGTGCAGCCGGCGGCGAGCGCGGCCGCGGCCTTGCGCGTCAGCATGGCGGAGGGGAAGTTCCACGGCGTCAGCAGGGCGGCGACGCCGACCGGCTCGCGCGACAGCGACATCTGCGCGCCCGGCAGATGGCTGGTGACGCCCTCGGCATTCACCCGCAGCGCTTCCTCGGCGTAATGGGCGATGAAGTCGGCGGCATAGGCGATCTCGCCGCGCGATTCCGCCAGCGGCTTGCCCTGCTCCAGCGTCATCAGCAGGGCGAGGTCCTCGGCCGCCGCCAGCATCGCGGCATGCCAGCGCCGCAGCAGCACGGCGCGCTCCTGCGGCAGCAGCGCTTTCCAGCTCGGGAAGGCTGCATGGGCGGCCTCGATCGCTTGCGTCGCTTCGCTCGCGCCGAGCGCCGCGACCTGCGCGACGAGCGTGCCCGTCGCGGGATCGGTCACCGGGAAGGTCTCGCCGTCGGGAGCGGCGGTCCAGCGCCCGTCGATATAGGCGAGTTGCCGGAGCAAGCGGCGATCGGTCAGGCGCGGCAGGCCGGGATGCTCGGCCGGCTTGGCGATCGCGGCTTGCCGCCTCACGGTGCCCGTCATTGCGTTCATCACCATCCTCCCTCGGTTGACGACGAGGCTAGGCGGAAGACTGGCGAGACTGTCTTTGAAGTGCCGGCTGCGCACCGAAACAGTCTCGGAAGTTCAGGGCGCCGCCGATAGAGTGTCGGCGCTGGCTCAGCCCAGCACCGAGGCCAGGAATTCGCGGGTGCGCGGCTGTTCCGGCGCGCTGAAGATGCGCTCCGGCTCGCCCTGCTCGCAAATTCGGCCCTTGTCGAAGAAGCAGACCCGGTCGGAGACTTCACGGGCGAAGCGCATCTCGTGGGTGACGAGCAGCATGGTGAGGTCGTGCTCGCTGGCGAGGCCGCGGATGACCGAGAGCACCTCGCCGACCAGCTGCGGATCGAGCGCCGAGGTCGGCTCGTCGAAGAGCAGGACACGCGGACGCATGGCGAGCGCGCGGGCGATGGCGACGCGCTGCTGCTGACCGCCGGAGAGCTGCGCGGGGTAGTGGTCCTTCTTGTCCGCCAGCCCGACCATGGCGAGCAGGTCGACGGCCCGGCATTCGGCCTCGCCGCGCGGCAGGCCGAGCACGCGAACGGGCGCCTCGACGACATTGCGGAGCACGGTCATATGCGGGAACAGGTTGAAGCTCTGGAAGACCATGCCGACATGGCTGCGGATCTGGCGCAGATGCGTGTCGGATGCCTTGAAGGGGCCGCGGCCGCCCTCCTCGTGATAGGGCATGCCGGCGAGCGTCAGGCGCCCCTCCTGGAAGGGCTCCAGCGTCATCAGGATGCGCAGCACCGTCGACTTGCCGGAGCCGGAGGGACCGATCAGCGTGACCTTCTCGCCCTGTGCGACGGTGAAATTGAAGTCGTCGAGCACGGTCAGCGCGCCGAAGCGCTTGATGACGCTCGAGAACTCGATGATGGGCGGCTTTGCGCCGACGGCAGGCTGGGCGGTCTCGGTCATCGCAACGGGATCCCTGCTTTCGGGAGCGCCTTCTGCAGCCGGTGCAGGCCGGCCGAGCAGATCAGCGTGAGGAGGAGGAAGATCAGGCCGACCAGGGTCAGCGGCACCAGATATTCGAAGGTGCGTTCGCCGATCATGTTGGCGAGCCCCATCATCTCGAGCACGGTGACGACGGAGAGCACCGGCGTCTCCTTGATCATGGCGACGAGATAGTTGCCCATGGCCGGCAGGATGCGTGGCACGATTTGCGGCACGACGATATCGCGATAGGTCTGGAGCCGGCTTAGGTTGAGCGCGGTCGCCGCTTCCCATTGCCCGCGCGGCACGGCCTCGATGCCGCCACGATAGACCTCCGAGGTATAGGCCGAATATTGCAGCCCGAGCGCGATCGCCCCGGTGAGGAAGGCCGGCAGCGTGATGCCGTAATCCGGCAGCACGTAATAGAGGAAGAAGAGCTGTACCAGCAGCGGGGTGTCACGCAGGAACTCGACGACGACGGCTGTCGTCCAGGACACGGCGGTGTAGCGGCTGCGCCTTAGCAGCGCGAAGACGAGACCGAGCACCAGCGCGATCGCAAAGCCGGCGGTGGCGGCCTGCAGCGTCACGGTGAGGCCGATCAGGATGATCGGCAGGATCGAGGACGCGTAGGTCAGCGGCGTCGTCGTATCCCATTCGAAGCCGTACATCATGCGCGACTCCTCACGAATGCGCCGCGCGCGGGAAGGCCGCGCCGCGCCGGACCCACCGCTCGATCAGCCGCATGATCAGCATCAGCACCAGCGACATCGCGAAATAGCCGACGAGCGTCAGGCTGTAGACGCCGGCGCTGTCGAGGGTGAGGTTGCGGATCGATTGCGCCCGGAACGTCATGTCGGCGATCGAGATCAGCGAGACCAGCGAGGACAGCTTCAGCGTCTCGATGGCGAGATTGCCGAAGGCCGGCATCATCTCGACCAGCGCCTGCGGCAGGCTGATGTGAAAGAGCGTCTGGACACGGCCGAAATTCAGGGCGCGGGCCGCCTCGTGCTGCTGTACCGAGACCGCTTGCAGCGCCCCGCGCACGATCTCCGAGCCATAGGCGCCGACGTGGAGCGAGAGAACGAGAATGCCGGTGGCGACGGGCTCGAAGCTGATCCCGACGAGCGGCAGCGCGTAGTAGAACCAGAACAGCTGGACGAGCAGAGAGGTGCCGCGGAAGAGCTCGGTGTAGCAGAGCGCGACCGTCGCCAGCACGCGCCCGCCCTCGACGCGGGCGATGCCGGCCGCGAAGGCGGCGACAGCGCCGATCGCGATCGCCGACAAGGTGATCGCGGCGGTGACGAGCGCCCCGCTCGCGAGCGCGGGCAGATAGGACAGCCACTCCATCGGCAGACTCCCGAGGCATCGAAACGGCGTGGAACTCCGCCCGCCGGCTCGGGCGGGCGGAAGTGTCGCTCGGCGCCTTACTTGCCGGCGCAGAGATCCTCGACCTTGCGCTCCGCCGCCGCCTTGATGCTGGCCTCGGACAGCCCGTAACTGCCGAGGATCTTCTTGTACTCGTCGGTCGCGCGGAATTCGACCAGTGCGGCGTTGAAGGCGTCGCGCAGCTCCTTGTCCTCGGGCCGGAAGGCGAAGCCGCCGAAATTGCGGACGGGCTTGCCGTCGACCACGGGATCGGTGAACGGCGCGACCTGCTCGACATTGGCCTGGTCCTTGGCGAGCGAGGCGACGGTGAGCTCGGTCGCGGCATAGGCGTCGGCGCGGCTCTGCACGGTCGCGAGTGCGTCGGCATTGGCCTTGATGAAGACCACCTGGCTGTCCTTGACGCCGACGGCGCGCAGGAAGTCGATATTGTTCGCGCCGGACACGACCGCGACTTTGAGCGACGGATCCTTGGCGATGTCGGCATAGGTCGTCAGCTTCTTCGGGTTGCCCTTCTTCACCAGCAGCCCCTCGCCATAGGAGGAGTTCGGCTCGGAGAAGGACACCTGCTTGCAGCGCTCGGGCGAAATGTTCTGCTCGGCGGCGACGAAATCGAATCGCTTGGCCTTGAGGCCCGGGATCAGCGTGCCGAATGGCGTGACCGTCCAGTTCACTTCGGCGACGCCGATCTTCTTCAGCACGGCATTGGCGACGTCGGGGCCGATGCCGGCCGAGGTGCCGTCATCCTTCATGTAGGAATAGGGCACCTCATTGGCGGTCGCGGCGCGGATATAGCCCTGGTCCTTGACGTCCTTCATGCTGGTGGCGCCGGCGGCGGACAGGCCGGCGGCGAGAGCGAGGGCCGAAAGCCCCGCGATTTTCAGGAACGGCATCTGCATTCTCCTCTGGTTGATGTTTCTCCGCATGCCGATTGCCTCGGATCTCTGGCGTCTTCGCGCCGGCGGATGGGTTTGGGCCAGTCTCCCGGCCGAACGGGTCAGGGCGCCTCCGTCAGCATGGCGAGGACGGAGAGGCAGTCGCCCGCCTTGATCAGGCCGGGGACGTGGCGCGCGGCGAGGATGCCGTCCATGGCGGCCTCATACTCGGCCGGGGCGAGCCCGGTCTTTCCAACGGGATAGACCCGGGCGATCACCTCCCCGGCGCGCACGGGCTCGCCGAGGTCGTGCTCGAAGACGATCAGCCCGTCATCCTGGGCGAAGGTGAAGCAGTCGGCCGAGGGCATGTCGAGCCAGCGGGTCGGCGCCGTCTCGGGCGTCCCGGCCAGGATGCCGGCATGCTTGAGCAAGTTGCCGGCGCCGCGCCGCGCGATGCCGATCGTGCGGGCGCTCGCCGTTCCGGCGCCGCCGAGCTCGGTCGTGACGAAGACCTTGCCCATCTCCTCGACGGTTGTGTCGAGCATGCCGACCGCGTCGATCTCCAGCATCTTCATCGAGTAGGGGGCGGAGAAGGCCGCGACCGCCGCAAAGCAGCGCGCCTCTTGCTGCTTGTCCGGCAATTCATGCGCCGCGGCATAGGGCAGGAAATCCAGCGTCTTTCCGCCCGAATGGAAGTCGAGCACGATATCGGCGAGCGGCACGAGATGGCGCGTCACATAGTCTGCGATCTTCTCGGTGACGCTGCCGTCCGGGCGCCCCGGAAAGCTGCGGTTGAGATTGCCCTTGTCGATCGGCGAAGTCCGCGTCCCCGCGCGGAATGCCGGATAGTTCAGCGCCGGCACGATGATCACCCGGCCGGAGACCTCCGCCGGATCGAGCGTGCGGGCCAGCTCGAACAGCGCCGCCGGTCCCTCATATTCGTCGCCATGGTTCGCGCCGGTCAGGAGCGCGGTCGGACCGTCACCGTTCGCGATCACGCAGATCGGGATCATCACCGAGCCCCAGGCGCTGTCGTCGCGGCTATAGGGCAGGCGCAGATGCCCATGCTGCACGCCCCGCGCGGTCAGATCGAGCGTGGGCGTCATCGGCGATGGGCGGGGCGAGGCGGTCAGCATGCGCTCACTCCTTCACGAAGAGCTGGCGCGGCACGTTCGACAGGCATTCGACGCCAGTCTGCGTGATCGCGATGCTTTCGGTGATCTCGAGGCCCATATCCTCGAGCCAGAGGCCGGTCATGAAATGGAAGGTCATGCCGGGCTTGAGCTCGGTCCGGTCGCCGGGACGCAGGCTCATGGTGCGCTCGCCCCAATCGGGCGGATAGGACAGGCCGATCGGATAGCCGGTGCGGTTATCCTTGATGATCCCATATCTCTTCAGCACCGCGAAGAAGGCGTTGGCGATGTCCTCGCAGGTATTGCCGGGCTTCGCCGCGGCGAGTCCGGCTTCCATGCCTTCGAGCGTCGCCTTCTCGGCATCGAGGAAGGCCTGCGTCGGCTTGCCGAGGAAGACGGTGCGCGAGAGCGGGCAGTGGTAGCGCTTATAGGCGCCTGCGATCTCGAAGAACGTGCCTTCGCCGATGCGCATCGGCTTGTCGTCCCAGGTCAGATGCGGGGCCGAGGCATCGACGCCCGAGGGCAGCAGCGGCACGATCGCCGGATAGTCGCCGCCGAACTCGGCCGTGCCACGAATGCCGGCATCGTAGATCTCGGCGACGAGGTCGCATTTGCGCATGCCGGGCCGGGCGATCTCGACGATGCGCTGGTGCATCAGCTCGACGATGCGGCCGGCCTTGCGCATATAGTCGAGCTCGGTCGCGCTCTTGACCGCGCGCTGCCAGTTCACCAGCCCGCCGGCATCCTTGAACCGGGCATTGGGCAGGTGCTTCTGCAGCGAGGCGAAGGCCGCCGCAGAGAAGTAGTAATTATCCATCTCGACGGCGATCGAGAGCTTGCCCCAGCCGCGCTCGGCGATGATCTGCGCCAGCAGGTCCATCGGATGGCGCTCGGTCGACTGAACATAGTGGTCGGGATAGCCGATGATCTCGTCATGGCCGAGATAGGCGGTGCGCTTCGCGCCGTTCGCATCCTGCTTGCGGCCGTACCAGATCGGTTCGCCGGTCGGCGGCACGAGCACGCATTGATGCACGTAGAACGACCAACCGTCATAGCCGGTGAGCCAATGCATGTTCGAGGGGTCGGTGACGACCATCAGCTCGACGCCGGCCTGCTCCATCGCGGCACGCGTCTTGGCCAGGCGCTCGGCATATTCCTCGCGCGTGAAATTCAGGGTCACGGTCACGCGGCGTCTCCCGCTTCGGCCTTGGTGTCGATGGTCTGCCCGGCGCCGGCAGCGCGGGCGCGGACGGCGGCGAGATTGGCGATCGCGGTGTCCTGCACGCCGGTGCCGGTCAGGTCCGCCAGGGTGATCTCGTCGGCTTCTGCCCGGCCGGGGCGCTTGCCGGCGATGACCTCGCCGAGCTCGGCGAAAGCCTGGTCGGCCGTGGCGAGCCCGGCGCGGATCGCGGAGGCAAGCTCGCCAAGCCGGCGCGTCTGCGACAAGCGGTCGGCGACATAGGTCGCGCGAGCGAAGACGGCCGGATCGATCTCGTTCTTGTGCTCGCTGTCGGAGCCCATCGCGGTGATGTGCTGGCCAGGTTCGAGCCAATCCGCCATCAGGATGGGTTTTTCGCTCGGCGTCGTGGTGACGACGATATCGGCGCCCCTTAGGGCGACACGCGGATCGGCAACGGCGGCGACCGCGAAGCCGAGGCGCTGAGAGAGCTCGGAGGCGAGCTTGCCGGCCTTTTGCGGATCGCGCGCCCAGATCCGCGCCTCGCGGATCGGCCGGACCAGCGCCAAGGCTTCGAGCTGGAGCCTCGCCTGCATGCCAGCGCCGAGGATCGCGGCGACCGTGGCATCCGGTCGGGACAAATGACGCGCCGCGACGACTCCGGCAGCAGCGGTCCTCACATCGGTGAGATAGCCATTGTCGAGGAGCAGCGCCTCGACCAGCCCGGTCCTGGCGCTGAACAGGATCATCAGCCCGTTGAGGCTGGGCAAGCCGAGTTTTGGATTGTCGAAGAAGCCGGGGCTGACCTTGATTGCGAAACCGTCGAGGCCCGGCACATAGGCCGTCTTCACATCGACCTCGCCGCGGTGCTCGGGAATGTCGAGCCGCAGGATCGGCGGCATGGCGACGGGCTTGGTCGCAAGCGCCGCGAAGGCCTCCTCGACGCAGGTGATCACACTCAGATCGAGCCTGACGACGCGGCGCAGCTCCGCTTCGGTGAGGACGAGCATGCGGCTCATGCGGCGGCTCCCGAGACGATACGCCGGTGCACGGCTTCGTCGATATTGCCACCCGAGACGATGATCGCCGTCGGTCCCAACGGGCTGACCTTGCCGGCGAGCAAAGCGGCGATGCCGACCGCGCCGGCGCCCTCGACGATCTCGCCCTCCACCAGTGCGGCATGGCGGATGCCGGCTGCGATCTCGGCCTCGCTCAGCAGTACGACCTCGTCGATGAGGTCGCGGCACAAGGCAAAGGTGACGCGGTTGGAAAGGCCGATGCCGCCGCCGAGCGAATCCGCCAGCGTTTCCTCCTCGACCACCTCGACAGGACGGCCAGCCGTGATCGCGGCGGCCATGGCGGCGCCGCGTTCCATCGAGATGGCGATGATCCTCGCGGAAGATCGTAGCGCCTTGATCGCCACGGCGATGCCGGCCGCCAGCCCGCCGCCCGAGAGCGGGATCAGCACGCAGGCGAGCTCGGGCAGATCCTCGACCAGCTCGAGGCCGATCGTGCCCTGGCCCGCGACGACGTCGGGATCGTCGAAGGGAGGAATCTGGATGAGCCCGCGCTCGGCGACCAGCCGCTCGACCTCCACCTGTGCATCGTCCTGAGAGCGGCCGACGATGCGGACATCTGCGCCCAGCCAGCGGATCGCCTCGATCTTGTTAGCCGGCACCAGCGCCGACATGCAGATCGTGGCGCGCAGGCCGAGTTCCCGGGCGGTATAGGCGACCGCGCGGCCATGATTGCCCGTCGACGCGGTCACGAGTCCGCGCCGGCGCTGTTCGTCGCCGAGCGCCAGCACCGCGTTCATCGCGCCGCGAAGCTTGAACGCGCCGATCGGCTGGCGCGTCTCGAGCTTGAGGTGGATGGGCTGCCCGCACAAACGGCTCAGGGAGGGTGAGGCGGCGAGCGGCGTGCGCACCACCTTGCCGGCGATGCGCGCCGCGCCGGCCTCGATGTCGGGCAGGCCGACGGAGGCCGGCTGCGCAGCCAGTCGGTCTGCCTCGACGATGGCAAGACGCGGTTTGGTCACCGTCATTCCCCTCTCGCTTGTCATGCTGCGAGGGAGAAAATTTCATGTCAATTATTATATTGTCATGATCCAATCATGTCGGTAGCGCTCCGCAGACGGCAATGACGTGCGAAAAGCGCGCCTGTTCGCCATCGCCTCGCTCAGCCGATCGCGCCGATGTCGAAGACCGGCGGAAGCTGCTCGAAGGTCTGTCGCACCGTCGTCAGCGTCCGTTCCAGCAGCTCATGGCTCATCCGCCCGCCGAGGCAGATGCGGATGCCGCCGCCATGACTGGGGCCGGCGACGAAGGGATCGGACGGCGTCACGGCGATGCGCCGGTCGGCGAGCGAGCGGACCAGGCTGTCCTCGGTCCAGTGTGCGGGAACCTTGAGCCAGGCGCAGAGCGAGAGCGGATGGCTCGAGGCGACATGGCCATCGAGCGTCTCCGCGACGATGCGCTGGCGCGCCTTCGCTTCCTCGCGCTGGACGGCGAGCAGCCTTTGCGCCGTGCCGTCCTCGACCCAGCGCGTCGCGATCTCGGCCGGCAGGTAGGTGCCGCTCCAGCTCGTCACGCGCAGGATCGAGGTGGCGCGGATCGAATATTGCGGCGGCACGACCAGATAGCCGACGCGCAGGCCGGTCAGCACCGTCTTGGTGAAGCTGGTGGCGAAGAAGCCGAGATCGGGCAGCATTGCGGTGATCGACGGCAATGGCTCCGGGATCAGCGGCTTGTAGACCTCGTCCTCGACGACGAAGACGCCATGGCGCTGCGCGATCTCGGCAATGGCGCGGCGGCGCTCGGGGCCGGCGACATGGCTCGTCGGATTGTTGAGCGTCGGGATCAGGACCAGCGCACGCACGCTGCCGGCACGGCACGCTGCCTCGAACGCATCGGGGCGAATACCCTCCTCGTCGGTCGGCAGACCCTTGAGGCCGAAGCCGAGGATGTTGGCGAGGCCGATGACGCCGTGATCAGTCAAATTCTCGGTCAGCACGAGATCGCCGGCGCGGACCACGCAGGCGAGCGCGAGGAAAAGTGCATGGGCGGCGCCGTTGGTAATCAGGACGCGCTCGGCGGGCGTCTCGACGCCGAGCGGCCCGAGCCAGAGGCGAGCCGCCTCGCGGTGGTGGTCCAGGCCCGCGATCGGCCGGCAGGGCCGCATGAAGGCGCCGTTGTCGTCCCCGGCCAAGGCCGTCAGCGCCTGGCGCGAGGCTGCCTCATGCGCATCGAGATAGACCCCGCGCACGATCGAGAGATCGACGACCTGTGTCGGGCTGCGGTCGAGCATCAGCCGCCCCGCCTGCTCGGTGACGCGGCTCTTCACGAAAGTCCCGCGCCCGACCTCGCCGCTGAGATAGCCGAGGCGCTCGGCCTCCTTGTAGCTGAGGCTGACGGTCTGCACCGAGATGCCGAGCTCGCGGGCGAGGTCGCGATGGGTCGGCATTCGGTCCATCGGCTTCAGGATGCCGGCGTCGATGTCGGCGATGATCCGCTCCGTCAGCGCCGCATGTTTGGTCCCGCCCTTCTGCTTCGTCAGGGTCGGTTGCCACTCGACTGAGCGGGCGACGGGGGCCGCACCCGCGGTGGCCGCCGAGCGATCAGCTTGACGAAGCATGGGATTGTCTCGTTCTCTGCAAATCTTGTTCATGACATTATGCATGGTCGCGCTGAAAAGATGAAGCTCGATGCCATCGATCTGAAGATCGTCGCGGCGCTGCAGCGCGACGGGCGGATCACCAAACTCAAGCTTGCGGAGGCGGTGGCGCTGTCGCCGGCCGCCTGCTGGGAGCGCCTGCGCCGTCTTGAGAGCAGCGGCGTGATCAAGGGCTATACGGCCATCGTCGATCTGGAGCCGGATGCGCCGCGCACGACGGTGATCGTCGAGATCAGCCTGAAGAGCCATCAGCAGGCGGATTTCCGCCGCTTCGAGGAGGCCGTGGCCAGGGAGCCGGCCATCGTCGCCTGCGACGCCACGGGCGGCGGCATCGACTACATCATGCGGGTGGTCGTTCCCGATATCGACAGCTATCAGCGCCTGATCGACCGGCTGCTCGACCCCGCGATCGGGATCGAGCGCTACTATTCCTATGTGGTGACCAAGAGCGTCCCCATCGGCGCGATGTCGCTCGGCCTGCGGACAGGGTTGATTTTCTGACGGGCGCTGCGTGGAGCGCCCGGTATCGCAGCGTGGGGCGGATCTCTATGGCGCGCTTTCCTCCCGCCTTCGGAGCGCTTTCAGCCGATTGATCAGGTGGCGGGCGCCCATCAGAATGTGCTGCTCGAGATGGTCCTTCGCGCGCTCGATGTCGCCCTGCCTGCAGAGGTCGAGCAGCAGCTGGTGTTCGCGGTGCATGCGATCCCGCCCACCCGTCAATCGGATGGGCAACGGGAAGTGGCGATAGGCGTTGAGATAGAGCTTTCGAATGAGCTCGAGCGTCTGCGGCCGGTTGGCCGGGGCATAGAGAGCCGCGTGAAAATTCCAGTTCAGGCTGGACCAGTGTTCGTCCTGCTGATCGACGGCCATCTGTGCCAAGAGCTCTTCGGCCCTCTTGTAGTGCTGCGCCGTCATCAGCGGCATGGAGAGTTCGAGGAGCCAGGTCTCCAATCGGGCGCGGATCTCGTAGATCTCTTCCAGGTCGTCGATCGACAGGCCCGAGACCACCGCGCCCTTGTGGGATTCCTGTGTGACCAGGCCTTCGGCTTCGAGCTGGTGCAGGGCCTCGCGAATCGGAACCCGGCTGACGCCGAGTTCGGCCGCCAGCTTTTCCTGACGAAGTTGCATCCCTTCGGTCAACGCGCCCGAGAGGATCTGATCTCGCAGCAGGTCGACGACCCGCGCGGTCGTCGTCTTGCGCTGAAGCGCCGAAGATTTGCCGGATAGGATGGAAGCCGTCATAGCCCGCTCACGCTTCTCTCGATCTGGCGCTTGGCCCCAATCCCTGCCCTGAAGCGCGGGTGTTTTCAATCCGTGCGACACCTTAAAGCATGGAATCGGAAGATTGTATCCATAGATTGATGATCGCGCCCCCAATCATATTGGGCATTTCATCACCATAGAGCGGTCTATTGCGCTTGGCGGAGAGCCGTCGTAGAGAGAATTGGATTCAATATTCAATTGGGTAAAAGACGGCGCCGTGATCGCGATTTGCAACAACGAAGGGGCCTGTGGGATTCCGGCGACCGCGGCGGCGCTCGCTGCCGGCGAGGCGGCCCTGGACGCGATCGAGGCCGGCATCCGGCTTGTCGAGGCGAGCGAGACCGTTCGCACGGTCGGGCGCGGCGGCTGGCCCAATCTTTTGGGCGAGGTCGAGCTCGATGCATCCGTGATGGACGGGACGAGCCTGCGGACCGGAGCGGTCGGAGCCCTCACGGACTACCTGCACCCCGTCAGCATTGCCCGCCAGGTGCTGGAACGGCTGCCTCACGAATTGCTCGTCGGCGAAGGCGCCCGGCGTTTTGCCGCCGAGATCGGGGCCGAGGCCGGCGAACTTCTCATGCCGCATGCGCGGACCGCCTGGGAGCGCTGGTTCCAGCTGGAGGTGGGCGAAGCCGAGCGCGCACGCTGGCCGGGCGTCCCGATGGCCGAACTATGTGCCCAGGCAATCGACCCTGAAACCGGTCGCGATACGACGGTCTTTCTCGCCCAGGACGCCCAGGGGCATATCGGGGCTGGCACAAGCACGTCGGGCTGGGGCTGGAAATATCCGGGCCGTCTCGGTGACAGCCCGATCATCGGGGCAGGCTCCTATGCCGACAGCCGCTACGGCGCCTGCGCCTGCACCGGTGTCGGTGAAATGAGCATCCGGGCCGGCACCTCGCGCGCGGTGGTTCTCTACATGAAGATGGGAATGAGCGTCGAAGAGGCGGTTCATGAGGCCGTCACCGATATGCGCGCGCTGAAGGGCGGGCTGATCGGGCGGGTGACGATCCATGCCATCGACGCCGCAGGAGGCCACAAGGTCGTGGCCGTGAACGGCCTGCCGGAAAACCACTACTGGCTCTGGCGGCATGGCGAGGCGGTTCCGTCGAGCCATCCCTGCGAGATCATCGCGATCAGCGAGGATCCGGCTCCCAAGCCCACCGCCCATCGCCGATACGAGCAGATGGGGCTCTGAGCTCACCCCGAATCCGTAGATCTTCAGGATAGCGACTATGGCCCATTCCGGAAAAATCCTTCTGTCGGCACTCGCAGGCTTCCTGCTGACAGGCACTGCGCTCCGTGCGGAAACCACGCTCGAGCGCGTCAAGCAGCGCGGCCAGCTCGTCTGCGGCACGAGCACCGGCATCGCCGGGTTCAGCATGGCGGATGCGCAAGGCAGCTGGGCTGGTCTCGACGTCGATGTCTGCCGCGCCCTGGCCGCAGCGATCTTCGACGACCCAGGCAAGATCAAGTTCATACCGCTGGCCAGCAAGGATCGCCTGACCGCTCTGCAGAGCGGGGAGATCGACGTGCTGCCGCGCACGACGACCTGGACGCTCAGCCGCGATGCCGGTCAGGGGCTGAACTTCACGGCGGTGAACTATTACGACGGCCAGGGTTTCCAGGTTCGCGCCAAGGCGGGGATCAAGTCGGTGAAGGAGCTGGACGGAGCATCCGTCTGCACCGTGCAGGGCACGACCAACGAGTTGAATCTCGCGGACTATTTCCGCGTCAACAAGATGAAATACGAGGTCGTCGCCTTCCAGGGTATCGACGAGACCGTGAAGGCCTATGAGAGCGGACGCTGCGACGCGATCTCGACCGACATCTCGCAGCTCGTCTCCTATCGCCTGAAGATGACGGACCCGGCCGAGCATGTCTTGCTGCCCGAAGTCATCTCCAAGGAGCCGATCGGTCCCTATGTCCGCCAGGGCGACGACGAATGGTTCGACATCGTCCGCTGGACCGTCTTCGCGCTGATCAATGCCGAGGAGCTCGGCGTCACCCAGGCGAATCTGGACGAGATGCTGAAATCGGAGAACCCGGAAATCCGCCGCCTGCTCGGGGTCGAGGGCAAGTTCGGCCTCGGGCTTGGCCTGACGCCGGACTGGATCGCCCGGATCGTGAGGCATGTCGGCAATTACGGCGAATCCTATGAGCGCAATCTCGGCTCCAAGAGCCGGATCGGGTTGCCGCGTGGTCTCAACAACCTCTGGTCCAAGGGCGGCATCCAGTTCGCTCCGCCGGTTCGCTGAGCCGAGCCGATCATCACCCAAGGAGCTTCCAGCGTGACCAGTTTGGCCCCAGCCGCGATCCAGGCCGCCGATGCGGAAATCGATCTCTTCGCCACCGACCCCGACGGGATCGGCGACCAGACGCTGGCGAGTGTCGGGGAGCTTTTCCCGATCAAGGCGAAGCGCTGCTATCTGAACAATGCCTCGATCGGCGGCCTGTCGCTGCCGGTGATCGGCGCGGTCGAGCGCTTCCTCGCCAATGTCCGCGACAATGGCCGCAACGACTATCCGCGCTGGTGCGAGCATGCCGACACGGCGATCAAGGATCGTATCGCCCGCCTGATCGGCGCCCGCCGCTCCGAGATCGCCTTCGTCAAGAACACCACGGAAGGGCTGGTCACCGTCGCCAATGGCCTCGACTGGAAGGACGGCGACAACCTTGTTCTGGCCGACATCGAGTACCCTTCCAACGTCTATTGCTGGATGAAGCTGGCCAAGCGCGGCGTCGAGATCCGCTGGGTCAAGAATCGCGACGGGCGTGTCTTGGTCGACGACATCCGCGCCCAGATCGACAGCCGCACGAGGCTGGTCTCGATCAGCGCCGTGCAGTTCTCCAACGGCTTCCGTCATGATCTGGAGGCGACCGCGGCGCTTTGCCACGAGAAAGGCGTGCTGCTCAATCTCGATGCGATCCAATGGGCCGGCGTACTCGCCATCGATGTCGAGCGCCTCGGCGTGCATTTCATGTCGGTCGGCGGCCATAAATGGATGCTGGCGCCGATCGGAACCGGTTATTTCTACTGCCGCCGCGACGCGCTCGACCTGCTCGATCCGCCGAGCGTCGGCTATCACAGCGTCGGCAAGCACGAAGCTCATATGGACTACGAGCTGAGCTATCGCCCCGATGCTGGCCGCTTCGAGGAGGCGCTGGTCAACTTCCCGGGGATCTGGGGCCTCGATGCTGCCGTGCGCATGCAGCTCCAGCTCACGCCCGGCGCCATCGAGCGCCATATCCTCGGCCTCAATGCCCATGCGGCCGAGGAGCTGCGCCGGCGCGGCTACGAGATCGTCAGCCCGTTCGGCGCGAGCGAGCGCTCCGGCAACCTCTCCTTCCGCCATCCGACGCGACCCGGCGAGGAGATCGAGGCCAGGCTGAAGGAGGCGGGCGTCGATCTCGCCATGCGCGGCGGACGGATGCGGATCTCGCCCTCCTATTACAACGACATCGCCGAGATCGACCGCCTCGTCGCGGCGCTCCCGGCGGCCTGAAACAACCAAGAACGGGGAACGACCATGACCATTTCTCGCCGCTCATTCTCCCAGGCCGCTCTCGGCGCGCTCGGGCTCGGCCTGACGCCCGGCCTGGCCGGTTCCGCCCTTGCGCAGACACCCAGGAAGGGCGGCACGCTGCGCTACGGCACGGTGACCGAGGTCACCAATCTCGACCCGCATGTCTATGGCGGCAATGCCTGGCGCGTGCTGATCGAGGCGCTCTACAGCCCGCTCGTCGGCTACGACGCCAAGGGCGCGGTCGTTCCGCGTCTCGCCGCGCGCTGGGAGCAGCCGGATTCGAAGACCATCGTCTTCCATCTCCGTCAGGGCGTTAAGTTCCACGACGGGGCGCCGGTGACGGCCGAGGACGTCAAGTTCTCGCTCGACCGCATCATCGACGCCAAAAGCGCCGCGACCCTGCGTACCAACCTCATCGGCGCGACCGTCACCATCGTCGACGCCGGTACGGTCAAGGTCGAGAAGCCCGAGCCGGACGCCACCCTCCTTGCGGTGCTGGCGCTGCCGGAGGCGGCGGTCGTCTCGCGCAAATGGATCGAGGGCGGCGCCAATGTGAAGGCCTCGGCGAACGGAACCGGTCCCTTCAGCCTGAAGCAATACGAGCCTTCGGTGCGCGCCGTGCTCGAAAAGAACCCGGCCTATTTCGTCGCTGGCGAGCCCTATCTCGACGGCGTCGAGGTCCGCATGATCAAGAGCGACGATGCGCGCGTGAACGCGCTGCGCAGCGGCTCGCTCGACATGATCGACTTCGTGCCCTGGAAGGACATCGACATGCTCGGGCGCATGCCGAACTTCAAGGTCGATTCCAGCGGCGGCGCCTTCATGAACATCTGGTTCAACGCCACGCGCAAGCCCTTCGACGATCCGCGCATCCGTCAGGCGATCGCCTATGCCGTCGATCGCGAGGCGATCTCCAAGGCGGCCTTCTTCGGCCACGGCTCGCCGATCTTCGGGCCGCCGACCCCGTCCGACTCGCCGTTCCACGTCAAGGAGCTCGACGGCCGCTTCAAGCGCGACCCGGTCAAGGCCAAGGCACTGTTGGGGCAGGCCGGCCACGACAAGGGCCTCGACCTCGAGCTGATCGTCTTCCAGGGCCTGGGCATTTACACGACCACGGCGCAGGTCATCCAGGCGAACCTGAAGGAGATCGGCATCAACGTCTCGATCAAGCTGGTCGAATGGGCCAATCTCATGGAGCGCAAGAACGCCGCGAACTACGACGCCATGCTCTACGGCGTCTCGATGAAGCTGCCCGACCCGGACGTCTACAGCTATTATTTCGGCGCGGATTCGACCTATTGGGCCAAGCCCATCGGCTATCGCGACGAGGTGCTGGAAAAGCTCCTGACCGAGGGCCGCTCCAACACGGAGGAGGCGAAGCGCAAGGCGATCTACGCCAAGGTCGAGGAGCGGCTGCTGGAGACCAGCCCCTGGGTGTTCGTGAACTATCGCGAGCAGGCACAGGCCTATCGCCGCAACGTCAAGGGCTACCGGCATCTCTCCGGCGCGCTGAACGAGAGCAGCACCGGCATCTCGCTGCCGACGATGTGGCTCGATTGACGCTCGCCACAGGCGGGACGGCGATCGCACACCGGATTGGGTGAGGGATGTCGAAGTTCATCGCAGGCAGGCTGGCCTCGGCGCTGCTGACCCTGGTTCTCGCCAGCGTCGTCGTCTTCGCGTCGATCCATCTGCTGCCGGGCGATCCGGTGGTGATGCTGCTCGGCGAGCAGGCAGGCGCCGATCCGGAGGCGGTCGCGCGGGTCACGCGTGAACTCGGCCTGGACCGGCCGCTGCTTTCGCAGTTCCTGTCCTGGGCGGGCGGCCTTCTCGAAGGCGATCTCGGCCACTCGCTGCGCAATGGCGAGCCTGTGCTCGACGAATTGCTGCGTCGGATCCCGCGCAGCCTGGAACTGGTCGCCGGCGGGCTGCTGGTCGCCGTGGTCTTCGGCCTGCCGCTCGGCGTGCTGGCAGCGCGCGACCGTGGCCGGCTGCCGGGCATGGCGGCCTCGGTGATCGCCATCGCCGGCTTCTCGGCGCCGGTCTTCGTCTCGGGCATCCTGCTGGTCCTGATCTTCAGCCTCTGGCTCGGCCTGCTGCCCTCCTCGGGCTATGTCGCCTTCGCAGAGGACCCGCTGCTGCATCTGTCCTGCCTCGTCCTGCCCTCGCTGGCGATCGGCATCAATTTCATGGGCGTGGTGGCGCGTATGACCCGCGCCAGCCTGATCGACAGCATGGCCAAGGACTATGTCCGGCTCGCGCGCGCCAAGGGCCTGTCGCGCGGCAAGGCGATGACACGCCATGCCTTGCCGAACGCGCTCGTCCCCGTCATCGCCATCGTCGGCATCCGGGCCGGCAATCTGCTCGGTGGCACCGTCATCGTCGAGGCTTTGTTCGACTGGCCGGGGCTGAGCTCGCTGCTTGTCAGCGCTTCTTTCGCCCGCGACTACCCGCTGATGCAGGGCAGCCTGCTCGCGATCTTCGCGATCTTCATCGTCATCAGCCTATCGATCGATCTGGCGCAGGGGCTGGTCGATCCGCGCGTCAGAGCGAACGGAGGATGAGCGGATGCCGGCCGTCGCAGCCTTGATGAGAACCACGGACATCGCCACCCGCCTGGCCCTGCTGGTGCTGGCGGCGATGATCGCCGCCGCGCTGCTCGCGCCGGTGCTCGGCATGGCCGACCCCCTGGCGATTGATCCGACCAACATCCTCGCCTCGCCCGGCAGGGCCCATTGGCTCGGCACGGACGAGCTCGGCCGCGATCTCTTCGCCCGCATTGCCTATGGCGGGCGCGTCTCGCTCGCCGTGGCCGCCGCCGCCGTGCTCCTGGCCGGCAGCATCGGCGTGCCGCTCGGCATCGGGATCGCCTTCCTCGGGCCGAAGGCGGAGGGGGCGGCGATGCGCGTCGTCGACGTCTTCGTCTCGCTGCCGGAGATTTTCGTGGCGATCGTCGTGCTCGCCTTCCTCGGCGGCAGCCTGCCCGCTCTGATCGGCACGATCGGCCTGCTCTACTGCCCGCAATTCGCCCGCGTCTCCTATGGCATGGCGCGCAGCATCAAGGCGCGCGACCATGTGCTCGCCGCTCGCTCCCTCGGGGCGGGACGGCTCTGGCTGATCCGGCGGGAGATCCTGCCGAACATGCGCTCGGTGATCGCCGTCCAGGCCTCGCTGACCTTCTCCTTCGCCATGCTGATGGAGGCGGGGCTCAGCTTCCTCGGGCTCGGCGTGCAGCCGCCAACGCCGTCCTGGGGCCAGATGGTCGGCACGCTTAAGAACTACATCTTCATCAATCCATGGCCCGTCCTCGTGCCGAGTCTGGCTCTCTTCGTCACCGTTCTCGCGATCAATATCGTCGGCGACTGGTTGCAGGATCGGCTGAACCCGGAGCTGCAGCGATGAGTGGCGCAGGGAATTCCGAGGCCCCGCTCCTCTCGGTCAATGGGCTGGTGACCAGCTTCGCCACGCCCGATGGCTTCGTGCGGGCCGTAGACGATATCAGCTTCGACATCCGCCGCGGCGAGGTCGTCTGCCTCGTCGGCGAGTCCGGCTCCGGCAAGTCGGTGACGGGGCTGTCGCTGATGCGGCTGATCGACCCGCCCGGCCGGGTCGAGGGCAGCGTCCGCTTCCAGGAGCGCGACCTGCTCACTCTTCCCGAGGCAGAGATGAACCGCATCCGCGGCGCGCGGATCGCCATGGTCTTCCAGGAGCCGATGACGGCGCTGAACCCGGCCCGGCGAGTCGGCGACCAGATCGCCGAGGTGCTGCGCATCCATGCCGCCCTGTCGCCGAAACAGGCCATGGAACGGGCGATCGCCCTGCTCGGCCGGGTCGGCATCCGCAACCCGTCCGCTCGCGCCCGGGCCTATCCGCACGAGCTCTCGGGCGGCATGCGCCAGCGCGTGATGATCGCCATCGCCTGCGCCGCTTCGCCCGATCTGATCATCGCCGACGAGCCGACCACGGCGCTGGACGTCACGGTGCAGGCGCAGGTCCTCGACCTGCTGTTCGAGATGCAGGCGGAGCTCGGCTCGGCCATGCTCTTCGTCACCCATGATCTCGGTGTCGTCGCCGAGATCGCCGATCGCGTCGTCGTGCTCTATCGCGGCAAGGTGGTCGAGCAGGGCGACGTCGCGCAGATCTTCTCCGCTCCCGCGCACCCCTATACCAGGGCGCTGCTCGCCGCCGCGCCGGATGTCGATGCGCCGCGCCTGCCAGGACGCCGCTTTTCGACCATGGTCGAGGCGATGCCGGAACTCGCCGACGCGCCGCTGCCGGCTGCAGCAGCCGCGCCCATGGCGCAGCCGACAGGGCAGGATTCCACGAACTCCCCCCGAATTGGCAGCGCGTTGCTCGAGATCCGCGAGCTGCGGCGCGATTTCGTCACGCGCCGCTCCTGGACCGGGCGGGCGCTGGAGACCGTTCATGCGGTCGGCGGCGTCAGCCTGACGGTCCCGGCCGGCCAGACCTTGGCGATCGTCGGCGAATCCGGCTCGGGCAAGAGCACGCTCGGGCGCTGCGTCGCGCGGCTGGACAACCCGACCTCCGGCAGCATCTTCTATGCCGGACAGGATGTCGGCACGCTCGCCGGTGACGAGCTGCTGCGCTTCCGCCGTGAGGTCCAGACCATCTTCCAGGACCCCTATGCCTCGCTCAACCCGCGCCGGCGCATCGGCGAGGCGATCGCGGATGGTCCCGCCATCCACGGCCTGCTGACGCCGGACGAGCGCCGGGATCTGGCGGCCGACCTTTTGCGGCGCGTCGGGTTGAAAGCCGAGCATGCCGAGCGCTATCCGCACCAGTTCTCCGGCGGCCAGCGCCAGCGCATCGCGATCGCACGCGCGCTAGCGCTCGCGCCGCATTTCATCATCGCCGACGAGGCGGTCTCGGCGCTCGATGTCTCGGTGCGCGCCCAGGTGCTCAACCTGCTCGCCGACCTTCAGGAGGAGCGTAGCTTGACCTTCCTCTTCATCTCGCACGACATGGGCACCGTTCGGCAGTTCGCCGATCGCGTCGCGATCATGCAGGGTGGGCGGCTGGTGGAGGAAGGCGAGACCGAGCGGATTTTCGAGGATCCGAGCGAGGACTATACGAAGGCGCTGCTGCGCGCCGTGCCGCGGATGACGCCCCATAGCGAGCGCCGCCGCCGCAAGCTCGTCGAGCCGGCTTGAGCGCTGCGATGACGAACGAGCCTGTACTGACACGGGTCAGGGTCGAAACCGAGGAGGGCGCCTTCGTCCTCGGCATCGACACGGCGCGCGCGCCGCTGACCGCTGCGAATTTCCTGGCCTATGTCGACGGCGGCCACCTGAGCGGCGCCACGATCTACCGGATCGTGACCATGACCAACCAGCCTCCGACGACCAGGCACCGTATCGAGGTGATCCAGTGGGGGTGGCCGGCGCCGCGCGACAACCGCGAGCCGCCATTGCCGCCGGTGCCTCATGAGCCGACATCCGCGACGGGGTTGCGTCATCTCGATGGCACGCTCTCGCTGGCTCGAAACGCGCCCGGAACGGGAGGGCACGGCTTTTTCATCTGCGTCGGCGATCAGCCGGAGCTCGACGAAGGCGGCCGCCGCAATCCCGACGGCGCGGGCTTTGCCGCCTTCGGGCGGGTCCTGTCGGGTCAGGACGTGGTTCGGATGCTCTTCGATCGTGCCGAGCCGGCCGAGTATCTGCAAGAGCCCATTCGCATCTTGCGCGTCACGCGCTTACCGGCCAAAGGGTAGCCGGCCTCGATCATGTGACGCCGCCTTGCTATGCCGCGGGTGGCTCGTCCGACTTGCCCTTGACCAGATGGACGGCCGCTCCGGCGCTCATCAGCGCCAGGCAGAACCAGGTCAGCGCATAGACCAGATGCGTGTTGCGGAAGCTGACCTGTGTCATCCCGCCTTGCGGCGCCGGGCCGGGCTCGGAGGCGGCATCGGCATCGACGAAATAGGGCGCGACATCGGCAAGGCCGCGCGCCTGCGCAATCGCCGCGACGTCGCGCGAATACCAGCGCCCGGCCGCAGGATCGTTGGCGCGCAGGAAGCCGCCGCCCGGCTCGCTCAAGCGCAGCAGCCCGACCACACGCGCCGTTTCGCCAGCCGCCTTGCGGCGCTCTCCCGGCTCGCGGCGATCGCCCGGCACGAAGCCGCGATTGACCAGAACCGTGACGCCGGCATCGGTGCGCAGCGGCGCCAGCACCCAGAAGCCGGGGCCGCGCTCCGTCACCGCCATCGTCAGCGTCTCCGGCGCGTCGAGATAGCGCCCCTGCAGCGCGACGCGGCGATACTCGTCCTTCGCGGCGTCGACGCCCCGCCATTCCGCTGGCCCCGGCGCGGCGACGGGCGGCGCATGAATGCGCGCCTCGACGCGGGCGATCAGGTCGAGCTTCCAGGCCCGCCGCTCGATCTGCCAGATGCCGAGGCCGGTGAAGAGCAGCGCGAACAGGCAGGCCGCCGCCAGGAAGGCGAAGCGCGCCGCGCGCGACCGGTGCCTCGCTCCCGCCTCCGGCAGCGTCACGGCCATCCTCACATCCGATGCAGGTCGGGCATCATGTTGGCGTTGAGATGGTACATCACCCAGAGCGAGCCCGAGAGCGCGATCACCACGATGACGATGGTGAAGATCAGCGCCATCATCGTCCAGCCGCCCTCGGAGCGGCTGTTCATGTGCAGGAAATAGACCATGTGGACGACGATCTGCACGGCTGCGAAGGCCATGATGACCAGCGCGGTCAGGGTCGAATTGCCGAGCACGTCGTTCATCACGAGCCAGAACGGGATCGCGGTCAGGATGACCGAGAGCGCGAAGCCGGTGACATAACCGCGCAGGCTGCCATGGGGCGCGGCATGCGCGTCGTGGTCGGCGTGATCGTGGCTTCCGCTCATTTCAGCACGCCCATCAGGTAGACGAAGGTGAAGACGCCGATCCAGACGACGTCGAGGAAGTGCCAGAACATGCTGAGGCACATCAGCCGGCGCCGGTTGGCCTCGATCAGCCCCTGCTTTGCGACCTGCGTCATCAGCACGACCAGCCAGATCAGGCCGAAAGTGACGTGCAGACCGTGCGTGCCGACCAGCGTGAAGAAGGACGACAGGAAGGCGCTGCGCATCGGTGTCGCGCCCTCGTGGATCAGGTGCGCGAACTCGTAGAGCTCGATCCCGATGAAGGCGAGGCCAAACAGGCCGGTGATGGCGAGCCAGCCCTGCACCGCCGCCTGCCGGCCCTTATCCATCGCCAGCATGGCGAAGCCATAGGTGATCGAGGACAGCAGCAGCATGGCGGTGTTCACCGCGACGAGCCTGAGATCGAACAGGTCGGCGCCTGACGGTCCCGCGGCATAGTTGCGGCCCAGAACCCCGTATGTCGCGAACAGCACCGCGAAGACGAGGCAGTCGCTCATCAGGTAAATCCAGAAGCCGAGCATGGTCGAGCCGCCGGAATGCTCGTGCTCCTCTTCCGTGACGTGGAACACCGGAGCGCCGTTGGCGGCCTGGGCCTGGGCTGTCGCTTTCGCCATGCTCAGGCCCGCCCCAGAAGCTCGCTGCGCGCATCCTCTGCGCGCAGCACCGTCTCGGCCGGAATGTGGAAGTCGCGGTCATAGTTGAAGCTGTGGACGATCACGCTCGCCACGGCCGCGACGAAGCACGTGGCCGCCAGCCACCAGACATGCCAGATCAGGGCGAAGCCGCAGAGCGTGGCGAGCCCGGCGATGATGATGCCGGCGCCGGTGTTGCGCGGCATGTGGATCGGCCTGAAACCGGAGAGCGGGCGCTGATAGCCGCGCTTCTTCATGTCCGCCCAGGAATCATGGTCGTGGATGACGGGCGTGAAGGCGAAATTATAGTCCGGCGGCGGCGAGGAGGTCGACCATTCCAGCGTGCGCCCGTCCCAGGGGTCGCCGGTGGTGTCGCGCAGCTGCTCGCGGCGCATGATGCTGACGGCGATCTGGACGAGGAAGCACAGGATGCCGAACAGGATCAGCACGGCGCCGAACGCCGCGATCGCGAACCAGATCTGCAGCGAGGGATCCTCGAAGCGGCTGAGCCGGCGGGTCACGCCCATCAGGCCGAGCACGTAAAGCGGCATGAAGGCGACATAGAAGCCGACCACCCAGAACCAGAAGGAGAGATGGCCCCAGAACGGATCGAGCTTGAAGCCGAAGGCCTTCGGGAACCAGTAGGTGATGCCGGCGAAGATGCCGAAGACCACGCCGCCGATGATGACGTTGTGGAAATGCGCCACCAGGAACAGGCTGTTGTGCAGCACGAAATCGGCCGGCGGCACCGCCAGCATGACGCCGGTCATGCCGCCGATGACGAAGGTCAGCATGAAGGCGACGAGCCACATCATCGGCAATTCGAAGCGGATGCGGCCGCGATACATCGTGAACAGCCAGTTGAAGATCTTCGCGCCCGTCGGGATCGAGATGATCATCGTGGTGATGCCGAAGAAGGAGTTCACGCTGGCGCCCGAGCCCATCGTGAAGAAATGATGCAGCCAGACGAGATAGGACAGGATGGTGATGACCACCGTGGCATAGACCATCGAAGCGTAGCCGAAGAGCCGCTTGCCGCAGAAGGTCGAGGCCACCTCCGAGAAGACGCCGAAGGCCGGCAGGATCAGGATATAGACCTCCGGATGGCCCCAGATCCAGATCAGGTTCACGTACATCATCGGGTTGCCGCCGAGATCGCTCGTGAAGAAATTGGTGCCGACATAGCGGTCGAGCGTCAGCAGCGCGAGCGTCGCGGCCAGGATCGGGAAGGTCGCGACGATCAGCACGTTGGTGCACAGCGACGTCCAGGTGAAGATCGGCATCTTCATCATGTCCATGCCGGGCGCCCGCATCTTGACGATGGTCGCGACGAGATTGACCCCTGACAACGTCGTGCCGATGCCGGCGACCTGCAGCGCCCATAGGTAATAGTCGACGCCGACCCCGGGCGAATAGGCGGCCCCCGAGAGCGGCGGATAAGCGAGCCAGCCCGTCTTGGCGAACTCGCCGACGAAGAGCGAGGCCATCACCAGCACGGCGCCGCCCACCGTCATCCAGAAGCTGAAATTGTTGAGGAAGGGGAAGGCGACGTCGCGTGCGCCGATCTGCAGCGGCACGACATAGTTCATCAGGCCGGTGACGAAGGGCATCGCCACGAAGAAGATCATGATGACGCCATGCGCGGTGAAGATCTGGTCGTAATGGTGCGGCGGCAGGTAGCCTTCGCTTCCGGCGAAGGCGATCGCCTGCTGGCCACGCATCATCAGCGCGTCGGCGAAGCCGCGCAGCAGCATGATCACGCCCAGGATCATGTACATGATCCCGATCTTCTTGTGGTCGACGCTGGTGAACCACTCGCGCCAGAGATAGCCCCAGGCCTTCAGGCGCGTAACGAGCACGAGCAGCGCGAGGCCGCCGAGCGCGACGACAGCGAAGGTTCCGACCAGGATCGGGTCGTGGTAGGGGATCGCCTCAAAGGTGAAGCGTCCGAAGAGGAGCTTCCACCAGTCGGGATAGGAGGTCATGGGTTCCTCGTCTCGCTAGCGGCGGCTATCGCGGAAACAGTTCAATTGGCCACACGAGCGGTGACGCCCTCTGAGCCGTAGACATCGGTGGGCGTGCAGATCGCCGTCACGAAGGGGCGCGGTGGCATCGGCTGCCCGCCCCGGCGCAGGCTCTTGTCATATTCGAGCGCCACGACCGTATGGATGCCCTCCTTGCCGCCGCCTCCCTTGGCGTCCATCGCCATCATGTCGCGCATGCACATCTTGGCGCGGTCGACGCACCGGTTGAGAATGGCCTCGTAGAGATCGGGTGCGACCTCGCGGAACTGGCGCACCGGCTCGCGCTCGCTCGGCTTTTCCAGCGCGAGATAATCCTCGCGCCCGAGCGGGCCGCCGCTACGGGCCGCGTCCTGCACCCAGTCGCCGAAAGCCTTCTCGTCGACTCCCTGGAAGCGGAAGCGCATGTCGGAGAAGCCGGCGCCGCTGTAGTTGGCGGAGAACCCTTCGAAGTCGCCGGGATGGTTGATCACGGCATTGAGCTTCGTCTGCATGCCGGGCATGGCGTAGATCTGGCCGGCAAGCGCCGGGATGAAGAGCGAGTTCATGACCGAGGAGGCGGTGATGCGGAACTCGATCGGCCGGTCGACCGGCGCCACGACCTCGTTGAGCGAGGCGATGCGCTGTTCGGGGTAGAGGAACAGCCATTTCCAGTCGAGCGCCACGACCTGGATGACCAGCGGCTTCTGCACGGGCACGGCCTCGCCGGCCTTCGCGGCCGCCGGCTTGGCCGCGCTGATGCGCCCGAGCGGCCGATAGGGATCGAGCAGATGCGTGCCCATCCAGGTCATCGCGCCCAGAATGACGATGATCAGCAGCGGCACCGACCAGATCACGACCTCGAGCGGCAGCGAATGGTGCCAGTCCGGATCGTAGGCGGCCCTGGCCGAGGCGCGGTAGCGCCAGGCGAAGAACACCGTCAGCGCCATCACCGGAATGATGATGACCAGCATCAGCGCGGTCGAGGCGAGCAGGAGGTTGCGCTGTTGCATTGCAATATCGCCGGATGGTGAGAGGAGTACCATCTGGCAGCCGCCGAGCACGGCCAAAACGGGCAAAACCGCTAGAAATCGAATGATTCGCAAGAGATTCGAGACCTCCCTGCAGGGAACAGCTCTTCTCTAATCCCATCCCTTCGCACCGCACATAAGACAATCTGTCCCATTGCGAAGGTTTGACGGGTGGCTTCTATCCACCGTATCCATTTGCATGAGGTGCGGGCAAGGCCGGTGCGATCCGGAATTCCCGCCACGAGGAATTCGCGGTCATGAGCGCTGACGCGGCGAGCCATTCATCGGGCCATCTGACGGACGAGCAGGGGCGGGACCATGTCTCCCCGGCCGATATCGCGCTCGGCGTCATCATCGGACGGACGTCGGAATATTTCGATTTCTTCGTCTTCGGCCTCGGCTGCGTGCTGGTCTTCCCCGAGCTGGTCTTTCCCTTTGTCGACCGGCTCACCGGCACGCTCTACGCATTCGGCATCTTCGCACTGGCCTTCGTGACGCGCCCGATCGGTTCGGTGCTGTTCTTCGCGATCGACCGGCGCCACGGCCGGGCCACCAAGCTCACCATCGCGCTCTTCCTGCTCGGCGGATCGACCGCGGCGATCGCCTTCCTGCCGGGCTATGAGACGATCGGCATCTGGTCCTGCGTCATCCTCGCCGCCTTCCGCCTGCTCCAGGGCATCGCGCTCGGCGGCGCCTGGGACGGATTGTCGTCGCTGCTGGCGCTCAACGCGCCGGCCAACCGGCGCGGCTGGTACGCCATGCTGCCGCAGCTCGGCGCGCCCTTCGGCTTCATTCTCGCCGCCGGGCTCTTCGCCTATTTCGAGGGGGCGCTGTCGAAGGAGGACTTCCTCGGCTGGGGCTGGCGCTATCCCTTCTTCGTGGCGCTGACGATCAATGTCGTGGCGCTGTTCGCGCGGCTGCGCATGGTCGCGACCCATGAATTCGCCGAGCTCATGGAAACGCGTGAGCTCGTGCCCATTCCGGTCCTCGAGCTGCTCCGGGCGCGGGGCAGCATGCTCATTCTCGGCGCCTTCGTGCCGCTGGCGAGCTTCGCGCTCTTCCACCTCGTCACCATCTTCCCGGTGAGCTGGATCAACCTCTTCACTGATCGCTCGGTCTCGGAATTCCTGCTGGTGCAGGGTGCCGGCGGCGTGGTCGGCGCCGGTGCGATCGTCACCTCCGGGCTGATCGCCGACCAGATCGGCCGCCGCAACACGCTGCTGCTCTCCGGCGCGATGATCGCTCTCTTCAGCCTGTCGAGCATCGTCGCCCCGCTGCTCTTCGGCGACAGTCTGGCCGGGCAGACGATCTACGTCATCATCGGCTTCGGCCTGCTCGGCCTCTCCTACGGCCAGACCGCGGGCGCCGTCGCCTCGAGCTTCGGCACGCAATATCGCTACACCGGCGCGGCGCTGACCTCGGACCTCGCCTGGCTGCTCGGCGCCGGCTTCGCGCCGCTCGTGGCGCTGACCGTGTCGAGCAGGTTCGGCCTCGCCTGGGTCGGCGTCTACCTGCTCTCGGGCGCGCTCTGCACGCTCGCAGCGCTGGCGATCGACCGGCGACGGGAGGCACGTTACGGCTGAGCCGGCCGGTCAGCTGCGCTCGCGGATGATTCTCCAGATGGCCTGGGGCGTCGCCGGCATGTCCACATGTCGCACGCCATAGGGGGAGAGCGCATCGACGACCGCGTTCATCACCGAGGGCAGGGAGCCGGCGCAGCCGGCTTCGCCGCAGCCCTTTGCACCGACCCGGTTGGTCTTGGCCGGGACACCCTGGCTGGCGAAGGAGAAGAAGGGAACGTCAGCCGCGCGCGGCATGGCGTAGTCCATGTAGGAGCCGGTCATGAGCTGTCCGGAATCGTCATAGGACGTCATCTCGTAGATCGCCTGGCCGATGCCCTGCACCACGCCACCATGCAGCTGGCCCTCGACGATCATCGGATTCACCAATGTCCCGAAGTCGTTGACCATGACGTAGCTGGCGATTTCGATGCGCCCGGTTTCCGGATCGATCTCGACTTCGGCGATGTGGCAGCCATTGGGATAGGCCGATGGCGCCGCCTTGAAGACGTGGTCGACATCCAGGGTCGGGGGCAGGTCCTTGGGCAGAGTCGTTCCCGTCCGCAGTCTTTCGGCGAGGTCCATGATGCCGATCGAGCGGTCGGTGCCCGCGATCGTGAACTGGCCGCGCGCGAATTCGATGTCGGAGACGCCGGCTTCCAGGATATGGGCGGCCAGGATCTTGCCCTTCTCGATGACGAGGTCGCTCGCCTCGATGATGGCCGAGCCGCTCGCCATGATCGATTTGGAGCCGCCCGTCCCGCCGCCGGCGATCAGCCTGTCGCTGTCGCCCTGCACGAGGCGGATCTTGTCGAAAGGCACGCCGAGCTGGCTCGTCAGGACCTGCGCGAAAGGCGTCCAGTGACCCTGTCCGTAATCGAGCGTGCCGGTGACGATGGTGACCGTGCCATCGGGCTCGAAATGGATGCCGCCCATCTCGTTGCTGGGAGGAGCGGTGACCTCGAGATAGCAGCCGATGCCGCGGCCGCGGAGCTTGCCCGCCTTGCGGCTGTCGCGCAGGCGCGCCCTGTAGCCTTTCCAGTCCGCCGCCTCCAGCGCCTGGCTGAACAGGGCCGGGAAATCCCCGCTGTCATAGAGCGTCCCGACCGGTGTCGCCCAGGGCAGCTGCTGCGGGGCGATCAGGTTGCGCCGCCTCAGGGCCGCCCGGTCGATTCCCATTTCGCCGGCGGCGGCATCGATCAGCCGCTCCATGAAGTAATTGCCTTCGGGCCGGCCGGCGCCGCGATAGGCCGCGATCGGCACGGTATTCGTGACGACGCATCTCGTCTGCACCTCCACGAGCGGCGTGCGGTACATGCCGATGCTGTTCTTGCCGATGTTGAGGGTGGCCATCATCGGCCCGACCGGCGAGAGATAGCCGCCCATGTTGCCGATGCCGCTGAAGCGCGTCGCCAGGAACCTGCCGCGTGCGTCGAGCGCCAGCTCGGCCTCGAAGACCATGTCGCGGCCGTGATGGTCCGAAACGAAGCTCTCGGACCTCTGATCGGTCCATTTCACCGGCTTCTTCAGGAGGCGGGCCGCGTGCAGCAGCACGACATATTCGGGAAACACCGCGGATTTCATGCCGAACGAGCCGCCGACATGGCCGGTGACCAGCCGCATCCGATCCTGGGGCACGCCCATCGCCGCCGCCAGGTTGTTGCGCATGCCGAAAGCGCCCTGGCTGGGGGCGTGCAGCGTATAGCGGTTGGCCTTGCGGTCATATGTGCCGATCGCCGAGCGCGGCTCGATCGGATTGACGACGATGCGGTTATTGACGATCCGCAGCTTCGTGACATGAGCGGCGCCGGCAAACGCAGCGGCGACCTTTTCGGCATCCCCGAAATGATAGTCGAGGACGACGTTGCCGGGGACGTCGTCATAGAGCTGGGGCGCGCCGGGGGCCAGCGCCTCCTCCCCGGAGGTGACGGCGGGAAGGATCTCGATGTCGAGCGATACGGCCTCGGCGGCATCGCGTGCCTGAACGGCCGTGCGGGCCACGACCATCGCCACGGGGTCGCCGACGAAGCGGACCTTGCCGGTCGCCAGCGCGTTCCGGACCGGTTTCCTGATCGGCGTTCCGTCGCGGTTGGGCAGGTCGACGATACATTTCAACGAGCCGTAGCCCTGACCCTCGAGATCGTCGCCCGTGTAGATCGCCACGACGCCCTTCATGGCTGCCGCGGCCGACATGTCGATGCCTCGGATGACGCCGTGTGCGTGCGGACTGCGAACGAAGGCCGCGTAAAGCTGCCCCTCCAGGAACAGGTCGTCGGTGTAGCGGCCCTCGCCGCGCACGAGAACCGGGTCCTCGTTGCGCGGCACCGGCTGGCCGACCCCGAACTTCATCGCGGAAAGGTCGGCGGGGGACGTGCGCATATTCATAACGAGGCACCGCGATTTGAAGTCTGGGCTAGTCGGCAGGCGATACCGCTACAGTGACGCAAAAGGACAGCGCCTGCCTTGCAGATGCCGCATGGGCGGTACCCGCGGCGTGGGCTGGCGCGTCAGGCTCAGCTTCGCGCCGGCTTGGGCGGACACGCAATGCCCCTCTGGCGCTTGCCGTCCAGGACGAAGGTTGCTCGGGCGGTCCCCGAGGCTAAGCCGAGGCGACGTTCATCACGTCGCTCTTCTGGAATCCGAATGTCACCGTGTCGCCGGGGCGCAAGGCCGCAATCTCATCGGACGCGTCGGTGAGTGCAGCCAGCTCCGTCCCGCCGCGTTCCAGAATCACGCGAAAACCGCGCCCCATGAAGTTCACGGAGATGACGCGGGCCTCGAAGCGCTGATCGCAGGCCGCTGACGGGCGCCCGACGCGCAGTCTTTCGGGCCGGACCGCGATCTCCCCGCCCTCCGACGGAATGAAATTGCATTCGCCGAGAAACCCGGCGACGAAGCGGTTGGCGGGCCGGTCATAGAGCTCTCGCGGGCTGCCGGCCTGGATGAGCCGGCCCTTGTCCATCAGCGCGATCCGGTCGGAGAGGAACAGGGCCTCCTCCTGGTCATGGGTGACATAGACCACGGTCGCGCCGACGGCGGCATGCAGGCGCTTGAGCTCGAGCTGGATCGACTGGCGCAGGTTCTTGTCGAGCGCGCCGAGCGGCTCGTCCATCAGCAGGATGTCGGGGCGGATGACGAGCGCCCGCGCCAGCGCCACGCGCTGCTGCTGTCCGCCGGAGAGCTGGCGCGGCAAACGCTCGGCATAGGCGCCGAGATCGACCAGAGCCAGCGCTTCCTCGACGCGCGTCTCGATCTCGCGCGCCGGCAGCCGCCGCATGTCGAGGCCGAAGGCGACGTTGCGGCGCACGTTCATATGCGGGAACAGGGCGTAGTTCTGGAAGACCATGCCGATATTGCGCCTGGAGACCGGAACGGGGCCGATATCCGCGCCATCCACGAGGATATTGCCGGAATCATAGGTCTCGAAGCCGGCAATGGTCTTCAGCAGCGTCGTCTTGCCGGAACCGGAGGCGCCGAGCAGCGTGCAGAACTCGCCGGCTGCGATCTCCAGCGAGACGCCCTCCAGCGCCCTGGTGGCGCCATAGCTCTTGTCGAGCGCGCGGATCGAAACGGCCTTGCCGAGGGCGGAGATGCTCATGTCGCTTTGCGTCTCGAGATGAGGAGGTTGGCGCCGAGCACCAGCACGGTCACGATGATGATCAGGCAGGATGCGGCGATGATCGTCGGGTCGATCTCGTGCGCGACGCCTTCGTACATCAGCTTCGGCAGGGTGCGGCTGCGGATATTGGTGAGGAAGAGCGCGATGATCACGTCGTCGAAGGAGGTGATGAAGGCGAAGATCGCGCCGGCGGCGATGCCGGGCGCGATGCCGGGCAGCATCACGCGGCGGAACATCGTCGCCCACGAGGCGCCGAGCCCGAGCGCGGCGAGCTCGAGATTGGCGTCGAAAGATTTCAGCGCGGCCCGGACCGTGATGAAGACATAGGGCGTCGCCAGCACGACATGGCCGAGCGTGACGGCCCAGATCGAGCCGACGAGCCCTGTCGGCGCCAGCAGGTAATAGAGCCCGACCGCGAGAATGATCACCGGCACGATCATCGGCAGGATGAACAGCGTCTCGACGGTGCTGCGCCAGCGCGGGCGCATCCGCGACACGCCAAGCGCGGCGAGAGTGCCCAGCGTGACGGAGATCGCGACGACGAGCCCGGCGATCTGGAGCGAGCGCGTCAGCGCCGAGACCCATTTGCCGGCGGTGAAGAAGTTCTCGTACCAGGTCAGGCTGTAGCTCTCGGGCGGAAAGCTCAGGAAGGGCGAGGAGCCGAGGCTCATCGGGAAGACGATCACGATCGGAGCGATCAGGAAGACGGCGACGAGCGCGGCGCAGGCGATCGCGACCCAGCCTCCGGCAGAACGGCCACGCGATGTCACGGTGAAGGGTTCGCCGACCTTGCCGCCGCCGCCCTCGATCAGGCGCTCTAGCCCGAAGAAGCGCTGGAACAGCGCCAGCATCGCGATGGTCGCGACGAGCAGGACGCTGGCGAGCGCCGCGGCGAAGGGCCAGTTGAGATCGGTGTTGATATTGGTCGCGATCATCTGCGCGATCATCGTCTGGCCGGGGCCGCCCATCAGGGCCGGCGTCAGGTAGAAGCCGATCGCGTTCATGAAGACGATCATCGCGCCCGCCACCACGCCGGGCGCCGTCAGCGGCAGGATGATGCGGCGAAAGAGCGTGAGCGGTCCTGCTCCGAGGCTCTCGGCCGCCTGCACGGTCGAGAGCTCCAGATTGCGGAAAGCGGCATAGAGCGGCAGCACGACGAAGGGCATGAGCACATGCGTCATGCCGATCAGCACGCCGGAGAGATTGTAGATGAAGGCGATGGGGCCCGAGGTCAGCCCGCTCCCGGTGAGAAGCTGGTTGAGCACTCCGTTGCTCTGCAGCAGGATGATCCAGGCCGTGGTGCGCACCAGCGCGCTCGTCCAGAACGGCAGCAGCACGAGCAGCATCAGCAGGCCGCGCATGCGCGGCCCGACCGTCGCCATCACATAGGCGAGCGGATAGCTGGCGATCACGGCCAGCACCGTGACGAGCCCGGCGATGCCCAGCGTCGTGCCGAGCACCGAACGGTAGACCGGCACCTCGATCATCCGCCGGAAATGGGCGAGGGTGAAGCCGTCTTCGCCGAAGGAGAGTTTCAGCAGCGACAGCACCGGCACGGCGAACAGCACCGCCAGCACGACGGCGAAGGGCAGAAGCCCGAGCCAGACGGGAAAACCGCGCCTGGCCCCAGTCGGCCCTGCAATCCTCTGGGAGGTGATCGCCGCCATGCCGCCGCCTCAGGCCACGAAGAGGCGGCGCGGAAAATTCGTCAGCCGCTCGCAGCTATCGGCCGTAATAGTGATGGTCTCGGACATGCCGAAGCCCCTGGCCAGCACATAGGTGTGGAAGGTCATGCCGGGCTCGAAGCGCCAGGTCGCGGTCGGTTCGGCCTCCAGCGGCTCGCCGCCATTCGGCTGCAACATCAGGCCCACCGAATAGAAGGTCTTGTTGGTATAGGTCTCGCGCAACCCGGCCGACAGCACGCCCTCGCGATAGATCGCATCGGGAACGGTCGCGGCCACGCCGGGCTTCACGGCGGTGATCGCCGCGTCCTGGATCGCGATCAGTTTCTCAACGATCGTATGCTCCTCGTCGGTCGCCTCGGCGACCTTGATCGGACGCATGAAACGGGCGTGGTAATGGCGCACATTCGGCGTGGTCTCGAGCTGGACGATGTCGCCCGTCTCGAGCACACGGTCGCAATAGCCGCCATGGAGATGATAGGCGCGCTCGCCCGAGGAGAGCACGCCGGGGCCGGGCAGGTCGCTGCCGGCGCGGATCATCGCCGCGCAGATCTCGGCGGCCATCTCGCGCTCGCTCGCGCCGGCCTTGGCCGAGGCGATGCCGGCCGCCATCCCGGCCTCGGCCGCCTTGCCGGCCGCGCGCTGATAGGCGATCTCGGCCGGCGACTTGATGAAGCGCATCGTCGTGACGAAGCGCGAAGCGTCGCTCCAGGCGGCCTCCGGCAGGGCCGCGCGCAACGCCTCATAGCGCGAGACGCTGAGGGTCCAGGCCTGCATCTCGACCGCGAGCTTGGCCTTCGCGCCGGCGGCCTCCCGGATCGCGCGCGCCGCGACCGCCATGCGGTCGTCGGAATCGGTCCACATCACCCGCTTCGGGAAGACGCAGGTAGCGTCGAGATAATATTCCTCGACATCGCGGCAGAACAGCACCGGCTCTCCCTCGAGGGGGATGATCGCGAACTGGAAGCTCGAATAGCCGCGCGTGAAGAAACCCGTGAGATAGGTCACGGTCTCGGGCAGGAAGGCGATGAAGGCATCCTGTCCGGTCCGCGCCAGCTCGGCGCGGACCTTCTCGACCCGCACGAGATAATCCTCGCGCGGGAACCAGGGTCGGGCGATCGACATCGTCATTCCTTGAGCATGGCGGTGTAGGCCTCGGTCACCTTGGCGCCGTTGTCGGCCCACCACTCGATGTCGAGGAAGAGCGCGTTCTTCAGCCGCTCGGGCGTCGAAGGCAGGGTTTCGGCCCGGGCTGCCGGGATCGAGGCCCAGGCCTTCTCCGTGGTCGGCCCATAGGCGACATATTCGGAGAGCCGCCCATTGTTCTCGGGCTTGACGATGTAGTTCAGGAAGGCGACGGCCTCGGCCTTGTTGGGCGCGCCCTTCGGAATCATGAAGAAGCCGACCTGCGGAATCTGCTGCTCCCAGGCCATCGCGATCGGCAGCTTGGACTCGATGCCGGCCTGGAAACGTCCGTTCCAGCCCAGCGCCATCACGACCTCGCCGGAGCCCAGCGCCTGGACCGGCTGCGCGCCGCTCGCCCACCACACCGCCACGTTCGGCTTCAGCGCGCGGATCTTGTCGAGCGCGCGCTTCAGGCCGGCTTCGGTCGAGAGCGTCTTGTAGACATCGGCCATCGGCACGCCCTCGGCGAGGAGCGCCGCCTCGACCACGGTCTCGGGCTTGTCCGGCAAGGTCCGCTTGCCCGGGAATTTCGCCACGTCCCAGAAATCGGCGAAGCTCTTCGGTTGCGCGCCGCCGGCCGGGAAGGCCTTGGTCGAGAAGCCGATCAGCGTCGAGAAGATCTCGGAGGCGACACCATGGTCGTTGCGCGCGCCTGGGATGACGTGGTCGGTATTGACCATGTCGGGCGTGATCTTCTCGAACAGGCCCTGGCGGACGCCGCGCATCAGCCCGCCGCCGCCCGCCGTCACGATGTCCCAGCTCACGGATTTCGTGTCGACCATCGCCTTGATCTTCGCGGTCTCAGGGCCGGTATCCTCCTCGACCTTGATGCCGGTTTCCTTGCTGAAGGGCTGGATCCAGGCCTTGCGGATCGCCTCCTGATAGGCGCCGCCCCAGGACGCGAAGACCATCTCCTTGGCCTGTGCCGCTGGAGCGAACAGGGCCATCGCGGCCGCTGCGATGATGAGTTTTTTCATATCCCCTCTCCTCGTTGACGGCCGCCGGTTCAGGCGGCCTTGGCGCCACAGAGCGCGGCGAATTTCGTGAGCATGGTCTTGGCCGGCAGCGCCTCGTCGGCGGTGGCCTTGAGCACCTCGATATCGGCGCCGTCGCGCTCCATCGTGGCGCGGCTCTGCTCGAACCAGGTCTGCGCCTGTTCCCTGGTGACTTCGGGATGGCCTTGGATGCCCCAGACCTTGCGGTCCCGGTAACGCCAGATCTGGTTGGGGCAGAGATCACTGGAGGCGAGGATGCGCATGTCCGGGTGGTCGGCGCGCACCTCGTCATTGTGCCAGACGAACATGTAGACGCGCTCGCCGATCTCGTCGGCGATGAGGTCCTCGCGCGCGATCGGAGCGACATCGAGCCATTTGTTGGCGACCTCGCAGAACGAGCGCCGGAAGACCTGGTCGCGCCCGCAAAGCGCCGAGGCCAGGATCTGGCTGCCGAAGCAGACGCCGAGCATGGGGATGCCGAGTCCGTCGGCTTCCTGGATCAGCTCGTGTTCGCGGTTGATGAAGGGAATGTCCTCATAGGCGCCGTGCGGGCTGCCGGAGAGGAAGATCCCGTCATAGCCGTCAAGCCGCTCCGGGAAATCGCCCTCGAAGGCCCAGCGCGCATCGACGTCGAGTCCCCAGGACGCGAAACGCTCGGGCAATTTCGCCACCGAATCCCGCTTGGGGCCGTTCTGGAGAAAAAGCAGGCGTCCGCTCATGGTGCCGATCCTTCCATTGCGCTGTCGTTCGGCGGATTGGCCATGGAGTCCGGCGCCAATGTGCCGGCCAGCAGGTCCAGGATTCCCTGCTTGGCGAGGTCGATATGCAATTGCATGGCTCGTGTCGCTCCCGCGGCGTCACCCGCTTCGATCGCGGACAAGATCGCGTGGTGCTCGCTCTTGCCCGGGGCGAAACGGCGCGGGATCCGCGACAGCCCGAACATTCGCGTCCGCTCGCGCAGCTCCTTCACGAGGCGTGCCATCGTGCGGTTGCCGCTGGCTTCGGCGATCGACAGGTGAACCAGGTCGTCGACCGTCCAGTGCCGGTCATGCGAGACCTCGCGCGGGCTCGCCATCCCGTCGATGGCGGCGCGGATTCCGGAGAGCCGTTGCTGCGACAGGCGGCCGGTCGCCAGGCGCGCCGTCTCGCCCTCGAGCAGCCGCCGCGTCGCGAGGATTTCCATCACGTCCTCGATGGAAACCGCCTGCACGGTCAGGAGCCGCTTGTCCCGCCGCAAATAGCCTTGCCCGGCCAGGCGTCCCAGGGCTTCCCGCACCGGCGTCCGCGACAGGCCGAGCTGTTCGGCGAGCTTTCTGTCCTGCACCACCGAACCGCCGGGTAAGTCTCCGGCGACGATCATCCGACGGATTTCGTGCATGGCACGATCCGCCAAAGAGGCATCATCGAGCAGCGGGGCGGAGCTCTGCGGGGCTGGTATCATGATAGGATACTTTTGGTATACCAAGCCGTCAGTCAAGTGGGGACCAGCCTAAAATGCGAGCAGTCATGCGCGGATTGCGATCATGGCGCTTGGGAGGGGGCAAATGCCCTGGCCGCGTTGTGAGCGCAGCGCGGGACCATGCCGAGGGCGGCGGGACGTTGTCGCCGCTCGGGCCGCGCCATACACTCGCTCGGCTTCGATCTGGCGCTTGGCCTGAAGACATGTGAACGAGGGCGATGCGCGCGCGTCAGATCGAAGTGTTTCGGATGGTGATGCGCTGCGGCACGCTGACCAGCGCGGCCGAAGCGCTCAATGTCTCGCAGCCGGCGCTGAGCCAGATCCTGCTCCACACCGAGGACGAACTCGGCTTCAAGCTGTTCCTGCGCGTCAAGGGCCGGCTCATCCCCACGCCCGAGGCGGAAGAGCTCTATCCGGAAGTCGAGCGCCTGTTCGGCGATCTCGAAGGGCTGCGCCGCCGGGCGGGCGATCTCCGGCAGGGCAAATCCGGCGTGGTGCGCCTTGCCGCCTCGGCGCCGCCCTCGCTCTCGCTGGTGCCGGAGGCGCTGCGCCATTTCCGGGCGGCTCATCCCGATATCCGCATCCTCTCCTATGTCGTGCCGGCCGAGATCGTCATGGGCATGCTCGACAGCGGCCAGGCCGGCCTCGGCATCGCCATGAACGACCAGCCGATCCCGCTGATCGACACCGAAATCATCGGCCACACGAAAGTGGTCTGCGTCCTCCCCGCCGGCCATCGCCTCGCGAACGGCATCGCGGTCAATGCTGGCGATCTCGATGGCGAGACGCTGATCTCATATCGGGCCGACTCCCTGCCCGGGCAGTTGCTGCGCACGGCGCTCGGGCGCGAAGGCCTCTCCTTCCAGCCGGACATGGAGATCGATGTCTCGATCATCGCGCTCGCCTTCGTGCAGCAGGGGCTCGGCATCGCGCTCGTCGACGGGCTCCTGCCCTGGCACAGCTTTCCCGGTCTGGTCACCCGCCCGTTCCTGCCGAATGTCGCGCTGCCGCTTTGCCTGCTAACCAGCTCGCGCCGGCCGCTGTCACGGAGCCACGAATTGCTGCGAACCCATTTGCGCACCGCCTGCAAGCAGCTCGGACTGGAGCGGCCCGTGGGCTGACAGCAGGTGCGCCGCCGCCATAAGCCTGGCTTATCCGAGCCCGGTGATTTGCTCTTTGACGATGGGGGGCGCCGCCGCGACAGTGCCGCCTCCTCACGCAGGCAGGCGGATCATGAGCTGGCGTATCGGCGTCGACATCGGCGGCACCTTCATCGATTTCTGCGCGCTGGAGACGGCGACCAACCGGTTCGAGACCATCAAGGTCCTGACCACGCCGGATGCGCCCGGCAAGGAACTGCTCGACGGGCTCGGCCTCCTGGAGGAGCGCCACGAGGTCAGGCCGGAGGAGATCGTCTCCTTCGTCCACGGCACCACCGTCGGCATCAACACCATCATCCAGCGCAAGGGCAGCCGGCTCGCGCTGGTCACCACTGCCGGATTCGAGGATGTGATCGAGCTGGCGCGGCTGCGCATGCCGGACATGTATTCGCTGTTCTGCGCCCGGCCCGAGCAACTGATCCCGCGCGACCTGATCTTCGGCGTCCGCCAGCGCCAGCTCGCCAATGGCGAGGTGGCCGAGGCGCTCGACAGGGATGCCCTCGCCGAGGTGGTGGCCCAGATCCGCGCCAGGGGCGTCGAGGGCGTGATCGTCTCCTTCCTGCATGCCTATCGCAATGGCGAGCAGGAGGCGCAGGCCAAGGCGTTGATCGCCAATATCGCGCCCGAGCTCTTTGTCTTCACTTCCAGCGAGGTCTGGCCGGTGATCCGCGAATATGAGCGCAGCACGACGGCGATCCTGAACGGCTATGTCCATCCCCGGGTCGCGGGCTATCTCGGTGCGCTCGAGACGGCGCTGGCCTCGCGCGGCGTGCCGGCCGGGCCGATGCTGACCAAGTCCAATGGCGGCGTGATGAATGTTGAGACCGGCAAGCGCGCCTGCGTCAACATGCTGCTCTCCGGCACAGCCTCGGGCGTCATCGGCGCTGCCTATCTCGCCGAGCAAGCCGGTATCGGCAACGTGCTGACGCTCGATATCGGTGGCACCAGCGCCGACCTCGCTTTGATCATCGATGGCAAGCCGCAATTCGGCACGGGCGAGGTCGTCGGCGACTTCCCGCTCTTCGTGCCGAGCGTCTCGGTGACCTCGATCGGCGCGGGCGGCGGCTCGATCGCCTGGGCCGATGCCTTCGGCGTGCTCAAGGTCGGCCCCGAGAGCGCCGGCTCGACACCCGGTCCGGCCTGCTATGGCCGCGGCGGCACGCGCGCCACCGTGACTGACGCGATGGCGGCCTCGGGTTTCCTCGGCCACACCCCGCTCGCCTATGACCAGATCGGCATGCATCGCGACCGGGCCGAGGCGGTGATCGGCGATCTTGCCGCAGGGCTCGGCCTGGAGGCGCAGGCGACGGCCGAGGCGATCATCGCCGTTGCGGTCTCGGAGATGTTCGTCGAGGTCAACAAGCTCGTCGCCCGCTACGGCGTCGACCTGCGCGACTTCACGCTGATGCCGTTCGGCGGCGCCGGCCCGATGCTCGGCTGCTTCCTGGCCCGCGAGCTCGGGATACCGCGCGTGCTGGTGCCGCAGCGCCCCGGTGTGGTCAGCGCGCTCGGCGGCCTGATCGCCGATCTGAAGGGCGATTTCATCCAGACGATCTTCGCTGCCGCCGACCGCCAGTCCCTGCCGCGTTTGCGCGAGGCGCTTGCCCGCCTCAAGCGCGACGGCCTGGCCTGGATCCGCGAGGAGCAAGGCTTCGCCGGGCCGGTGGTCGAAAGCCTGACGGCCGACATGCGCTATCACGGCCAGTCCTTCGAGATCGAGGTGCCGCTGTCGGAGGATTGGCTGACGCGAGGCGATCTCGACGCGATCACGGCCGCGTTCCATCGCCAGCACCTGGCGATCTACGATTTCAACGACGAGGAGGCCGAGGTCCAGATCGTCAACCTCCGCCTCGTCGTCAGCGGCGCCACCGCGCGGCCGAATCTCGCGCCGGCTTCGGAGGTCGCTACCGACGCGGCCCTGCCCACGCGTATGATCCCAGTCTGGCTCGACGGCGAGAGCCGCGAGGTCGCGCTCCATCACCGCGACGCCTTGCGCTACGGGCACCGCTTCGCCGGCCCGGCCGTCGTCGCGCAGCAGGACACCACGATCTGCATCCCGGCCGGCTTCGAGGCGCAAGTCGACGCCTGGCTCAACCTTCACCTCATCCTGCGCGAAGGAGCCTGATCATGGTCGACAAGGTGACCTTGCAGGTCCTGGCCAATCATTGCCGGGCGGCGGCCGAGAACATGGCCTACACGCTCTACCGCACGGCGCACTCGACCTTCGTCAAGGAGACGGAGGACTTCACCGTGATGGTGATGGACAAGACCGGGCGCGTCGTCGCCGTGCCGATGGATCTCGGCGCGACCTGGTATCCGGGCATGAACTACAACCGGGCGATCGCGCTCGTCGACGAGTACCGGCCGGGCGACATCGCCTTCACCAACGATCCCTATAGCGGCTATCTCGCGACGCATGCGCCTGACACGCATCTCTGGAAGCCGATCTTCCACGAGGGCGAGATCGTCTGCTTCGTCGGCGGCCATGTCCACAATACCGACATGGGCGGTGCCGTGCCGGCGAGCCTGTCGCGCTCGCTGACGGAGATCCATCAGGAGGGCATCCGCTTCCCGCCGATGACGCTGATGCGCGACGGCGCCTTCGACGAGAAGGTCCTGCGGATCATGACGATGAATGTCCGCAAGCCGCATCTGAACATGGGCGACCTCAAGGCGCTGGCCGGTGCGCTCAACACCGGCGAGCGCAAGATCCAGGCGATGGTCAGGAAGTTCGGCGCCAAGGGTTTCATGGATGGGCTCGACGGGCTGATGGACTATGCCGAGCACCAGGCGCGCGACATCCTGCGTTCGATGCCGGATGGCGAATATTTCTTCTCCGACTATGCCGACGAGGACGGCGTCGACGGCAATCCCTGCCGGCTGGCGCTGACGCTGACGATCAGGGGCGACGAGGCCATCCTCGACTTCACCGGCTCGGACCCGCAGCTCGGCTCCTCGCTCAACGTGCCGACGGGCTCGGACCCGCGCCACACGCTGCTGCTCGTCGGCGTCTACTACGTGCTCTACACGCTGAATCCGCAGCTCCTGCTGAACTCGGGCCTGACCCGGCCCTTCACCTGCATCGCGCCCGAGGGCACGGTGCTGAACCCGTCCTTCCCGGCCGCGGTCGGGATGCGCAGCCTGACCTGTGCCCGTCTGCGCAGCCTGATCTTCGGCGCCTTCAGCCTCGCCGTGCCGGAGCGTATGCCGGCGGCGCCCGCCGGATCGAGCTCGATCGTCAACGTCATGACGACGGACGAGACGAGCCATCGCAGCGTCATTGCGGCGATCAACCCGGTGGTCGGCGGCGGCGGCGGCATGCCCCATCGCGACGGCCCCAACGGCTCAGGCGCCGACAGCGCCTATCTCAAGAACACGCCGATCGAGATCACCGAGACCGAGGTGCCGATCCAGTTCGTGCGCTACGGCCTCCTGCCGGATTCGGGCGGGGCGGGGCGCTGGCGCGGCGGGCTCGCGACCGTGATGGAGTTCAAGGTCTTCGCGCCGAACACCCGCATCACCGTGCGCAACCGCGACCGCTCGCATTTCCGGCCCTGGGGCACGCTCGGTGGGCTGTCAGCCGAGACCTCGAACTTCATCATCAATCCGGGCCGCGCCAACGAGCGCGTCCTCGGCAATACCGACATCGCCGTCGCCGAGCCGGGCGACGTCATCCACATCCACTCGCCGGGCGGCGGCGGGCGCGGCTCGGCGCTCGAGCGCGAGCCGGAACGCGTCCTGCTCGATGTCGAGCGCGGCTATGTCAGCCAGGCCATGGCGAAGGCGCGCTATGGCGTGGTGATCGCGGTCGGCGCCCTCGACCTTGCCGCCACGACCGCGCTCAGGGCGCAGCTGAAGCAGCGCGCCCACGCCACGCATTTCCATTTCGGGCCGGAGCGGGACGCTTTCGAGAGGGTCTGGCACGCGCAGAACTATGCCGCGCTGACCCGGCTGCTGGCGGCACTGCCCGTGCATTGGCGCTTTTTCACCAAGACGAAGATCTTCGCCGTGATCCGAGAGATGGGACGGGAAGCGGATGTCGGGGCCGCCTTCGCCCTGGTCCGGCGGGATTATCCGCAGGTGCCCGAGATCGACGTCCAGCCGGAGCTGAGGGCCGCTCAATAGGCGGCGCGCATCAGGCCGAGGCCGGGATAGAGGCGGTCGATGGCCTCGATCTCGGCGCGGAGCTCCGCGGTGATCCAGTGCCGGATTTCCTTGACGATCGGCCGGGCAGGGCGGTTGCGCGGCGTCAGTAGCACGCAGACCCGCGAGCCGGCCGTCAGCCGATCCGATGCAGGGACCAGCGCGCCCGAAATCAGCGCGTGCGACACGACCGTGATCCAGCCGAAAGCGACGCCCTGGCCGAGCAGGGCCGCTTGCACCACCACCGCATAGTCGGAAAAGCTCAGAGTCTTCACCGGTCCCGGCCGCCCCGTCTCGAACGGCGGATACTGGCTTGCCCAGTCGGACGGGGAATCGCTCAGCTGGATGATCGTATTGCCCTCGCGCTCCGCGTCGCCGCCCGTCCCCGGACGGCGATAGTCCTGGCTGCACACCGGCAGCATGATCTCGCGGATGATGAAGGCGTCGGCGGGCACGAGATCCCCTTCGTCGAGGAAACGCATGCCGAGATCGACGTTCTCGACGGGACCGCGCAGCGAGCCGGCGATCATCTGGAAGCGCAGGTCGACGCTCGGGAACCGGCGCTGGAAGCGGTCCATGCGCGGCATCAGCCAATGCGTGGTGAAGGCGGAGGAGACCGAGATCGTCACCATGTCCTTGCCGCCGCGCAACTGCTCGACCTCACGCAGGCCCGCTTCGATGCTGCGGAAGCCGTCGGCGACGCGCCTGTAGAGCGCTTCGCCCTCCGGTGTCAGCACCGCGCCCCTCCCGCCGCGCTCGAACAGGCGCAGGCCGAGATGGTTCTCGAAGCGGGAGAGCATCCGGCTGACCGCGGGTTGGGTGACGTTCAGCTCGTCGGCCGCGCGCGTGAAACTGCCGCTGCGCGCGGCCGCCTCGAAGACGAAGAGCGCATTGCTCGATGACACCATGCGGCGCAGTTCAGACATTACATCAGGTTATGTTTCTCCTGATTATTTGGCAATTGCCGCCGCCGGCCGAAATCACGTTTCATAACACCATCGAATACAGCTTGCGGCGATGGGTTCCGAGAAGCCCGCGCTGCCGAAAGGCACGACGGACGCTGGTTCCGGGCACCATAAGATCGACTTATGGCCTGAGCCAAAATCAGTCTTTGCCGACGCGCTCGCGCGGTGTCGCTGTATCGACACGGGAGACTTGAATGACGAAGCCGGGCGGCGAGCGCGTCGAGATCAGATCTGCAAGCAAGATCTATGGATCGGTGCGCGCGCTCGACGACGTCTCGCTCGATATCGCTCCGCAGGAATTCGTCTCGCTGCTCGGTCCGTCCGGCTCTGGCAAGACCACCTTGCTCGGCATCCTCGGCGGCTTCGTCCAGCCCTCGGGCGGCTCGATCCATTTCGGCGGCCGCGACGTCACCTTCATGCCGCCGCACAAGCGCGACATCGGCATCGTCTTCCAGAACTACGCGCTCTTCCCGCATATGAGCGTCGGCGAGAACGTCGCCTTCCCGCTGCGGGCGCGGCGCCTGCCGAAATCGACCTATGCCGAGCGCGTCAGGGGCGCGCTCGCGATGGTCGATCTCGCCGGCTACGAGGAGCGCGGCATCGGCCAGCTCTCCGGCGGCCAACGCCAGCGCGTCGCGCTCGCCCGCGCCATGATCTTCGAGCCGCGCCTGATCCTGATGGACGAGCCGCTCTCGGCGCTCGACAAGCAGCTGCGCGAGACCATGCAGATCGAGCTGCGCCAGCTCCACAAACGGTTAGGGGCGACCATCATCTACGTCACGCATGACCAGCGCGAGGCGCTGACGATGAGCGACCGCGTCGCCATCCTGAAGGACGGCAGGCTCGTCCAGATCGACAAGCCGGAGCGCCTGCACGATCACCCGGCCAACGCCTTCGTCGCGAGCTTCATTGGTGAGTCGACTCTGCTGCCGGTGCAGCGGGCCGGTGCGGACAGCGTCTCGTTGGCCGGCGCGATCCTGAAGACCAGCCGGCCGATCGTGCCGAACGGCGAGCTGGTGCTGGCGGTGCAGACCGAGAAGCTGCTGATCGAGGACGGCTTCGGCGCGCCGGAGCGCAACCGCTTCGAGGCCCGCGTCACCGACATCGTCTTCCAGGGCGAGAGCCTGCGCGTGTTCCTGTCGCTCGACGACGGCACGACGCTCAGCCTGCGCCAGCCCAGCCATTACGAAGCGGCCCGCCGCATCCCACCGATCGGCGAGCGCCTCGCGGTCAGCCTCCACCCGCAGGACACGATCATCGTGCCGAAATCCGGCGCCTGATCGCTCCCCTGTTGCGCAACATCTCGAGAGAAGTCGACACCATGGCCCTCAGCGATTTCAAGGTTCTCACATTCGATGTCGTCGGCACGCTGATCGACTTCGAGACCGGCGTCCTCGGCGCCGTCCGCCGGATCGGGGGGGCGGCCGCTGCCAAGCTCTCCGACGACGAGATATTCGCCCCCTATCTCAAGGGCCGCGAGCTGCATTACGAGCGCTCCAGCGAGGCGATGAAGCACGTCTACATCCATCTCGCCAAGGAGCTCGGCCTGCCGCATGACGAGCTGTCAGCCGACGCCTTCCAGCACGCGATGTTCCGCCACCCGGCCTTTCCCGATTCCGTCGCGGCGCTGGCGCGGCTGCGCAGGCGTTTCCGGCTGGTCGCCATGACCAATGCCGACCGCCCGACCTTCACCTTCTATGCGCAGACGCTGGGCAACCCGTTCCATGACAGCGTGACCGCTGACGAGGCGATCCACCCCAAGCCCGACCCGCTGTTCTTCGCCTTCAACCGCGGCCGGCAGTCGGCCTTCGGCTTCAAGCAGGAGGAGATCCTCCACGTCGCGCAGAGCCAGCACCACGATATCGGCGTGGCGAAGTCGCTGGGCTACACCACCTGCTGGATCGAGCGGCGTCAGGGCCAGAAAGGCTTTGGCGGCACGCCGGCGGTGCCGGAGATCACCAAGCCCGACTACCATTTCCCGACCCTGAAGGCGCTCGCCGACGCGGTCGAGGCAGAGAAGGCCTGAACCCGTGGCCGCCTCCTGGCAGGCGCTCGATGCGGCGCCGTCGCTCTGGCGGGCGACGGCCAGGCCGCTGCGCGAGCTGCCGCCTCTGCGCGGCGACGCGCAGGCCGATGTCGCGATCATCGGGGCGGGCTATACCGGGCTGTCGGCGGCGCATCATCTGGCGCGGAGCGGGCTCGCGCCGATCGTGCTCGAGGCCAACCAGCCGGGCTGGGGCGCGAGCGGGCGCAATGGCGGCGTCATCACCGCCAAGTTCCGCCTGTCCTTCCCGGCCATCGCCGCCGCCCACGGCCGCGACATGGCGAAAAGAATGTACGATATCGCCCATGAGGCGACCGATATCGTCGCCGAGCTCGTCGATGCCCATGGCATCGACGACGCCGGCCTGACGCGCTCGGGCCAGGTCAAGGCTGCGCATAACCAAGAGACGTTGGCCTATGCCGTGAAGGAGGCCGACTGGCTTCGCGCTGAGCTGGGCGACACCACCATGTCCGTGCTGGATGCCGATCAGGTGCGCGAGGAGACCGGCTCGTCAGGCTTCGTCGGCGGCGTGCTCAATGCCGGCTCGGGCGGCATCCATCCGCTGAACTATCTCCACGGCCTCACTGAGGGCGTCGCGAAGCGCGGCATCGCCATCCATGCCGGAACGCCGGCGCTGCACCTGCGGCGGGACGGCAGCGGCGTCCTGGTCGAGACGCCGGGCGGCACCGTCCGGGCGAAGCAGGCGGTCATCGCCACCAACAGCTATTCCGACCTGACATCGGCGACAGCCAAGCTTCAGCGCACGCTGATCCCCTTCCGCAGCGCGATCATCGCGACGGAACGGCTCTCGCCCAATCTCGCGGCGAGCGTGATGCCGACGCGGCGGACCTATACCGAGACCAAGCGGATGATGCGCTGGTTCCGCATGGTCGACGATCGGGTCGTCTTCGGGGGGCGCGGCGCCTTCGGCAAGACCGATTCTCCCGCCGCCTTCCGCGCGCTGCACAAGGCGATGCTCGGCATCTTCCCGCAAATCGCCGATGTGCCGCTCGCCTTCTCCTGGTCGGGCCTGGTCGCGATGACGCTCGATTCCGTGCCGCATGTCGGGCGCGTCGACGACCGGGTCATGGTCGCCATGGGCTACAACGGCGCCGGCGTCGCGATGTCGAGCCTGATGGGGCGCTATCTCGCCGGTTTCGCCCGTGGCGAGCGGCCCGATGTAGGCCTGCTCGACATGAGCCGCATGCGGCGCGTGCCCTTCTATCCGCTTCGAGAACCGGCCGTCCGCGCGGTCGCCGGCTGGTACCAGTTTCTAGACGCGATCGGACGGTAGGCCTCGAAGATCCGGTCCAACAACAGGGGAATAGGACATGGCTAAACGACGCTTGAACCTTCGGCTCGCCTGCGCCGCCGCAGGCCTCTCCCTCGCGACGCTGGGCTCGGCGCCGGTGCTCGCGGCAGAACAGATCATGTTCGTCTCGCAGGGCGGCGCCTATCAGAAGGCGCAGACCATCGCGATTCTCGATCCGAGCGCCAAGAAGCTCGGCATCACCATCAACCAGGACAGCGTGCCCGACGCCTGGCCGATCATGCGTTCGCAGGTCGCGACAGGTAAGCCGACCTGGGACGTCGTCGACGTCGCCACCAATTTCTGCCTGCGCGGTGGCGAGCAGGGCATCGTCGAGAAGCTCGACTTCAGCAAGATGCCCAATGCGGCGGCGATGCCGGCCGAGTACCGCAGCGACTACTCGGTCGCCTACGAGTTCTATTCCAGCGTCCTCGGCTACAGCCTGAAGAAATATCCGGACGCGGCCGCCGCGCCCAAGACCTGGGCCGATTTCTGGGACGTGAAGAAGTTCCCCGGCCGGCGCTCGCTGCGCAATCACCCACTCGCCACGCTCGAGGCGGCGCTGATGGCCGACGGCGTCGCGCCCGACAAGCTCTATCCGCTCGATGTCGACCGCGCCTTCAAGAAGCTCGAGGAGATCAAGCCGAACATCACCGTCTGGTGGACCTCCGGCGCCCAGTCGGCGCAGCTCCTCAATGATGGCGAGGTCGACATGGTGATGGCCTGGAACGGCCGCATCAGCGCGCTGACCAAGGAAGGTGCCAAGGTCGCCTATACCTATAACCAGGGCATCCTGCAGAGCACCTCGTTGTGCGTGCTCAAGGGCGCACCCAACCTGCCGACCGCGATCAAGTTCCTGAACGAGGCGGTCGATCCGGTGCATCAGGCCAACCTGCCGCTGCATATCGACTACGGCCCAGCCAACCCCAAGGCCTATGACACCGGCGTCATCCCGGCCGCTCGCGTCAAGGAGCTGCCGAGCGCGCCCGATAACGCCAAGGTCCAGGCGCTGATGTCTTATGCCTGGTGGACTTCTCCCGCCGGCGAGGCAGCCGAGAAGCGCTGGCTCTCCTTCGCCCAGAAGTGAGGCCAGAGCCAGTCCGGCTCCGTCATTCCGGACAAGCGGCGAAGCCGCGCCGATCCGGAATCCATCGTAGAGCGCCGAAGCCCTACGATGGATTCCGGGCCTCCGCTTCGCTCCGTCCGGAATGACGGTGTGATGTGTAATCTGCCAGGGAGATCGCCAGTGAGCGCAATCGACCCATCCCTCCGCTACCAGCGCCGCGAACAGGGGCTGATGCTCCTGCTCGCCTCGCCGGCGGTGCTGGTGATCGTCGCGCTGGTCGTGATTCCGGTCGGCTGGCTGATGGGCCAGTCCTTCTACGACAACGGCTTCACGCTGGAGAATTACCGCCGCATCTTCAGCGAGGAGATCTATTGGCGCAGCTTCGCCCTGACCTTCCGGATCGCGCTGATGGTGACGCTGCTGACGCTCGTCCTCGGCTATCCCGTCGCTTATGCCGCAGCCCATGCGAAGCGTCCCTGGGATGTGCTGATCCTGAGCTTCGTCATCCTGCCGTTCTGGACCAGCGTGCTGGTGCGTGCCTATGCCTGGCTCGTGCTGCTGCAGCGCACCGGCGTGACCAACCAGATGCTCGAGCGCTTCGGGCTCATCACGGAACCGCTGGCGCTGGTGCATAACGAGCTCGGCACGGTGATCGCGACCGTGCATATCCTGCTGCCCTTCATGGTGCTGCCGCTCTATTCGACCATGCAGAAGATCCCGCGCGAATTGATGCTGGCCGGCGCCAGCCTCGGCGGCGGCCCGCTCCACACCTTCCTGCGCGTCTTCCTGCCGCTGTCGCTGCCAGGCGTAGTCGCCGGCCTGACGCTGGTCTTCGTGCTGACGCTCGGCTTCTACATCACACCGGAACTGCTCGGGGGCGGGCGAACCATCATGATCTCGATGGTCGTGAGCCGGAATGTCGAGCTCTACAACCAATGGGGCGCGGCGAGCGCCGTCGGCGTCGTGCTGCTCGTCTGCGTGCTGGCGATCTTCGCGCTCGTCGGCCGCATCATTCCCCTCGACAAGATGCTGGGGCAGAAATGAAACCGCCGCTCCTGCCGCGCCTCGCCTTCGGCCTCTTCGTCGGGCTGGTGCTGATCTATCTGATCCTGCCTTTGCTGATCATCGTGCCGATGTCGTTCTCCGGCACGCGCTTCCTGACTTTCCCGCCGCCCTCCTTCTCGCTGCGCTGGTACCAGGAGTATTTCGGCAATCCGAACTGGATGCAGGCGACGCGGATGAGCCTGACGATCGGCGTGCTCACGGTTCTCGTCGCGACACCGCTGGGGACGGCCGCCGCCTATGCGATCAGCAACGCGCAGAGCCGGCTGATGCGCGCGGCTCACATGGTGCTGCTGCTGCCGCTGATCGTGCCGATCATCATCATCGCGATCGGCGTCTTCTTCATCTACGCCAGGCTCGGCCTGATCCAGACCCTGACCGGGCTGGTGCTGGCCAATGTCATGCTCGGCCTGCCTTATGTCATCACCTCCGTGATCGCCGGCCTGCAGAGTTTCGACAAGACGCAGGAGATGGTGGCGCGCAGCCTCGGCATGAACCGCTTCCGCGCCTTCCTGAGCGTGACCCTGCCGCAGATCAAGGCGAGCGTCTTCGCCGGCGGCATCTTCGCCTTCATCTCGGCGATCGACGAGACCATCATCGCGCTCTTCGTCTCTGGCGGTCAGTACCAGACTCTGACCAAGCGCATGTTCACCGCGCTGCGCGACGAGATCGACCCCACCATCGCCTCGATCTCGACCCTGCTGACGGCCGCCTCGTTCATCCTCGTCTTGCTGGCGATGAGCGGGCAAAAGAAGGCCGTGCGGGCAGCCTAGCCGTCCTCGCCGCTTCTCTGGTTCAGCGCCCAGACGAGCAAGCGACCGGACAGGCGCTCGCGGAGCCCCGAGGCCTTGTCCAGCCGCATCCGCTGCAGTTCGGCCGAATGGTCCTGCAGCCGCTCGCCGCCTGAAGCCAGCGCGGACATCGCCGTCTTCAGCAGGCCGCCGCGCGATGCCGTGCGCTCCCGCAGCAGCGACAGCGCCGAGAGCAGATTCTGTTCGACCGGTGTGAAATCGCTGCCCAGCGGATAATCCGCGCAGAAGCCCGCTGCCTTCGCCTCCCGCAGGGCGCCTGACACGAAGGCCGCCGTGTTGGCGGCCGCCTGCGCCGGCATCGCGAACCCGCCCTCGATCTTGCCTGCCGATCGGGCTTGCCGCAGCAGGTCGCCCTGGAACATGGCATCGCTGATGCCGAGCATGGCCGCGATGCAGTCGCGGTCGCTCGTACCGCGCAGATCGGCGACGCCGTATTCGGTGATGACGACGTCGCGCAGGTGGCGCGGAATGGTGGTGTGGCCGTAGCTCCACAGGATGCGGGACTGGCGCCGCCCCTTCCAGGCGCGCGACGCGTTCAGCGTGATGATCGAGCGCGCGCCGTCCAGCGCGAAGGCCTGCGCCACGAAATTATACTGTCCACCGACGCCGGAGACGACGGCCCCGTCCTCTAGCCCGTCGGAGATCGTGTCGCCGAGCAGGGTCGTCATCATCGCGCTGTTGACGAAACGCGCCTGCACGCGGTCGCGCCGCTTGCGCTCCTCGTTGCCGTGAAGCTCGTTGACGAAGGAAATGCCCCGCATCTGGAAGAGCCTGCGCTCCTCCGCCGGCAGGTCGCGCAGGAAGGCGTAGAACGCTTCCGTGCCGAGAAAGAACCCGGCATGGAGCAGCGCCCCGTCCTCCGCGCACCGCTTCAGGATGCCGGAGCGGTAGAGCTCCATGAAGCCGTCGACGAACATCTCGCTCGCGGCATAGAGCCCCTGCGCGAACGGCCGCGTCTCGCGGTTCAGCGGAATCCTGCCGTGGCACAGCGCGGCGAGCGTGCGCTCGAAGAGCTCGGGCGCCCGGTGCCGCATGATCAGGCCGGCGGTCAGAGCGTCGCCGAGCGAGCCGATCCCGATCTGGATCGTGCCGCCATCCTTGACGAGGGAGGCGGCATGGATGCCGATGGCGTGGTCGGCCTCGGAAACCGGCTGCTTTGGCACGACGAACAGGTCGGGCTCGTCCTGCGGCCGCTCCAGCACGAGCTCGAACGCCTCGGGCGGCAGCACGGCCTCGCCGCCCATGAAGGGCAATTGTGAATTGACCTCTCCGGCGAGGATGAAGCGCCGGCCATCGGCCCGCAGCGCCGGCAGGATATCGAGCGTGATGTCGGTATTGCACGACAGGCTGTAGCCGGCTTCCCTGCCGGGCGCTTTGGCGACGAGCTGGGCGATGACGTTGACGCCCTTGTCGAGCAGCATCCGCGCCGCATGGGTGTAATTGGCGGAGACATAGCGCTGCTGGGAGGAGGGGACGCCGAGCCAGCGCCCGGCGAGCAGGAAGAACTCGCTGACGGTGACGTTGGCCGGCAGCGTGCCGTCGCGCAGGCTCTGCGCATAGGCCAGCCGCTCGTAGCGCCCGAACAGCCGCTCGACGATCGGCTCCAGGAAACGCCGCTCGAGATCGGCCTGCGGGGCCGGCGGCTCCAGCGTCAGCGCCGTGAAGATGTCGAGCGTAACCGCCTTGTCCGCGGCGGCGCGGCGATAGAGGGCGTTGGCGATGCGTCCCGCCTTGCCGAGGCCGAGCGGAAGCCCCAGCACGACCTTGCCGCCCAGTGCCTCTACGATCCGGTCGGCAACGGTATCGGCATCGTCGTGAACCTGTGGCCGGGCCATGCCTAGCCCTCGGCGCGCAGCGCCCGCCACCCTTCGTCGGGCGCGAAGCGCGGCCCGTATCTCTCCTCGAGGCGCATCAGGCTCGCGACGACCTCGTCGATCCCGCGGCTCCTGGCATAGTGCAGCGGGCCGCCGCGGAACGGCGCGAAGCCGGTGGCGAAGATCATGGCGCCGTCGATCGTGTCGGCATCCGGCGCCACGCCTTCGCGCAGCAGCCGGGCGCAGGTGTTGAGCATCGGCAGGATCAGCCGGTCGGCCGCATCCGCTGGCGGCTCGCCGGCTTCGCCTGTCTTCGGCCTGCCCTTGTCGTCGTAGTCGTAGAGACCCTTGCCGGACTTGTGGCCGAGCTCGCCCGCCTCGACCTTGGCCGCGAGCCAGCCGGGAATCTCCGGCACCTCGTCGGGAAAGGCCTGCCTGAGGCTGCGCGCGACCTCCAGCCCGATATCGAGGCCGACGCGATCGGCGAGTTCGATCGGCCCCATCGGCATGCCGAAATCGGTGGCGGCGCGATCGATCGTCTCCTTGGCGACGCGCTCGTCGAGCATCAGGAAGGCTTCGACGAGATAGGGCGTGAGGGCCCGGTTCACGAGGAAGCCCGGCGAGCTCTTCACTGGCGCCGGAAGCTTGCCGATCGCACCGGTGAAGGCGCGCGCCCGGTTCAGGACCTCCTCATCCGCCTGGTCGTGCGAGACGATCTCGACGAGGTCCATCTTGGTCACGGGATTGAAGAAATGGATGCCGACCAGCCGTTCGGGATGCGGCAGGCCTTCGCGCAGCGTCTCGAGCGGGATGCTGGAGGTGTTGGTCGCGAGGAGCGCGCCGGGTTTCAGCCGCGGCGCGATCGCCGCGAAGAGCTTGCGCTTGGCCTCGCTCTTCTCGGCGATCGCCTCGATCACGAGGTCGGCGCGCCTGATGCCGTCGCCGGCAAGGTCGGGCATCAGCCGGTCGAGCGCGTCGCGCCGCTCGATCCGGGAGTGCAGCTTGCGGTCGTAGAATTTGCTCGCCGTCCGGACCGCCTTCCCCAGCGCCTTCGCGTCGAGATCGGCGAGCGTGACGCGCAGGCCGCGGGCGGCGCACAGAGCGGCGATCTCCGCCCCCATCGCGCCGGCTCCGACGACATGGACATGGGAAATGCCGCTCTCGCCCTTGCCGTTCGCCCGCAACCCCTCGCGCAGGAAAAAGACGCGGATCAGGTTCTGCGCGGTCTCGCCTGTCAGGAGCTCGGCGAAGGAACGGATTTCGGCATCCTGCAGCGTGTCCTGCTCGGCGCCATGCTCCTCCCAGAGCGCGATCAGGCGGGAGGGCGCCGGATAGTGCCGGGCCGGCGCCTTCTTCTCGGCCTCGGCGCGCATGCGCTTGGCTGCGAACCTGCGAACCAGAGAGAGATTGAAGGCATTCACCTTCCACTGCTGCACAGCGCTTTTCAGCCGGCCCGCTGCGACGGCCTCGACCGCGGCAGCGACATGCCGCTCCTCGACGACCGCGTCCACGAGCCCGAGCCGCTTCGCCTTGCCGGCATGGACCGACGAGCCCGTCAGCATCATCGTCATCGCCTGGAACGGGTCGATCAGGCCGGGCAGGCGGAAGGTCCCGCCCAATCCCGGATGCAGGCCGAGCAGGATTTCGGGGAAGCCGAGCTTCGCGTCGGGAAGCGCGATCCGGTAGCGGCAGGCGAGCGCCAGTTCGAGCCCGCCACCGAGGCAATGGCCATGGATCACCGCGACGGTGGGGATCGCCAGGCCGGCGAGGCGATCAATGAGGCGATGCGCCTGGCGCAGGCGTTCCTCGATCGCGGCGGTATCGGTGATGCCTCTGAACTCGCGGATGTCGGCGCCGGCCGCGAAACCGCTTGTCTTGGCCGAGCGGATGGCGAGTGCACGCGGGCCGGTGTTCATGACCGCGTCGAGCATCTCGTTGAGCTCGATGAGGACCTCTTCGGACAGCGTGTTCGCGCTTTCGCCGGCGCGGTCGAGCGTCAGCCAGGCGATGCCGTCCTCCGCTGCCAGCCGCCAGTGCCGCAGCTCCTTGACGAGAGAGCCGGGCCCCCGCTCGATCTCGCGGCCGCGCAGCGCCGCGCGCACGCCGTTCAGGACAGGGTTCATACCGCCTCCAACAGCATTGCGCCGCCCTGACCGCCGCCGATGCATTCCGTTGCGATACCGCGCCGCTCGCCATGCTGGCGCAGCGCATGGGCCAGGTGGAGCACGATCCGGTTGCCGCTCGTGCCGACCGGATGGCCGAGGCTGATCGCGCCGCCATCGACATTGAGTCGCCGGTGTTCGATGCGTCCGAAAGCGTCGTCGAGACCGAGCACATCCCGGCAGAACTCGGGGCTTTCCCAGGCCGCCAGGCAGGCCAGAACCTGCGCGGCGAAGGCCTCGTTGAGCTCCCAGAGGCCGATATCCGGCCGCGTCAGCCGGTGCCGCTCCATGAGCGGCGTCGCGGACATCACCGGCCCGAGCCCCATGATCGAGGGATCGAGACCGGCCCATTCGCTGTCGACGATGCGCGCCAGCGGGGTGAGCTTGTGCCGCTTCACCGCTTCCTCCGAGGCGAGGATCACCCAGGAGGCGCCGTCCGTGATCTGCGAGGAGTTGCCGGGCGTCACCTTGCCATAGGGCTTCTCGAAGACGGGACCGAGCCTGGCGAGCTTTTCGAGCGATGTGTCGGGGCGCACGCCGTCATCGGCCTCGTAGAGGCTGCCGTCCGCTGCGATCGCGGGCAGCACCTCGCCGGCCAGGCGCCCTTCCTCCTGCGCATTCGCCAGGCGCCGGTGACTTTCGAGCGCATAGGCGTCGGCGGCGGCGCGCGAGATGTCGAAGAGATGCGCCAGCACCTCGGCGGTCTGGCCCATGTTGAGTTCGGTGACGGGATCGGTCAGGCCGCGCTCCAGCCCGATCACCGGCTTGAGGAAGCCGGGGCGCAAGCCCCCGAGCGCCGCAAGCCTTTGGCCGAAGCCTTTCGCCGTGGCGAAGCGGGCGAACCATTCCGTCGCGCCGCGGTTCAGCACCAGCGGCGCATGGCTCAGCGCTTCCGCGCCGCCCGCCAGGATCAGCTCGGCCTTGCCGGCCTCGATCGTCCGGAACGCGGTGTCGATCGACTGCATGCCGGAGCCGCAATTGATCTGCACGGTGAAGGCCGTCATCGCCTCGCCCATGCCGAGCCGCAGCGCCGCGACGCGGGCCGGGTTCATCTCGTCGGCGATAACGTTGACGCAGCCGAGAATGACCGTGTCGAAGGCGTCGGGGCCGAAAGGCTGCCGGGCGAGGAGCGGCCGGCCGCATTGCACGGCGAGATCGACAGGCGTGAAGGGTCCGGGCTTTCCCCTCGCGCGCAGGAACGGCGTGCGCGCGCCGTCGACGATATAAACCGGACGCCCCGCTGCGGCCGGGCGCGCTGCCGCGGGCTCGCCGCTCGGCCTGGCCTTGCGCGCGGGGGCCGCCGTTTTCCTGACGCGCTCGGCCATCATTCAGCCGCCTCGCGCCGCGGCTTTTGCCTTTCGGTTCGATGCTGCCTGGCGAGTGGCGAGACCTCCTCCATCGGGAAAGCGTCGACCGCCACCACGCGCTGAACGGCGGCCTGGGCTTCGCCGAGCCTGGCCAGTTCGGCGGCGTCGATCACGCCGCGCTGGTAGGCCTCCTCGGCATCGCGGATCTTGGCCTTGCGCATCTTCTGCTCCGCTGGTGCGCAGGCCGCGACCAGCCGGAACGCCTCTTCGAGGTGGCGGGCCGGATGGCCGTCTCGGCCCTCGCCGAGATAGAGGCCGGGCGTCAGGCGCTCGCGCTGGGCGGAGGGTTCCAGCAGGATCGCCGCGACCGTGTTCGTCAATTCGTCCGGCGGCGTCGCATAGGGCACGCCAGCAGGGAAGGCGAGGACGCGGACGAGCCAGCTCGCCCAGCGCGCCGGCAGGTTCGCGAGAACGCCGTCGAACGCGACCGCGATCCGGTCGATGCCCTGCAGCATGACATAGTCGACGATCGGCCTGTCCTCCTCCTGGCGCCCCTCGTCCTCGTAGCGCTTCAGCGCCGCGCCCAGCAGATAGAGCTCGGCCAGGATGTCGCCCATCCGGGCCGAGAGCATCTCCCGGCGCTTGAGCGCGCCGCCAAGGGTCAGGAGGGCGAGATCGGACAGGAGCGCGAAGGCGGAGGACAGGCGCGACAATTGCCGCCAGTGATGGGGGAGCGCGACATTGTCCGGTGCCGGGGCGAGGCGGCTGCCCGTCCAGCCCCGGCCGAAACTGCGGAACGCATTACCGAGCGCGTGGCGGGCATGCGCCCAGAAGCTGCGGTCGAAGGCGTCGAGCCCGGCCTTCGGGTCTGGATCGGACAGCGCCTCCAGTTCCGCGAGCATGTAAGGATGCGAGCGGATCGCGCCCTGGCCGAAGATCATCAGGTTGCGGGTGAGGATATTGGCGCCCTCGACGGTGATGCCGATCGGCACCGAGCGATGCTGCCCGCCGAGATGGTTGCGCGGCCCGTCGATGATGCCCTTGCCGCCATGGATGTCCATGGCCTTCTCGACCGAGCGGCGCATATGCTCGGTCGCGTGGTATTTCATGATCGCCGAGACCACTGACGGCCTGTGGCCCTCGTCCAGCGCCGCCACCGTCAGGCGGCGGGCGGCGTCGATCAGATAGGCATTGGCGGCGAGATCGGCGAGGTGCTCGCGAATGCCCTCGAAATCGCCGATCGCGACGTTGAACTGGCGCCGGATGCGGGCATAGGCGCCGGTGACGCGCGCGCACATCGCGGCCGAGCCGGCCGATTGCGAGGGCAGCGAGATGCTGCGCCCCGCCGCGAGCGCGGTCATCAGCATCGTCCAGCCCTGGCCGATCTGCTTCTGGCCGCCGAGCACCCAGTCGAGCGGGATGAAGACGTCCTTGCCGTAAAGCGGGCCGTTCTGGAAATGGGTGAATTGCGGCAGGTGCCGCTCGCCATGGCTGACGCCCGGCGTGGCGGTCGGGATCAGGGCGACGGTGATGCCGCGCTCGACGCCCTCGCCGAGAAGATTGTCGGGATCGCGCAGCTTGAACGCCAGCCCCATGACCGTCGCGATGGGCCCCAGCGTGATGTAGCGCTTGTGGAAGTTCAGCCTGATGCCGAGTACGCGCTTGCCCTCGTGCTCGCCTTCCTCGACCACGCCGATATCAGTCATCGCGGCCGCATCGGATCCCGCATCCTCGGATGTCAGGCCGAAACACGGGATCTCGCGGCCGTCGGCGAGTCGCGGCAGCCAATAATTCTGCTGCTCCTGCGTGCCGAAATGCAACAGCAATTCGCCCGGGCCGAGCGAGTTCGGAACCATGACGGTGACGCCCGCGACCACGCTGGCGGTCGACACGGTCCGGACCACCTCCGAATGCATCGTGTTGGAGAAGCCGAGCCCGCCGAACCTTTCCGGGATAATCATGCCGAAGAATTTCTGCTCGCGCATGAAGCGCCAGACCTCCGCGGGCAGGTCATGGTCCCGCCAGGTGATCTGCCAATCGTCGATCATGGTGCAGAGCTGTCGGACCGGCCCGTCGATGAAGGCCTGCTCGCGCTCGGTCAGCTTGGCCGGCGGCGTGGCCAGAAGCGTCTCCCAGCGCGGATTGCCGGAGAAGAGCTCGCCATCCCACCAGACCGTGCCGGCATCGATCGCGTCGCGCTCGGTCTCGGAGATGGGCGGCAGAACGCCGCCCGCCCACCGGAATAGCGGCTTGGTCAGATAATCCCGTCGCAGATCGCGTAGGCCCATCGAGATCCCCCTGCTGTTTCGGGAATGCATAGGGTGGGGAATTGTTCCTGAATCGGTGCCGAAACGGAAGGGGCGCTCGCGTGTGAAGCCCCATGTCCAAGCATGGCGGCAGCTAAGCTCCGATCTCGACCTGCCGAGCGGGGTCGAGGGGTTCGATTGCGGCTGATCGAGAGAACGGTGCCGCCCAGGTTCGCGCTCGTCGAATCTGCATGCCTCGAAATGAAAAGGTTTACTTGACAAAAATCTGGCGCATTATGGCGACGATTGCCTATGTAAACGTTTTCTTACTCCCCGCCGAGCGCATCTCGGCAGCATAAGTCGCATCCGTCAGAACAAGGGGAACAGCATGTCGACGGACACTCTCGCCCATCCCGGAAATCTCGCCGAAGGGCTGAATGCGGAGCGGCGCCGTGCCGCAGTGTCGATCGTGGTCGGCAATGCGCTGGAATGGTTCGATTTCGCGACCTACGCCTTTCTCGCCACGATCATCGCGAAGAACTTCTTTCCGGCCGGCGACGAGACCACGGCCCTGCTCAGCACCTTCGCTGCGTTCGGCATCGGTTTCGTCGCAAGGCCGATCGGCGCGATCTTCTTCGGGTGGCTCGGCGACACGCGCGGGCGCAAGCTGGCATTGCTCATCGCGATGCCGCTGATGGGGTTCGGCACATTGCTGATGGGCCTGATCCCGCCCTATGCCGCAATCGGTGTGGCGGCGCCGCTGCTGCTGATCACCGGGCGTCTGCTGCAGGGCTTCTCGGCCGGCGGCGAACTCGGCAATGCGGTAGCGTTCCTCGTCGAATGGGCGCCGCCCCGGCGCAGGGCGCTTTTCAGCAGCCTGCAGCAATGCAGCACGATCGGCGGCACATTGCTCGGCTCGGGCGTCGCGGCGATGCTGACATCCGTGCTGACGCCGGAGGCTCTGGAAAGCTGGGGCTGGCGCGTGCCCTTCATTTTCGGCGGGCTCGTGATCGCGCCTCTGGGCTGGTATCTGCGCAGCAAGGTCGAGGAAACGCCGGTCTTCGAGCAGGCCAGCGCCGTTCCGCTCAAGGCGCCGGCCGGCGCCGGCGGCGACGCCTCGCCCTGGCTCATGGGCGCCAAGACGATGGGGCTGTCCATCGTCTGGACGGTCTCGTTCTATGTCTTCCTGAACTACCTGCCGAGCTTCCTGCCGAAATATGCGGGAACCTCGCCGGCCGCGGCGCTCTGGGCCAATACGGCCGGACTCTTCGTCATGATGCTGGCAATTCCGGCATGGGGGCTGATCTCCGATCGCATCGGGCGCAGGCCCCTCTTGCTGGCCGGCGCCATCGCGTTCCTGCTCCTGCCCTATCCCTTGTTCAGCCTATTGGTGAGCGGGGCTTCGCCGCTGACGGCCTTCGCTGCCATCGTCGCGTCGGGGCTGCTGATAGCCATCTTCGCCGGCGTTGCTCCGGCGACGATGTCGGAGATGTTCCCGACGCATCTGCGGACCACCGGCATGTCGGTCGGCTTCGGCCTCGCCACGGCGATCTTCGGCGGGTTCTCGCCGTTCATCTCGACATGGCTCATCAGTGCCACCGGCTCGCCGCTCGCGCCGACATTCTACGTCATGGCGGCGGCCGTGATCTCGACGCTCGTGATCCTGACATTACGGGAGACGGCGCATGAGGAGCTGAAATGAGCCGGGGTTCGCGCGGGTGATCGCATCGCGCGCGCCTCGAAGCGCACGCAATGCAGTAGCGCAGCCTTCGCGCTGCGGTTACTGATGATCGCCGAACACGAGGCGGATCCGGGAGCCCCAGCAGAAATGGCCGAGAAGCGAGGTGTTTTCCGGGTCGCTGAGAGCGCCGGCGTCTCGATTGCCACCGTTTCGCGGGCATTCAACGAGCCGGCGCTGGTCCGTGAGGACGTTCGCAAGCGGATTCTCGAGGTGGCCAATGCGCTCGGCTATGTCCCGAACTCGGCCGCCAAAGCGCTCCGCTTGCAACGCACGCATATCGTCGGGGCGGTCATCCCGACGCTCGACCACGCGATTTACGCGAGGCTCGTCAACGCCTTTCAGGCGCAGATGTCTGCCTCCGGCTACACGGTCGTCGTCCTGGCCGTCGGCTTCGACAACACCCATGTCGCGGCATCGATCAAGCAGGTCGTCGAACGCGGGGCCGAGGCGCTGATGATCGTCGGCTCGATCGAGGACGACGAACTCCGGCATTTCTTGAAAACCAAGAGGACGCCGGTCGTCCAGACCTATTCCTACGCGTCCGAGCGGGACCATCCCGCCGTCGGTTTCGACAATGCCGCCGCCATGCGCGCCGTGATCGATCACCTGCTGAAGCTCGGGCACAGGCATCTGGCCATGCTGGCGGGTCCGACCCGGGGCAACGATCGGCAGATCGCCCGGGTCGGGGCCTTTCACGCGGCGCTCGCCCAGGCCGGCATCGAGGCGGGCCCGGTCATCGAGAAGCGCTATACGTTCCAGCACGGCATCGATGCCCTTGGCGAGATAAGGGCCGATCATCCGCGCACGACGGCGATCGTCTGCAGCAGCGACATCCTGGCCTTTGGCGTGCTTCACGCTTGCCGCGGCGCCGGGCTGTCGGTTCCGGACGACATGTCGGTGACCGGTTTCGACGATCTCGATTTCGCAGCCCTGCTCGACCCGCCCTTGACGACGATCGCGATCGGAGCCGACGAGATGGGGCGTATCGCCGGCGAGAGGATCGTCGTCGCCCTCGAAGGCGGGCCGGCTGAAGGACTTTGCCTCCCGACCCGCCTCGTCCTGCGAGCCTCGACCGCCGGACCGAGAGCCCGCCTCATGATGTGAGACAAAATCCGGCATGCCGAAATCAGTGCTTGCGTAAAAATGAAAACCTTTACATTCTGATTCAGCGCCGTTCCGGAGGAAGGGAGCGACGCAAACGGCGGAGTGCCGGCAGAGGTTCAAACGCGCCTGGGCGGCGTGCCAGATCGATAGGTTTTCCATGGAGACGCAGCGCGGAAATGATCGAGGCGGAGCGGTCATGATCCTGCCGCCCGAGGGCGGCGACAACTATTGGCAGCCGGAGCCCGCCAATGGGCACATCTCGGTCAGGGTCGCGCCGCGCCTCGTCGACATGGAGCATCCGGTCGGTCTCGGCACGCAGACGCTGCCGCCCGGCGGCTTCGTGCGCGAGCACGCCCATGACCGCAATGAGGAGGTGCTGCACTTCATCTCGGGCACCGGCAAGGCGCTGATCGAGGGGGTCGAGCACGAGTTGAAGCCGGGCGTGACGATCTTCGTCGGCAAGAACCGGCGGCACAAGTTCATCAATGACGGCGAGGGTGAACTGCACTGGGTCTGGCTGATCGTGCCCAACGGGCTCGAGGATTTCTTCGAGGCCATCGGCCGGCCGAAGCAGATCGGCGGCGTCGACCCGACACCATTCCCGCGGCCTGCCGACGTGGCCGAGATCGAGCGCCGGACGGTTTTTGCGCCCGGCAGCGAGAAGACCTGAACACCGGCAGATGATGGCTTCCGGACGGCCCCCGGGCCGCGGCCGGGTATCGAAATCCAGAGGATCACCATGCGTCTTGAAGGAAAGATCGCCATCGTCACGGGCGCAGCCGCCGGAATAGGCGCCGCCACGGCCAGGCTCTTTGCCGCCGAGGGCGCCCGCGTCGTCGTGGCCGACTGGAATGGCGAGGGCGCGCGGGCCATCGCCAGCGAGATCGGGGAGGCGGCGATCGCGGTCACCGTCGACGTGCGCGCGGAAGCGCAGGTGATGGCGATGATGGCGCGCACCCGGGAGGCCTTCGGCGGCCTCGACATCCTGGTCAACAATGCCGGGAAGGGGCTGATCGGTGATGTCGCCTCGATTGCCGAGAGCGACTGGGACGACATCGTCTCGATCAATCTCAAGAGCGTCTATCTCTGCTCCAAGCACGCCATTCCGCTGCTGCGGGAGCGCGGCGGCGGCGCCATCGTCAACACCGCCTCGAACGTGGCCCAGGTCGGAATCCGCGCCCGCGCCGCCTATGTCGCGGCGAAGGGCGGCGTGGCCGCGCTGACCCGCGCGATGGCGCTCGACTACGCGGAGGATTCGATCCGCGTCAACGCGGTCGCGCCCGGTGTGATCTGGTCGAACTATTACGAGAAGATGCTCGAAACGGTGCCCGATCCCGAGGCGTTCGTCACCGCTCTCAAGGCGCGGGCGCCGATGAACCGGATGGGCTCGCCCGAAGAGATCGCCTCGATGATGCTCTGGCTCGCTTCCGAGGATTCGTCTTTTGCGACGGGCGCGCTTTTCACGGTCGATGGCGGCATGACCGCCTGGTGAGGCGGGCATTTCCGGCAGGATTCCGGCACAGTCAGGACGGGGCGATGCAGTTCAGTCGTATGATCACGGTGGTCGGCATGCACACCGAGGGCGAGCTCAACGAGGTCATCACCGGCGGTGTCCTCGACGTGCCCGGCCGGACGATGTTCGAGAAGGCGCGCCATCTCGAATCGAAGGCCGACGAGCTGCGCCAGTTCCTGCTGCACGAGCCGCGCGGGAAGGTGACGCAATGCGTCAATCTCGTGCTGCCGTCGGCGCATCCTGAAGCTGTCGCCGGCTTCATCATCATGGAATCGGCGTCTTACCCGCCGATGTCCGGCTCCAACACCATTTGCACGGCGACGGCGCTGCTCGCGACCGGCATGGTGCCGATGGTCGAGCCGGTGACCGAGTTCGCCCTCGAGGCGCCGGGCGGCCTGATCAGGGTGAGGGCGGCCTGCACCGGCGGGCGCTGCGAAAGCATCACCTTGCGCAATGTGCCGTGCTTCGTCTTCGGGCTCGACCAGCCCGTCGAGGTGGCCGGGCTCGGAACGATCAAGGTCGATGTCGCCTATGGCGGGATGATCTACGCGCTGGTCGATGCTGAGGCGCTGGGTTTCGGTCTCGATCCGTCGGAAGCGAAGGATCTCGTCGCGGTGGGCGAGCGCATCAAGGCGGCCGCAGCCGAGCAATGCCCGGTCGTGCATCCTGATAATGCCGAGATCCATACGATCAACCAGACCCTTTTCGCCGGGCCCGTCGAGCGCGTCGAGCGCGGCCTGACCTCCCGCAACACCGTGGTCGTCTCGCCCGGCCGGCTCGACCGTTCGCCCTGCGGAACGGGCACCAGCGCGCGGCTGGCCGTGATGCATGCGCGTGGAGAGATCGACGTCGGCGAGAGCTTCATCCATCGCTCGATCATCGACAGCGAATTCATCGGGCGCATCGAGCAGGTACTGGACGTTGCCGGCCGTCCCGCGATCGTACCCAGTATCACGGGCCGGGCCTGGCTGACGGCCTTCCATCAATACGTGCTCGACCCGACGGACCCGTTCCCGACGGGGTACCGCATCGGCGACACCTGGCCCGTGGAGGGCAGCCATGGCTGAACCGGACAGCCTTTCCGCGATCTGGCCCGAACTCTGCGGCCATGCCGCAAAGCTCGCCTGGGGGCTCGGTGACGGGCCAGCCGCCGCTTTCGCCGCCGCCGATCAGGCGGCCGAGCGGCTCGTCGCGCGCACCTATTCCACCATCCTGCAGCTCGACGGCGGCGGCATGTCGTGCCGCCTGTTCAGCAGCGTCCCACAGACCTATCCCGTCGGCGTCGCCAAGCCGCTCGGCCCGTCGCCCTGGCGCGATCACGTCGTCGATCGCGGCGAGGTCTTCATCGCCGCGACGCCGGCGGAGATCGCGGCGCATTTCCCGGATTTCGAGGTGGTCGCCTCGCTCGGCGGTCGCTGCCTCGCCAATATCCCGGTCCCCGGTGCGGATGGCCGCATCGTCGGCCTGTTCAATGTCGCGGGCGGCCGCGCCTTCGGCGCAGCCGAGCTGCGGCTCCTCCAGCTCATTGGACATTTGCTAGGTCCGCCGATCTCGGCGGCGCCTCCCGGCTGAGTCTAGCCGTTCCGCACGCATTTCACGCATCGACCCACGAGAGCAGCCATGGACGACATCCTTCTCACCAATGCCTGCGTCATGGATGTGCTGGCGGGCAGCGTGTCCTCCGAGCGCGAGGTCCTGATCCGCGGCGGGCGCATCGCCGAGATCGGCGAGCCCAGCGTCGGTGCCTCGACCGCCCGGCGCATCGACGTGCGCGGCCGCGTGCTGATGCCCGGCCTTTGCGATGCGCATGTCCATGTCATCGTCCCGATGAACAGCTTCAAGCTGCTGACGACCTGGTCTCCCTTCTACACCGCGATCCGCGCCCTTCCGATCCTGCAGGGCATGCTGATGCGCGGTTTCACCACCGTGCGCGATGGCGGCGGGGCCGAATTCGGGCTGGCCCGCGCGGTGGAGGAGGATCTCATCCCCTCGCCGCGCATCCTCTACAGCGGCAAGGCGCTCTCGCAATCGGGCGGGCATGGCGACATGCGCGGCGCCGGCGAGAATGTCCATGACGATCATTATGCCGTCCCCGGCCTCGGCCGCATCTGCAATGGCGTGGCCGAGGTGAGGGCGGCTGCGCGCGATGAGATCAGGCGCGGGGCGAGCCAGGTCAAGATCATGGCGGGCGGCGGGATCGCCTCCTACACCGACCCGATCGACAGCGATCAGTTCTCGGAAGAGGAGATCCGCGCGGCCGTCGAGGAGGCCGCGATGGCCAACCGCTATGTCATGGCCCACACCTATACGGCGCGTCAGATCGCCCGGGCCGTGAGATACGGCGTCCGCTCGGTCGAGCATTGCAATTTCCTCGACGACGAGGCAGCGAGCCTGATCGCCGAGCGCGACGCCTTCATGGTGCCGACGCTCGTCGCCTACGAGACGATGTGGCGCGAGGGGCTCGAGATCGGGATGCCTCCCGAGCTCCACGCCAAGATCAAGACCGTCCTCGACGTCGGCAGCCGGTCGCTCGAGATCGCGGCGAAGCACAAGCTCAACATGGCCTATGGCACCGATCTGATCGGGCCGCTGCACCGTCATCAGACGCTCGAGTTCAAGATCCGGGCGGAGGTCCTGCCCGTGATCGAGGTGATCCGCTCGGCGACCGTCTACGCGGCGGAGCTGTTCCGGATGGTCGGAGAGATCGGCGTCGTCGCGGTCGGCGCCCGGGCCGACCTCATCGCAGTCGACGGCAACCCGCTGGACGATCTCGATCTGCTGGTCGGGCAGGGCGAGCACCTCGACCTGATCATGAAAGACGGGCGCATCTACAAGGACACGCTGTCCTGAGATCGATGTTCCTCGCCTTGCTGGAGACAAGCATCGGCCGATACCCACAACCAAAAAAGGGGAATGCGACATGAACATCCGAGCTGGACTCATCGCTGCGATCGCCGCAAGCGCACTTCTGTGCGGCGTCGCCGTGGCGCGGGCGGAAGGCGGGACCATACGCTTCGTCCCGCAATCGGAGGCGACGATCTTCGATCCCGTGACCAGCGTCATCGCGGTCACGCAGCAGCACGCCTACATGATCTACGACACGCTGTTCAGCCTGGACGCGAACGGCGTCCCGCAGCCACAGATGGTCGACACGGTCACGCGTGATCCGTCCGGGCGCGTCTACACCATGACCTTGCGCTCGGGCCTGAAGTTCCATGACGGCACGCCGGTCCGGGCCGCCGATGCGGTCGCTTCGATCAACCGCTGGGCCCGGCGCGACGTGGTCGGCACCCGGCTGGTCCAGCTCGGCATGAAGGTCGCCGCCGTCGACGACAAGACTTTTACCGTCGAGACGACCGAACCGACGGCGCTTGTCCTGGAGGGCTTCGCCAAGCCGACTTCCAGCGCGCTCTTCGTGATGCGCGAGCAGGACGCCATGAACGAGCCGACCAAGGCCGTGACGGCCAATATCGGCTCCGGCCCCTTCAAGTTCGTAGCCGGCGAATATGTTTCCGGCAGCAAGCTCGTCTACGAGCGCAATCGCGATTACGTGCCGCGGCCGGAGCCGGTCAGCTATTTCTCGGGCGGCAAGAAGGTCAATGTCGATCGTGTCGAGTTCGTCATCATCCCGGACGCCGCCACGGCCGTCTCGGCCCTGAGCACCGGCGAGGTCGACATCTATGAGGCCCCGCCACTGGACCTGTTGCCCGTCCTGCAGCAGCGCCCGGGCGTGAAGACGCGCGTGCTCAACAAGAACGGCATCATGGCCGTGCTGCGGCCGAACCATCTGCATCCGCCCTTCGACAATCCCAAGGCCCGTCAGGCCTTGATGATGATGGTCGACCAGGACGAGTACATGGCGGTGGCCGGCGGTCCCGACAAAGCCAATTGGGTGCCCTGCAAATCCTTCCTCGGCTGCGGATTGCCGTCGACGACGCAGGCCGGCACCGAGGCTTATGCAAGCCAGAACATCGAGAAGGCCAAGCAGCTGCTCAAGGAATCGGGCTACAAGAACGAACCTGTGACGGTGATGCAGCCCGCCGACCAGGCGCTCGTGCGCGATCTCACCGAGGTCACGGTCGCCACCATGCGCAAGGTCGGGTTCAATGTGAATGTGCTGGCCATCGACTGGGCCACCATGCTCCAGCGCAGGGACAGTCAGGCGGCGCCCGACAAGGGTGGCTGGAACATCTTCCACACCTGGTCCTACTCCTTCGAGCTGACCAACCCCGTGGCGAATTTCCTGCTCACGGCACCGTGCGGAGGCAAGGGCTGGTTCGGCTGGGCCTGCGACGAAACGCTGGAGAAGCTACGCAGCGATTGGGCGAGCGAATCCGACCCGGCCAAGCGCAAGGCGCTCTACGAGCAGGTGCAGATCCGATCGGCCGAGATCATCCCCTATGTTCCGCTCGGCCAGTTCCTCTCCCCGATCGCCTATCGCGACCGGGTCGACGGCCTGGTCGACGCGCCGCTGACGATCTTCTGGAACATGACGAAGAAATCGTAGCCTGCGTGGCGCGTTCATCGGCCTCAGGCCGGCTTGGCGGCGCAGGTCGCGAGATCGAGATTCGTCGTCACTGCCTCTCCCCGCGCGTGCGGGGAGAGGACAATCCGTGCCAGCAAGATCGCTCGGCTGCGGCGTTCCCGCAGGGCGATGGTCCTTAAGATCGGCCTGCCTCGGTGCGCCCGCTGCGCCACCTGGCGGCATAGGGCAGCGCGAACAGATACAGGCCGCTGAACAGGAGCAAAAACAGCGGCAAGAGCGGCGAGTAGACGATCCAGGGCGGAGGCTCTCCCTGGCTCATGGCGGCGAAATTGGCGATGACGGTCGCCGTGAAGGCGATCGCCAGCCAGCGGTGGGTTTGCCGGACCCACATGTTCCAGTTCATGGGAACTCCTTCTTGAAGATGGGTTGAAGCGGGAGGTCGGTGGAGGTCAGTCAGTCGCCAGGACATGCTCCAGCTTCGCCAGGAATTCCTGCCACCCCGCCTTGGCGCCGCCATAGGCCTGCTTCTGATCCGGCCTGAAGCCGGTTTGCTCGACGCGCAGCCTGGTGCCCGCGCTCGTCGGCGTGAGCGTGAAGGTGACGACGCTCCGCAAATCGTAGGCCGCGTCGTCATGCGCAAAATTCCACGTGTAGGACAGCGCCCGGTTCGGCTCGATGGTGAGCACCTCGCAGTCCAGCACGCCGCCCCACTCTCCACGAAGATTGAAGCTGTGGCCCACGACGGGCTTGAAGTCGTTCTTCATCAGCCACTCCTCGATGAGGTGCGGTTGCGTGAGCGCACGCCAGATCTTGTCCGGCGGATGAGCGAGCTCCCGTTCGACGGTGACGGAGCGCATTTCGGTCGATGTTTCGGTCATTGATCCATCCTCTTGAGCAGGTCTTCGAGATCGTCGAACCGGCTCTCCCAGAACCCGGCCATTTGGCTCGTCCAGTCGATCAACGGGGCCAGGCCGCCGAGCTGCGCGCTGTAATGCGTCTGGCGGCCCGCCTGTCGGTCTAGCACCAGCCCTGACTGCTTCAGGACGCCGAGATGTTTCGAGACCGCCGGTTGCGAGACCCCGGCTCCGGCCGTCAGTGCCCCGACCGTCTGTTCGCCGTCGCGGCACAGCCGCTCGAAGATCGCCCGTCGGGTCGGGTCGGCGAGTGTCTTGAAAAGGATGTCGTGGGGTTGTGGCATCGGGACGTATAACTCGCTGGCTATCGATTAAATCGATAACTCACTGGTTATGAGTTGGTCAAGCCTGGACTTGGCCGGCGGCCGGCCGGCAGCGCCTTGGGCCTCCAGCACGCCTTGGTGAAAACAACTTCTCCGTGTTATTCGCTTGTCGAGGCTCCACTCCGAGACCGGTTGCGGTCGGGGGTGGGCCACTGGCTAGGGATAGGGATACTGAAATGAAATTTGCCGCCGTTCTCGGGCTTCTCGCTTCGCTCACCGTCGGAGGCATCCTGTCCTCCGCCCCTGCTCTTGCTGGCGAAGCTCTGCCCGTCGCGACCGCTCGACAGCTCGACGGACAGGCCGCCGAGTTCACCATGACCGCCGCCAAGCAGCGTCGTCTCATGATCATGCGGAACGTGACCCGCGAGCAGCGCTATGGGCGCGGCGGATACGGCCGGGGTTACGGCCCGGGCCCGCGCCATGGATATGGCCGCGGCTATGGTCCGCGTCCCGGCTATGGCCCGCGGCCTGGCTACGGCTATCGCCGCTACTGAGGCAGGCCGGAAGCGAGGCGCCGACTCAGGGCCGCATTCCTGGCGGCCTCCGGCGTCTCGGCTCCTGGCGAAGGCCCAGATCGAGGGCCATCAGGATGCTGTCGCGATAGACGCCGTCGCGTCTCCAGTCGCGCAGGCGCCGTCCCTCGATCCGGAAGCCGTGCCGTGCGTAGAGGGCCCCCGCCGCATCATTGTCGTGCAGAACCGACAGCTCGATGCGCTCGAGCCCTCTGTCGCGCGCCCTGTCGATCGCCAAGGTTAGCAGACGGTGGCCGAGCCCCTGGCCACGATGGGTCGCCAGCAGGCCCATGCCCAGGCTTCCGACATGCGCGCGGACGGGCGAGGCGTCCGGGGTAATGTCGCACCAGCCGACCACCTCGCCGTCGACGGCGACGATCCGGGGCGCGTTGGCCTCTCTCAGGCCGGCCACGAAGGCCGTGTAGCGCTCGATTGACGGCGCGCTCAGTCGTGAGAGCCACCGCCCCTCTCGCGCGACGGCGTCAAGGCAGCGGTGACAGCCGGCCAGATCAGCCGTGCACGCATCGCGTATCTCGATTGCCATCGAATTCCCCAGCATAGCATTCGCGTATCGGCGCAGATCATAGCGGCAACCATCGCGGACTGAAGGTTCGAAATGGCTCGTGGCCTGAGATCATGCGAGCCAATCACCAAAGTCCGGTTCGGGGCAGTCGTTCCAGGACCGGCACGGAGGAGATTCGGCAACGGCCTGAATCTGCCGGACCAGGCATGCTCCTGACGGCCGGGGCGGTTTCGGCCTGGACCTGTGTGCTCGCCCTGCTCGTCGGCTCGGCACGACGGCGACGCTCAAGCTCGGACGGCGTCTCGGCCTGCCCGCTTGAGCATCGCCGCGCGAAAACCCTGTCGTCTGCAGTGGCGAAGCGAGGCGGAAATACCGCCATTCGCACAATCTTTGAAAAGGCGTTTCATTGACGTGCGGGCTGCCATCAAGAAATATCAGAGCATCGGCCCAGCATTGATTGGGCCAATCGCGGGATTTGCTGGAGCAGCTTGCACCGCGTGAACAAAGCTAAAAGCACCACGATGCACTCGTGGTTCTGCCCTTGGAGTTGCATCGATGGCTGATCTTTCTGCTTTTGCAGTTGCCCTGCTGACAGCTTCACCGCGGAAGTGTTGACGCGCCCATTCTTTGCGCCGCCGTCCTGACAGCTCGGCCCTTCTCTCATTTCGACTGCTGAGGCAGCGCCGCCAGGCGGCGGCGAGGCCGTGCGCCTGAGCCAGGCGTTCCGCTGACCTGTGCGTGGTGGCGCGGGCACAGCACCGCAACCGTCCATCGTCTTGCCGCTGCACCATCCAGCTACCCGGAGGCTCTCTTGTCCGCCATTCTGCCAACCCCGAAACTCGCCGCGACAGGTCGCCGACTGCGACATGTCCTGGCCGCGACAGTGGCGCTCGCCGCCTTCGCGAGCCCCGTGATGGCGCAGGAGCCCCAACGCGGCGGCATCATCCAATATGGCCACGCCCAGGAGCCGCCCTGCCTCTACGGTTCGTGGATCCAGCAATGGTATCTGCAGCGCCAGTTCAGCGACGGGCTGGTCACACGGACGAATGACGGCGCGATCCGGCCCTGGCTGGCGACGTCCTGGACGATTTCAGACGACAAGAAGACCTATGTCTTCGAGATCAAGCCGGACGTGAAGTTCACCGACGGCACGCCGCTCGACGCCAAGGCCATCGTCGACAACTTCAACCTCTGGCTCGATGTCGATCCCGACAAGCGCAACAACGCCGCGACGCTCTATTTCAAGGAGCATTTCCAATCGGCCGAGGCGACCGGGCCGCTGACCGTCAAGGTCGAGCTCAAGCGCCCTTACCAGCCCTTCCTGACGGTCCTGTCGCATGCCACTCACGGCATCCTCTCGCCGACGGCGCTGGCGCGCGGCGCGCAGGTCAATTGCGAGCAGCCGGTCGGCTCCGGTCCCTTCATCGTCGAGAAGTGGAACCGCGGCCAGGACGTCGTCTTCAAACGCAACCCAAACTACAATTCGGCGCCCTCGACCGCCAAGCATCAGGGGCCGGCCTATGTCGACGGACTGGTCTGGAAGTTCCTGAAGGAGCCCACGGTCCGCTACGGCTCGCTCGTCACCGGCGAATCCGACGTCATCTACGACGTGCCGGCGGTGAACTGGGCGGAGGCCAACAAGCGCTTCAGCGTCATTCGCCACATCACCGGCGGAACCCCGCAGCGCCTGCAGCTCAACACCGAGTTCGCCCCGTTCGACGATATCCGCGTCAGGCGCGCCTTCGCCCACGCCTCCGATCGCAAGAAGGCCGTCGAGGTCAGCTTCCATGGCGCCGTCCCCTTCGAGGGCAACGGAGCGCTCGCCCAGAGCGCGCCCGACTATGCCAAGGACCTCGCCGACAGCTATCCCTATGATCCGGCCAAGGCCGAGACGCTGCTCGACGAGGCCGGCTGGACGACGCGAGACGACCGCGGCGTGCGGCTGAAGGACGGCAAGCCGCTCACGGTCCGCATCACCTATGGCGCCGGCTCGCATCTGACGGCGGACGCCGCCCAGGCCCTGCAGATCATCCAGGAACAGGCGCGCGAGATCGGCTTCGACGTCGTGCTGAGACCGACGACCCAGGCCGAGTGGTATGCCGGCAAGAATCGCGGCCCGCGCGACTACGAGATCCAGCCGGCCTATTGGACCGCCTCATCGGCCGAGGTCTTCCAGATCTCGTGGAAGCCCGATGCCGGCTCGGCCCGCAACGTCAACAACGCCTCGCGCTTCCAGGACCCCAGGCTCTGGGCGCTGATCCAGGAGGCGGACCAGACCTTCGACGACGCCAAACGCAAGGCGCTCTATCAGGACGCCCAGCGCATCCTCGTCGACAGCGCCGCCGTGATCGGTTTCATTCCGCTGCCGGTCTCGCTCGCCTCGAGCCCGAAGCTCAAGGATGTCTGGATCTCCGGCGCCGTCGGCGAACCCGTCTTCCACGACGCCTATTTCGTCAAATGAGCGCGGTGACCCAACCCCTCGGGGCCGAACCGCGCCTTGCCGGCGCGCGTCGCTCCTTCGCCTGGCTGGCCCGCCGCCTCGTTGCCGGTGTCGCCGTGCTCTGGGCGGCGGCGACCTTCACCTTCCTGGTGCAGTCGCTGCTGCCGGGCGACCGGGCCCAGCTGATCATCAACCTCGCTGCCGGCAATATCGTCACTGCGACGCCGGCCGAGCTCGACGCGGTCAATGCCAAATACGGCTTCGACCAGCCGTTGATCGCCCAATATGCGAGCTACATCGCCGGCCTGGCGCGCGGCGACCTCGGCATCTCCTACCAGCAGCACAAGCCGGTCACGGAGATCATCGCGGCGCAGATCTGGCCCACCGTGGCGCTCGCCTTCTCGGCGCTCGCCGCCGCCTGGATCATCGCCATCGCCGTCACCGTCCTGGCGGCCGGCCGCGACAATCGCTGGTCGCGGCTGGCGACAGGGGCGCAGGTCGTGCTAGCGACCCTGCCGCCCTACTGGATCGGCACGATCCTGCTGGTGATCTTCGCGGTGCAGCTGCGGATCTTCCCGGTCGAGGGCAGGAACAGCCTGATCGGCCTGGTGCTGCCGACCCTGTCGCTGGCGCTGCCGCTCTCCGGCTTTCTCGGCCAGGCACTGCAGGACGAGTTCACGCGGGTGCTCGAGCAGCCCTTCGTCACCTCGGCCCGGATGCGGGGCATGAGCGATCTCGGGGTCAGGCTCAGGCATGCCCTGCGTCATGCCGTGCTGCCCGGGATCAGCCTCTCGGGCTGGGCGATCGGCAAGCTCTTTTCCGGCGCCGTGCTGATCGAGGCGGTGTTCGCGCGGCAGGGGCTCGGCGGCATCCTGGTCAGCGCGACCTCGGCCCGCGACATCCCGCTCGTCACCGGGATCATCATCCTGTCGGCCGCCATCTACATCGTCGCGAGCATCCTCGTCGACCGCACCTATTCGATCATCGACCCGAGGATCAAACTGGCATGAGCAGCTCCGTCCTGACCTCCCGAGACCTCGCTCCGCCGCTGTTGCGCGGCGTCTTGACGCTCAGCGGCAGCGTCCCGCTCCGTGTCTATGCGGCCGGCGCGGTGGTCTTGGTCTTCCTGCTCGCGGCCGTGGCGCCCGAGCTGCTGCAGACCCACAATGCCTTCAAGGTCGACCTGAACGCGACCTTGCAGCCGCCCTCGCTGGCGCATCTCTTCGGCACCGACCAGGCCGGGCGCGACCTGTATTCGCGCGTGGTCAAGGGCGCCGGCCAGTCGCTCGCCATCGGCGTCGGCGCGACGGTGCTGAGCATGACGCTCGCCATCCTGCTCGGTGTCACGGCCGGGCTCTCCGGCCGTATCATTGACGGCGCGATCAGCCGCCTGCTCGACACGCTCTTCGCCTTTCCGACGCTGTTCCTGGCCCTGCTCTTCGTCACCGTCTTCGGCACGACGGTGACGACGCAGATCGTCGCCGTCGGCATCGGCACGGCGCCGGGTTATGCGCGGATGATCCGCGGGCAGGTGCTGGCCGTGCGCGGCGCGCCTTATGTCGAGGCGGCGAAGGCACTGGGCCACCCGTTCGGGCGCATCGTCCGGCAGCACATCGTCCCCAATGCGATGCGCCCGCTCGTCGCCATGCTGACGCTCGGCGTCGGCCAGGCGATCATCTGGGCGTCGGGCCTCGCCTTCCTCGGCCTCGGTGTCGCGCCGCCCTCGCCGGAATGGGGCGCGCTGCTCGATGCCGGCCGCAACTACATCACCCGCGCCTGGTGGCTCGAGGTGATGCCCGGCCTCGCCATCGTCGCCTTCGCGCTCTCGGTCACGGTCATCGGCCGGCATTTGCAGGACCGGCTCGAAGGCAAGGTGCGGGCGTCATGAGCGCGCTCGCCCTTGCCCCCTCGCCGGGTTTCGCAACAGGCAGCGGCTTGCTCGATGTCGCCGGCCTGCGCGTCGCCTTCGGTCCTGAGCCGGCTCCCGATGTGGTCCGCGGGGTCTCCTTCTCCCTGTCGGCCGGGCGCTGCCTCGCCATCGTGGGCGAGTCCGGTTCCGGCAAGAGCGTCACGGCGCGCGCCTTGGTCGGGCTCGCCGGCCACCGCGCCCGGGTCAGCGCGCAGGGCCTCGCTTTCGCCGGCCGCGAGCTTCGTGGGCTCGATGACGGCGCATGGCGCCGGCTGCGCGGCAAGGAGATCGGCTTCGTCTTGCAGGACGCGCTGGTCTCGCTCGACCCGTTGCGCCCTGTCGGCCGCGAGATCGCCGAAGGCCCGCAGCTTCATGGCGAGGCCGGCGCCCGCGCCGAACTGACCGAGCGCGTCATCGAATTGCTGACGCTCGTCGGCGTGCCCGATCCTGCGGTCAAGGCGCGCCAGCTTCCCCATGAATTGTCGGGCGGCCAGCGCCAGCGCGCCCTGATCGCAGCAGCGCTCGCGCTCGATCCGAGCCTGCTGATCGCCGACGAGCCGACGACCGCGCTCGATGTCACGGTGCAGGCCCAGATCCTGGCGCTGCTCGAGGAGACCCGCGCCCGCGGCAAGGCGCTGATCCTGATCAGCCACGATCTCGCGGTGGTCTCGCGCATGGCCGACGAGGTCCTCGTCATGCGCCACGGCGAGGTCGTGGAGCGCGGGCCGGCCGAGCAGATCTTCAGCGATCCGCGCCATGACTATACGCGCAAGCTGGTCGCGGCGATTCCCTCGGTCCACTCGCGCGGCGCCCGGCTCGCTCCCGCCTCCGCCGCCCGGTTCTCACTGAGCGCGGCGGACGAGCGCAGGCCGGAGACCGGTCAGGCAGGCCCGCTGCTGCGCGCGAACAATCTGGTCAAGCGGTTCCTGGGGCCGGACAGGCGCCTGCGCACCGTGGTCGACGACGTGTCGTTCGAGCTTCGGGCCGGCGAGACACTCGGCGTGGTCGGCGAATCCGGCTCCGGCAAATCGACCGTGGCCCGCATGGCGCTGGCGCTGGAGGCCCCGGATGCAGGCGAGGTCACGCTTCTCGGACAGCCCTGGAGCGCCGTCCCGGAAGCGCTGAGGCGGCCGCGTCGGCGCGCCATTTCAGTGATCTACCAGGACCCGCTCAGCTCCTTTGATCCGCGCTGGACCGTCGAGCGCATCATCGACGACGCGCTCGACGCGGAGGAGCCCAGGCGCGGAGCGCGGATCGTCGAGCTGTTCGATCTCGTCGGCCTGCCGGCCACCTTCCGCCATCGTCGGCCGCTCGAGCTCTCCGGCGGTCAGCGCCAGCGCGTCGCCATCGCCCGAGCCATCGCGCCGCGGCCGCGGATCATCGTCTGCGACGAGCCGGTCTCTGCGCTCGACGTCTCGATCCAGGCGCAGGTGCTCGACCTGCTCGGCGATCTCAAGGCCGAGCTCGGCGTCAGCTACCTGTTCATCTCGCACGATCTCGGCGTCGTCCATCATCTCAGCGACCGCGTGCTGGTGGTGAGCCAGGGCAAGGTCGTCGAGAGCGGCGAGGCCGACGAGGTCTTCCTGCGCCCGCAGGCGCCCTACACGCGCCGGCTCGTCGCTGCCGTCCCGCGCTTGCGCACCACATCCGCAGCCCACAGGGGAGACGCCGCATGACCGTGCTGCTGTTCAACGCCTTCGTGATGAATACCGGCTCGCATATCCAGCACGGGCTCTGGCGCCATCCCGAGGCGCGCCAGGCCGATTTCAACGATATCGATGTCTGGATCGAGCTGGCGAAGACCCTCGAAGCCGGGCTGTTCGACGCCGCCTTCTTCGCCGATGTCGTCGGGCTCTACGGACCGGTTGGCGGCGACTACTCGGTCAATGTCCGCGAGGGTCTTCAGATCCCGAGCAACGACCCCTCCGTCCTGCTCTCGGCGCTCGCGGTCCATACCGAGCATCTCGGCCTCGCCTTCACCAGCTCGGTCCTGCAGGCCCATCCCTTCGAGTTCGCAAGGCGCGCCTCGACGCTCGACCATATCAGCAAGGGCCGCATCGCCTGGAACATCGTGACCTCGACGCAGGAGAATGCGGCGCGCAATTTCGGCTTCGAGCGCCTGACCGAGCATGACGAGCGCTACGAATGGGCCGACGAATATCTCGAGGTCGTCTACAAGCTCTGGGAGGGCTCGTGGGATGACGACGCCCTGCTGAAGGACCGGGAGCGCGGAATCTTCTCCGACCACAGCCGCATCCATAAGATCCACCATGTCGGCAAGCGCTATCGCGTCGAGGGCCCGCATTTGCCCTCACCCTCGCCGCAGCGCACGCCGCTTCTGTTCCAGGCCGGCTCGTCGCCGGCCGGGCGCGCCTTCGCGGCCCGCAATGCCGAGGCGCAGTTCATCTCGACGCCCAATCCCGCTGCGGCCAGGGAGCTGATCTCGGAAACCCGCGACCTCGCCGAGCGGGCCGGCCGGCGCCGCGACGACATCAAGTTCTTCCAGGGTTTCGCCTTCGTCATCGGCAGCACCGAGGAGGAGGCGCGTCGCAAGGAAGCCGAGCTCGACCAGTATGTCAGCATCGACGGTTTCCTGGCGCATTCGAACCTGGGCGTCTCGCAGGACGACGGCCGGCCGCTGCCGCCCGACACCTTGCTGAAGGACATCGCGACCAATGGCGGCCGCAGCCATATCGACTGGCTGCGCAAGCGCGAACCCGGGCGCGAGCCGACGGTGGGCGATCTCGGCCGGCTCGTCGCCAAGCGCCATCCCCGCTTCGTCGGCACGCCGGAGCAGATCGCGGACGAGCTGGTGCGCTGGCAGGAGGCCGGTGTCGACGGCATCAACCTGATCAACTGGACGATTCCCGGCTCCTACTGGGAGTTCGCCGAGCACCTGCTGCCCGTCCTCCAGGAGCGCGGGCTGGCGAAGCGGGAATATGCCAGGGGCACGCTGCGCCAGAAACTGTTCGGCCGCGACACGCTCGATGAGCGCCATCCGGCCGCGCGCTATCGCGGCGCCTTCAGCCAGCGCCTCGCGGCGGAATGAGCACGGTCCCGGGGCGCGCGGCATCTCGGGCTGCGCGCCTGTCCCCGCTGAGCGAAACCTGTTGTCGGCAATGGAGAAGAGAGGCGGATATGCCGCCGAACCCATGAAGTTTGAAAAGACGTTTCATTGACGTTTGAACCGACATCAAGAAATATCGAAGCATCGGTTCAGAATTTATTCGATCGATCGCGGGATTTGCTGGAGCAGCTTGCGCCGCGTCAACAATGCTAAAAGCGCCACGATGCATTCGTGGGCTCTCGTTCTTGGAGATGCATCGATGATCGAAATCCCATTCTTTGCAGCAGCCATCGCGGTCAACGCTCTGTCCTGTCGTCTCAGCGCCTGTTGACCGGGTCGAAGCTGCCGCCCTGAACAGGCGCCACAAGCAAAGACAGCCCTGAAATTCGTAGATCGGAGACGCCGCCTCACGGCCGGCGACAGCGAAGCCATGTCATCGTCAGCGATAATCGAACCCGACAACGCGCCAGCGGCTCCGGCCCGGAGGAGCGCCCGCTCATGAGCATCCCTCCCGCGTCCAGCGCCAATATCCTCTGGTTCCTGCCGACCCATGGCGATGGCCGCTATCTCGGCACCGCCAATGGCGGCAGGCAGACCGATTTCGCCTATTTGCGCCAGATCGCCCAGGCGGCGGATGCGCTCGGCTATTACGGCGTGCTCCTGCCGACGGGCAAAAGCTGCGAGGATTCCTGGATCGTCGCCTCGGCGGTCGCTCCGCTGACCCAGACCCTGCGCTATCTCGTCGCCGTGCGGCCCGGTTTGCAGTCCCCCACCGTGGCGGCCCGGATGACGGCGACGCTCGACCGGGTCTCGAACGGGCGGCTCCTGGTCAATGTCGTCACCGGCGGCGACCCCGTCGAGAATGCCGGGGACGGCATCTTACTCGGCCATGACGAGCGCTACGCGGTAACGCGCGAGTTCCTCTCGATCTATTCCGCCCTGCTGCGCGGCGAAACCGTGACCTATCAGGGCAAGCATCTGCGGGTCGAGGGCGGGCAATTGCTTTACCCGCCAGCCCAGGAGAACGGCCCGCCGCTCTATTTCGGCGGCTCCTCGCCGGCCGGTATCGCGGTCGCCGCCGAAAGCGTCGACAAATACCTGACCTGGGGCGAGCCGCCCGCTGCCGTCGCGGAGAAGATCGCCACCGCCGACAGGGCGGCGAAAGCGGCGGGGCGCAAGCTCTCCTTCGGCATCCGCCTGCATGTCATCGTGCGCGAGACCGAGGAAGCCGCCTGGGCGGCGGCAAATCGGCTGATCAGTCATCTCGACGAGACCACCATCGCCAGGTCGCAGGCCATCTTCGCGCGGATGGATTCCGAAGGGCAGCGCCGGATGTCGGCCCTGCATGGCGGCAGCCGCGACAAGCTCGAGATCTCGCCGAATCTCTGGGCCGGCGTCGGCCTGGTGCGCGGCGGTGCGGGCACCGCGCTGGTCGGCAGCGCCGCACAGGTCGCCGCCCGGATCAAGGAGTATCAGGCGCTCGGCATCGATAGCTTCATCCTCTCCGGCTACCCGCATCTGGAAGAGGCCTATCGCTTCGCCGAGCTGGTCTTCCCGCTGCTCTCGCTCGGCCATGGCAAGCCGGCCTTCGGCGGCGTCGTCAATAACGGCCCCTTCGGCGAGACGATCGCCAATGACGAGAAGCCTGCCCAGAAGCGGGCGGCGAGCTCATGAGGCGACGCGGCATCGCCACGCGCGCATCAAGCCGGAATCAGCAGCTGAGCGGATCCCGGAAACCAGCGTTCAGCCGCTTCCCCCAATCAGAGGTTCATCCGATGAATGTCGTCACGACCTTGCAGACCCGCGCCTCCCTGGTGCGCGACAATCCGTCCGACTTTCGCGCCGCGATGCGCCAGCTCGCCGGCGGCGTCGCCGTCGTCACCGTCGGACGCGGCGAGGATTTGACCGGCCTGACCGTGACCTCGGTCTCGTCGCTGTCGGCGGAGCCGCCGACCGTCATGTTCGGCCTGAACCTCGCCTCGTCGAGCTTTCCGGTCCTGCAGCGCCATCGCAGCTTCGGCGTCAACTTCCTCACCGCCACGCAAAAGCAGATCGCGGATCGTTTCGCCGGCCGCAACGGCGCGAAGGGAATAGCCCGCTACGCTGAAGCCGAATGGTCGACCGGCGTCACGGGAGCGCCGCTCCTCACCGGCGCGCTCGCCAGCCTCGATTGCGAGGTCGAAGAGCTGATCGAACGGCATTCGCACGCCATCGTCGTGGGGCGCGTCCGCGAGGTCAGGCCGGGGCGGAACGACGCTGCCCTGGTCTACTGGCGCGGCGATTACGAGCGCATCGGCTGGATGGTCGAGGAAGCGACGACCGCGCTCGGCCTGCGCGCTTTTTAATCCCCTTGGTCACAGCTGGAGCTGGCTTGGCCGGCACATTTCGGAGATCAGAATGCCTCGCCTCACACCTGCCTTCTTCCTGACGGCCGCATTGCTGCTCGGCTCCGCCGGCGCGATGGCGCAGACGAAGGAGATTCCCGTCCATGGCGGCACGCTGAGCGCGATCGTTCATCCCGAGCCGCCGATCCTCTCGCCGCTGCTGAACACGGCGACGCCGATCGTGCTCGTCGCCACCAAGATCAATGACGGGCTCGTCGACTATGCCCTCGACGGCAGCCTGAAGCCTCAGCTCGCCGAGAGCTGGGATTTCTCCAAGGACGGCCTGACGCTGACCTTCAAGCTGCGCAGGGGCGTGACCTGGCATGACGGCAAGCCCTTCACCTCGGCGGATGTGAAATTCTCGATCGAGGAAGGCCTGCTCAAATACTCGTCGACCGGAAAGCGGATCTTCAAGACGCTGTCGAAGGTCGAGACCCCCGACGAGCACACCGTCGTGCTGACGCTGTCGCAGCCGACGCCGGTGATCTACCGCAACCTCAACGCCTCGGCGCTCTGGCTGCTGCCGAAACATCTCTACGAGGGCACGGATGTCCGCTCCAATCCGTGGAACGCCAAGCCGATCGGCACGGGTCCCTTCGTGTTCAAGGACTATGTCCGCGGCAGCCATATCGCGCTCGACCGCAACCCGAACTACTGGGATGCCGGAAAGCCTTATCTCGATCGCATCGTCTTCAAGGTCATTCCCGACGCGGCCGGCCGTGCCGCGGCCTTCGAGACCGGCGCCGTCCAGTTCGGGCAGCAGCATCCCATCACCTTCGCCGATGCCGCGCGCTTGAAGGCAAGCGGGAAGTTCGCAGTCGATACGCGCGGCTATGAGTTCTCGCCGACCTGGTTCTGGCTCGAGCCCAACCACAAGAACCCCTACCTCCAGCACCTCAAGGTCCGCCAGGCGATCGCCCATGCGATCAACCGCGACCTGCTGCTGAAGACGGTCTGGGGCGGCTACGGAAAGCCATCCGTCAGTCCGATCCCGTCCTCGCTCAAGCCGTTCCACACCGCCGAGGGCCTTCAGCAATATCCGTTCGACCCGAAGAAGGCCGAGCAGCTGCTCGACGAGGCCGGCTTCCCGCGCAAGGCCGATGGCTGGCGCTTCAAGCTCACCCACGATTTCATCCCCTATGGCGACGATTACCGCCGTACCGGCGAGTTCGTGCGCCAGGCGCTGCGCCGCGTCGGCATCGACGTCACATTGGGCAGCCAGGATCTGACCACCTGGCTGAAAAGCGTCTTCACCGACTATAATTTCGACCTGATCAGCTCCTGGGGCGGCTCCGGCGCCGATCCGCAAATGGGCATCGAGACGCGGTTCTGGTCGAAGGGGCGCCAGCCGGGCACCGCCTGGACGGTCGTCTCCGAATACAAGAACGACGAGCTCGACGCCGCCTTCGAGGATGCGCAGACGCAGGTCGATCCCGAAAAGCGGCTCGAGGACTACCGGCTCGTCCAGCGCATCGTGCAGCGCGACCTGCCGTTGATCCCGCTTTTCGAGGTCGACTGGTTTTCGGTCTACGACAAGCGCCTGCGTGGCCTCACCGATACGCCGAACCAGCGAGCCGACAATTTCGCCGGCGTCTATTTCGCCTCCGAGTGAGCGTTGGCGATGCTGCCCTTCATCGTCAGGCGCCTCCTGCTGGCCGTACCCCTGATCCTCGCGATCGTCGCCTTCAACTTCTTCCTGCTCCAGCTCGCACCGGGCGACCTCGCCGACGTGCTGGCGAGCGAGCAGGGCGGAGCGGCCGCCGATGCCGGCTATGTCGCCGAGCTTCGTCGCAGCTTCGGGCTCGACCTGCCGGTGCTGACCCAGCTCGGCGTCTATCTGAAGAATGTCGCGGCGTTCGATTTCGGCTTCTCGCACCGCTACGGGGTGCCGGTCTCGACCCTGATCACCGCGCGGCTCGCCGGGACCCTGCTGCTGGCGCTGACCAGTCTGGCGATGGCGGTCGCGCTTGGCGCCGCGCTCGGGCTCGCCGCCGCGCGCCGGCCCGGCGGCGTCTTCGACGTGGTCGTCTCGATGCTTGCGACCCTCGCCTACTCGGCTCCGCTGTTCTGGGTCGGCCTGATGCTGATCGTGCTGTTCGGCGTCCAGTTGCAATGGCTGCCGACCGGGGGCTTCCAGGAGGTCACGCAGGTTCCGCTCGAGGGGCCGGCGCTCTTCATCGACCGGCTGCGTCACCTGATCCTTCCGGCGACGACGCTCGCGCTGTTCTTCGTCGCCATCTACGCCCGCATGACGCGCGCCTCGATGATCGAGGCGATGAGCCAGGACTATATCCGCACCGCCCGCGCCAAGGGCCTGGGCGAGGGCCGGATCGCGCTGACCCATGGTCTGCGAAACGCCCTGCTGCCGCTCGTCACCATGGTCGGCCTGCAGGCCGGCTCCCTGCTCGGCGGTTCGGTGGTGGTCGAGACGGTGTTCGCCTGGCCGGGCATGGGGCGCCTCGCCTTCGAGGCGGTCAGCAATCGCGACCTGAATCTCCTGCTGTCGATCATGCTGCTGAGTTCTTTCGTCGTCGTTGCCGTCAATCTCGTCGTCGATGTCGTCTATGCCTGGCTCGACCCGCGCATCGGGCTGCGCGCATGACCCGGACCTCGATCCTGCGCTCGGTCCTGTCGTCGCCGGCAGGTATCGCCGGAAGCGTCGTCGTGCTGCTCGTGCTCGCGGCCGCGGCCGTAGCGCCAATCCTTTATCCCGGCGACCCGTTCGACATGGTCGCGGCGCCCTTCACCTGGCCGGGCAGCGACGCCGACTATCCGCTCGGCACCGATCTGATGGGCCGGGACATCATGGCGGGCCTGTTTCATGGTGCCGCGGTCTCGCTGATGGTCGGCGGCGTCGCCGCGGCGATCTCGCTCGGCATCGGCGTTACGCTCGGCGCCGTCTCCGGCTTCTATGGCGGCTGGATCGACGACGTCGCGATGCGGATCACCGAACTCTTCCAGACCATGCCGGCCTTCTTGCTCGCGATCGTCATGGTCGCGGTTCTCAGCCCGTCGATCTACACGATCATCCTGGCGCTCGGCCTCACTGCCTGGCCCGGCATCGCCCGGCTGACCCGCGCCGAGGTGATGGCGCTGCGCGACCGCGAATTCGTGCAGGCCCTCATTGCCATGGGCATGCGCGACTGGCGCATCCTGATCGTTCACGTCATTCCGAATGCGCTGACGCCGGTCATCGTCGCCGCTTCCATCCTGGTCGCGACCGCGATCCTGTCGGAGGCCGGGCTGTCCTTCCTGGGCCTCGGCGACCCGAACCATGTCAGCTGGGGAACCATGATCGGCGCGGGGCGCGATGCCTTGCGGACCGCCTGGTATCAGACGGCCTTCCCCGGCCTCGCCATCATGATCACCGTGCTCGCCCTGAACCTGCTCGGCGACGCACTCAACCACGCTCTGAACCCGAGGCTGAGACAATGATCGCTGCGATCCTGACTGACCCGGGCGCATCCCCGGCCGAGCATGCGCGCGCCGGCACTGCTGCGCTCTCGAACGACGATACGCGCCAGGCTCCCGATTTCGAGACGGTGGCGGGCCTGTTCCGGCCGATCTTCGCGCGGATCGCCGAGGGCACCGTGGCGCGCGAGCACGAGCGCCGCCTGCCCTTCGAGGAGGTCGGCTGGCTCAAGCAGCAGCGCTTCGGCGCGCTGCGGGTGCCGGTGGAATTCGGCGGCTACGGGCTCGACCATGCCGGGTTCCTGCGCCTGCTGATCGAGCTCGCCGCGGCCGATTCCAATGTCGCGCATCTCTTCCGTGGCCATATCGCGATCGTCGAGGACAGGCTGAGCGATGCCGACCCGGAATCACGCGCGATCTGGCTGGCCCGGTTCGGCAAGGGTGAGATCGTCGGCAACGCATCGACGGAGCCGGGCGCCGCGGTGCTCAACGAACGCTCGACGCGGCTGCAAGAGATCGATGGGCAATGGCTGCTGAACGGGACGAAGTTCTACACCACCGGCAGCATCTTCGCCGACTGGATCGACGTTTCGGCGCGGCGCAGCGACGAGGCGCAGGTCTCGGCGCTGGCGGCCCGCCATCATCCCGGCATCGCGATCAGCGACGATTGGGACGGTTTCGGCCAGAAGCTCACCGGCACGGGCACGGGCGTCTTCACCAACGTCCCGGTCGAGCCCCACGCGATCCGGACGCGCGAGGAGCGCGCACCCTACCTGACGGCGATCTACCAGACCGTGCTTCTGGCGACGCTGGCCGGCATCGCCCGAGCCATTGTCACCGACACCGCGGCACAGCTGCGCTTCCGCTCGCGCGTCTACAGCCATGGCAACAGCGACCTCGCCAAGGACGATCCGCAGCTCAAGCAGGTCGTGGGCGAACTGGGCGCCGCCGCCTATGCGGCCGAGGCGCTCGTGCTGGCGACGGCCAGTGGCTTTGCCAAGGCTCAGCTCGCAGCCTCGGGTCCGGATCGCGACGCCGCCATCGCCGTTGCCCAGGCGCTCGAGATCGAGGTCAACCAGGCCCAGGTCGCGATCGGGGAGATCGTGCTGCGCGCCGCCTCAAGACTGTTCGATGCGCTCGGCGCCTCCGCCGTGCGCCACGAGACCGCACTGGACCGGCACTGGCGCAACGCCCGCACGATCCTGTCCCACAACCCGCTCGTCTATCGCGCCCGCATCATTGGTGACTTCCTGGTCAACGGAACGCTTCCCGACCGCGTCTGGAGCGTCGGCGTCGCGCAGCCGCCCGCACAGGAAGCCGCCGAATGAGCCAGGCCCGAAAGCAGATCCGCCTCAATGCGTTCGACATGAACTGCGTCGGGCATATCAACCATGGCCTCTGGGCCCATCCGCGCGACCGCTCGGCGAATTACACCGATATCGACTATTGGCAGAACCTCGCCCGGACGCTCGAGCGCGGCCTGTTCGACGGATTGTTCATCGCCGACATCATCGGCCTCTACGACGTCTACAAGGGCGGGCCGGAGACCGCATTGATCACCGGTGCGCAGACGCCTCTGAACGATCCGATCCTGCTCGCGCCGATCATGGCCGCGGTGACGCAGCATCTCGGCTTCGGCATCACCGTCAACCTGACCTACGAGCAGCCCTATCTGTTCGCGCGGCGCTTCTCCTCGCTCGACCATCTCACCAAGGGCCGCATCGGCTGGAACATCGTCACGGGCTATCTCGACAGCGCCGCGCGCGGGCTCGGCCTGGCGAAGCTGCAGGAGCATGACGGGCGCTACGACGTCGCCGACGAGTTCATGGACGTGGTCTACAAGCTCTGGGAGGGCAGCTGGGAGGATGATGCCGTGCTGCGCGATCGTGAGCGGCGCATCTTCACCGACCCGGCCAAGGTGCACCGCATCACCCATCGCGGCGCGCATTACAGTGTCGACGGCATTCATCTCAGCGAGCCATCGCTCCAGCGCACGCCGCTGCTCTATCAGGCGGGCTCGTCCGACCGCGGCCGCCGCTTTGCCGGCGAACATGCCGAATGCGTCTTCGTCACCGGCCAGAACAAGGCGCAGACGCGCTCGATCGTCGAGGATATCCGCCGCAAGGCCGTCGCGGCGGGGCGCCGGCCCGACGATGTGAAGGCCTTCGTCGGCGTCACGGTGATCGTCGCGCCGACCGAAGCCGAAGCGCGGGACAGGTTCGCGGAATATCGCGACTATGCCAGCGTCGAGGGCGCGCTCGCGCATTTTTCCGCCTCTGTCGGGCTCGACTTCGCGGCTTACGATCCCGACGAGCCGATCAGCTTCGTCAAGACCGACGCCAACAACTCGGCGCTGGAGGCGATCACCAAGCGCAGTCCCGACAAAATCTGGACGGTTCGCGGCCTGCGCGAACAAATGACGCTCGGCAGCCGCAACCAGCCGATCGTCGGCAATCCGTCGCAAGTGGCGGATCAGCTCGCCTCCTGGATCGAGGAGGCCGATGTCGACGGCTTCAACCTGACCCGCACGGTGACGCCTGAGAGCGTCGAGGCCTTCGTCGATCTCGTCGTGCCCGAATTGCAGGAGCGTGGGCTCTACAAGACGGCCTATGAGGAAGGGCCGCTGCGCCAGAAGCTCTTCGGCGCCCCGCGTCTTCCGTCCCGGCATCGCGCGGCGCAGTTTCGCCAGCGCTTCAGCGCTGCGGCCGAGTAGAGGGCGCCCTTTGCCGCCGCGGCGCGCCGGGCGAGGGCCCGGTGAGCTGTTTGAGAATGAGCAATCGGGATGCGCGCTCCTGCACCTCTGGTTCTCGAAGATGCTCCATAGAAATGGTTGACCAAAAAATTCATCCTACCTAACATCCCGCCACCGCTGCCAAGGGAGAGCGCCCGCCCGAGAGGTGCTCCGGCGCGCGGACGGGAGGAAGCAGATGAAGGGTCGAGCCCGACATCCCAAGCTTGCCGCGGCGGTCGCCGTCGGCGCATTGGCTCTCCATGCCTGGGCGAGCGGCGGCGCCGTCGCGCAGGACGACAAACGGCCGCTGAAGATCGGACAGCTCAGCGACATGTCCGGCATCGTGCGTGATCTGTCGGGGCCCGGCACCAACGTCGCCATGAAGCTGGCGATCGAGGATTTCGGCGGCACCGTGCTCGGCCGCCCGATCGAGCTGCTTACCGCCGACCATCTCAACAAGCCCGATGTCGGCCTCGGCCTTGCCCGCAGGTGGTATGACGAGGGCGTGATGGCGATCTTCGACATCGGCATCACCACCGTTGCGCTGGGGATGCAGGAGCTGGCGAAGGACAAGGACAAGCTCGTCATCTATCTGTCGACGGCGAGCTCCGACCTGACGGGCCCCAAATGCAGCCCCAACGGCATCCACTGGACCTACAACAACTACAGCCAGGCGCTCGGCGTCGTGAACCAGCTGATGAAGCAGAAGCAGGACAGCTGGTACTTCATGACCGTCAATTACGGCTACGGCATCAATGTCGAGCGCGACACGACCGAGATGGTCAAGAAGGCCGGCGGCACGATCATCGGCTCGACCAAGCATGCCTTCGACATGACGGATTTCTCCTCGGATCTGCTCAAGTCGCAGAGTTCGGGCGCCAAGGTGATCGGGCTCGCGACCACGACCGCCCATGCCGGCAACATCGTCAAGCAGGCCGACGAGTTCGGGGTTCGGCCCAAGCAGCAGCTCGCCGCTCTCAGCTTGACCCTGCACGACACCAAGGCGATGGGGCTGAAGACGGCGCAGGGACTGCTGGAGACCGCGCCCTATTACTGGGACCAGAACGAGCAGACCCGGGCCTTCGCGAAGCGCTATTTCGACCGCTTCGGCAAGATGCCGAACATGATCCAGGCCAGCGCCTATGGCGCCGTCATGCACTATCTCAACGCCGTCAAGGCGGCGGGGACCGACGCGACGGCGGCAGTGAACCGGAAGATGCGCGAGCTGCCGATCAACGACTTCATGACCAAGGACGGCTCGATCCGGCCCGATGGCCGCGTGATGCGGCAGATGTACGTCTTCGAGGTCAAGAAGCCGGAGGAATCGACGGGCGAATGGGACCTTTACAAGCAGGTCGCCGAGATCGCGCCGGCGGACGCCTTCGCCCCGCCCGATCCGGCTGCCTGCCCGCTCGCGAAGTGAGCTCACGCCCCCGGCGTGAGCCGGGGCGGGCCAGGGCGCGTGCCGTTGGAGCAGCCGCGCACCGGCCGGAATCGAGGAGAATGGCATGCCCGGCAACAGCGGAACCGAGGACAGGCTCGACGTCGCGGTCGTGGGCGCCGGCTTCTCCGGGCTCTACCTGATCCATCGGCTGCGCAAGCTCGGCTTCATCGTGCGCGCCTTCGACAGTGCCGGCGACATCGGCGGGACCTGGTACTGGAACCGCTACCCGGGTGCGCGCTGCGATGTCGAGAGCATGCAGTACTCCTATTCCTTCGACGAGGATCTCCAGCAGGAATGGAACTGGTCCGAGCGCTTCGCGACGCAGCCGGAAATCCTGGCCTATGCCCGGCACGTCGCGGAGCGCTTCGACCTCAAGCGCGACATCCGCTTCGACACCACGATCACGGCTGCGCATTTTGATGAGGCGGCGCAGCTTTGGACGCTGACGACCGACAGGAGCGAGGCGATCGAGGCCCGTTTCTGCGTGATGGCGACGGGCTGCCTGTCGGCCGCGCGCGATCCGGAGATCAGGGGAGCCGCGCGCTTCGCTGGGGCGGTCTACCGCACCGGCAACTGGCCGCACGAGCCGGTCGATCTGGCCGGCAAACGCGTTGGGGTGATCGGCACCGGCTCGTCGGCGATCCAGGCCATTCCCGAGATAGCCAAGCAGGCGGGCCATCTCTTCGTCTTCCAGCGCACGCCGAATTTCAGCGTGCCGGCGAAGAACGCGCCGCTGACGCCCGACTATGTCGCCTCCTGGAAGGACGATTACCCGGCGCTGCGCAAACGGGCGCGCGAGGAGACGCGCTCGGGCACGATCTACGAGTTCGCGGTCAAATCCGCCCTCGACGCGACGCCCGAGGAGCGCGAGGCCGAGTACCAGCGGCGCTGGGACAAGGGCGGCGCCAATTTCATGCACGCCTACACCGACCTCGTCGTCGACGAGCGCGCCAACGAGACGGCCGCCGATTTCGTCCGCCGCAAGATCAGGGAGGTCGTCAAGGACGCGCGGACGGCCGAGCTGCTCTCGCCGAAGGACTATCCGATCTTCACCAAGCGCATTTGCGTCGACACCGACTATTACGCGACGTTCAACCGCGAGAACGTCACGCTGGTCGATATCAGGCGTGATCCGATCGCGGAGATCACGCCGACGGGCCTGCGCACCGGCGCGCAAGAGTTCGATTTCGACGTGCTGGTCTATGCCACCGGCTTCGACGCCATGACCGGCGCGCTCGACAGGATCGACATCCGCGGTCCCGGCGGGCGCGATTTGCGCAGCAAATGGGTCCATGGCCCGCGCGCCTATCTCGGCGTGATGAGCGCCGGCTTCCCGAACCTGTTCATCGTCACCGGCCCCGGCAGCCCTTCGGTGCTGAGCAACGTCATCACCTCGATCGAGCAGCATGTCGAGTTCATCACCGACTGCATCGACCATATGCGCTCGAAAAGCCTCGGCCGGGTCGACCCGGCGCTGGAGGCCGAGGACAGGTGGGTCGCGCATGTCGGCGAGGTCGCGGCCGGCACGCTGCTGCCCAAGGCGGCGTCCTGGTACATGGGCGCGAACATCCCCGGCAAGCCGCGGGTGTTCATGCCCTATGTCGGCGGCGTCGACCGTTACCGGCGCATATGCGCCGATATCGTCGCGAAAGGCTATGAAGGCTTCATCTTCGCCTGAGGAGCCGGCAAAGCAGGGCAACCACATGACGCTTCATCCCTTCATCGCCGCGATGCTGGAACAGCTCAAGACCCGCCCGGCCCTGTCGGCCGGCACGCCGGAAGAGGCGCGCGCAATGGTCGCCGCCGGGCGGCAGCTTGTCGGCGCCGGTCCCGACTTGCCCCGGATCGACGATCTTTCGCTTCCGACGCGCAGTGGATCGATCAGGGCGCGGCTCTATGTCCCGGACGGCGCCGTCGGCGGCCTCGTCGTCTACCTCCACGGCGGCGGCTGGGTGGTCGGCGAAATCGAGGATTACGAGACGCTCGCCCGCACTTTGGCCGCTGAGAGCGGCTGCGCCGTGCTGCTGCCGGACTATCGGCTGGCGCCGGAGCACCCGTTTCCCGCCGGCCTCGAGGATGCCGAGGACGTGCTCGCCTATGCGGCAAGCCGGATGCCCGAGCTCATCGGACGGGCCGGGCGGCTGGTGGTCTGCGGCGACAGCGCCGGCGCCAATCTGGCGACCGTCGCCATCCGCCGCATGCGCGGCTCGGCCGAGATCGCGGCCCAGATCCTGATCTATCCCGTGACGGACTGCGATTTCGAGCGGCCGTCCTATGCCGCCTACAGCGCAGGCCTGCCGCTGACGCGAGAGGACATGGTCTGGTTCTTCCGCCACTACGCGCCCGAGGACCTGTGGTCCTCGTCCGACATCGCGCCGCTGCGCGCCGAGGACCTGCGCGGCCTGCCGCCGGCGCTCGTCACGGTGGCCGAATACGATGTGCTGGCCGATGAGGGCCTGGCCTATGCCGACAGGCTGGAGCAGGCGGGTGTCGAGGTCACCAGGCGGGTCGCTCCGGGTCTCACCCACGGCTTCATTAGGCTGCATAATCTGGTCGACGTGGCACGCGACGAGGTCCACGCCGCGGCGGCCTTCGCCGCACGGGCCTGCCGCGCCCCCGCCGTGCTCCCGGCCATCGACTGAACGCCTGACGAGAGGAAACCGCCATGAAAGCCTGGGCCGTGGTTCGCAACAGCGAGCCGCTCGAATGCATCGAGGTGACGATGCCGGAGCCGACCGGCTCGCAGGTCGTGCTGGCGGTGGAGGCTTGCGGCGTCTGCCATTCCGATCTCCATTTCTGGAAGGGCAGCTATAATCTCGGCGGCGGCAAGATCCTGACGCTTGCCGACCGTGGCGTGACCTTGCCGCGCGCGCCGGGGCACGAGGTCGTCGGGCGGGCGATCGCAGCAGGCCCCGATGCCGAGGGCGTGACGCTGGGCGAGAGCTACATCGTCTATCCCTGGATCGGCTGCGGCCGCTGCGACGACTGCGCCAATGAGGACGACAATCTCTGCACCAGCCAGAACAGCATCGGCGTGCTGCAGCATGGCGGCTTCGCCAGCGAGGTCGTGGCGGCCCATCCGCGCTATCTCGTGCCGCTCGGATCGCTCGACCCGGCCTTGGCCTCGACCTTCGCCTGCTCCGGCATCACGGTCTATAATGCGATCCAGAAGGTGATGCCGCTCGCGCCCGACAGGCCCATCGTGCTGATCGGGGCGGGTGGGCTCGGCCTTGCCGCCATCGCGATGCTGCGTGCGTTCGAGCACAAGGCGATCATCTCGGTCGATATCGACCCGGCCAAGCGCCAGGCCGCGCTCGACATGGGCGCGACGGCCACGGTGGACGGGGCGGGCGAGGGCGTCTCTGGGCGCATCGTCGAGGCGGCCGGCGGGCCGGTCAGGGCCGTCATCGATTTCGTCAATGCTACGGGGACGGCCGCCGCCGGTTTCGGCGCGCTCGCCAAGGGCGGCAGGCTGGTCAATGTCGGCGTCGCCGGCGGCGAGCTGGCGCTCTCCTTGGCTGGCATGGTCTTCCGCAACGTCAGCGTCATCGGCAGCAACACTGGCAGCGTGAAGGATCTGCGGGCCGTGGTGCAGCTGGCCAAATCCGGCAAGCTGCCGCCGACGCCGGTGACGCGCTTTCCCAAGGACAGCGCCAACGACGCCATGCGAAAGCTGAAATCAGGCGAGATCACCGGCCGCGCCGTGCTGGTCGAGGCCGTCTAGGCGCCGGCCCTATCCGGCGGACCCGGCCATGATGCCGCCATCGATCGAGAAGGCGCTGCCGGTGCAGAAGGAGGCTTCGTCGCTGAGGACGAAGGCCAGCAGGGCGGCGACCTCGCCGGCCTCGCCATAGCGTTTGAGCGGGACGCGTGTGATCGTCGCCTTGCCGGCCACCTCGGGCGCGTCCGGGGCAAAGCCGCGCTCGATATTGTGGATCATCGTCGTGTCGATCGGGCCGGGGTGAAGCGCATTGACCCGCACGCCATGGGCGGCGCCCTCCAGCGCGGCGCTGCGCATCAGGCCGAGCACCGCGTGCTTGCTCGCGACATAGGGGGCTAGCCCGATGCTGCCGCGCAGTCCCGCCGTCGACGAGGTCAGCACGATCGAGCCCGAGCCCTGGCGTTTCATCAGCGGCATCAGCGCGTTCAGGCCGATGAAGCAGCCGCGGACATTGACCGCCATGACGCGGTCGAAATCCGCAAGCTGGGCCTCGCCGAGCTGCGCCACCGCGCCTTCGGTGCCGGCATTGAGAAAGGCGCAGTCGATCCGGCCGAAGGCCGCGAGCCCCTCGCGGATCGCGCGGGGGATGGCGTCCTCCTGCGTGACGTCGCCGGGGACGGCGATGGCCACCTCGCCAAGCTCGGCCGCCACGGCGCGCAGCGGCACCTCGGCCACGTCGCAAAGCACGAGCCGGGCGCCCTCGGAGGCGAGCCGGCGCACCGCGGCGCGGCCGATCCCGCCCGTCGCGCCGGTGATCAGGACGGAGCGTCCATCGAAGCGGCGTGCCTGCGTCATGGCGATCCTAACCTCCCTGGCGGTCGGGGAGGTCGAGTTCCAGCAGGGCGGAGCTGAGGCTCTTGCCATGCGGATCGAGCCGGAGCGACCGGGTCACGCCGCCGCCGAGCGCCTGATGGAGTACGAAGTTGAGCGCGCCGAGCTCCGGCAGCTCGTAACGGACGACCTCGCCATGCACGATTCCGGCGAAGAGCGCCGTCACCCGCTCGGTCGTGACATGCTCCGCCAGGAAGGCGTAGTCGCCCGGCTCATAGGCGATGACGCTGATATTCGAGATGTCGCCCTTGTCTCCGGCCCGGGCGTGAGCGAGTTCCCGCAGGCGCATCGTCAGGCTTCCAGCAGGTGCAGCGTCGGCTGCACGCGCTCGCGCGGGATCAGGGCGGAGGCAGCCGCGATCACCTCGCGCGCCGACCAGGTCGCGCCGCCGCCTCCGGCCGGGCCGTTGATCCAGACGGCCTCGATCTCGCGGCCGATCTTTTGCGCGTCCCGCAGCGTCGCGGTGCGCCCCGCGATGCGGGCGCGCACGTCCATCGCCTCACCGGGGCCACGCGGCCCGGCATAGACGGAATCGATCCCGATCACGTCGAGCTGCAGATCGCGGACCGGCACATCGAGCAGCTTCAGCCGTTCCACCACGATCTCCAGCGCCAGGCGCGCCCGGCGTTCGGCTGCCGCTCCGGCATAGGAGATCTGGCCCTCGCCGATGAAGCCGTCGCGATAACCGATCGTCGCTTTCAGGCTGCCGGTGCGCGGGGTCCCGCCGCCGCCACTGAGCCGGACGCGGTCCGGACCGTCCTGTGCGAAGCGGGCGCTGGTGAAGTCGGCGACGACGTCGGGCTGGATATAGCGGGCCGGGTCGTGCACCTCGTAGAGGAGCTGTTCCTTGCAGGTGCGGATGCTGAGCTCCCCGCCCGAGCCGGCGACCTTGCCGAAAACCGCCGATCCGTCCTCGCCGACATCCGCGAAGGGGAAGCCGAGCCGCGCGAGCCCGGCCACGTTCTTGGCGCCGGGATCGGCGAAATAGCCGCCGGTCAATTGCCCGGCGCATTCCAGCAGATGCCCGATCAGGGCGCCGCGGCCGAGGCGCGTCCAATCGTCGGGCGCCCAGCCGAATTCATGCGCCATCGGCGCCGTGAACAGGGCCGGGTCCCCGACACGGCCGGTGATGACGATATCGGCCTCGCCATCCAGCCCTGCGACGATGGGCTCGATGCCGAGATAGGCGTTGGCCGAGACGATACGTTCTCCGAGCTCGGCTGCGCTGCCCGGCGCATCCAGCAGGGGCGGCGGCGAGGCATGGATCTCGTCGAGCACGTCGTCGCCGAGCACATAGGCGATTCTGAGCCCGGTGAGCCCGAGCCGCCGGGCCACGGCCGCCACGGCCTTCGCCGCGGCCGCCGGATTGGCGGCGCCCATATTGCTGACGATCCTGATGCCGTTCTGCCGGCACAGCGGCAGCACGCTTTCCATGCGCTCTTCGAGCCGCTTGTCATAGCCGGCATGGGGATCCTGGAGGCGCGCCTGCTGGGCGAGCGCGATCGTGCGCTCGGCCAGACATTCGAAGACGAGATAATCGAGCTCGCCCTTTTCCGCGAGCTCGACCGCGGGCTCGATCCGGTCGCCGCCGAAGCCCGAGCCCGCGCCGATTCTGATCGTCCTCATGGCGGCCGCTCCGCTTTCGCGCTCACTCTGGCTCGATGCCTGCCTCTTTCACCAGTGCCGTCCATTTCGCGACCTCGCCATGGACATAGCGCGTGAACGCCTCGGCTGAGATGGGCTGCGCCTCGATGCCGAGCGGTGCGAAACGCTGCCTGACCTCCGGGATGTCGAGGACGGCGTTGACCTCCTTGTTCAGGCGCTCGACGACGTCCTTGGGCGTTCCCGCGGGCGCGAACAGGCCCGTCCAGGAGGCGAGGTCGAAATCCTTGACCGCGGTCTCGTCGATCGTCGGAAGTTCGGGCGCCAGCGTGCTGCGTGCCTTGGTGGTCACCGCGATGGCGCGCAGGCTGCCCGCCTGCACCGAGGTGATCGCCGAGGACATGTCGCAGAACATCACGTTGACCCGCCCGCCCATCACGTCGGTCAGGGCCGGCGGGTTGCTGCGATAGGGCACCTTCAGCAGCTGCAGGCCGGCGCCCTTGGCGAAGCTCTCGGCCATGACGATGCTGGTCGAGCTGCCGCCGGCATAGCTGATATCGCCCGGCTTGGCCTTGGCCAGCGCGATGAGATCGCCGATCGATTTCACCGGCAGGCGCGGATCGACGACGAGGAAATAGGAGAACACGCCGGTATGGGCGATCGGCGCGAAATCCTTGATCGGATCATAGGCCAGCTTCTTGTAGAGAGCGCTGTTCGAGCCATGCGTCGAATTGGTCCCCAGCAGCAGCGTGTAACCGTCGGGAGCCGCGCGGGCGACGCCCGCCGTGGCGATCGCGCCGGTGGCGCCGATGCGGTTCTCGATGACGAAATTCTGACCCAGGCGGGCCGAGAGATGCTGGCCGAGGATGCGCGCCGCCGTGTCGCTGCCGCTGCCGGCCGCGAAGGGCACGACGATGGTGATGAAGCGGCTCGGATAGGTCTCCGCCTGCGCCGCGCCGCACAGGCCCAACACCACCGCCAGGAATGCCGCAGCCAACCGTCTCATCGCCATCCTCCCTTGGAACGCGCCGTTCCGGCGCTGGTGGCTCGCGATGGCTCCATCTGCGAGCGGGAGGAGACTAATGGCCCGGCGCGCGCCCGGCAATATAAATGGTCCAATTATTTTAAATATCGTTATTCAGCGTGCGGCAGCGGCCTTGGCAGTGGCCGGGGGCATCGGCGCCGCGCCGGTGGCGATGTCGCGATAGCCCGCGACATGCCGGTCCATGCGCTTGAAGGCGGCATCCTCGTCCTGCTCGCGCAGGGCCTTCAGGATCACGGTATGGGCCTTCACCGCGACCGCGCGCAGCTCGGGCGTGGTGACGTGCTGATAGTCCATCGCATCGCGGATCGGCGTCGAGATCGCCTCCATCAGCGCCATCAGCGGCTCGTTGCCGCTGGCGCGGGCGATGGCCAGGTGCCAGTCGAGATTGATGTTCTTGTAGCTGGCGACGTCGTCGACCGAGGCGACGAACTGCTCGTGCAGGGATTCCATCTCGGCCAGCTGGGCCTCCGTGCGGTGCCTGGCGGCGAGGCGCGCCAGCGTCGGTTCGACCGCGACCCGGCATTCCAGCAGCGATTCCAGCCTGACGCCATGGGTGCGCACGAAGAGCTCGACGGACCGCGCCACCGAGGCCCGACCCGGCAGGGTCACCATCGAGCCGCCGGTGCGCCCGACCTTGGTGGTGATCAGGCCTTCCGATTCGAGCACGCGCAGCGCATCGCGCACCGAGGTGCGGCTGAGGCCCGATTCGGCCACGAGGTCGCGTTCGGTGGGCAAGAAGCTTCCCGGCGTGATCTGGCCCTTGACGATGAGCTCGCGCAGGCGCGTCGCGAGGATGTCCGATGCCTTGGGGACGACGACGGGGGCGATCAGCCCGGACGACTTGACGTTCATTCAGCTCCCCTTCGGCCATGACGGCCATGCGGGTCAATGGTCCAACTGTTCTATCATAGACCGATATAGGTTTCCTGAATGCTCTTGTCCGCCTGCAATTGTCGCGCGGGGCCCGATCTGACGATGCGGCCGCGGTCGAGGATATGCGCCTCGTCGGCGATCTCGAGCACCTCGGTGACGCGCTGCTCGACGATGACGACGGTCAATCCCTCGTCGCGCGCGAGCCCGGCGACGATCTCCAGCACCCGCTCGGCCATCAGCGGCGACAGCCCGACCGAGGGCTCGTCGAGCAGGAGCAGGCGCGGCCGGCACATCAGGGCCCGCGCGATCGCGCACATCTGGCGCTCGCCGCCCGAGAGCTTGCCGGCGAGCTGATCGCGCCGTTCGGCGAGCACCGGGAAGGCGGCCGTCACCTCCTGGATGCGGGCGGCCATGCCGGCGCGCGCGCCGGGGGCATAGGCGCCGAGTTGCAGATTGTCCTCGACGCTCATGAACGGGAACAGCCGTCCGCCTTCGGGCACCAGCGCCAGGCCCAGCCCCGGAAGGTCGTCGGCGCGGGCGCGGCTGATGTCGCGGTCCCGGAACCGGATCGCCCCGGCGCTCGGCCGCAGCAGCCCCGCGATGGTGGAAAGCAGCGTGGTTTTGCCCGCGCCATTGGCTCCGACGATCGCGACGACTGCGCCGACCGGCACCGCGAAGCTGACATCCTGCAGGACGCGAAGGTCGTTGTAGCCGGCGCAAAGCCCCTCGACGACAAGCTCGTTCGTCATGTCCGCCTCTTGCCGATATAGGCCTCGATCACGGCATCATCGCCGAGCACCTCCTCGGCCGTGCCCTGTTTCAGCAGCCGGCCGCGATTGATCACGATCACCCGCCGCGAGAAGGCGCGCACGACCTTGAGGTTGTGCTCGATGACGAGGAAGGTGACGCCGCCCGCGTTGAGTGCGTGGACCATGTCGATGATCTCCTGCACCTCGGTCTGGTTCAGCCCGGCCATGACCTCGTCGAGCAGGACGATCTGCGGCCCCATCGAGAGGGCCCGCGCCACTTCGAGGCGCCGCCGTTCGCCGAGCGTCAGGTCGCCGGCCTTGTCGGCGGTGCGCTTCGAGAGCCCGACCATCTCCAGGGCCTCGGCCGCCCTGGCGGCGGCGGCCGGCAGGCTGCGCTGATGCAGGAAGGCGCCGACCATGCCGTTCTCCAATACGCTCATCGAGGTCAGCGTCTGCGAGATCTGGAAGGTCCGCCCGAAGCCGAGCCTGGCGCGCTGGTTGGGCCGCAGCGGCCCGATGTCGCGGCCCTCGAAGCGGATGACCCCGCCCGAGGGCGGAAGCTGGCCGGTCAGCAGGTTGAACAGCGTCGTCTTGCCGGCGCCGTTGGGTCCGATGATGCTGACCACCTCGCCGCGGCCGACCTCGAAGCTGACCTCGTCGACGGCGCGCAGGCCACCGAAATGGCGCGACACGTTCTCGATCTGCAGGAAAGGTGCGCCGCTCATCGCCGGGGCCCCGCGAGCTTGAGGATGAGACCGCGCAGCGCGCCGATGATGCCGCGCCGCAGGAAGAGGGCGGTCAGCATCAGGATGAAGCCCAGCACGATCAGGTTCGCGCCCGGGACGGTGCCGCCGAGCTCGGCGCGCAGATAGCTCTCGAGCGGGACGATCAACAGCGCGCCGAGCAGCGGGCCGTAGATCGTGCCGATGCCGCCGATCAGCGCGATCAGCGCCATCTTCACGCCGATGTCGAAGAGCGAGAACAGGGTCGGCGGGTCGGCGACGCGCACATACATCATGTAGAGCACGCCGCCCATTCCGGTCAGCGCGGCGCTGATCGCCATCCCGGTGAGCTTGGTCCGCAGCACGTCGATGCCGCTGGCGAGCGCTGCGTCCTCGTTGTCGCGCACCGCCTGCAGCGCGTAGCCGAGCCGGCTGCGCGTCACCGCCGCCATGACCAAGAGGCACAGGGCCAGGAAGCCGAGCATCAGCAGGGCATAGGATAGCCGGTCGCGGAAGATCATGTTCTGGAAGCCGAGCCGGAACGGGATCGAGAGCCCGCGCGAGCCACCGGTGAAGCGGTCGAAATACAGCGCCAGCGACAGCAGCACCTCGGTCAGCGCCATCGTGGCGATGGCGAAGAACGGGCCGCGCAGGCGAAAGACCGGCCAGGAGAACACGACGCCGAGGATCGCCGACAGGACCGCGGCCGGGAGCAGCGCGAACCAGGGCGAGATCTGGAGCTTGAGGTAGAGATTGGCGACCGTGAACGCGCCGATGGCGAAGAAGACGCTGTGGCCGAGCGAGAACTGGCCGCCGAGCCCGCCGATGATGTTCCAGGCCGTCGCCAGCCCGGCGAACAGGAACGCGGTCGCCAGGATGTTGAGCGTGAAGCTGTCGCCCGAGAGCAGCGCCACCAGCGCGCCCAGCGCGGCGATGACGCCGAGCGTCGTCGGCAGCTCGTGGCGCAGCGTCTTGACGCCGCCGGTCATGCGCCAGGCCAGACGCTGTTCACGATTGCTCACGGAGCCCCACTTCCTCGGCGCCGGCGACGCCGAACAGGCCCGACGGACGAATGATCAGGACCGCGATGAAGACGAAGAACAGCACGGCATGCTTGAGCGCCGGGTCGAGATAGAAGCCCGCCATCGCCTCGGTCAGGCCGACGATGAAGCCGCCGACATAGGCGCCGAGCACGCTGCCGAGCCCGCCCAGTACGACGACCGCGAAGGCCGGCATGATGAAGTTCATGCCGATCTGCGGCGACATCGAATAGAGCGGCGAGAGCAGGCAGCCGGCGAGCCCGGCGAGCGCGGCGCCGACGCCGAAACTTACCATGTACATGCGCTCGACATTGATCCCCATCAGCCGGGCGGCCTTGCGGTCCTGCGCCACGGCCCGGATCGCCTTGCCGGGCAACGTGCTGCGCAGCCACCAGCCGAGGCCGCCAGCGACGATCGTGGCGGCGAGGAGCACGAAGATCCGCGCCACCGGCATCTGCACGGGGCCGATCGCGACCGTGGCCTGCGACAGCACCGAGCCGACGCTGAAGCTGACGCCGCGCGTCAGCGCGAGGATGCTGTTCTCCAGCACCATCAGCAGGCCGAAGGTGGCGAAGACCTGCATCATCGGCTCGCCCTGCAGCGGCCGCAGCAGGATCCAGTAGACGGCGCAGCCGAGCGTGAAGAGCGCCGGCACCACGACGATCGGCGCGACATAGGGGTCGAAGCGCAGCGCGACCTGCGCGGCGAAGGCCCCGTACATGCCCAGCATCACGAACTCGCCCTGGGCGAAGTTCACGATGCGGATCACGCCGAAGATCAGGTTCAGCCCAACGCTGACCAGCGCATAGATGCCGCCCAGCAGCAGGCCGATGGCGACGATGTTCAGGAATTCGGCCACGGGCCTCTCCCGATTGAGGGATGAGGGGCCGCCTGTCCGGCGGCCCCGGAGCGTCAGGCGCGCGGCACGTTGACGACGGAGACGCCGTCGGCCGCGGCCTCGGCCGGATAGACCGCCTTGACCAGCCCGCCCTGCCATTGCGCCACCACCGGCAGGGCCCGCGTGTTCTGCATCTTGGCGTCGAACTTGGCGCCATAGCCGGTCTCATAGGTCCCGAGCGGCTTGTCCATCGCCGCCGCGGCCTTGACGATTGTCTCGTAATCCACGCCGCCGGCGGCCTTGATCGCCTCGAACAGCATCTTCATGCCGACGAAGGCGTTCATCCCCTGAGGTGCGATCGGGTCGCGGCCGAGCTTGTCGCGATAGAGCTTCAGGAAGGCGCCGGCGCCCGGTCCGTATTTCTCGCTGACGTCGGGGCGCGGATAGGAGACGAGCAGGATGCCCTCGAGATAGTCCTTGCCGAGCGCCTCCAGGGTCTCGGTGGTGTCGCCGACGCCGCACAGCATCATCGCGGCGGGCTTGAAGCCCTGGTCGCGGGCGGCGCGCAGCAAGAGGTTGGTGTCGACGACATAGGCGGTGCTGATCCAGATGTCGGGCGTCGTGTTCTTGGCGCGCAGGATCGAATCGGTGACGTCGATCGCGCGTGCGCTGTGCGAGCCGACGCCAAAGGCGACGCCGGCTTCCTTGAGCAGGCGCTGCTGCTCGAGCGCGATCGAGGTGCCATAGGCCGAATCCTCATGCTCGACCCAGGCCTTCAGGTCCTTGGGCTGCTTGCTCAGCTTGGCCGCCACGACCTTGAGCGCGCCCTCGACCGCGCGCGAGGCGAATTCGTTGCTGCTCGGCCCGGAGCGGACGAAATTGGGCAGGCCCCGATCGGTAAGGTCGCGGGCGAGCGCGTTGGTTTCCCAGTAGAGCTTGCCGTAGTTGAGGGCGCTCTCGCTGGCGGCGTTGGAGATGGCGGTGACATAGGTGCCGGCCAGGATGTCGACCTTGTCGCGCCCGACGAGCTGTTCGATGGCGGCGATGCCTTCCTGTGCCGAGGTGGCGTTGCCGCGCACCATCTGGACCTGCCGGCCGAGCAGGCCGCCCTGGCCGTTGATCCATTCGGCGGCGAGCTCGTAGCAGCGGGTGACCTCGTCGCCATATTGCGCCATGGCGCCCGAATAGGGATTCACGGCGCCGATCTTGATCGGGCCGCCCTGCGCGAAGGATCCACGCGTTCCCGCGATCAGGGCCGCGCCTGCCGCGAGGCCTCCGAATTGCCGTCTGGTCAGTTTCATGTCGTCCTCCCTTTGCGTCGTTTTCTTATCCGGCCCGGCGCTGGTCCGGTCTCATCCCGCTTCGCCGTGCCCGGGTTCTTTCCGGATCGAGGGCGAAGACGGGTCGTTCGTCGATGGTGCGCGTCGCGCCGATCGCGACGCCGTAGACGGTCTCGGCCGTCTGCCGGTCGATGAGGCCGGCGTTCAGGTCCGCCTCGACGGCGGCGAGATCGCGCTCCAGCGGGTCGCCGAAGCCGCCGCCGCCGGGCGAGCCGAGATGGAAGCAGTCGCCCGCCACGAAGGGGACCTTCTCGGCCTTGCTCCGCATCGGCGGGATCCAGGTCTCGCCACCGGTCGTGAGCTGCACGCTGTTGGCGGCGGCGGGCGCGCCGCCTTGGACGCCGAAGGGCGCATGGTCGACGCGGTCGCCGAGGATCGAGACGACCGTGTCCGACAAGGTCTCGATGGCGTATTGCGAGCCGCAGCCGCCGCGATGCAGGCCCGCACCGCCTGAACCCTCGCGGATGGCGTAGTGCCGGAAGCGCACCGGATAGCGGTGCTCCGACATCTCGACGGACATGAACTTGGCCATCGAGCCCGGCGGCGTGCCGTTGATCAGCCCGTCCGAAACCTGGCTCGCGCCATAGCCGCCGGGGTACGGATAGACCGCGACGAAATACTTGTCCGTTTCGGGATGGCGGCCGGAGACGGTGGCAACGCCCGTGGTGCCGAAGGGCGCCGCCGGCGTGTGCTCGGGGATCGCCTGCGCCAGCGCGCCGAAGACCACGTCGACGATGCGCTGGGTCACGTCGGTCGTGCCGCCGACGGCCGAGGGATATTCCGCCGCCAGGATGGATTTGCGCGGGATCACGAAGCGCGTCGGCCGGAAGGCGCCGCCATTGACCGGAACCTCGGGGAAGATGTGCTTGAGCGCCACGAAGCAGAGCGAGCGCGTCGTGGCGTCCGAGATGTTCATCGGCCCGGTCGCTGCGCTGGACGTGCCGGTGAAGTCGAAGAGCAGGTCCGAGCCCGAGACCGTCAGTGCCAGCGCAACGGTCAGCGGCTCGTCGACGACCCCGTCATTGTCGAAATAATCGGTGATCGCATAGGTGCCGTCCGGGATCTCGGCGATATAGGAGCGCATCTCGGCTTCGGAGCGCCGCATCATCTCCCCGATGCAGTCCTTCAGCGTCCCGACGCCATAGCGCGCCACCAGGTCGTCGAGTCCGCGCCGGCCAAGCGCGAAGACATTGGTCATTGCCGCGAGGTCGCCGAGCAATTGCTGCGGCAGGCGGACATTGGCGGTGATCATCGCCACCACCGCCTCGTTGCGCCGCCCTTCCTCGTAGAGGCGCAGCGGCGGGATGATGATGCCTTCCTGATGGATCTCGCGCGCCGTCGGGGCCCAGCCGCCGGGCACGCTGCCGCCCATGTCCATCCAGTGGCCGGTATTGGCGAAGAGCGCCAGGAGCTCGCCATCGACGAAATGCGGCGAGACCAGCACCACGTCGTTGAGATGCGTGCCGCTGAGATAGGGATCGTTGGTGATCCAGATGTCGCCCGGCCGGAAGCCGCCCGCCTTCTCGGCGATCGGGATCAGCCGCTGCACCGTGAACTGCATGTTGGCCAGGAACATCGGCAGGCCGTAGCCGCCCTGCGCGATCGTCTCGCCGGTCACGGGGTCGTAGAGCCCGTGCGCGCAGTCGTTGGTCTCGGAGATGATCGGCGAGAGCGCCGCCCGGATGAGATGCAGGTCCATCTCGTCGGCGATTTGTTCGAGGGCGCCGCGAACCACGGCAAGCGTCACCGGATCCATGTCAGGCCACCTCGATCAGGATGTTGCCGAAGGCATCGACGCGCGCGGCCATGCCGGGCTCGACGACGCTGGTGGTGTCCGCCTGCTCGATGATGGCGGGCCCATTGAAGGTCATGCCGGGTGCCAGATCGGCGCGGTCATGGATCGGCGTGTCGCGCCAGCCGCCGAAATAGACCGCGCGGCTTGCCCTCAGGCGCGCGGGGCGCCGCTCCAGTGGGCTCGGCGAACCGGCCGGCTTGGCGCGCACGCCGAGCACCGCGGTCTTGAGGCCGACGAGCACCACCGGGATCTCGCCCAGGATGTTGCCGTATTCGAGCCGGTAGGCCTCCTCGAAGGCCTGCACCATGCGGGCATGGTCCCAGGACGGGTCGACGGCCGTGCGCAAGGTGTGGATCTGACCGAGATAGGACATCTCGGCCGCATGGGTGACGGCGACCGAGTCGAGCTGCGTGCCGCTGCCGGCGAGACGGGCCTCGCCATCCTCGCGCTGGCTGACGAGCACGTCGCGGACGAAGCCGGGCGCGATCTCTGACAGGGGCGTCTCGACGGTCTGGGACAGGTCGTAGCGCAGGTCGGCGACGGCGCAGCCGAGCGCGCAGAGCACGCCCGGATGGGGCGGCAGCAGCATGGTGCGGATGCCGACCTCGCGCATGATCGCGGCGCAGTGCAGCGGTCCGGCCCCGCCAAAGGCGACAAGCGCGAAGCTGCGCGGATCGTGACCCTGCTCGACCGTGAGCAGGCGCGTGCGCCGCGCCATCACATGGTTGATGATGGTCAGGATGGCTTCCGCCGTCTCTTCGACGCCGAGGCCGAGCGGCTCGCCCAACCCCGCCATCGCGGCGCGGGCGCTCTCGATATCGAGCCGCGCCAGATGCTTCATGCCGATCGGATGGTCGGCATTGATCCGGCCGAGCACCGCATTGGCGTCGGTGACGGTCGGCTCCTTGCCGCCGCGGCCGAAGCAGACCGGGCCGGGCACGGCGCCGGCGCTGCGTGGGCCGACCTGGAGCGTGCCGCCGCGGTCGAGATAGGCGATCGAGCCGCCGCCGGCGCCGATGGTGTGCACGTCGATCATCGGCAGGCGCAGCGGCACGCGGAAATCGAGCTCGGTGGTCTCGGCAATGCGCGGCGCGCCGTTGACCACCACGGCGACGTCGTAGCTGGTGCCGCCCATGTCGCCGGTGATGACATGGCTGAATCCGGCTTCGGCGGCGAGCCTGGCCGCCGCCATCACGCCGGCGGCGGGGCCGGAGCGGACGATATTGGCGGCGCGCTCCTGCAATTGCTCGAGCGGGATGAGCCCGCCATTCGACTGCATGACCAGGGTCTGGCGGCCGAAGCCGAGCTCGCCGAGCTTGCCGGCGAGATTGCGGGCGTAGCGCGACACCAGCGGCTGCAGATAGGCCTGCACCGTGGCCGTGCTGGTCCGCTCGAACTCGTAATACTCGCGCACCACGTCGCTGGAGATCACGACCTCCCAGTCCGGGTTGGCCGCCTGGACGATCTCGCGGGCCCGCCGCTCATGGGCCGGGTTGGCATAGGCGTGCAGGAAGGAGATGACGATGGCGTCGATCTCCTCCTTTGCCAGGGCGGCTGCCAGCCGCGCCAGGCCGGCCTCGTCGAGCGGGGTCAGCACCGTTCCGCGATGGTCCAGGCGCTCGGCCACCTCCCAGCGCATCGCGCGCGGGATCAGGGGCTGCTGCACGCCGGTGAGGCCGTACATGCGCTGCCGGTCGCGGCGGCCGAGCTCGAGGATGTCGCGGAAGCCCTGCGTGGTGATCAGGGCACAGCGCGCCCCGCGGCGCTCGATCACGGCATTGGTCGCGATCGTGGTGCCGTGCAGGATCACGTCGAGCGAGGCCGACGCGACACCCGCCGCCTTCAGCGCGTCGATCAGGCCGCGGCTGGGGTCGTCGGGGGTCGAGGGCACCTTGAGCACGGCGTCCACGCTCACCCCGTCGCCGGAATAGAACAGGTCGGTGAAGGTTCCGCCGACATCGATGCCCACGATCCCGCCCATCTCAGTGCTCCGCCCTGGAGAGGCGCGGGAGGGCCGCGGCGATGGCGGCTTCGTCCCAGCCGAGGCGCGCCTTCAGCACCGCGCCCGTATCGGCGCCGAGCTCGTGGCTCGGCTCCAGCTCGCGGCGCGGGACGCCGGCATAGCGCAGCGGCGAGTTCTGCACGACGATGCGGCCGAGCGTCGGATGGTCCTGCCATTGCAGCGAACCGCGCGCATGCATGTTGGGGTCGTTCACGACCTCCTCGAGATCGCGCACCGGGGCGCAGGGCACCTTGCTCGCCATCAGCGTCTGGAACGCTTCTTCCTTGCTGCGGCGGCTGGTCCAGTCGGAGACGATGGCGTCGACCTCGTCCATGGCCGCGACGCGCTGCTTCAGGCTGCCGAAGCGCGGGTCGTCGGCCAGCTCCGGCCGGCCCATGGTGCGGACCAGCGAGCGCCAGTGGAGGTCGCCGACGCAGATGATCGCGAGCCAGCCGTCGCTGGTCGGGTAGACGTTGTAGGGCGCTTCGGCGAGGCCGCCATGGCGGTTGCCGGTGCGCGGCGGCGGTGGGTCCTCGGCGCCGCGCTGGCCCCAATACATGCCGAGGCTGGAGCTGAGCGCCGGGTAGACGGCATCCTGCATCGCGACCTCGAGCCGGCGGGCGATGCCGGTGCGCTCGCGCTCGAACAGGGCGGTCGCGATGGCGCCATAGAGATGGACGCCGGCGAAGAAGTCGCAGAGCGCCGGCCCGGCCTTGACCGGCGGCCGGTCGGGATAGCCGGTCGTGCTCATCACGCCGGCCATCGCCTGGACGGTGAGGTCCATCGCCGGGTAGCTCCTGTAGGGGCCGTCGCTGCCGAAGCCGGAGCTGGAGGCGTAGATCAGCCGCGGGTTCGACGCCTGCAAGGCATCGGCGCCGAGTTCGAGGCGCTCCATCGTGCCCGGCGCAAAGTTCTCGACCAGCACATCGGCCCCGCGCACGAGATCGCGCAGGACGGCCTTTCCCTCGGCGCTCTTGAGATCGAGCACCATGCATTGCTTGCAGCTGTTGAGCATGGCGAAGGGCAGCGCGGCGCCGCCGACCACGCCGCGCCGGCGCAAAGGCTCGCCGCCCGGCGGCTCGATCTTGATGACGCTCGCGCCCGCCGCCGCCATCATGAAGGTGGCATAGGGACCATTGTAGATCTGGCTCAGGTCGATCACGACGATGCCGTCGAGCGGCTGCCGTGTCGGATCGGGCTGGTGTTCGACGGCGCTCACGACGCGCGCCCCTGCCTGGCCTGGCGGCGGAAGGCCGACCAGCGATGGACCGGCCACATGTCCTGGTCCTCGCCATGGCCGGGCTTGCCGTTGATCGTCCAGGCGATCAGGCCGTTGCTGTCGATGAAGCTGTGGCGGTTGATGATGATGCCGCTCGTGCGCTCGCCGATGGCGAGGAGATCGCGGCCGAACTCGTCCTTGGCCTCGATGGTGATGCGGGTGACCCAGCCCTGCTCGGGATCGCGCTCGACGATGCGGCGGCCCGAGACGAGGTCGCCGATCTTGCCGTCGCGGATCATGAAGCCATAGGCGACCGGGTCGGCCTCGTCGTTCCATTTGGTCACGGCAAGGAAGGCGTCGTCCGGCGAGGCGATGCCGGTGACATAGGCGCTCTTGCCCGGCCGGTGCTCGGGACGCGGGCCCCAGCTGCGGTCGCGGATGGCGTAGCAGTCGATCGGGATGGTCTCGCCATGCAGCACGATCTCGCCGGTGACCCGGCCGAACTGGTCGAAATGGTTGAGGTTCTTGAACGAGGAATCGCCCTTGCGCAGCGGGCGTGCCGGCATCACGGCATCGAACTGCAGGTCGAGCTTGAGCAGGTCGGCGTCCTCGAAGCCGAGCTGGTAGCGCTTCAGCGGCTCGAGAGCCTTGATGCTGACGCCGGTCGGCAGCGTGATGTCGGTGAGGTCCTGGTCCTTCGGCAGGCGCAGCGCCGTGTAATTGGCGGAATAGGGCACCTCCCAGGGCACGGAGGCCGTCTCGTCCCAGATCCAGCAGCCGCCGGCGATGGTGCCGATATTCGGCCGCGCCATGCTGTAGAGCCAGCCGCCGAGCTTGCGCTCGGGCTTGCAGAAGGCGAACCAGGCGGTCTCCGTCTCCCACCAGCGATCGCTCATCTGGTCGAAATGGAAGCTGTCGTCCTTGGCCGTGAAGGGCGTGTCGAGGGCGGCGTCAGACATGGGCGGTCCCGATATCGGTCAGAGGGGGAAAATCGCGGTCGGCGAGGCCGCCGGATGACGAGGCTGCGAGCTCGGCGTCGCGCGCTGCGCTGCCGGCGAAAAAGGCGAGCGCGGTCGCAAATGGCACGCGGCCCTCGCGCAAGGCCGCGCCGAGCGCCGCCCGGCCGGCCTCGACCGTCTGGGGACGGGCGCCGACCACCTCGGCAAGGGCTGCCAGTTCGGCATCCTCGACGACCTGGCCGAAGCGGTCGCATTCGCGCAGGTATTTCACGACTTTGGCGGTGTTCTTGGCCGCAGCCACGACGGCCGGATCGTCGCTGACCGCGGCGATGTCGTGCCGGAGCTCGTGCAGCACATAGTCGAACAGGCTGCTGCGCTCGGTGTCGGGCGCCTGCAGGCGCGGCTGCGGCGCCAGGTGGGTCGCCGTCGCCTCGGCGAGCGCCGTCACCAGCAGCCGCCGGTTCAGCGCGCGCGAGACGATCGAGTTGCCCGGCAGGCCCGTCACGTTGCGGTGGCGGATGATGACGACGCGGGTCGAGACGAAGACCCGGTGATAGCGGATGCGGTCGAGATCCGGCGCCGTCCCCATCGCCGCGCCATAGTCGCGCAGGCGGGCGGCGAAATCGGGCACCGGCTCCATCACGCAGCGCATCGAGAACCAGGCCAGGTCCTCCATCGGGTCGCCGGGATGAGCGAGCTCCCAGTCGAGCAGGGCGGTGAGGTGGCCCTCGTCGAAGAGGAAATTGCCGGGCCCGGCATCGCCATGGACGAGCACGGGGCGGCCGGGCGGCTCCGGGACATTGGCGTCGAGCCAGTTCAGCGCGAGGTCGATCAGCGGATCCTGCCGGCGGGTCTCCTCATACATGCCGCGCCAGGTCGCGAGTTCCCGGCGCACGCAGTCCGCTATCGTCGAGGATGCGTCGAGGCCGGGGATGTCGAGGCCCGTGACCGGCGTCTTGTGCAGCGTCGCCAGCGCCTCGACGAATTCGCGGGCGATGGTCTCGCGCGCCTGCTCGTCCTTGACCCGGCGATAATCGGCGCGGCCCGGCGCCCGCTCGGTGAGGATGGCCTGGCTGTCCGGGTGGATGGCGATGAGCTTGGGGGCGGGGACGCTGCTGCCTCTCAGCGCGCGATAGAATTCCGCCTCGCGCCAGACGGTATAGGGCTCCGCCGAGGGTGGGCGCGGCGGCTGGTAGCGCAAATAAAGCTCGGCCTGCCTGCCGGCCGGAGAACGAACATCGACGGCCCAGGAGCGGCAGCGATTGCCGCCGCTGATCTGCTGCCAGGTCGTGATCGAGCCGCCGGTCTCGCCCTCGATCCACGCGCGCAGCTCGTCCGGGCTTGCCGGTCGTCCTGCGGCGGTTCGATGCGATGCGACCGGCCGATGATCCGGCTCTTTGTCCACCTTGGCGCGTCCCTTCCCTTGATCGCCGCCACGATAAGAGGCTCGACAACCCGGCGCAACTAAATTATCAGACCAATGAAAAGAACGATGAATTGAGGAGCGCGGCGGATGGCAGGTCTCTATTTCGACGAGCTGAGTGTCGGGCAGCTGTTCCGGCACGAGATCCGCCGCACCGTCACGGAGGCGGACAACGTCTGGTTCAGCGCCGTCACGCATAACCCGGCCTATCTGCATCTCGACGAGGAGTACTGCCGCACGCAGACGGAGTTCGGCCAAAGGCTGGTCAACAGCGCCTTCACGCTCGGGCTGATGGTCGGCATCTCCGTCGGCGACACGACGCTGGGAACGGCGGTGGCCAATCTCGGCTGGGACGAGGTGCGCTTTCCCAAGCCGATCTTCCATGGCGACACGATCCGGGTCGAGACCGAGGTGCTCGAGCTGCGCGAGAGCCGCTCGCGGCCCGAGGCCGGCATCGTCGTCTTCCTGCATCGCGCCTATAACCAGCGCGACGAGCTCGTCGCGCATTGCAAGCGCTCCGGCCTGCAGCGGCGGAGGCCACAGGCATGAGCCTGCGCTCCTTCCTCTTCGTTCCCGGCGACAGCGAGAAGAAGCTCGCCAAGGGTGCTGGCGCCGGCGCCGACGCGCTGATCCTCGATCTGGAGGATTCGGTCTCTCCCGACCGCAAGGCGCTGGCGCGGGACATGGTGCGCGACTATCTCGCCGCGCCTCGCATGGGGACGTCCGAGCTCTGGGTGCGAATGAACCCGCTGGCCGATGGCGGCCTCGACGATCTCGTCTCCGTCGTGCGGGCCGCCCCGGACGGGATCGTGGTCCCGAAGGTCGACGGGCCCGCCGATCTGCTACGGGTCGGCCATTTCCTCGATGCGCTCGAGCGGCGCGACGGCGTGGGCCGACAAATCCGCCTGCTGCCGGTCGCGACCGAGACGCCGAGGGCCCCGTTCGGGCTGGCGCATTACCACGACACGACGCTGCCGCGGCTCTACGGGCTGACCTGGGGCGCGGAGGACCTCAGCACGGCTCTGGGCGCCAGCACCAACCGGGATTCCGACGGCCGCTGGGCTTTCACCTACCGCATGGTGCGCTCGCAATGCCTGCTCGCGGCCAAGGCCTGCGACGTGGCCGCGATCGAGACCCTCTATGCCGATTTCCGCGACGATGCCGGCCTGCGCGCCGACTGCGCCAAGGCGTCGCGCGAAGGGTTCACCGGACGCATCGCCATCCATCCCGACCAGGTCGCCGGCATCAACGAGGCGTTCTCGCCGTCGCAGGCCGAGATCGCCCATGCGGAGCGCGTCGTCGGCGCCTTCTCGGCGAGCCCCGGCATCGGCGTCGTCGGGCTCGACGGCAAGATGCTCGACATCCCCCATCTCCGGCAGGCCGAGCAGGTTCTGGCGCGGGCGGCCGCGATCGCGGCCCGGCGCGGGACGGCGGCATGACAATGATCGGCGTCCCTGCCATCCGGACGGGCACCGCACGCCGGGTCGGCGACCCCGCCGATCTCGTCAGACTGCTGTCGCCGGGAGAGCGCATCTATCTGCCGGGATCGGGGGCGGAGGTGCCGGCGTTGGTCGAGGCGCTTTGCGCCGGCGATGCGCCGCCCTTGAATGTGACCGGGAGCTTCGTGCCGGGCATCAACCCGACCCCGCTGGCGCGCTTCCCGCAGGGCGCGAGCTATACGAGCAGCTTCGCCCATCCGACGGCCTCGAGTTCGCAGGCTCAGGCGCGCTTCCGGCATCTGCCGATGTCCTATTACGGCTTCGCCTCCTATCTGCGGAACCAGTCCTTCGATGTCGGGGTGGTGCAGGTCTCGCCGCCCGACGCACGCGGCCTGTGCTCGCTCGGCGTCGCCGTCGAGTTCACGCCGATCGCGTTGCGCAACTGCCGGCGCATCTTCGCGGTGATCAATCCGCGCATGCCGCGGATTCTCGGCGCCGAGACCTTCGAGCTCGCACGCGCCGACGCCGTTGCGGAGACCGATGCGCCGTTGCGCGAATATAATGTCGGCAAGCCCACGATGCTGGCCTCGCGCATCGCCGAACATGTCGCCGGCTTCGTCGACGATGGCGCGACGCTGCAGGTCGGCCTCGGCAAGACGCCCGATGCGCTGATGCACAAGCTTGCGGACCGGCGTCGCCTGCGGCTGCATTCGGGCATGTTGTCGGACGCGACGCGCCTCCTGGCCGAGAGCGGCAGCCTGGATCCGGCCTGGCGCCATGTCAGCTGCGTCCATGTCGGCACGGCCGCCTATTACGACTGGCTCGCCGGGCGCGGCGAGTTTCAGGTCCGCGCCTGCGACGTCACCCACGCTCCCGCGACGCTGGCCGGCCTGTCGAAGCTGGTGGCGGTGAACTCGGCGCTCAATGTCGATCTGTTCGGCCAGGCCAATCTTGAAATGCTCGACGGTCGGATGGTCAGCGCCGTCGGCGGCGCGGCGGATTTCGCCCATGCAGCTAGCCTCAGCCCCGATGGCGTCAGCATCGTCGCACTGCCGGCGACGGTCGGCCGCAACGGCGTCTCGCGGATCGTTCCGCGCCTGGACGGCGTCTGCTCGCTGCCCCGCCATGCGGTGGATGTCGTGATCACCGAGCATGGTGCCGCCGACCTGCGCGGCGCGAGCGCGATGGAGGGCGCCGAGCGGCTGATCGCGATTGCCGCGCCCGGGCATCGCGGCGCGCTTCAGGATTGCTGGAAGGATATCGCAGCCCGCCTGTGAGCTGCGCAGACAACGAGGACAGGGACATGAAACGCGCCGAGAAGGTCATCATCAGCTGCGCCATCACTGGGTCGATCCACACCCCGAGCATGTCGCCGCATCTGCCGGTGACGCCGGACCAGATCGCCGAGGGCGCCATCGGCGCGGCCAGGGCCGGCGCCGCCATCCTGCATCTGCATGCGCGCGATCCGCAGACCGGCCGCCCGACCCAGAATCCGGAGGTCTTCAAGCAGTTTTTGCCGTCGATCAGGCAGGGCTGCGACGGCATCGTCAACATCACCACCGGCGGCGGGCTCGGCATGACGCTGGACGAGCGCCTGGCGGCGGCAAAATGGGCTGAGCCCGAGATCGCCTCGATGAACATGGGCTCGTTCAACTTCAACATCTCGGGCGCGAGCGGGCGTATCGCCTCGTTCAGGAACGAATGGGAGAAGCCCTATCTGGAGATGACGAAGGATTTCATCCTCTCCAACACCTTCAGCCAGATCGAACGCGGCATGACCGAGCTCGGCGGCCTCGGCACGCGCTTCGAGTTCGAGTGCTACGATGTCGGCCACCTCTACAACCTGGCCCATTTCGCTGAACGCGGCTTGGTCAAACCGCCCTTCTTCGTCCAGGCGATCTTCGGCATCCTCGGTGGCATCGGGCCCGAGCCCGAGAACCTGATGCACATGAAGGCGACGGCCGACCGGCTGTTCGGCAACGACTACTATCTCTCGATCCTCGCGGCGGGCCGCCACCAGCTGCCCTTCGTCACCATGGGGGCGATCCTCGGCGGCAATGTCCGCGTCGGGCTGGAGGACAATCTCTATCTCGGCAAGGGCCAGCTCGCGCCGTCCAATGCCGAGCAGGTCGCCAAGATCCGCCGCATCCTCGAGGAGCTCTCGCTCGAGATCGCCACGCCCGACGACGCCCGCCGCATGCTCGGCACCAAGGGCGCGGCCAATGTCGCCTTCTGAGGAGACCCCGATGCCGACCGACATCCCGACCTATTCGACGCCGGCCGAGAACCGCCAGGTCCTGCTGACGAGCCGCCCCGCCGGCGTGCCGCAGGCCGGCGACTTCACGCTCGCCAGCAGCCCGGTGCCCAGGCCCGGCCCCGGCGAGTTCCTGGTCCGCACCATCTATCTCTCGGTCGATCCGGCGCAGCGCGGCTGGGCCTCGTCCGAGGCGAACTATTCCGCGCCGGTGCCGCTCGGCGGCCCGATGCGGGCCCTGGCTGTCGCCGTCGTGGTCGAGAGCCGGCATCCCGACTTCACCGAGGGCCAGTTCCTCTATGGCTGGTTCGGCTGGCAGGATTATGCGGTCGCGACGCCGCAACAGGTGATCCTGCGCGCCACGCAGGAGCTGCCGCTGACAGCCTTCGGCAGTCTGCTCGGCATCAACGGCATCACCGCCTATCTCGGGCTGACCGAGCTCGGTCGCCCGAAACCCGGCGACACGCTGGTGGTGTCGACGGCGGCCGGCTCGGTCGGCAGCTTCGTCGGGCAGATCGGCAGGAGCCTGGGCTGCCGCTGCATCGGTCTCACGGGCGACGACCGCAAGGTCGCGCTGTGCAAGGAGCGCTACGGCTACGAGGTCGCGCTCAACTACAAGACGGGCGGGCTCGACGAGGCCATGGCGGCGGCCGCGCCGGACGGCGTCAACGTCTATTTCGACAATACCGGCGGCGCGATCCTCGACACCGTCCTGCGCCGCATGGCGGTGGCGGGGCGGATCGTCCAGTGCGGCACGGCCTCGATCGGCTCGTGGAATCCGCCGCCCTCCGGGCCGCGCAACGAGCGCGAGATTCTGACGCGCCGGCTGGTCTGGAGCGGCTTCGTCATCTTCGACCATATGGCGCGCTACGGGCAGGCCGCCGACGAACTGGCGCAGCTCTGCCGGGCCGGGACCCTGAGCTTCGACACCGACCTGGCCGAGGGCATCGAGCAGGCGCCGGGCGCGATCGCCTCGCTCTATGCCGGCGAGAACCTCGGCAAGAAACTGATCTATGTCGGCTGATCGGCCGCCGCATCCGGAGAGCGCAATGGATATCCAGCTCAGCGAAGACCAGAAGGCCATCGACGCGAGCGTGCGCCAGATCTGCGCCGAGTTCGACGACGAGTACTGGACGCGCTGCGAGGAGGAAAGCACCTTCCCGACCGAGTACTACGACCTGATGGCGCAGAATGGCTGGCTCGGCATCACCATGCCCGAGGAGGTCGGCGGCGCGGGGCTGGGCGTCACCGAGGCCGCGATCATGATGCATGCGGCGACATCGAGCGGCGGCGGTTATTCGGCGGCCTCGGCCATCCATATCAACCTGTTCGGCCCGCATTCCATCGTCGTGCACGGTTCGCCCGAGCAGAAGCAGCGCTGGCTCGTGCCGTTGGTCAAGGGCGAGCAGAAGGCCTGTTTCGGCGTCACCGAGCCCGATGCCGGGCTCGACACCACCAGCATCAAGACCTTCGCCAGGAAACAGCCGGGCGGTTATCTCGTCCATGGCCGCAAGATGTGGACCTCGACCGGGCAGGTCGCCGACAAGATCCTGCTCCTGACCCGGACCGCGGCGAAGGAGGACAGCAGGAAGCCGACCCAGGGCATGACGCTGTTCTACACCGACCTCGACCGGGCCAAATGCGAGGTCCGCCGCATCCACAAAATGGGCCGCAACGCGGTCGATTCGAACGCAGTCTTCATCGACGGGCTCTTCATCCCGGAGGAGGATCGCATCGGCGAGGAGGGCAGGGGCTTCGAATACCTGCTCGACAGCCTCAACCCGGAACGCATCCTGGTCGGCATCGAAGCGGTCGGGCTGGGCCGGGACGCGCTGAGCCGGGCGGCGCAATACGCCAAGGACCGGGTCGTGTTCGGCCGGCCGATCGGCAAGAACCAGGGCATCCAGCATCCCTTGGCGGAGGCCTGGACCTATCTCGAATCGGCCTACTGGATGCTGATGCGCGCCGCCTGGCTCTACGACAACGGCCAGCCCTGCGGGGCAGAGGCGAATGCCGGCAAGTTCCTCGGCGCCCGCGCGGCTTTCGATGCGGCGACCAAGTCCGTGATGACCCATGGCGGCATGGGCTATGCCCGCGAATACCAGGTCGAGCGGCTGTTCCGGGAAGCGATCTTGCCGCGGATCGCGCCGGTGACCGAGCAGCTCATCCTGTCCTTCATCGCCGAGCGGGTGCTGGGCCTGCCCAAGTCCTATTGACGCTTGGTCATGCCCGTCACCCGCGGTCGGCCTGCGGATCGAGCCAGTCGCGCAGCCAGTCGCCGAGCAGGTTGACGCCGAGGACCGTGAGCATCAGCGCGACGCCCGGCAGGGTGATGATCCACCACGCGCTGGCGATATAGGTCCGCCCGTCGGCGAGCATCCGGCCCCAGCTCGGCGAGGGCGGCTGGATGCCGAGGCCGAGGAAGCTGAGGCCCGCTTCGAGGACGATGGTGCGCGCCAGTTCGAGCGTCGCCACCACCAGGATCGGGGTGAGGATGTTGGGCAGGATGTGGCGGGCGAGGATGCGCAGATGGCTCGCCCCGATCGAGCGGGCCGCCTGGATATACTCGCGCTCGCGGACCGTCAGCACCTGGCCGCGCACGATGCGGGCGTAGCGGACCCAGCTCGTCAGCGCCAATACGGCGATCAGGTTGTGCAGGCTGGGGCCGAGCGCCGCGACGACGAGCAGGGCCAGCAGCATCAGCGGGAAGGCGAGCTGGATGTCGACGAGCCGCATCAGGATGCGGTCGCTCCAGCCGCCGAAATAGCCGGCGATCATGCCGAGGAAGACCCCGATGATGCCGCCGAGGATCACCGCTGAGCCGGCCACCATCAGCGTGACGCGGCTGCCGGTGACGATGCGGCTGAGGATGTCGCGGCCGAGCTGGTCGGTGCCGAAAGGGTGGGGGCCGAGGCTCGTCCAGGAGATCGTCGGCGCCAACATCCGGGCGCGCAGGTCGCCGCGCACCGGGTCGGGCAGGCCGAGCCAGGGGCCGGCCAGGGTGAGCCCGATCAGGACGAGGATCAGGACCCCGCCGAGGATGCCGAGCCAGTTCCGACGCTGGCGGCGAAGCATCGCGCGCAGGCTCATGCCGAATGTCCGATGCGCGGGTCGATCAGGGTGTAGAGCAGGTCGACCAGCAGGTTGATGGCGACGAAGATCGTCGCGACCACGGCCACGCCCGCCTGCACGACCGGGAAATCCTTGGTCTCGATCGCCTGCACGATCAGCCGGCCGACGCCGGGCCAGCCGAACACCGTTTCCGTCACCGCCGCGCCGCCGAGCAGCTCGCCCGCGAGGATGCCGATCATCGTCACCACCGGGATCAGCGAATTGCGCCCGACATGCCAGGTGAAGACCTGGCGCGGCGGCAAGCCCTTCGCCCGGGCGGTGCGGACATAGTCGTCGCGCATCACGTCGAGCATCGAGGAGCGCAGCAGGCGGGCGATGCTGGCCGTGGTGAAGCAGGCGAGCGTCAGGGCCGGCAGGACGAGATTCTCCCAGGAGCCGTAGCCGCCGGTGGGCAGCCAGCCGAGATGCACGGCGAAATACAGGATCAGCATGATGCCGAGCCAGAAGGACGGCGTCGCCTGGCCGAGCAGGGCGACCAGAAGGACGAAGGCTTCGAGCACCGTGCCGCGATAGATCGCCGCCAGCGCTCCGGCGACGCCGCCGACGAGCACGCCGATGACGAGCGCCGAGCCCGCGAGGGCGGCCGTCGCCGGCAGGCGCTCCAGCACCACCGAGAGGGCGGGGCGGCCATATTGGAAGGACTGGCCGAACTCGCCGCGCAGGATGTTGAACAGGAAGGTCAGGTATTGCTGCAGGATCGGCTGGTCGAGCCCGAGCTGGACCCGCAATTCCTGCAGCTGGTCCTCGTTCGCGCCGATCGGCAGCAAGAGCACGGCGGGGTCGCCGAGCAGGCGCGAGACCACGAAGACGACGGTGACGACGCCCCAGATCGCGATCAGGCCTTCGCCCAGCCGCGTCGCGAAATGTTGGGTCGTGTTCGAGGAGCCAGCCATCGCGCGCGACGCGTCTTCAGAGCTCGAGGCCGTAGATCTCGACGGCCGCCTGCCGCGAGATGCGCTCCTCGCGCAGGTCGCGCTCGACCAGCGCCCGCTCGCGCTTGCGGGGATCGCCGAAGCCGCCGCCGCCCGCCGCGACCATGCCGACGGATTGGCCGGGCTGGAGGATGCCGACCCGGCGCTCCAGGGGCTGAGCACCCGGCGAGAGCTCGACGCGGGCCGTGCTGCCCGGCTCGCCGCCGAACAGGCCGAAGGGTGGCACGATGCTGTTGGTGCCGCCGGCCGAGATGCGCGCGACATGGTCGAGCATCCGCACGCGGCGGCGCAGCGTCATGCCGCCGCGGAACTCGCCGGCGCCGCCGGAATCCTGAACCAGCTCGTAGCATTCGACCATCACCGGATGCTCCGTCTCCAGCGCCTCGATCGGCAGGTTGGCGGTGTTGGTCGTGTTGACCTGCACCCCGTCGAGTCCGTCCTTGTGGGCGCGCGCGCCCATGCCACCGCCATGCATCTCGTTATAGACGTAGAAGCGGCCGGTGCGCGGATGGATGCCGCTGGTTGTCAGGAGTGTGCCGCCGGTCGAGGCCGCCGCGACCCGGTCGGGTACGATCTGGGCCATGGCCGCGAAAATCATGTCGACCAGGCGCTGGCCGATATCGGTGCGGCTGTAGACGGCGGCCGGTGGCGTCGAATTCAGCACGCTGCCGAGCGGGGCCGAGACATGGATCGGCCGGTGGAACCCGGAATTGGCGGGCACGTCGGGGTCGACGATGCCCTTGACCGCGAAATAGACCGTCGCCAGCAGCGCCGTGTAGACCATGTTGATCGGCGCGCGCACCTGCGGCGGCGCATCGGGGAAGTCGATTGCGATCTCGTCGCCCTTGACCTCGATCACGACCTGCAGGTCCAGCACGCCGTCGACCAGGTTGCTGTCGAAGTCGTGGCGGAAGCGATAGGTGCCGTCGGGGATCGTGGCGATGCCGGCGCGCGTGCGCCGCTCGGTATAGTCGAGCACCTGGGCGCCGGCGGCGCTGACGGTGTCGCGGCCATATTTGTCGCAGAGCGCCTGGTAGCGCTGCACGCCGAGGCGGTTGGCCGCCATCTGCGCCCGGAAATCGTTGATGCGTTCGCGCGGCACCTGGCAGTTCAGCAGGATCAGCGCCATCAGGTCGTCCTGCAGCACGCCCTCGCGATAGAGCCGGACGGGCGGGATGCGCAGGCCTTCCTGGAAGATATGGGCATGGCCGCGATCGACGAAGTCCGAATGATGGGCGAGGTTCGTCACCCAGGCGACGAGCTCGCCGCCATGGAAGATCGGCTCCATGAAGACGATGTCGTTGAGATGGGTGCCGCCGCCGGTATAGGCGTCGTTGCCGACGAAGACGTCGCCGGGCTTCACGCTCGCGAGGTCGTGGTTCTTGAAGACGTGCTCGGCGATGCCGAGCAGCGAGCCGAGATGGACCGGAATGTGCTCGGCCTGGGCGATCGTGCGCCCTTGCGCATCGAAGAGCGCGGTCGAGCAGTCTTGGCGCTCCTTGATGTTGGTCGAATAGGCGGCGCGGATGATCGCCTTGCCCATTTCCTCGACGATGGTCGTCAGGGCGCTGCCGATGACCTCGACCGTGATCGGGTCCAGCGCCGGGGTCTTGACGGTGTCCAGCATGGTCAGCCCTCGATGATCAGGTTGAGATAGGCGTCGACCGTTGCGGTCTGGCCGGGCAGGACGAGCGTGGTCGAATCCATCTGGTCGAGGATCGCCGGGCCCGGGACGCGATGGCCGGGGCCGAGCTGCTGGCGGTCATAGATCGGGCAGAGCGTGAAGCCGCCGGCCTCGGGCAGCCAGACCTCGCGCCTGTCGATGATCGCGTCCTCGGCCGGTCCTGTCGCCGGCGCCTGGGGTTTCAGGTCGACCTTGGGCACGAGGCCGACCGCCTCGACGCGCAGCGTCGTCACCTGGACCGGCTCTTCGGCGGCGATATAGCCATAGACCTGCTTGTGGGCCCGTTCGAAATCGGCGCGCAGCCCGGCGATGACCGCCGCATCGATGGCGCCGTTCGGGCAGGGGACGGTGAGCTCGTAGCCCTGGCCGCCATAGCGCATGTCGATCGAGCGGATGACGGAACGCCGCTCGGTCGCAATCGCCTCCTGCTTGAACCATTCGGCCGCGCGCAGTTCCAGCCCGGCGAAGCCCTGCTCGATGCCGCCGGCGCCGTCGAGGCTCAGGGGCAGCAGGCGGGTGAGCGAGAGATTGGTGCGCAGGTCGGTGAGCAGCAGGCCGAGAGCGCACATGATGCCGGGATATTTCGGCACGACGAGGCGCGGGATGTCGAGCTCGCGGGCGAGGCGGGCGGCGTGGATCGGTCCCGCGCCGCCGAAGCCCAGCATGACGTAGTCGCGCGGATCATAGCCGCGCTCGACCGAGATCACGCGGATAGCCTTGGCCATGTTGGCGATGACGACGCTGATGATGCCTTGCGCCGTCTCCATCAGATCCATGCCCAGCCGGTCGGCGAGGCGGCCGATCGCGGCCCTGGCGCGGGCCTGGTCGATCTTCATGCGGCCATTGAGGAGATGGGTGGGATTGAGCACCTGGAGCACGACATTCGCGTCGGTGACGGTCGGCTCCTCGTTGCCGCGCCCATAGCAGACCGGTCCGGGATCGGCGGCAGCCGAGCGCGGGCCGACCTTGAGCAGGCCGCCGGCATCGATCGCCGCGATCGAACCGCCGCCGGCGCCGACGGTGTGGATGTCGAGCATCGGCAGCTTCAGCGGGTAGCCGTGCACGGTGGCGTCATTCGACATTTGCGGCCGGCCGCGATCGATCAGCGAGACGTCGGTCGAGGTCCCGCCCATGTCGAAGGTGATGAGGTTGTCGAAGCCGGCGAGCCGGCCGACCGAGAGCGCGCCGATGACGCCGGCGGCGGGGCCCGACAGCACGGTGCGGGCCGGAAAATTCTGCGCCACCTCTGACGAGATCACGCCGCCATTGGACTGCGTCAGATGCGGGCGGGCGGCGATACCGATCTCGGCGAGCCGCGGCTGCAGCCGCGACAGGTAGGACTTCATGATCGGGCCGAGATAGGCGTTCACGACGGTGGTCGAAAGCCGTTCGTACTCGCGGAATTCGGGGGCGACCTCATGCGAGATGCTGACGAAGGCGTCCGGCATCTCCTCGGCCAGTATCTCCTTGACGCGCTTCTCATGCGCCGGCTCGACGAAGGAGAACAGGAAGCAGACCGCGACCGAGGTGATACCCTCCGACTTGAGCTTGCGGGCCGCCTTGCGCACCTCGTCCTCGTCGAGCGGCGTCAGGATGCTGCCGTCGAAGAGCACGCGCTCGGAGACCTCGAGCCGCTTGTCGCGGGTCGCCAGGATGCGCGGCTTCTCGGTCTGGAGGTCGTAGAGCGAATCGCGCTTCTGGCGGCGCAGCTCCAGCACGTCGCGGAAGCCCCTGGTGGTGATCAGCCCGGTCTCGGCGCCGCGACCGACGATCAGCGCATTGGTCGCGACCGTGGTGCCATGGCCGAAATAGACGACGTCGACGCCGCGCCCCGCGACCTTGGCCACCTCCGCCACGCCCTGTTCGATGCCGCCGGCGATGCCGAGCGAGGGATCCTGCGGCGTGCTCGACACCTTCCAGACATGGATGTCGCCATTGCTCTCGTCGAACATGCAGACATCGGTGAAGGTACCGCCGGAATCGACGCCGACGCGCAGCCTGAGGGCGGAGTGGTCATGGACGGTCATGAGGTGGTCGCGATCCGGTTTTGTCGATGAAAGGCAATGAGAAGCCGTGCGGCGGGCGAATCGCCCGTCGCTCGATGCCCGGCGGTCGGCTTCAGCGCGGCTTGATGTCGATGGCGCGGACCCAGTCGTCACCGCGCGCCTGCCAGTCGATCGTCTTCGACTGCGCGTAGGTGATCGGCGTGAAGAACAGGAAGACCGAGGGCGAGGCCTCGCAGAGTTCCTTGGTCAGCTCCTTGTAGAGCGCCGTCCGCTTCGCCGGGTCGTTGGTCGAGCGGGCCTCCTTGGCGCGGGCCGTGAAGGCGTCGTTGTCCCAATAGGCCTGGGGGTTTTCCTTCTCCCAGAAATTGAGCAGGCCGCCGGCGTCGAGCGTCGGCCAGCCCAGGCCGAAATAGGCGGCGTCGCCGAGATTCTTGGCGACGATGTACTTGTTCATCCAGGCGCCGAACTCGATCTCGCGCAGATTGACCGTGACGCCGATCTCGCCGAGCTGCGAGGCGACGACCTGGGCGATGTCGGAGGCCTGGAGGTAGCGCCCGGTCGGGATCTCCAGCTCCATGGTCAGGCCCTTGGCGAAGCCGGCCTCGGCCAGGAGCTTCTTGGCCTGGGCCGGATCGTAGGGCACCGGCTTGAGATCGGGATTGTAGCCGAAATAGGCCGGGGAGAGCGGCTGGCAATGGCTGATCTCGCTCAGGCCGTTGAGCAGGCCGTCATTGATCGCGGCCCGGTCGATGGCGAGGTTGAGCGCGCGCCAGAGCTTGGGGTTGTCCTTGAAGGGCGGGCGCTTGGCGTTGAGCTTGAGGAACATGCCGCGCGTGCCCGGGACGGCGCTCGCCTCGGCCCGGCCGCTATCCTTGATGCGCGCGATCTCGGAGGTCGGGAAGGCGGTGATGAGGTCGATGTCGCCCGCCAGCAGCGCCGAGATCCGCGAGGAATCCTCCGGCATCATGCGGAAGGTCACGGTGTCGAAGGCCGGCTTCTCGCCCCAGTAGTCCTTGCGAGCCTTGAGCTCGACCCGGTCGCCGCTGGCGAAGCGCACGAGCTCGTAGGGGCCGCTGCCGAGCGCCGCGACCGACGGATTGTTCTCGGCCGTCCATTTCGGCGGCATCAGCAGGAACATCGACATCTGGTCGGGCATGTCGGGATAGGCGCTCTTGGTCGCGAATTCGACGACCGTCGGCGAGATCACCTTGACCTCGCTGATCGAGGCGAACCAGGGCTTGTTGCGTGCGCCGGTCTTGGGGTCGAGCACGCGCTCGACATTCCATTTCACCGCCTCGGCGTCGAGCTTCTCGCCATTCGAGAAGGTCACGCCTTCGCGCAAGGTGAAGCGCCAGGCATTGTCGCCGATCGGCTCCCATTTCGTGGCGAGCCCGGGACGCAGCTTCATGTCCGGGCCACGGTCGACCAGCGGCGTGTAGATATGGGCGGCGACGCTGAGATCTGTGCCGACCGTCGTCGACTTGTCGGGGTCGAGTGTGTTGACGTTGCTCGGCAGCGCGATGCGCAGCTCGCGGGCAGCGGCGCTGCCGGGGCTGAGGAGCGCGCCGCACAGGGCCAGTGCCAGCGCTGAGGTGCCGAGCTTGGAAGACAGGGTGTTGAACATGGCGATCCCCTTGACCTGATTTTGGCGCCAATCTTGAGTTTGGGATTGGCATCTGTCAATATCCTTTGCGCGCCATGCTCTGCCCACCGGCTAGGCAGGACTCTCATGGCGGCTCGGCTTGCGTCCGGCACGGGTTCCGGCGCAGAAGGATTTTCTGGCGATGCACCTCAAAATCGCGCCGGACACGGAACAGGAAGGGCGCGGGACACGGTCGATGAGCGTCGACGACAGGACAAAGCCGGCCAGCGGCAGTTCGAGTGCGGGCAGGGCGCGCCAGCTCGCCACGCTGATCGAGAGGGATATCAGCACCGGCCGCCTCAGCGCCGGATCCTGGCTGAAGCAGGTCGATCTGGAGGCGCAGTACGGCGCTTCACGCCTCGATATCCGCCAGGCGCTCGACCGGCTGGAGGAGAAGGGCTTCGTCAAGCTCGAAGCCAATCGCGGCTACCGCGTCGAGGAGTTCGACAGCGCCCGGTTCCGCAATGTCGTCTCGATCCGCGCGATCCTTGAGGTGGCGGCCGCCGAGGAGGTGATGAAGCATATCGACGATGCCGGGCTCGCGCGCCTCGACCACCAGGCCGGCCGGTTTGCCGAGGCGGTCGCCTCGGGCACGGTCGTCCAGCAGGAGGAGACCAACCGGGCCTTCCATTCGGTCATGCTCGAATTCTGTCCCAACCGCGATCTCGTCGCGATGATCTTCGACCTGCGCAGCCGCGTGCCGGTCACGCTGACCCGCGAGAAGAACACGGCCACGCTGCTCGCGCAGACCGCGCGCGACCATTACGACATCGTCGAGCGCCTGCGGCAGCGCGACAAGCCCGGCCTGACGGCCGTCGTCCGGCGGCATGTCCTGGCCGGTCTCGAGATCATCTGAGCCGGAGCGGGGATTTCCAATGCGCGTCGCGATCATAGGTGCGGGCGGGATCGGGCGCGGCTATGCCGCCTACCTGGCCGGCCAGGGCCACCAGCCGGTGATCTGGTCGCCGAGCGGCGCTGCGCTCGCCGATTTCGCCGGCGCCGCGCCGCTGACGGTCACCGGCAAGATCGAGGGCTCGCTGCCGCTCGCCGTCGCGCCCGATTGCGCCGGGGCCGTCGAGGGCGCGGAGGCCGTCATCGTCGCGGTCCAGGCCAATGGCTTCAAGCCTGCGCTCGACGAGCTCGCGCGGCATCTCGGCGCCGGTCAGGGCGTGATCATCAGCGCCCATTGCTCCTTCGCCGCGCTTTACCTGCATCTGCTGCTGGTCGAGCGCGGGCTCGATCTGCCGATCGCCGCCTGGGCGACGACGGCCCTGACCGCGCGCAAGAGCGGGCCGCGCGGCGTCCATGTCTCGGGCATCCGGGCGAAGCTCGACGTGGCGACGCTGCCGGCGCGGCTGGCCGGGCAGGGGCTCGGCCTCTGCAGGGCGCTGTTCGGCGACCGCTTCGAGCCGCGCGAGGACGTGCTCGCGATCATGCTGAGCAATCTCAACCCGCCGGCCCATATGGCCAACATGCTCGGCAACCTGACCCGGGCCGAGAAGGGCGAGGACTGGCCGAATTACGGCTCGATCACGCAGGGCGTCGGGCGCATCGTCGATGCCATGGATGTCGAGCGTCTGACGCTCGCGAAGGCCTTCGGGCTTTCCGTGCGCAGCGTGCAGGACCATTACGTGCATTCGTTCGGGGTCGCGCCCGGCCCGGTCGGCGAGATGGCGGCCGCCGTCTACGCGACGCGGCCGGAGCTGCTCGGCCCCAAGACGCTCGACACCCGCTTCATCACCGAGGATGTACCTTTCGGTCTCGTGCCGCTGGAGCTGCTGGGCGCGGTGACGGGCGTCGCGATGCCGCTGCACCAGGCGGGAATCGCGCTGTTCGATGCGATCTGCCGCCGCGATTTCAGGGCCGAGAACGATATCCTGCCCGCACTCGCCCTCGGTTCACTCGCTCCTGCGGCGTTGCATCGGTTGCTCCGCGACGGGTGCTGACCACCGGGCGCCTATGCGAGGCGCCCGGCGTGATCTTGACTTAGCCGGCTCAGCGAGACAGTTCGCCGCGCCGCGCCGTTGCCAGCACGCTCGCCACGGCGTCGTCGGTAAGGCCGTAATCGGCTTTGGCCGTCTCGGCGGAAATGTAGCCGAGCGCCAGGTCGCGCTCGACGCTCCGTTGCTCCCGTTCGCCGGGGGCGCCGTAGCCCGCGCCGCCGGGAAAGGCCATCACGACCTTGCGGCCATGCGGCACGAACTGCTTGCCCTTGCCCTTCATCTTCGTGCCGTCGTCGAGGGCGATGGTCGTCGGTGCGCCGCCGCCGCCGCCGCGGCGGCCGCGGGCCGGGTGATGGACGCGGTCGAACATCGCCTGGATGTCGAATTCGTACCCGTCCCAGGCGCCGACCTCCATGTGCTGGCCCAGCCCGCCGCGATGGCGGCCGGTCCCGCCGGAATCGGGTCTCAACTCCTTGCGCCACACGATGACGGGGCCGACCTGCTCGGTCGCCTCGACCGGCATCGTCATCACGCCCGAGGGGAAGGCCGTCGCGCTCATGCCGTCGAGCGATGGGCGTGCTCCCGAGCCGCCCGAATTGAAGGTCAGGACTTCGGCGCGGACAGCGTCTTCGGGAACCGGCGCGTCGCTGCGCGGACGCAGCGAGACCTGGAAATTGCAGAGGCTGCCGGCCCCCTCGGCGGGAACGACGCCGGGCAGGATCTTGTCGAGCGCGTCATAGATCGTGTCGGGCACCATGTGTCCGATGATATGCCGCAGCGCGACGGGCGCCGGCCACAACGCGTTGACGATCGTATGTTCCGGCGCGACGATCCGGAAGGGCTCCAGCGACGCCGCATTGTTCGGAATCTCGGGCGCGATCGCGCATTTCAGCGCGTAGCAGGTATAGGCCTTGGTATAGACGAGCGGCACGTTGATGCCGTTCTTGTCGACGCCCGACGTCCCTGCCCAGTCGCAGAGCACGCCGTCCGGCTCGATCGAGATCTTCACGTGCAGATCGATGGGCCGGCTATAGCCGTCGATCCGCATGTGGCCCTCGGCCTGCGCCCGCGGCAGCGCCGCGATCTTGTCGAGCGTCGCCTGTCGCGAGTTCGTCAGGATGAATTCCGAGATCCCGGCGAGATCGGCGAGGCTGAACTCCACCATCATGTCGACCAGGCGGCGATGGCCGATCTCGTTGCAGGTCGCCAGCGCATAGATGTCGCCGACGAGCTGGTCCGGCTCGCGGACATTGCCGCGAATGATCGTGACCAGCGTCTCGTTCACGGTGCCGCGGTCGACGAACTTCATGATCGGGATATGAAGCCCTTCCTCATAGACCGAATTGCCGTCGGCGCCGAAGCCGCGGCCGCCGACATCGACGACATGCGCCGTGCAGGCGAAGAAGCCGACGAGGCGGCTCTGGTGGAAGGACGGGCTGACGATGGTGATGTCGTGCAGGTGGCCGGTGCCTTCCCAGGGATTGTTGGTGATGTAGACATCGCCCTCGCAGATATTCTCCCGCCCGATCCGGCGGATGAAATGCGCGACGGCATCGGCCATGGCGTTGACATGGCCCGGCGTGCCCGTCACCGCCTGGGCGAGCATCTCGCCCTTCTCGTTATAGACGCCGGCGGAGAGGTCACCGGCCTCGCGCACCGAGGTCGAGAAGGAGGTGCGGATCAGGGCCTGCGCCTGTTCCTCGACGACCGAGATCAGGCGGTTCCACATCACCTGATGGGCGACTTTCGAGATCTCAGACATGAGCCACCTCCTTGCGGTCCGCCTCGTGCGGGGCGGGTGATTGATCCTCCAGGCGGATATCGATGCAGCCGTCGTTCAGCGTGACGGCGACCCGGCTCGAGGGCAGGACGATGGTGGTCTCCTCTTCCGTGACGACGGCCGGGCCGCGAAGCGCGCTGCCGGCCGGTAGGTCGGTGCGGTCATAGGCCTCGGCCTCGACCTGCCGTCCGAGCCCGGCATCGAAGATCCTGCGCGCGGCCTGGGGCGATGCCGTCCGCGTTCCGCCGAGCGCCTCGACCGCCGTCACCGGCGTCGGCGGGGTATGCGCATTGACCGACCATACCGTGATCTCGGCCTCGAGGCCCTTCACCGTGCGTCCGAACAGATTGACGTATTCCCGCTCGAAGCGCTGCAGGATGACGGCCGGATCGGCGGCGCGCGCCTCCTCCGGCGTCAGGGTGACGGGGATTTCCCAGCCCTGGCCGGCATAGCGCATATAGACCTTGTATTCGGTCAGGATCTGCCCCTCCCAACCGCAGGAGCGCACGACGCGGGTCGCCTCCTCCTCCATCTCGTCGAAGAGCCGCGTCACCCGCTGCGTGTCGAAGCGGGCCAACCGCATGAACAGCGTCCGGTTCGCCTCGAAGCTGAACGGCGCCCGCAGGAACCCGATGGCCGAGCCGACGCCGGCGCCGGGCGGCACCAGGCAGCGCGAGATGCCGAGCTTTTCGCAGAGCCGGCCGGCATGCAGGGGAGCGGCGCCGCCGAAGGCGATCATCGTATAGTCCGACAGGTCCTCGCCGTTCTCGACGGCGTGGACGCGCGCCGCATTGGCCATGTTCTCGTCGACGACCTCGGCGACGCCCCAGGCGCTTTCCAGGGCATCCATGCCCAGCCTGCCGCCGATCTCCGTTTCGAGCACGCTGGCGGATGCGTCCGAAAACAGCGGGATCGTCCCGCCCGCGAAATTCTGCGGATCGATCTTGCCGAGGATGACGTCGGCATCCGTGACGGCCGGGCGCGTGCCACCACGGCCGTAGCAGGCCGGACCCGGCTCGGACCCGGCGCTTTCCGGCCCGACCCGGATCTGGTTCATCGAATCGACATGGGCGAGGCTGCCGCCGCCGGCCCCGATCTCGACCATGTCGATCACCGGAATCGAGATCGGCATGCCGGAGCCCTTCTTGAACCGGTAGGTCCGCGCGACCTCGAAGACGCGGGCGGTCTTGGGGGTATAGTTCTTGATCAGGCAGATCTTCGCCGTCGTCCCGCCCATGTCGAAGGAGAGCACCTTCTTCAGCCCATGCCGGGCCGCGATATCGGCCGCGAAGACCGCGCCGCCTGCCGGGCCGGATTCGACCAGGCGCACCGGGAACTCCGAGGCGCTTTCCAGCGAGATGATGCCGCCGCCCGAATGCATCAGGAAGATCGGGCAGGAGGCGCCCTCATCGGCGAGCCGTCCCTTGAGCCGCACGAGATAGCTCTTCATCAGCGGCTTGATGAAGGCGTTGGCGATCGTCGTGTTGAAGCGCTCGTATTCGCGCATCTGCGGCGAGACTTCCGAGGACAGCGAGATCATCGCGCCCGGCAGCCGCTCGGCGAGCACGTCGTGGACCATCCGCTCATGCGCGTCGTTGACATAGGAGTGGAGCAGCCCGACGGCGACGCTTTCGTATCCGGCCTCGCGCAGTTCGTCGGCGAGCGCCTCGACCTCGGCGCGCTCGAGCGGCACGAGCACCTGCCCGCGCGCATCCATGCGCTCCTTCACCGTATAGCGCCGGTTCCGCGGCAGCAGCGGCTCGGGCAGCGTCAGGTTCAGGTCGTACTGCTCGAAGCGGCTCTCGGTCCGCATCTCGATGACGTCGCGAAATCCCTCCGTGGTGATGAGGGCGGTCTTCGCACCGCGCCGCTCGATCAGCGCGTTAGTGGCGAGCGTCGTGCCGTGGATGATCTGCCCGATGCTCGAAGCGGCGATGCCGGCCTTTGAGCAGACACGATGCATTCCTTCGATGATGGCGTCCTCCGGCGCGGCATAGGTCGTGAGGACCTTGGTCGAGAACCTTTGCCCCTCCTGCTCGAGCACGACATCCGTGAACGTCCCGCCGATGTCGACGCCCAAGCGGCCCCCGAAAATGGACATGGCTGCTTCGCCTCCGTTGCTTGATCAAAGGAGGATAGGAATGGCCATCTATGTCGTCGAATTATTATTATCTATGCTATTCGATACAGGATATTTATCGAAGGCTGGCCGATCGCCGCGTGTCAGTGATGACGCGCGGCGCGGTCCCCCGCGAGCTCCGCCGAGCGCTTGAGCAGGAAGCTGGCCGGTGTATGCGCGAAAGAGGCCGTGAAGACGAGAGCGCTCGGCTTCCACTCATACGGGATCTCGATCAGCTCCCCGGAGGCGAGCGGCTTTTCCACCAGCGTATACGGCAAGGGCGCGATCCCGAGGCCGTCGATGGTCATTTGCAGGCATGCCGACAGGCTGCTCGACGGCACGATCCGCACGGGCTTTTCCCAGAGGTCGCGGAAATGCGCGGAAAGCTCGACGAAATGGCGCGTGTTGCGCGCATGGGTGAGAATCGTGTGAGAGGCCAATGTCGCGATGCCGGAGCCGGAGAGTTCGAGCCGGGGCGAGGCGACCCAGACATAAGGAACCGAGCCGAGATCGGCATTGCTGATGTTGAAATTCGAGATCGGGCCATTCAGGAGGCACAGGTCCAGCGCCCTCGAAACCAGCTCCTCCCGGAGGTTGATCGTGAGATCGACCTTGAGCTCGACATCCAAGTTCGGAAAGACCTGCCGCAGGTCGAGCAGGTAGTCGCGCAGCCAGGTCTGCGCGATGAGTTCGGCGACGCCGAGCCGAAGGATGCCGACCTGCTGGTCCGAGCGAATGGATTGCTGCGAGAATTCCTCCGACGCGATGAGAACCCGTTCGGCGTGGGCCAGCAGGGAATGCCCGATCGGCGTCAGCGCGACCGAGCCCGAGTCGCGATAGAACAGCCTCACGCCCAGCACCGCCTCGAGCTGCGAGATACGCACCGAGATATTGGGCTGCGTCGTGTTCAGGCGCTCTGCCGTCCCTCTGAAGCTGCCGAGCTTGGCCACCCAGACGAAGCTCTCGAGCTGCTTCAGGGTCCAGTTCGGCATCACCCCTCCCGAGAGACGTTGCACGGCGAGTAAATCTTGAGCCGTCATCGCTCTTGATAAAGAAAATGCATTGCGAAAACAGCAAAATTCAATTGGCAGCTATCGAAAGAACACGTTGGACTGCCGTTAGCCGGCCTTGGCGCCCTGGCCGGGCCACCAAGTGAGAGAACCCGTGCGGACTTCAGTCCGCTCCGAGGCAAAAAAGAGGGAAACGATGAACCGCAGAACTCTGATTGCAGCCGCCGCCTTTGCGGCGAGCGTCGCCCTGACCGTGCCCGCGCTCGCCCAGACGAGCTGGACGATGGCCTCCGGCTATCCCGAGAGCAGCTTCTTCACCCAGAATATCCGGCAGATGATCAAGGAGATCGAGGAGAAGAGCGGCGGCAAGCTCAAGATCGACCTGCGCTCCAATGACAGCCTGATCAAGCTCGATGCGATCAAGCGCGCCGTTCAGTCCGGCCAGATCCAGATCGGGGAGATCCGTCTCGGCGTCTATGGCAACGAAGCGGCCATGTACAATCTCGACAACATCCCCGGCGTCGCGACGACCTATGACCAGGCCACCAAGCTGATGGAGGCCCAGCGTCCGTTCTTCGACGCCATGTTCAAGAAGAACGGCCTGCGCACCATCACCTATGTCGCCTGGCCGGGCCAGGGCTTCTACACCAAGCAGCCCTTGGCCGCGCTCGCCGATCTCAAGGGCCAGAAGCTGCGCATCTATTCGAAGCAGACGCAGATCATGGGCGAGAAGCTCGGCATGGAAGCCTTGATCCTGCCCTTCGCGGAAGTGCCTCAGGCCTTCTCGACCGGCATGATCCAGTCGCTTTGGACCAGTGCGCAGACCGGAACGGACGTCCAGATCTGGGATTACGTCAAGCACTTCACCTATACCGGCACGATGCACAACAAGAACGCGATCCTCGTCAACGAGCGCGCCTTCCGCCAGCTCGACGAGGCGACGCAGAAGGTGGTGCTCGAAGCCGGGGAAAACGCCACCAAGCGCGGCTGGGAACTGTCCAAGAAGGCCAGTGAGGAGCGCGAGAGCGTTCTCAAGAGCCATGGCATGACGATCGCCCAGGCGCCAAAGGACGTGCTCGACGCCATCGAGGGCGCCGGCAAGGGCATGGTGGCCGAATGGCTGAGCGCAGCGAGCGCCGAGGAAAAAGCCGTCTACGAGACCTATCAGAAGAGCCTCAAGTAATCCGGCCTTCGCAAGACGTCCGTCTTCAGCAACCACGGCCAGCGGGGGGTGTCCGGCATGCGGCGGACTCTGGATAGATTCTATGAGGCCTGCGGCTATCTGGCCGCGGTCTTCATGATCGGCATCGCAGTTGCGATCGTGGCTCAGATCGTCGCGCGCATGCGCGGCGTGACGCTCGACGCCACCGAGGCGGCCGGGCTGTGCCTGGCGGCATCGACCTTCTTCGGCCTCGCTCATACCTTCAGGCGCGGGGCGCATGTGCGCATCAGCCTGATCGTCGACCGCCTTCCCGTCCGGTTCCGGCGCGGCGTCGAGATCTTCAACTGCCTGCTCGGCGCGGCGGTGGTCTCCTTCCTCGCCTGGCATGTCAGCCAGCTGGCGCTTCAGTCCTACCAGTACAACGACATCAGCCCCGGCCTCTTGGCCATGCCCTTCTGGATTCCGCAGACGGGCGTCGCCCTGGGCGTGATCGCTTTCGCGGTCGCGCTCATCGACGAACTTTTCTGGCTGCTCGGCGGCGGTCGGCCGCGCTACGAGGCGCCCGACGAGATCGGCCTCGACAAGCCCGTGGCATAGGGAACGCGTGATGGATCCGATCGTTCTCGCCTCGCTGGTTCTCGCCGGCTCGCTGCTCCTGCTGCTGGCCAGCGGCGTCTGGGTCGCCCTGTCTCTCCTCACCGTCGGCATGGTGATGATGGGCCTCTTCACCTCGGCGCCGATGGGCTCGCTGATCGCCTCGACGCTCTGGGACTCGAGCTGGGGCTGGGCCCTGACCTCGCTGCCGCTCTTCATCTGGATGGGCGAGATCCTGTTCCGCTCGAAACTGTCCGCGGACATGTTCCAGGGCCTGGCGCCCTGGGTGTCGCGGCTGCCCGGGCGCCTCCTGCATGTCAATGTGCTGGGCTGCGGGATCATGGCGGCGGTCGCCGGCTCCTCGGCCGTGACCTGCGCCACGATCGGGCGGATCAGCGTGCCGGAGCTGGAGAGCCGGCGCTATCCGCTCAACATGACGATCGGCACCTTGGCCGGCTCCGGCACGCTCGGCTTGCTGATCCCGCCCTCGATCATCATGATCGTCTATGGCGTGACGGCCGAGGTCTCGATCGCCCGGCTGTTCATCGCGGGCGTCCTGCCCGGCCTGCTCCTGATGTCGCTGTTCATGGGCTACACGGCGATCTGGAGCATGCTCAACCGGGACAAGATGCCGCCGGCCGACCCGCCGGTGCCCTTCCTGGAGAAGGTCTACCGGTCGCGGCGGCTGATCCCGGTCGCGCTCCTGATCGGCTCCGTGGTCGGCTCGATCTATGGCGGCATCGCGACCCCGACCGAGGCCGCGACCATCGGCGTGATCGGCGCACTCATTCTCGCTGCCGTCGGCGGCGGGCTCAGCCGCGAGAGTTTCATGGAGGGTCTGATGGCGGCCATGCGCACCTCCTGCATGATCTCCTTCATCATCGCCTGCGCGGCCTGCCTGACGATCGCCGTCGCCTTCGTCGACATCCCGCGCTCCCTTGCGAGCTGGGTCGACGCGCTGCAGCTTTCGCCCTATGCGCTGCTGGCGGTGCTCGCGGTCTTCATGCTGATCCTGGGCTGCTTCCTCGAGGGCATCTCGATCATCGTGCTGACCTCCTCGGTGATGCTGCCGATGGTGCAGGCGGCCGGAATCGACCTGCTCTGGTTCGGCATCTTCGTGGTGATCCTGATCGAGGCCGCGCAGATCACCCCGCCGGTCGGCTTCAACCTCTTCGTGCTGCAAAGCATCACCGGCAAGGACATCCTGACCGTGACCAAGGCCGCCATCCCTTACTTCCTCGTGCTGATGCTGATGCTCGTCATCATCACCATCTTCCCCCAGATCGTCACGGTGCTGCCGACGATGATGACGGGCTGACCGGCCGCGCAGCGAGGGCCAGTGGAGCTGCCGGCGCCCTCGCCGCGATGGCCATCATCGTCATCCATCCGTGGAATCCCGCGGCGACGTGCTACTGATCCCGACATGCCGATCGACGGTTCGAACCTGACCTTGCCCGCGCCATTGTGTTGGCCATGATGGCGGCGAGCGATTTGGCAAAGACCTGGGTTCGGGCTGATGGCTGACGATCGTCCTGTGCCGCATGTGGTGATCGTGGGAGCCGGCTTCGGCGGTCTCGAGGCGGCGCGCGAGCTTGCGAACATGCCGGTGTCGATCACGGTCATCGACCGGCGCAACCATCACCTGTTCCAGCCCTTGCTCTACCAGGTCGCGACGGCCTCGCTCGCGACATCGGAAATCGCGTGGCCGATCCGCTCGCTGCTGCACAGGCACAAGAACGTCACGACGCTGCTCGGCAGCGTCGTCGGAGTGGATGTTCAGGCGAAGAAGGTCCTGCTGGACGGCGAGGAGCCGGTCTCCTTCGATGCGCTGATCCTGGCGACGGGCGCCCGCCACGCCTATTTCGGGCATGACGAATGGGAGCCGCATGCGCCCGGCCTGAAGACGCTGGAGGACGCCACCAGGATCAGGCGGCGGATCCTGGCCGCATTCGAGCAGGCCGAATGGGAAACGATCGAGGCCGAACGTGCGAAATTCCTCACCTTCGTCATCATTGGCGCCGGGCCGACCGGCGTTGAGCTCGCCGGCACGATCGCAGAACTCGCCCATGACACGTTGCGCGGCGATTTCCGCAATTTCGACACGCGCAGCGCCCGCGTCGTCCTCATCGAGGCCGGTCCCCGGATTCTCTCCGGTTTCAGCGAGGATCTCTCGGCCTACGCGCAGCGGGCGCTGACGCGTCTCGGCGTCGAGGTCAAGCTGGGGCATGCCGTTTCGAAATGCGGCGAGACAGGCGTCGAGCTCGGCGACGAGTTTCTTCCGGCGGGAACGATCCTTTGGGCGGCCGGGGTCGCTGCGTCGGCAGTCGCGGATTGGTTGAACGTGCCGGCCGATCGGGCCGGCCGGGTTCTCGTGGAGCCCGATCTCACGGTGCCGGGGCATCCCGACATCTTCGTGGTCGGCGACACCGCCCATGTCGAGGGCGCGGACGGCAAGCTCGTCCCCGGCATAGCGCCGGCGGCCAAGCAGGAGGGCCGCTATGCTGCCCGGGTGATCAAGGCGCGGCTGCAAGGCGTAGCTGCGCCACAGCCCTTCGCCTACAAGAATGCGGGCAATCTCGCGACGATCGGCAAGCGCGCCGCCATCGTCGATTTCGGCTGGATCAAGCTGAAGGGCCGCCTAGCCTGGTGGGCCTGGGGCATCGCCCATATCTACTTCCTGATCGGTCTGCGCAACCGCCTGACCGTCGCCCTCAACTGGCTCTGGATTTATATCAGTGGCCACCGCAGCGCGCGCCTCATCACGCAGGGCGAGGCCAGGAAGGGCAAGGAGCCGAGCTAGGGGAGTGGCGCTGCCGTCGATGCCCGGACGGCGATGCCCAGCGGCTCCAGCCGCTCCCGCTCCTGCTGCGAATCGAACTCGATGCTGTCGATCAGCCGGTGCGTGGCGCGCTGGCCCAGGCTTTCGAACGGGTACTGGACGGCTGTGATCGCCGGTACCTGCATCGTCGCGAGCGGCCCGTCGAGCAGGGCGATGACCGAGAGGTCGCGCGGCACGCAAAGCCCCATCCGCCCGGCCGCGGCGATGATGCCGGCGGCGACGATGGTGTTCGCCGCGCAGACGGCGGTCGGGCGTGTTGCGGCCGCCGCGACGATGCGCTCGAAGGCCGCGCCCGCCTCGGCCCAGCCGTAATTGCACTCGCCGACCATGCCGGCCTCGAAGGGCAAGCCCGCCGCCGCGAGCCCGGCCCTGAAGCCGTCGAGGCGCTTGCGCCCGGCATATTGGTGGAGCGGCCCCGAGACATGGCACAGGCTGCGATGGCCGAGCCCCGTGAGATGCTGCACGGCCTGGGCCGTGCCGGTCTCGTAATCGACGATGATCGAGTCGTTCCGCTCGTCGAGTTCGCGATTGACCAGGACATAGCGGATCGACTGGCGGCGCAGGCCTGCGACCAGGCTCGGATCGCTGACCGTGGTGAGCAGGATGCCGTCGACGCGGTTGCCTTCGATCAGGCGGCGGTAAAGCTCGGTGTCGGGCTGGTCCTTGTCGGCCAGCGAGATGAAGAGGGAATAGCCCCGCTCGATCGCCGCCTTCTGTGCGCTGCGGATGATCGTGCCGAAAGCGGGGTTGTCGATCTCGGGAACCACGATCCCGATCATGTGCGAGCGCTTCAGGCGCAAGGCGCGGGCCCGGACATCCGGCCTGTAGCCGAGCTGTTCGGCGGCATCGAGGATGCGCTGGCGCGTCTCGCCTCGGACGGCGAGCGTCGCTTCCCCGCTCATCACCCGCGACACGGTCGATTTCGCGACGCCGGCGAGGGCGGCGACATCGTCGAGGCGCGGCACCGGTGCGGCCTTGTCCATCCAGCAGAACCCTCGCCTGTCGCGAATTCCCGGCAGCGGGTCTCGCCGCGACGAGGAAGTGCACGGCTCGCGCTCGCTTGACAAGGTCGGGTTCTAGCACATAGCGTCAAGGAAATCGATTTCCTAAATCGATTTCCCAAAGCCAATCGCGAGACGAGCCCATGCATCTGCTTCCTGGCGTCCTCCTGCGCCGCGATCCCGCGGCGGATGTCGCGCCCGTCGTCTTCGACGTGCCCCGCAGCGGCACCTGGTACCCGTGCGACTTCCGTCCTGACGCGCCGTTCCAGGAGGTGCACCGCTCGGTCTCGATGCATCTGGGCGAGCTCTACGACATCGTTCCCGAGAGCGGCGCGACCTTGCTCTATGCGCTCTTTCCCAATGCCTATGCGGATGCCAACCGGCACGAGACCGATGTCGATCCCGAGCTGCTCGCCGATGAATGGCAAGGCCCGGGCGTGCTCGCACCGACCGTCAAGTCGAAGCTCGGCATCGGCCTGATCCACAGCCTGGCCGGGGACGGCCCGCTCTACCGGCGCAAGCTCACTGCGGCCGACATCCGCAACCGGATCGAGAACTACTTCCTGCCCTATCACGACGAGCTGGCGCGCATCATCGCCGCTCATCACGCCGCCGCCGGCGTCAGCTATCATGTCAGCTGCCACAGCATGGCCTCGATCGGAGGTCGTTCGACGCTCGATCGCGGCGAGCAGCGCTCCGATTTCGACATCGGCGACCTCAATGGCGCGAGCTGTGAGCCGGAATTCGCCGATCTCGTCGTCTCGACGCTCCGCGGCTTCGGCTACAAGGTCACCACGAACTTCCATTACGCCGGGGCCGAATGCATCCGCCGGCATTCCGATCCCGCAGCCGGCCGCCACAGCCTGCAGATCGAGCTCAACCGCAAGCTCTACATGAACGAGGCCGAGTTCACCAAGACGGCCGGCTTCGCCGAGGTGCAGACGGCGATCGTGACGCTCGCCGGCGCCATCCGCGACTATGCAACTGCCAAACGCCGGGCCTGAGCCGGCGATGGGACTTTCAAGAAAAGAACGGGGATCATCATGAGATCATGGCTCGGTATCGCCCTGTCGGCGTCCTGCCTCGCATTCGCCAGCCCGGTCTGGGGCCAGCCGAAGGATGCGCTGGTCGCGACGCTCAACAGCAACGTCAACCATCTCTATCCCGGCCGCGGCACCACGGCCGAGGAATACAATGTCGCCGTCCTGCTCTTCAACGGCCTGGTCCGCATCACCGAGGACCTGAAGCTCGAGCCGGAGCTCGCGACCTCCTGGTCGGCGAACGCGGACGCCACGGAATGGACCTTCAAGCTCAGGGAGGGCGTCAAGTTCCATAACGGCAAGCCCTTCACCGCCGAGGACGTGGTCCATACCTTCGCCTGGCTCGCCGACCCGCAGCTGGCCTCGCGCGCCCGCTCCACCGCCGAGATGGTCAAGACCATCGAGACGCCCGACCCGCACACCGTCAAATTCGTGCTCAAGGAATCCTACGGATCCTGGCCGGAGATGCTGATCGAGCGCCATCTGAAGATCGTTCCGGCCGGCGTCACGATGGAGCAGATGTCGGTGAAGCCGGTCGGCACCGGGCCCTTCATGTTCGAATCCTATACGCCCGGCGACAAGCTGACCGCGACGAAGAACCCGGATTACTGGGAACAGGGCCTGCCCAAGCTGAACCGCGTGACCTTCCGCGTCATGCCCGAGGATGCGGCAAAGATCGCGGCGCTCAATGCCGGCGACATCGACATCCTCTGGAACGTCCCGCTCGAGGCCATCGGCGAGCTCTCGGCCTCCAAGGCCCTCAAGGTCGACGCCGTTCCCACCGGGACGTGGGACGGCATCGTCATGAACAACGAGCTCAAGCCCTTCAACGACGTGCGGGTCCGGCGCGCGGTCCTGAAGGCGCTCGACAAGCCAAAACTCGTCCAGTTCGCGCTCTTCGGCCAGGGCGCCGCGACGCATACGCCGATCCCGCCGAACCACCCGTTCTTCGACGGCTCCCTGCCGCTGACGCCGGACATCGCCGGCGCGCGCAAGCTCCTGGCCGAGGCCGGCTATCCGAAAGGATTCGAGATCACGCTGAACGCCCCGGTCGGGCGCCCGACCCGCGAGCGCGCCGCCGTGGCGCTGCAGCAGATGCTCCGGCCGGCGGGCATCAACGTCAAGCTCGAGCGCGTGCCCTATAGCCGCTGGGGCGCGACGGTCGCCGGCAAGGCGCCCTTCTACATGGACGGCTATCTCTCCCGCCCGACCATCGATACCTCGACCTATCCCTGGTACCACAGCAGTGGCTCCTGGAATAACCAGATGTGGCACTTCAAGAGCGAGCGCATCGATGCGGTGCTCGACAAGGCCAGGCGCACGACCTCGCCCGACGAGCAGAAGGAGCTCTATCGCCAGTTCCAGGGCTATGCGCTCGAGGATGTGCCGGGCGTGGTGATGTATGTCATCAATTTCGCCACCGCCTACAAGACCGGCCTGAAGGGCTACCGCACCCATCCCTATTCCTGGATGGACCTGCGCCAGGCGCATTTCGAATAGCCTCGCCCGGCGCGGCGACGAGCGAAGGCCCGATCCATGACCGGCTATGTGCTGAAGCGGCTCATCTCCATCGTCCTGACGATGGCGGTCATGTCCGTCCTGATCTTCTGGATCACGCAGGTGATGCCGGGCAACGTCGCCTATATGATCCTCGGCGACTTCGCCTCGGCCGAGGACGTCGCCACGCTGGAGGCCAAGCTCGGGCTCAACGACCCGGCCTATGTGCAATATCTGCGCTGGGCCGGCGGGCTCCTGCATGGCGACCTCGGCCGCTCGCTGGTGATGGACCGGCCGATCGCGCCCATCCTCTGGGACGCCGTCGGCAAATCGGCGATCCTGGCCGGGATCTCGATCGGCCTCGTCGCCCTGCTCGGCATCTGGCTCGGTGTCTATGCCGGCGTGCGCCATGGCAAAACGGCCGACCACGTCGTCTCCGTCACCACCTATGTCAACATCGCGGTGCCCGAATTCCTCTGGGCCATCGTCATCATCATGATCTTCGCCGGCTATCTGAACTGGTTCCCGGCGACCGGCTACAGCGACCTCTCGAACGGCGTCGGGGCCTGGGCACGCCATCTGATCCTGCCGATCTTCACGCTGGTGACCGGGCTGATGGCGCATGTCTCGCGGCTCACGCGCTCGAGCATGATCGACACGATGCAGAGCCAGTATGTCCGCGCCGCCCGGGCGCGAGGCCTGCCCGAGAGCCTGGTCATTCGCCGCCACGCGCTGCCGAACGCGCTCCTGCCGACCATCACGGTGCTGGCGATCGATGTCGGCATCATGATGGGCGGCATCGTCGTGGTCGAGACGATCTTCTCCTATCCGGGACTCGGCCGGCTGCTGATGTTCGCGATCCAGAACATGGACGTGCCGCTTCTGCAGGCCTGCATGATGGTGATCACCTTCGTCTATGCCGCCTCGAACCTCGTCGCGGATCTGCTCTACGCCTTCCTCAATCCCAGGGTCCGCTATGGCCGAAGCAGCAATGACTGACGCAGCGGGTGAAAAGGCGGGAACCGAACGCCGGCGCGTGCCGCTGAGCCTGATCTTCGGAGCGGGGCTGCTCGCGGCCATCCTCGTCCTGGCGCTCGCCGGGCCGGCGCTGTCGCCCTACGACCTCGACGCCATGCAGCTCGATGTCCGGCTCGCCCCGCCCAGCGCCGCCCATTGGCTCGGCACCGACGAGTTCGGGCGCGACGTGCTGAGCCGCGTCCTGAACGGTGCCCAGACCTCGCTCGTCATGGGCTTCGGCGCGACGCTGGTCAGCCTCGCCTTCGGCGTGCCGCTGGGGCTCGTCGCCGGCTATTATCGCGGCCTCGTCGACGAGACGATCATGCGCGTCGTCGACATCATGATCTCGCTGCCGCCGATCATCCTCGGCCTGCTGATCCTGTCGGTGACCTCGCCGAGCCTGTGGAAGACCGTGCTCGCCGTCGGCTTCGTCTATATCCCGATCATCACGCGGCTGACCCGCAGCGTCACGCTCGAGGTCGCGGGCGAGGAGTACATCCAGGCGGCGCAGGCCCGGGTCGAGAGCGGCTGGTACATCCTCTTCCACGAGATACTGCCCAATGCCTGGCCGCCGATCATCGTCGAATCGGCGCTGCGCGTGACCTTCGCCATGCTGCTGGCGGCCGCGCTCAGCTTCCTCGGCCTCGGCGTCCAGCCGCCGGCCTCTGACTGGGGCCTGATGATCGCCGAGGCCCGGCCCTTCATCAATTCCGCGCCCTGGATCGCCTGCGCGGCCGGCGCGGCGCTCTGCATCACCGTGATCGCGATCAACCTGTTCGGCGACGGCTTGCGCGAGGCGCTCGATCCGCGCCTGTCGAGGAGGCGCTGATGGCGGCCCCTGCGCTCGAGGTCAAAGGCCTCTCTGTCAGCTTCGCCGCGGGTGGCGGGCGCACCCGTGTCCTCCATGAGGTCGACATGACGGTCGGGCGCGGCCGCGCGCTCGGCGTCGTCGGCGAGTCGGGCTCGGGCAAGAGCACGGCGGCGCTCGCCGTCCTCGGCTTGCTCGACAAGAACGCGGCCGTCGATGCCGGCAAGGTCCTGCTCGACGGCGAGGACCTCTACGCCAAGAGCGACGAGGAGCGCCGGGCGCTGCGTGGCGGCAAGGTCAGCATCGTCTTCCAGGACCCCTTCACCACGCTCAACCCGGCGATCCGTGTCGGCAAGCAGATCGCCGAGCCGCTGATCATGCATCGCGGCATGAGCGAGCCGCAGGCGCGGGCGGAAACGCTGAAGCTGTTGTCCGAGGTCGGCATCCCCGATCCTGCCCGCATGGCGGCGAGCTATCCGCATCAGCTCTCCGGCGGCATGAAGCAGCGCGCGCTGATCGCCAGCGCGCTCGCCTGCGAGCCCGATCTGCTCATCCTCGACGAGCCGACGACGGCGCTCGACGTCACCGTCGAGGCGCAGATCCTCGACCTGCTCGACGAGCTGCGCCGCAAGCGCGACCTTTCGCTGCTCTTCATCAGCCATAATCTCGGCGTGGTGTCGCGCATCTGCGACGATATCTGCGTGCTCTATGCCGGGCGCGTGGTCGAGCAGGGGCGGACCGACACCGTCCTCTCGCAGCCGCGCCACCCCTACACCAAGGGGCTGCTGGCCTCGCTGCCGGCGCTCTCCGTCGAACGCCGGAGGCTGGAGCCGATCCCAGGTCGCCTGCCGGATGCGCGCGTGGTCCCGGCCGGCTGCGTCTTCGCCCCGCGCTGCCATTTCGCGCTGCCCCGCTGCCGGGCCGAGCCGCAGCAGCTCCTGCCCCAGGGCAACGGCAGCCGGAGTCGCTGTTGGCGCTCGGCCGAGCTCGCCGGCAGCGCCTGGCGAAGCGGGGAGGCTGCGCCGATCCTGCTCCGGCCCGCGCCCCCCGCCGCCGATGCGGCCAAACTGGTCGAGGCGCGCGAGATCGAGCGGGTCTTCCGCAGCGGCGGCCCGCTCGACGGCCTGTCCTTGCGCTTCGACGGCTGGAAGCCGAGGCTGAGCTTCGGGCAGGCACCGTTCCGGGCCGTCGACAAGGTTTCGCTGACGATCCATCCGGGCGAGATCGTCGGTCTGGTCGGTGAAAGCGGCTCGGGCAAGACCACGCTGGGGCGCTGCCTGATCGATCTGGTCTCGCCGAGCGCGGGCGAGGTTCGCATCGATGGCGAGACGCTGCTGACGGCGTCGCGGCGCCGCAAGCGCGAGCTGCTCAGGAATGCCCAGATCATCTTCCAGAATCCGGATTCCTCGCTCAACCCGCGCAAGCCGGTGCGCGAGATCCTGGCACGCCCGCTCGAGCTCCTCGGGCTCGACAAGGCCGCTCGCGAGCGCCGCGTGCACGAGCTGCTCGACCTTGTCAGGCTCGATTCCCGCTATGCCGAGCGCTACCCGCACGAGATGAGCGGCGGCGAGAAGCAGCGCATCGGCATCGCCCGGGCGCTGGCGACCAGGCCGCAATTCATCGTCTGCGACGAGGCCGTCTCGGCACTGGACGTCTCGGTCCAGGCCTCGATCCTCAACCTGCTGCTCGATCTGCGCGACGAGTTCGGCCTGGCCTATCTCTTCATCACCCACGACCTCTCGGTCGTCTCCTATGTCTCCGACCGGATCTGTGTCATGCGTCGCGGCGAGATCGTCGAACAGGGCCGCACGGAGGCGATCCTGGAGCGGCCGCAGCACCCTTACACCGCGTCCTTGCTGGCGGCGGTGCCGAGAGTCCGTCAGCGCGAATCCGGCGTGCCGGCGCCGTAACCCGGCGCGCTCACTGTCGTCGCTGCTTGCGCCGTGAGCCCGGACGTCCGCGGAGCAGCTTCATCAGCATCACGACAAAGGGGAGCAGCATAGCGACAGCGTTGGGTTCCGGAATTTTCTGCGCCGGATCCTTCCGCCTCTCGGCGGCGGCCTTGTGGCGAGACACCGCACCGACCGTGGCGCACAGGCGGCGATTTTGCGCGCGCTCGCGAGCCCTGCGCTGACGCTGGTGCCACCATCCCCTCGCGTTCCTTCCAGCCAGGCCCGATCCTTGTTGTAATGGCGCCCGGCGGGCGACTCGGCCGCGGGGAGGAACGAGAATGGCCAAAGGCCTGCGCAAGGGGCTGACCAGCTATGGCGACGAGGGTTTTGCGCTCTTCCTGCGCAAGGCCTTCATCAAGGCGATGGGCTATTCCGACGATGCGCTGGAGCGCCCGATCGTCGGCATCACCAACACCTTCAGCGACTACAATCCCTGCCATGGCAATGCGCCGGCCCTGATCGAGGCGGTGAAGCGCGGCGTCATGCTCTCGGGCGCGATGCCGATGGTGTTCCCTACCATCTCGATCCACGAGAGCTTCGCCCATCCGACCTCGATGTTCCTGCGCAACCTGATGGCGATGGACACCGAGGAGATGATCCGCGCCCAGCCGATGGACGCGATCGTCGTCATCGGCGGCTGCGACAAGACATTGCCGGCGCAGATCATGGCCGCGGCGAGCGTCGACCTGCCGACCGTGGTGGTGCCGGTCGGCCCGATGGTCGTCGGCCACCACAAGGGCGAGGAGCTCGGCGCCTGCACCGATTGCCGGCGGCTCTGGAGCGCGCACCGCGCCGGCGAGATCGACGAGGCCGAGATCGACACGGTCAACGGGCGTCTCGCGCCCTCGGTCGGGACCTGCATGGTGATGGGCACGGCCTCGACCATGGCCTGCATCACCGAGACCCTCGGCCTGTCGCTGCCGATGAGCGCGACGATTCCCGCCCCCCATGCCGAGCGCGTCCGGCTGGCCGAGGCGAGCGGCGCGGCCGCCGCGCGCCTCGCGGTCGCCGGCGGCCCGCGTCCCAGCGAGCTGCTGACGCCGCGCGCCTTCCGCAACGCGGCGGTGGTCATGCAGGCGATCGGCGGCTCGACCAATGGCGTCATCCACCTGACCGCGATCGCCAACCGCACGCCGCACCGCTTCGATCTCGCCATGCTCGACGAGATCGGCCGCGAGGTGCCCGTTCTGATCGATCTCAAGCCCTCCGGCGCGCATTACATGGAGCATTTCCACCATGCCGGAGGCGTGCCCAAACTGCTCGCGCAGCTCGGGGAGCTGATCGATCTCGATGCCGGCACGGTCGCCGGCGGCACGTTGCGCGACGTCGTCGCCAAGGCCGAGGAGGTGCCGGGCCAGGACGTCATCCGGCCGCGCTCCGCGCCGATCAAGCCGGAGGGCTCGATGGCGGTGCTCCACGGCAATCTCGCGCCGGGGGGCGCCGTCATCAAGCAGGCGGCCGCCTCCGCTCGTCTGCTGCAGCATACCGGCCGGGCGGTGGTGTTCGATTCGGTCGTCGACATGGCGGCCCGCATCGACGATCCCGATCTCGATGTCTCCGCCGATGATGTCCTCGTGTTGCGCAATACCGGCCCGAAGGGCGCGCCGGGCATGCCCGAGGCCGGCTACCTGCCGATCCCGAAGAAGCTCGGCCGTCAGGGCGTCAAGGACATGGTCCGGATCTCCGATGCCCGGATGAGCGGCACGGCCTTCGGCACCATCGTCCTGCACATCACGCCGGAATCCGCCATTGGCGGCCCGCTGGCTCTGGTCGAGAGCGGCGACCTGATCCGCCTCGATCTCGCCGGCCGCCGCCTCGATCTCCTGATCGAGGAGAGCGAATTCGCGCGCCGCCGCGCCGCGTTGCAGTCCGCATCACCTCCGCCGCTGCCGGCCCGCGGCTATGCGCGCCTGTTCCAGCAGACCGTGATGCAGGCCGACGAGGGCTGCGATTTCGACTTCATGATCCGGCCGCGCGACGGCGGGGCGTGACCAATGCCGATGCCGCGACTCAGGGCCTCTTAAGGTTCTGCGGGCATGATCGTGCCGGCGAAATCCGGCGGATGCCGGGCGGGCAGCATCAGCCCCATGGAGTTCGGCGGCCGTCGCCATGAGCGAAACGACACATCATCCGGTTCGTGATGAGGCGCCCGCCTGGCAGGCGCCGCCTGGCGTCGCGGACAATGCGGGCATCGTCGCCGCGCTGCTCTCGGGCTTCGGCCTGTTCATCCTGATCCTGACGCTGCAGCCCTTCCTCGGCGTCCCGGACGTTCCCGATCAGGGGGAATCCACCGGCAACATCGTCAACCAGATCGGCTATGTCGGCCTCGGGATGATCTACCTGGCGGCGATGCTGCGGCTCACCGAGCGGCGGGTGCTCCTCAATCTCGGCTTCGGCAGCTGGGCCCTCGTCTTCGCCGTGGCGGCCTTCTCGACCCAGGTGGCGCTGGACCAGCAGGCCTCGCTGCGCGGCCTGATGCTCTCAGGCATAGCGATGATCGTGGTGGCGGGCGTGCTGGTGCTGCCGCGCACCGAGCGGGACTTCGCGGGCGCCGCCGCCAATGCCGTTCTCGCCATCCTGCTGATCGTCTACGCCGCGATCCTGCTCGCGCCGCAACTCGCCATCCACGGCGCCGAGGGCGCCGAGGGCGGCCATGCCGGCGACTGGCGCGGACATCTCTCGCACAAGAACTTCGCGGCGCCGGTCTTCTCGATCCTCACCATGATCGGCATCTATTGCTGGCGCGTGGGGCTGCGCTGGCGCGGCCTGCTGATCGTGCTGCTCGGGGCGCTCTTCGTCCTGAACAGCGGCTCGAAGACGACGATCGGCTTCCTGCCGCTGGCGATCGGGCTTGTCCTCCTGGCGCGGGTCACCCGCAAGCCCGGCCTCGCCATCGCCATCCACGGCCTGTTCGTGCTGCTGATCGCCGCCCTGACCGTCGGGACGATATTCTCTCCCGCGCTGCGCGAGATCACCGCGGCCGTGATCGCGGATCCCACCTTCACCGGGCGCGACGAGATCTGGAAATTCGCCACGGCCCATATCGCTGAGCGGCCCTGGGCGGGATATGGCTATTTCAGCTTCTGGCAGACGCCGGTCGTCACGACGCTGGAGGAGAATTTCGAGGCGAGCTGGGACGTTCGCGGCATCGGCTCGGCCCATAACAGCTATCTCGACGCCGCGCTCGCGTTCGGCATCCCGGGAGCCGTCCTGGTGATCTATCTCCTGATGGTCCGGCCTCTGCGAAACTATGCCCTGGCCTGTCGTAGGCCCGGCAGTCGCGAGCTCGCCGATCTCTTCGCGATGATCATCATCTTCATGACCTATGTCGGCATGCTCGAGACGTTCTTCCTGAACCGGTCCGATCCGCTCTGGGTGCTTTACGCCCTGGCCGTGATGGGGCTCGAGCTCGCAAGTCGCCTGCAGACGCGGAAAGCCTGATGCAGGAGGCGCGCCGGCTCACTCGGCCGGCTGCATCCCGGCCGGGCGCGGCATGGCGTCTGTCGCCGCCGGCTTGGCGGCCGTGCCCATGACATAGGGCTTGATCTTCAGGAACGGTTTCTCGATCCACAACCAGGAAAACAGCGCGAAAGCGATGACGATCGGCGCGGAGACCGCGAAGAGCACGACGCCGCTGCCATGCACGAAGTCGAATTCGCTGACGATCGCCTGCTGGATGGGGAAGCCGTAGAGATAGATCCCGTAGGAGACGTCGAGCTTCCTGATCGAGGCCGGCAGGCGCAGCGGCAGCAGGCCGACATAGACGACGCAATAGGTCAGGAAGGGCGGCACCAGGAAGGCGAGCTCGCGCGGCGCCGACATCAGCAGCATGGACGCGCCCGCGGCGGCCAGGAACAGCGCCCAGTGCATCTTGAGATGGTCGCGCCACTGGAAATAGACGCAACCGGCGAAGAAATAGAACACCACCACCGTCCAGTGATAGTTGCCGCCGCTGACGCCGAAGCCGGAGCGATAGGCCGCGATGGTGGCACCCAGGGTCAGGAGAGCGACGCCGGCGGTGAACAGCGTCCGGTTCTTCAGGATCCTGAAGCCGATGAACCCGGCCATCAGGATGTAGCAGTAGAATTCCGGCTTCAGCGTCCAGAGGTTCTGGTTGACGATGCCGGGAAGGGGATTGCTCTCGAACACGCCGGGCAGCTCGAAGCGGATGCGCCCGACGATGTTCCCGAAATATTCGAGGAAGCGGAAATCGGTGAAATAATCCGACAGCAGAAGGGTCGTGAAGATCGGCCCGAGCACCAGCGCCGAGAGCGCGACCTCGACGAAGAGCGCCGGCACGATCCGGATCAGGCGCAAGGTGATGAAGGGCCGGACCGCATTGGTGCGCAAGGCACTGCCCGTCACCAGGAAACCGCTGAGCGCGAAGAAGGCCGGCACCAGGCTGAGCAGGAACAGGCCATGCAGGCCGTTCCAGTCCTCGCTGGTGTCCATGCCCGCGACCCAGCCGGAATGCGCCGCGAGGATCGTCAGCGACAGGCCGAGCCGCAGGGCGTTGAACCCCGGACCCTCGCCGCCATTAGCTCTCAGGACGTCGCCGGCGCTGGGGAGGGACTGGTAGAACCTGAGCATGACCGATCCGGCCTGATGATGGTTGCCCTGATCCGGGCGCCGTCATCTGCCTTCGGTTCAATGCCCCTTTCAATGGTTGCCTGAGATTAACCTTACCCCTGCATCGCCGCGATCATCGACGCGGCGGGGGTATCTCGCCGACGGCTGCCGGCGATGGCGCGCCGGAGCGCCTTGCGCCGCCTTCAGGCGCCGAGAAACTTGAAATGGCCGAAGCCGCGATAGGACGCTTCCAGGATGTCGGCGCCGCCGCGCGCGCGAAGCGCCTCTGCGACCGCGAGCCCGAGCTCGACCGCGCGTGCGGGCTCGTCATCCTCGGCGGCGACGAGCTTTTGCCGGCCGTCGATCGAGGTGATCTGCGCATGCAGCGCGAGGCGCCCGTCCTTCCAGGCCGTCGCGGCGCCCACGGGCAGGCTGCAGCCGGCCCCGAGCGCGTGCAGCATCGCCCGCTCGCAATCGACCTCGGCGCGGATCCTGGGATCCTCGATCTCTTTCAGCAGCGCCAGGAGCTGCGCATCGTCGTCCCTGGCCTGGATGCCGAGCGCGCCCTGTCCGACGGCATGGGGAAAGAGCTGCGGGTCGAGCAATTCGAACGTCGCCTTCGCCAGTCCGAGGCGCTGCAGCCCGGCCTGCGCCAGGATGACGGCGTCGAGCCCGTCCTCGCCGTCGATCTTGGCGAGCCGGGGGCCGACATTGCCCCTGATCGGCACCACCTCGACATCGGGCCGCAGGCTCAGGATCTGCGCACGCCGGCGCAGCGAGCCGGTGCCGACCCGCGCGCCCTGGCGCAGCTCGTTCAGCGCCGCGCCGCACAGGACGTCGCGGGGGTCCTCGCGCTCCGGCACGGCCGCCAGGACGAGGCCCTCCCGTAGCGTCGTCGGCAAGTCCTTCAGCGAATGAACGACGATGTCGACCTCGCGGGAGACGAGCTGCTCCTCGTGCTCGGTCGAGAACACGCCGATGATGCCGAACTGGTGGAACTCGGAGACGCGGTCGCGGTCGGCCATCGTCGCGATCGGGTGCAGCGAGAACTCGGCCTCGGGATGCTTCGCCTTGATCAGCCCCATGACATAATTGGTCTGGGCCATCGCGAGGGGGCTGCGCCGCGTGCCGATCTTGAGATGCATCGAAAACTCTGTCCAGGCTGGAAGCTGCCAGCCTCCGTTGATGAGCGCCGCTCTATATCAGGGCTGGCTCCGCACCGCGAGTGCGGCGTTGCATCGCTCCGCCCAAGCAGGCGCGCCTGTCGATTGACAGCCCGGAGCCTGCTCCTCTACCATCCCATAATAGCGGGCCTTATTCCATAATAATGAAATACTCGGAAAAGGAAACGCTGATCGTGGCAGGAGGAGAATGCGACATGCGGGACGTTGTCGAAAGCAAGCGAAATCTCATCAAGGGCGGCGTGATCGGCGGACTGGCCCTGGCCGCTGCGGCGAGCTCGGCCCGGCAGGCCGCGGCCCAGGCCGCCCCGACCAGCCTGCTGCGCACGGTTCTCGATCGCGGCAAGCTGATTGTCGGCACCGGTTCGACCAATGCGCCCTGGCATTTCGAGGACGAGAAGGGCCAGCTCGTCGGCATGGACATCACCATGGGGCGCATCCTGGCCAAGGGCCTGTTCGACGACGACAAGAAGGTCGAGTTCGTCCGCCAGGACGCGGCCCAGCGCATCCCCAACATCAATACCGGCAAGGTCGACATCGTCATCCAGTTCATGACCATGTCGCCGGCGCGCGCGCAGCTGATCGCCTTCTCGCGGCCCTATTATGTCGAGGGCATCGCACTGCTGACGCGGCCCGACAGCGAGAAGAAGACCTTCGACAGCCTGCTCAAGGCCGGCTCTTCCGCTCGTGTCTCGATCCTTCAGAACGTCGATGCCGAGGCCTCGGTGAAGAAGGTCCTGCCGCAGGCCAATGTGATGCAGCTCGACAGCCAGGCCAATGTCATCCTGGCGCTCGATTCCAAGCGTGTCGACGCCGCGGCCGTCGATCTCTCGACCGTCTGGTGGCTGGCGAAGCGGCATCCGGACAAATACGCCGATGCCGGTAAGTCGTGGAACTCGATGCTCTATGGCGCCGGCATGCGCCAGGGCGACCCGGACTGGGTGCGCTTCGTCGACACGACCTTCGGCATCGCGATCTATGGTCACCAGAACGAGATCTACGATGCGGCGATCAGCGATTATTTCGGCCTGAAGCCGCCCGTGCGCGAACCGGGCCTGCCGCGCTTCTGACGGCAGCGATCCGCCGCCGCCCCGATCGACCGGCGCGCCGCACGCGCGCCGTGAGGTCGAGGCGGCGCCCGCTTGTCCCGCGACGCAGCATTTCGGCATGGCCAATTATCACTTCAACTTCGCGATCGTCTGGCGCTACGCCTCGAAACTGTTCGAGGGGCTGCTGCTCAGCATCGAGCTGGCAGTCGCGACGATCGCGATCGGCATGGCGATCGGCCTGGTTCTCGCGCTGATCGAGCTCGACGGCCCACGCTGGGCCAAGCCCCTGATCAGGGCCTATGTCGAGTTCATCCGCAACGTGCCGCTGCTGCTGCTGGTCTATCTCGTCTTCTACGGCGTGCCGAGCGCGATCGACCTGCAATATGACGCGACGACCTCCTTCGTGGCGACGCTGGCGATCTATTCCGGCGCCTATCTGGTCGAGATCCTGCGCGCCGGGCTGGAGGCGGTGCCCAGAGGCCTGATCGAGGCCGGCAAGGCCATCGGCCTGACGCCGGCGGGCGTGCTCGTCCATGTCCGGCTGCCGACGGCCTTGCGCATCGCCTTGCCGTCGCTGTCGAACACCTATGTCTCGCTGTTCAAGGACACCTCGATCGCCTCGGCGATCGCCGTGCCCGAGCTGGCCTATGGCATGCGCTGGATCGAGACCCAGACCTTCCGCACGGTCGAGGTCTATCTGCTCGCCACGCCGATCTATCTCGTCACCAGCTACGCCATCCTGCTGCTGCTCCGGCTGGCCGAGCGCCGCTACGCGATCGCGCGGTGAGGCCATGACGCTCTTCCTGCAAACCCTGCCCTTCCTGCTCGATGGCCTGCGCATCACGCTGCTGGTCTCGGTCAGCGTCGTCTTGCTCTCGCTGGTGATCGGCATTCCGCTCGGGCTCGCCCTTGTCTTCGGGCCGCTCTGGGCGCGCTTCCCGATCCGGCTCTATGCCGATTTCGTCCGCGGCGTGCCGATCCTGGTGCTGCTCTATTTCGTCTATTACGGGCTGCCGGCGATCAAGGTGAACCTGCCGAGCCTGACCGCCGCGATCGTGGCGCTGACCGCCTTCAAGACGGCGCAGATCATCGAGATCACCCGCGGCGCCTTCCAGTCGATCCCGGTCGGGCAGACGGAAGCAGCGAAGACGATCGGGCTCGGCCTCTTCGACCGCTTCGTCTATGTGCTCGCGCCCCAGGCGGTGCGGCGCTTCCTGCCGCCCTTCGTCAACAGCGTCGTCGACACGATCAAGGGCTCCTCGCTGGTCTCGCTGCTCGGGATCGTCGACCTGATGCTGTCGCTGCAGCAGGTGATCGGGCGGACCCATGTCGCGCTGCCGCTCTATGTCATGGGCGCACTGATGTATTTCGCCATCAATTTCCCGCTCTCGGTCCTCAGCCGCCGGCTCGAGCGGCGCTTCATCTGAGCGGAAGGACATTCCATGGCCGAGTCCACATCCGAGCCGGTGATCCGCATCGCGGGCCTTACGAAATCCTTCGGCGCCCATCAGGTGCTGAAGGGCATCGATCTCGATGTCGCCAGGGGCCAGGTGATCGCCATCATCGGCCCCTCCGGCAGCGGCAAGACCACGCTGCTGCGCTGCATCAACTTCCTCGAGGAATATGACGGCGGCTCGATCCGGATCGACGGCGTCGAGGTCGGCTATACCGATACGGGAGGGCGTCGTCGCCGGCGCAGCGACCGCGAGCTCGCCGGCATCCGCGTCGACGCCGCCATGGTCTTCCAGCAGTTCAACCTCTTCCCGCATCTCACGGCGGCGCAGAACGTCATGCTCGGGCTCATCAAGTCGCGCGGGAAGAGCAAGGCCGAGGCCCGCCAGATCGCCGAGAAATGGCTGGCGCGGGTCGGCTTGTCCGCCAAGTTCGACGCCATGCCGGCGCAGCTCTCCGGCGGTCAGCAGCAGCGCGTCGGCATCGCGCGCGCCGTGGCGATGGAGCCGAAGGTGCTGCTGCTTGACGAGATCACCTCGGCGCTCGATCCCGAGCTCGTCGGCGAGGTCCTGGCCGTCGTCCAGGAACTCGCCGCCGAAGGCCGGACCATGATCCTCGTCACCCATGAGATGGCTTTCGCGCGCGAGGTCGCCGACCGCGTCGTTTTCACCGACCAGGGCCATGTCGTGATCGACGCGCCGCCCAGGGCCGTGTTCGACGAGCAGCCGAGCGAGCGCCTGCGGGCCTTCCTGTCGCGTTTCGCCGGCTTCCGGCCCGCGACCTGATCCTGCGCCGTGGCCCATCCTCCCCGCAACACCGTCCCGTCGAGTTTGCCGATGTCCTCGCCCTCCGATGCAGCCGGATCGCCCTACGAGAGGCTGGCGCGGCTCGGCCTCGCATTGCCGCAGGTGCCGGAGCCGATCGGCAATTTCACCACCCATGTCCAGGAGGGGCAGCTCATCTACCTCTCCGGCCAGGGGCCGACCCATGCGGACGGGCGCCTGCATGCCGGCAAGGTCGGCCTCGATGTCAGCGTCGCGGAGGCCTATCAGCACGCGCGGCTGACGGGGCTGAACCTGATCGCGGTGCTGCATGCGGCGCTCGGCGATCTTTCGCGGGTGCGCCGCATCGTCAAGGTGCTCGGCATGGTCAATGCGGCGCCGGATTTCTGCGATCACCCCGCCGTCATCAACGGCTGTTCGGACCTGTTCCTCGCGGTCTTCGGCGAGGCCGGCCGCCATGCCCGCTCGGCGGTCGGCTTCGGCTCGCTGCCGCGTCAGATCACCGTCGAGATCGAAGCCGTCATCGCCGTCTCATGAGCCTATTGCCGGAAATTCCAGCCCAGGCTCGCCTCAATGCGGCGGGCCGCGCCGCGCACCGCGTCGCCGAAGCGCGCCGGATCCTCGATCACGCGGAACTCCGGCAGCACGACGGAGATGGTGATGACGCAATTGCCGTCATTGTCGCGCACCGGGGAGGCGACGCAGGCCACGGCATAGTCGGATTCGCCGGCCTGGACGGCGAGGCCGGCGGCCAGCGCCTCGCTCGACTGCTCGGCGAGCAAAGCCGGGTCGATCGTCGCCTTGCCGGTCGGCGAGGCCTTGGCGCAGCGCCGGAACAGCGCGACGCGCTCCTCGAAATCGAGATGGGCGACCAGGAGCCGTCCGGACGCCGTCCAGTTCAGCGGCACGCGCGTGCCGACGCGCGAGGTCACCTTGAAATGGCCCGGCCCTTCGGCCATCGCCTCGACGACCATCATGTCGCCGTCGCGCCCGCAGATCTGCACGGTCTCGCCGACCTCGCGGCAGAGCACATGCATCTCATGCGTCGCGATGGTGATCGTCTCCAGGTCGCGGGCATAGGCCAGGCCGTAGTGATAGAGCTTGGGGCCGAGCCAGACCGCGCTGCCATTGCGGGACAACAGGTCTCGGGCGACCAGCTCGTCGATGATGGCGTAGATGGTGGACAGCGGCGCGCCCACGGCATGGGCGATGTCGTAGCCGGTCGTCGGCCGCCCCGTCTCCTGAAGATAGTCGAAGATCTGGATCGAGCGCTCGATGCCGCTGACCCGGGCCCGGCGCGGCTTCTCGGCCATCGGCGCGGACGGCACCCGAATCTCGCTGTCCTTCATTGGCCCGCTCCCTGTCCTGCGATTGTGCAGACCGATTATCGTAACCGCGCTCCCGGAGGAACGCCATGAACAAGCCAGACATCCGCGACGCGCTCGGCCTGCGACCCGTCATCAACGTCTCCGGCACGATGACCGCGCTCGGAGCCTCCATCGTCGTGCCGGAGGCGATCGCCGCGATGGCGGCCGTCCTGCCGCATTTCGTCGAGGTCGACGAGCTTCAGAAACAGGCGAGCAAGGTGATCGCCCGGCTCTGCGGCGCTGAGGCCGGCTTCGTGACGGCGTCCTGCTCGGCCGGCATCACGCTCGCCGTCGCGGGCGCGATGACCGGAGACGACCTTCTGGCGGTGGAGCGCCTTCCGGATGCGGCCGGCCTGAAGGACGAGGTCCTGATCATGACCGGACATATGGTGAGCTATGGCGCTCCCGTCGAGCAGGCCATCAGGCTCGCTGGCGCGAAGGTGGTGCCGGTCGGCCAGGCGACCAGCGCCCGCGCCTATCAGCTCGAGGGCGCGATCGGCGAGCGCACTGCCGCGGCGGTCTATGTCGTCTCGCATCACACCGTCCAGTACGGGCAGATCCCGCTCGACGAGTTCGCCGCGATCTGCCGTGCGCGCGGGATTCCGGTCATCGTCGACGCGGCCTCGGAATATGACCTCAAGGGCTTTCTGGCGGCGGGCGCCGATATCGCGCTCTATTCCTCGCACAAGTTCCTGGGCGGGCCGACCGGCGGCATCGTCGCCGGGCGCAAGGATCTGGTGCGCGCCGCCTACATCCAGAATGGCGGCATCGGCCGCGGCATGAAGGTCGGCAAGGAAAGCGTCGTCGGCACGATCGCGGCGCTGGAGGCCTGGGAGCGGCGCGACCATGCCGGCATCCGCGAGCGCGAGAGCGCGGCGCTGGCGCTCTGGCGTGATCGGCTGGCCGGCCGGCCGGGCGTGCGCGCCGAGGTCGTGCCTGACCCGACCGACAATCCGCTCGATCGGCTGATGGTCTCGGTCGAGCCGCAGGAGGCCCATATCACCGCCTGGGACCTGGCCGACACGCTCGCCCGCGGCAAGCCGCCGGTCATCGTGCGCGACCACGAGGTCGAGCACGGCTTCTTCTATCTCGACCCGTGCAATCTCCATCCCGGCCAGGAGAAACTGGTCGCCGACCGGCTCGCCGAGGAGCTCGATGCAGCCCGCCGCAGCAACGAGGTCATCGCCACGCCGCTGCAGGACCGGCGCAACCGCCGCCGCGCCTATCTGAAGCGCTGGCCCGATTGAGGTCGGCGGAACTCACACCGCCTGCCTGACGAAATGGCCGGCCGCGACCTCGACCAGCGCCTCGGCCGGCGGCGTCCAGTCGAGCTTGCGGATCGGGCTCGGGATCTCGTCGATGGCGAGCTCGCGGCGCAAGCCGCGCCGCGCCGGGTCGGGCACCGGCACGGCCGAGAGCAGCTTTCGCGTATAGGGATGGCGCGGGTCGGCGAAGACGGCTTCGCGTGGTCCGAGCTCGACGATCTCGCCGAGATACATCACCGCGACGCGGTGGCTCACCCGCTCGACCACGGCCATGTCGTGCGAGATGAAGAGATAGGCCAGGCCGAACTCGGCCTGCAGGTCGAGCATCAGGTTGAGCACCTGCGCCTTGACCGAGACGTCGAGCGCCGAGACCGCCTCGTCCGCTACCACGAGCTTGGGAGATAGCGCCAGCGCGCGGGCGATCGCGAGGCGCTGGCGCTGGCCGCCGGAGAATTCGTGCGGATAGCGCACGCCCATGTCGGGGGAGAGCCCGACCCGGCGCAGCAGCTCGGCGACGCGCTCCTTCGCCTCAGTACCCTTCGCCAGCCCGTGCACCAGGATCGGCTCGGCTATGGCCGCGCCGACGCTCTTGCGCGGGTTGAGGCTGGCGAAGGGGTCCTGGAAGATCATCTGCATGTCGCGCCGGACCGCGAGCAGGTCGGCCTTGCCGAACCCGGTGACGTCGCGCCCCTCGAAGCGCACGGTTCCCGAGGACGGCTCGACCAGCCGCAGGATCGAGCGCCCGGTCGTCGACTTGCCGCAGCCGGATTCGCCGACCAGCGCCAGCGTCTCGCCGCGCTGCAGCGTGAAGGAGACGTTCTCGACCGCATGCACCATGCCGCGCAGGCGCCCGAGCACGCCGCCGCGAATGCCGAAGCGCGTCGTCAGCCCGGCGATCTCCAGCAGCGGCGCCTCGTCCGCCTTGACCGTGTCGGCGGCCTCGACCGGCTTGCCGCGCACTTCGCCATTATCGGGGTCGATATGGGGGAAGCGCAGCGGGCGGCCATGCCCCTCCATGTCGCCGAGCCGGGGCACGGCCGCGAGCAGCGCCTTGGTGTAGCCGTGCACCGGCGCGTTGAAGACCTGGGCGGAGGGCGCGTCCTCGAGCTTGCGGCCCTTCCACATCACCACGACGCGGTCGGCGATCTCGGCGACGACGCCCATGTCATGGGTGATGAAGAGGACGGACATGCCCTCCTCGTCCTGCAGGGTCTTGATCAGCTCCAGGATCTGCGCCTGGATCGTCACGTCGAGCGCGGTCGTCGGCTCGTCGGCGATCAAGAGCTTCGGCTTGCAGGCGAGCGCGGTCGCGATCATCACGCGCTGGCGCATGCCGCCGGAGAGCTGGTGCGGGTAGTTGGCGAAGCGCGTCTTCGCCGAGGGGATGCGCACCTTCTCCAGCATGCGTAGCGCCTCGGCGGCGGCGCCGGCCTTGTCGAGCCCGCGATGATAGCGCAGCGCCTCGCTGATCTGGTCGCCGACGGTCAGGACGGGATTGAGGCTCGTCATCGGCTCCTGGAAGATCATCGCGACATCGTTGCCGCGGACCTTGCGCATCTCCTCCTCGGAGAGCTTCAGGAGATCGCGGCCTTCGAGGGCGATCCTGCCCTCGATCCGGCCATTGGCGGCCGAGACCAGCCGCATGATCGAGAGCGCGGTGACGCTCTTGCCGGAGCCGGATTCGCCGACGATCGCGACGGTCTCGCCCGGCGCGACCTCGAAGCTCAGGTCCTCGACGGCCCAGCGCCATTGCCCGCCGACGCGAAAGGCCGTCTGCAGGTTCGCGACGGAAAGGACGGGGCCGCTCATCGCTCGCCCTTCAGCTTGGGGTCGATCGCGTCGCGCAGGCCGTCGCCGAGGATGTTGAGCGCGAAGACGATGATCAGGATCGCGAGGCTCGGCGCCAGCACCAGCCAGTAGCTGTCGAGGATGTTCTCGAAACCCTCGCGGATCATGCCGCCCCAGGTCGGGATCGGCGGCTTCACGCCGAGCCCGATGAAGGCCAGCGACGCCTCGGTGCGGATCGCGCTGGCGAGCCAGAGCGAGGCCATCACCAGGATCTCCGGGAAGATGTTGGGCAGGATGTGCCGGCCCATGATGCGCGCGTCGGAGAAGGCGAGCGCGCGGCCGGCCTCGATATAGTCGCGTTCCTTCACCGTGATGGTCGGGGCGCGGGCGATGCGGGCGAAGGAGGGGATCGAGGTCAGCGCGATCGCGATCGTGATGTTCTCCATCGAGGGGCCGAGCATCGCGACCAGGATCAGCCCGAGGATGAGCGAGGGGAAGGCGAGCAGGATGTCCATCGCTTGCATCACCACCACGTCGAAGCGCCCGCCATACCAGCCGGCGAGGACGCCGATCAGCGAGCCGACGACCATCGCGATCACGGTCGAGGCGAAGCCGATCACCAGCGAGATGCGCGCGCCGTAGAGCAGGCGCGAGAGGATGTCGCGCCCGAAATAATCGGTGCCGAGATAGTAGGTCTCGTGTGGCGGCTGCAGCTTGGACAGGATGTTCTGCTCGAGCGGGTCATGCGGCGCGATCACCGGCGCCAGCACCGCGGCCAGGATCACGAGCACGACGATGGCGAGCCCGACCCAGGAGGTCTTGTTGGCGTTGAAGGCGCTGATCGTCGCCTTGAGCCAGCGCAGTCGCGGCGGCGCGGCGGGGCCGGCATCGTGGACGGAGGCGCTCATGACAGCTTCACCCTGGGGTCGGCGAGGGCATAGGTCAGGTCGGTCGCGATGTTCACCAAGACGACGATCAGCGTGTAGATCACCATCATGCCCTGCAGCATCGTGTAGTCGCGCTGGTTGAGCGCGCCGACGATCAGCTTGCCGAGCCCCGGCCGGTTGAAGACGATCTCGGTCAGCACCGAATTGCCGATCAGGATGCCGAGATACAGGCCGACGATGGTGATCACCGGGATCAGCGCGTTGCGCAGCGCGTGCCGCCAGATCACGACGCGCCAGGGCACGCCCTTGGCCCGGGCGCTGCGGACATAGTCCTCCTGCATCACCTCGAGCATGGCCGAGCGCGTCACGCGGGTGATGTAGGCCGCCATGATCAGCCCGAGATTGAGGGCGGGCAGCGTCATCGCCTGGAACCAGGCCGAGAACGAGCCCTGGCCGGCGCTGATCACCGGGAACCAGCGCAGCATGATGGCGAAGAGGATGAGCAGGAGGATCGCCGAGACGAAGGGCGGGAAGGAGAGCCCGACCAGCGAGGCGATGCGGGTCACGTAATCCGGCATGCGGTTGCGGTTGATCGCGGCCCAGACGCCGAGCGGCACGCCGAGCAGGATGCCGAGGATCAGCGAGACGACGGTCAGCTCGATCGTCCAGGGCAGGACGGCGAGCACCTCCTGGATCACCGGTCGGCCGGTGACCAGCGAGACGCCCCAGTCGCCCTGCAGCGCCCCCCACAGGAAGCTCCAGTATTGCTCGATCAGCGGCGCGTCGAGGCCGAGCCGCGTGCGCATCGCCGCGATCGCGGCGGCGTCGGCCTGGTCGCCGAGGATGACCTGCGCCGGGTCGCCGGGCACGATCCGCACCACGACGAAGACGAGCGAGAGCACGGCCCAGAGCGTGACCACCGCGAAACCGAGGCGTTTGACGAGAAAGGCGCCCATGATGCCGCCGCTATGCCGGAGAAGGGGAGCGGCCGTGGACCGGCCGCTCTCGAATGGTCACTTGGTGAAACGCGTGGTCTCGAGGACCGGCGGACCCAGGTTCAACGAGGCCTTGAGCTCGTAGCCGAGGTCGAGGCTGTCCTTGTAGGCCCAGAGCTGCATCATCTCGTTCACCGGGATCGCGCAGACCTGCGCGATGATCTTCTCCTGCGCGGTCTTCCAGAGCGCGAGCTGCTTGGCCTTGTCGGTCTCGGAGCGGGCCTGGTCGATCTCGGCATCGGCGACGTTGCAATGCGAGAAGTTCGTCACCGCGGTCGGCGTCTTCACGATCGAGCGCGAATGGAAGAACTGCGTCAGATAGACGTCCGCGACCGGGAAGCGCGCTGCCTGGAAATGCACCACTTGCGACAGATCCTGCCTGATCTGCTGGTGGAAGGTGGCATGTTCCACCGGTTGGATCTCCAGCGTGATGTTGGCCTTCTTGAGCAGCGCCTGCACCGCCTCGGTGAAGCTCAGCATCGAGGGCAGGGTGGTGTTGATCGCCTTGATGGTGATCCCGTTGGGGAAGCCGGCCTCGGTCAGCAGCGCCTTCGACTTGGCAAGGTCGAAGGGCAGGAGTGGGGCCTTCTCGTCGGTGCCGAGATAGCCCGACGGCACCACCGAGACGGCCGGCCGCGAGATGTTCTTGCCGCGGAACTGCCAGATCGCGTTGCGGTCGATCGCATGCGCGATCGCCTGGCGGACCTTGAGGTTGTCGAGCGGCGGCTGGCTCATGTTGAGATGGAGCACCGACATCTCGGCGGGGCCCATCGCCACGACCTTGACGCCGGGGATCGCCTGCATGCGATCGACCCAGGCCTGCTCCTGCCGGCCGAGCATCATGTCGAGCTCCCCGGCCTGGAAGGCGAGGTCGCGCGAGGAATCCGACGGGATGAAGCGGTAGAGGATCTCCGTCAGCTTCGGCTTGCCGCGGAAATAGTTCGGGTTGGCGACGAGCTTGGCATATTGCTGCGGAACGTATTCCTGGAACATGAACGGCCCGGTGCCGACCGGCTTCTTGGCGAAGCCTTCCTTGCCCAGTTCCTCGGCGGCCTTCTTACAGACCATGTTGCCGCCATGGTAGTTCATGACGATGCCGAGCAGGCTCGGGATCGCCTGTTTCAGCGTGATCTTGACCGTGTATTTGTCCGGCGCCTCGACCTTGTCGAAGGCGGTGTAGTCGGAGGAGAAGGCCGAGCTTTCCTTGGTGGCGGCGCGGTTCAGCGAATAGACCGCGTCCTCCGAGGTGAACTCGCCATAGCCGTGATGGCACTGCACGCCCTGGCGCAGCTTGAAGGTCCATTCCTTGCCGTCGGTCGAGGAGGTCCAGCTCTCGGCGAGATCGGGCTCCATGAATTCGGGCGAGAGCTCGCCCGGCTTGATCCGGACGAGGCCGTTGAACATCCAGTTCAGCAGGGCCTTGCCCGGCGTGCCGGAATTGATGTGCGGATCGAGCACGCCGGCATCGGCGCTCTGCATGCCGACGGTCAGCACCGTCTTCTGCGCCAGGGCCGGGCTCGCCAGCAGGGCGCTGGCCAGCATCGCGGCGAAAAATGTTCCGGTTCGTTTCATGGCATTCCCCTGCGTTCTTATTTAAGTCTCGGCTTGTGCCGATGGGTGCGATCGGGCAGGGCGGGATCTCTGGGGATCGTGACGCCTCGTCCGGGTTCTTCGATGCCTGGCCCTAGAGCGTGTCCTCCAGCCTGCAATTGACCAGCAATTCCGCCACCGAGGCATTGTTGGGCAGCGCGAGCACGGTGGCAACCAGCCTCGCGAGATCCTCCGGCTGGGTCATCTCCGCCGGCGCCAGCGCCTTGCTGTAGGCCGTCATGTCGCTCGGCACGAAGGAGGGGCAGAGCGCGGTGGCGCGCACGCCCTTGTCCCAGGCGATGCGGCGCGCGGCGTGGTTCAGCGCGATCATCGCATGCTTGGTCATGTTGTAGGCGACATGATCGTTGCGCACGCGCTTGCCCGACATCGACGCGACATTGACGATGCGGCCCGTGCCGCTCGCCTCCAGATGCGGCAGCGCGCAATGGATCAGGTTGAGCGGCCCCTTGCAGTTCGCGGCCCAGATCGCGTCGAGCGCAGCCTCGTCGGGGTCGCGCAGCGTCATCGCGCTGTGCATCCCGGCATTGTTGACCAGACCGTCGATCCGGCCGAAGCGCGCCGCAGTGGCCTCGACCCAGGCGCGATGGCTCGCCCAGTCGCCGGCATCGTAGCGGCCGATATGGATACGGTCCTGGTCCCAGCCCGCGCTGAGGCTCTGGAGCGAGGCGAGATCGCGCCCGCCCAGGCTCAGGCTGTAGCCCTCGGCATAGAGCGCTTCAGTGACGGCGCGGCCGATGCCGCGATTGGCGCCGGAGATCAGGATCACGCGTCCTTGGGGGGCGAGCATCGCGGGCGGTTCCTCAGCCGTGCAGCGTCAGGTTGGCGGGGGGCGCCATGCGGCCGGCGAAACGGCCGAGCCGGAACGAGGACAGATCGAAGAGCGGCTGCCGTGACAGCGCAAGGTCGGCCAGGATCTCGCCGGTCACCGGCCCGATCCCGAAACCGTGCCCGGAGAAGCCGGCAGCCAGGATCAGCCCCTCGATCCCGGTATGGGCGTCGATCGCCGGCAGCGCGTCCGGCGTCAGGTCGATCAGCCCGCCCCAGACCCGCGAGACGCCGGCATCGGCGAGTGCCGGCAGCACCTGCGTCACGCGCCCGATCAGCGTGGCGACGTCGGATGCGCGCGGCGCCAGCAGGTCCGGCGTCCAGCGCGTCGGCTCATGTGGCCAGGTGCCGATCCCGGTGGTGACGCGCAGCCGCCCGTCGATCTCCTGCCGGCCGGCGGCGTCGGCATTGGCGACGCCGAAGACCTGCTCGAACAGCGGTGGCAGCGGCACGGTCTGCAGCACGCAGACGAGGCGGATCAGCAAGGGCAGTTCGAGGCCGAGCGGCGTCAGCAGCTCCGGCGCGTGGATGCCGGTCGCGAGGATGACGCGCCCGGCCGCGACGGTCTCGCCCCCAGCCGTCTCGACGCCGGTGATCCTGTCGCCGTCGCGGGTCAGGGCGCGCACCGCGACGCCTTCGCGGATCTCGGCGCCATGGCGTTGGGCGGCCGCGGCATAGGCCTTGACCGCCGGTACCGGGTCGGCATGGCCGTCGCCAGGGCAAAGCGAGGCGGCGAGGACCGAAGGGGCGATGGCCGGCGCAATGGCGCGGATCGCGGCATTGTCGGGCAGGTAGTCGATCTCGAGGCCGAGCTGGCGCTGACTTGCCACCAGCTCGCGAATGGTCTCGACCTCGGCTTCGGTCCGGGCGAGGCGCAGATTGCCGCGGCGGCGATAGCCGGTCGGCGCGCCGAGCTCCTCGTCGAGCCCACCCCAGCGTTCGACGGCGGCCTTGGCCAGCGGCAGCTCGGCAGGGTCGCGTCCCGATTGCCGCACGCCGCCGAGCGTCCAGCCCGAGGCCATCGCCGCCAGGGCGCGGGCCTCGAACAGGGTCACCGAATGGCCGGCTCGCGCGATCTCGTAGGCAGCGGCTGCGCCGCTGATCCCGCCTCCGACGATGACGACATCCGGCATCGGGCCAGGCCGGCTCAGGAGAGGTCGACGCTGATGCGCTTCTCGGGCTCGTCGGGCTTGCGGCGCTTATAGGCCGTGACCTCGAACTCGACCTTGAGCTCGGGCTGGCCGAGCGGCGTGCAGGTCGTGGTGTTGGCCGGATCGATGCCCCTGAACTTGCGGCCGACGACGGCGCCGACCGCTTCCATGTCGGCGATGTCGGGCACGAAGACCTTGATCGCCACGACATCCTTCAGCCCGGCGCCGACGGCGGCGAGAGCGCCCTCGATGTTGCGGAAGGCCTGCTCGGCCTGGCCCGCGGCGTCAGCCGCGATGGCGCGGGTCTTGTAGTTCCGGCCCGCCGTGTTGGAGACGAAGATCATGTCGCCGGCGACCACCACCCGCGAATAGCTGTTCAGATCCTCGAACTTGCTCCCCGACTTGACTTTGATGATCTCGCTCACGGGGCTCTCCTTCAGGCGCAGCCAGGCTTCGATTGGTATATACCATTCGAGCTGCTTGCCGCTGTCAAGGATCGCCGCAGCAGGGTCGGACGAGCCGGTGCAAAACGATTGCCTCGGCAACGAACCCGCCGGAGGCGAATGATCTTGGCTGGCTGCTTCTGGCGGAAGGTCTTTCCGGGCGCGGCGGGTGCGAAAGCCGGGCCCGACGCGCGGAAAACCGAATTGACAGGCTGGTATATACCAATCCATGCTGTCCCCAAGGCCAAAAACAAGGGGATATCCGATGACGATGATTTCGCGCCGTGCCCTGCTTGCCGCCGGAGCCAGCCTGCCGCTGATCCAGGGTTCCGCCTTTTCCCAGACGCCGGCGAAGAAGGTGCTGCGCTTCGGCCTGTCGAGCTTTCCGCCGAGCCTGCAGCCCTGGGTCCATACCGGCACCGCGGCGTTGACAGTGAAGCTCCTGATCTTCCGCGGCCTGACCGGCTTTGACGAGAAGGGCGAGGTCCGGCCCGAGCTGGCCGAGTCCTGGACGCAGGACGGCGCCACCGGCTGGATCTTCAAGCTGCGCCAGGCGCATTTCCACAACGGCAAGCCGGTCACGTCCGAGGACGTGAAATGGACGCTGGAGCAGATCGCCGCGCCGAACTCCACCGGCTTCCTGAAGGCCGAGTTCGGCGGCATCGACAAGATCGAGACGCCCGATCCCCGCACCGTCCGCATCGTCATGAAGCAGCCGACGGTGACGCTGCCGATCTGGCTCGCGAGCCCCCATGCGCCGATCATAGCCAAGGATTCGATCGAGGGGCGCGGGCTCGGCGTCGGCGCCGGGCCGTTCATGATCAAGGAGCAGGAGCGCGGCGTCTCGATCGAGGTCGCGGCCTTCGACAAATACTACAAGCCGGGCCTGCCCAAACTCGCCGGCATCAAGCTGACCGCCTATGCCGACGAGAACCTGCGCGTCGCGGCGCTCCAGGCCGGCGATATCGACATGATCGAATATGTGCCCTGGCAGCATATGGCGGCGATCGAGAAGGATCCTCGCCTCAAGCTCGACGCGGCCAACGGCCCCTTCATGGGCCTGAACTTCAACGGCACCACCGGCCCCTTCAAGGATGCGCGGCTGCGCCAGGCGGTGGGTTTCGCCATCCGGCGCGAGGAGATCGTCCAGGCCGCCTTCTATGGTCGCGGCACGCCGCTCCAGGGCATCCCGATCCCCGATACCAGCCCCTATTACGACGCCGGCCGCGCCAAGTTCTGGAGCTATGATCCCGACCGCGCCAAGAAGCTGCTGGCCGAGGCCGGCATGGCGAAGGGCTTCTCCTGCACGCTGCTCTCGACGGCGCAATACGGCATGCACAAATCGACCGCCGAGGTCGTGCAGGCCCATCTCGGCGAGATCGGCATCGACGTGAAGCTCAACCTGCCGGACTGGGCTTCGCGCGTCGATCTCGGCGGAAAGGGCCGCTACGAATTCGCCGTCCAGGGTACCACCGCCGACAACAACGATCCCGACGGTCTCGCCCCGCTGCTCGACGGTGACCTGCCGCCCAACATTTCACGCAGCTTCGGCCTGCCGACGCCGGAGATCCATGCGCTCTTCGCCAAGGGCCGCGCCGAGTTCGACATCGCCAAGCGCAAGGCGATCTATGCCGAGCTCGAGAAGCTCGCGCTCGAGCAGGCGCCGCTGGTCGGCCTCGCCTGGCGCTCGCAGGGTTATGGCATGGTCAAGGGCGTCACCGGCTTCAAGGGCCTGCCGGGCGGCACCAATTTCTTCTCGGCCTATTCGATGGAGGAGACCGCGCTGGCGTAGGCGCGCCGCCCGTCATTGCGAGCGTCAGCGAAGCAATCCAGGAGGGCTCGCTCCGCGGCCCCTGGAATGCTTCGTCGCTCACGCTCCTCGCAATGACGTAATTGACGCGGCCATGGGGTTCAAATCGCCCGCGCCGTACGCTCCAGCCGGGCGAAGCGCTCCAGCCGGAACGGCTTCATGTCGACCATCGGCGTCCGGCCGCAGACCAGGTCGGCGATCAGCCGTCCGGCGCCGGGGCCGATGCCGAAGCCATGGCCCGAGAAGCCGCTGGCGATGAAGAAGCCCGGCAGGCGCGGCACCTCGCCGATCACCGGTACGGCGTCGGGCGTGGCGTCGACATAGCCACCCCAGGCCTGCGCGACCTTCATGCCGGCGAAGGCCGGGAAGGCCGCGATCAGGTTGGCCTGCGCCGATTTCAGGATCGAATCGACGGGGGCCGGATCGAGCACCCGCATCCGCTCGAACGGCGTGACCTCGTCGAGCGCCCAGCGCCGCGGCGTCTTGAGTTCATCGAGGAAGCGCCCGCTCAGCCGCAGCTTGAGCTCCTTGCGCTGCTTCAGCAGGGATGGCGCGAAATCGCCGAACAGCCGGAACGAATCCGGCACGATCTCGGCGGCGCTCGCCCCGCGATGGGCGACCGTGTAGCCGCCGTCCTGGCGCTTGCGGAAGGCGAAGTCCGAGCCGCCGACGGCATGGCTCGGCGGGCCGTCGAGCGGCTCGGTTCGGAGCACCGAGCCGAGCACCTTGAGCTGCGGAAAATCGATGCCGAGATTGCCGAGGAAGAGCCGCGACCAGGCTCCGCCGGCCAGCACCACCTGCGAGCAGGCGATCGTGCCGCGCTCCGTCACCACGGCGCTGACCCGGCCGGCCCTGGTCTCGATGCCGCGCACCGCGCAGCGCGTCAGCACCGTCCCGCCATGGCGGCGCAGCGCCCGCGCCATGGCCGGCACTGCCTTTTGCGGCTCCGCCCGCGCATCGCTCGGCGTGAACAGCGCGCCCGCGAAGGCGCGCTTGACGCCGGGCGCGACGCTCTCGATCTCGCGCGCGCTCAGCAGCCGGGAATCGAGCTGGTATTGCTTGGCATGGTCGAGCCAGGCCTCGTGCTGGGCGAGCGCGGCCGGCGTGTCGGCGACATAGACGATGCCGGAGCGGGTGAAGCCGGTATCGCCGCCGACCAGCTTGTCCATCTCGGACCAGAGCCGCATGCTCTCCAGCCCGAGCGGGATCTCGCCGGGATCGCGGCCCATGATCCGGACCCAGCCCCAGTTGCGGCCGGATTGCTCGTGGCCGACCTCGCCCTTCTCGCAGACCGTGACGGAAACCCCGTCCTTGGCGAGGAAGAGCGCGGTCATGATGCCGATGATGCCGCCGCCGATGATGACGACGTCGCTGCTCGCCGGCAGGCTGGCATCGGGATCGATCGTCTCGATGGTGATGCCCATCACACGCCCTCCCGGGGCGAAGGAAGCGACCCGGCCGCGAGCCGGGAACGTGACGCGAGCAGAGGCATGGAGGTCTGTCCTAGGGCGTGGGCGTTGAATTCCGGAAGACGACGTGATGCGGGTGGTTGACCGATCTCATGTATTCGATCGGCCGGCCCTCGCCGTCGCGCGCGACGAGCCGCAGCAGCAGGGTGGGGGAGCCCGGCTTGATCAGCAGCAGGCGGGCTTCGAGATCGGTCGCGGTGCCGACGCCGATCTCGCGCTCGCGGGCGCTGGCCTCGACGCCGTAGCGCTCGCGCAGCAGCCCGTAGAGCGATTGGCCGGCGACGAGGTCTTCGGCGACCAGGCCGGGAAAGCGCGTTGCCGGCAGGTAGCTGGTCTCGATGCAGAAGGGCTCGTCATTCACGCTGCGCAGCCGGCGGAACATGATCAGGTCCGCACCGGCAGCGATGTCGAGCCGGCGCGCGATGCTGTCGGTCGCCGTCTCCTCGCCGAAATGCAGCAGCTTGTTGCCGGGATTGCCGCCGGCATTGCGGATGATCCGGGTGATGCCGAGGCTGGACTGCACCTCGATCGGGCGCGTCACCTGAACCAGCGGGACGCGGGTGCCGCTGGTGCCGTTGCGCTCCAGCACGTTGCGGTCGACCAGCTTGTCGATCGCCTTGCGCACGGTCATGCGGTTGATGCCGAGCGTGTCCGCCAGCGCCCGCTCGGACGGCACGCGGTCGCCGGGGCCGTAATCCGGGCCCGCGACGAGGTCGAGCAGGTAGTCCTGCACCTCGACATAGATCGGCTTGGCCCGTTTCGCCGGTTCACGCATGGCTGGCGTCTCTCGCACCCTTCTCGTTTCCGCATATAGCGGGGATTGTCCCGGCTCCACATCCCGGATGCAGAGAAACACGCGAATCCCTCGCTGGCGAGGGGCCATGACGGGATTGGACTATGCTTGACAGGAATTGGTATAGGTGATTGGTATACACCAATTCTCCGCCGCCCGCAATTCATCGCTGCTGGAATCGACGCGCTCCCATGTCCATCGCCTTCGACCGTCTTCGCGTCCATGACGGACTCGCGCAGACCCGCGCCGCCGTCCCGCAGGCCTATGCGCTCGGCCGCCGTCTCGCTCCCGAGATCGACCGGATCTATCTCGTCGCCTGCGGCTCGGCCAATCGCGCCATGCTCGGCATCAAGTACTGGCTCGAGCATTATTCGCCAGGCATCGAGGTGCGCCGTTATTTCCCGGCCGAGCTGATGGCGATCGATCCCCCGCGGCTCGACGGCCGCACGCTCGTCCTGCTCGCCTCCAAATCGGGAACCACGCCCGAGACCGTCGCGGCGGCCGCCTTCCTGAAGGGCAGGCCCTGCAAACTCGTCGCCTTCAGCCAATATGCCGACAAGCCGCTGGCGCAGGCCGTGCCGCAGCATTTCGTCGTCGGCGATACCAGCGAATCCTTCGCCGCCATGTTCATGCTGATGCAGGCGCTGGTCGGCGGCATCATGGCGGAAAAGGAAGGCTGGCCGCTCGGCGACAAGCTGCTGTCCTCGCTCGACGCGCTCCCGGCGGCGATCTGCGATGCGGCCGAGCAGAACGAGGAGCGGGCCGCGGCGGATGCGCGCCTCTATGCCAAGGATCGCAATTTCTATCACGTCGCCTCGGGGCCCGGCTTCACCACGGCCTATGTCTTCGGCGTCTGCATCCTGATGGAGATGCTCTGGCTGCACAGCTATCCGATCGAGGCGGCCGAGTTCTTCCACGGCCCCTTCGAGATCATCGACCGGCAGACGCCGCTGATCCTGATCACCGGCGAGGATCCGAGCCGCCCGCTGATGGAGCGGGTCTCGAATTTCTGCGACACCCATGCCGAGCGCGTGATGAAATACGATTCCCGCGATTTCGCCATGACCGGGATCGCGCCGGAAATCCGCCCGATCGTTGCGCCCTATATCCTGCAGTCGGCGCTGAAGCGGATGGCGGCGCATCTCTCGGTGCTGCACAACCAGCCGCTCTCGACCCGCCGCTACATGTGGAAGGTCGCCTACTGATCAGGCGCGCCAGGAAGCTGGCAAGGAACGGCTAGAGGAACCGCCTATGACCCACAGCCTGCTCGGGCTCGGCGACAACACGGTCGACACCTATGTCGACCGCGCGTTGCAGTTCCCTGGCGGCAATGCGGTCAATGTCGCGGTGCTGGCGCGCAGGCTCGGCGCCAGGACGGGCTATCTCGGCTGTCTCGGCTCGGACGAGGCCGGCATGCTGCTGGTCGACGCGCTGCGCGACGAGGGCGTCGACACGGGCCATTGCCGCATTTGCTCCGGCGAGAATGCCCGCGCCTTCATCGGCCATGACGGCAATGACCGCCGCTTCCTGCGCTCGCAGCGCGGCGTGCGTGGGCAATGGGGCGGTTTCTCGCCGGCCGATCTCGCCTATATCGCCGGCTTCGACCTGGTCCATGCCAGTGTCTACAGCGAACTCGACGCCGATCTTGCGGCGCTGCGTCCCGCGATCCGCCGCTTCTCCTATGATTTTTCCGAACGCTGGACCGACGCCAATCTGGCGGCGACCCTGCCTGTTCTCGACATCGCCTTCCTGTCCTTCCCCACCGGTTCCGACGCCGAGTGCCGGGAACTGGCCCGGCGCTGCGCTGAGGCCGGGCCGGGGCTCGTGGTGGTGACGCGGGGCGAGCGCGGCTCGCTCGCGCTGGCGGGTGGGGTATTCCACCACCACGGGGTCACGCGCGCCGAGATCGTCGATACGCTGGGCGCCGGTGATGGTTTCATCGCCGCGTTCCTGCTGGCCGTTCTGGCCGGGCGGGACCTGCCGGAGGCGCTCGCCGCCGGCGCCGGAAATGCCGCGGCGGTCTGTGCCTATCAGGGTGGATTCGGCCATGGCGCGCCATGGTCTGCTGCCGCGGAGACCGCGGTCTGTTGAACGGGAGGTTTTGAGCTCATGGCCTGGCGTATCGGGATCGACTCCGGCGGCACCTTCACCGATGTCTGCCTCTTCGACGATGCGAGCGGGCAGGTCGCGGTCTGGAAGGTGCCCTCGACGCCGGACGATCCGTCCCGCGCCATCGCGCGCGGCACGCAGGAGGGGACAGAACGCGTCGGGGCACAGCCGAGCGAGGTGGTCTATTTCGGCCATGGCACCACGGTCGGCACCAATGCGCTGATCCAGCATCGCGGCGTCCGCACGGGGCTCATCACCACCGACGGCTTCCGCGACCTGATCGAGATCGGCCGCCAGAAGCGCCCGGACCTCTACGATCTCCAGGCCGACAAGTCGCCGCCGCTGGTCACGCGCGACCTGCGTTTCGGCGTCGCCGAGCGCCTGCGCCATGACGGTTCGGTCGAGACGCCGCTCGACGAGGAGGGCGTGCGCCAGGCGGCCCGCGATCTGAAGGCGGCCGGCGTCAAATCCGTCGCCATCGGCTTCCTCTACGGCTTCGTCCGGCCCGAGCATGAGGAGACGGCGCGGCGCATCGTCGCCGAGGAATTCCCCGAGGCCTTCATTTGCGCCTCGCACGAGGTCGCGCCCGAGTTCCGCGAATATGAGCGCATCTCGACGGCGGTGGTGAACGCCTATCTCGGCCCGGTGATGCAGGGCTATATCCGCCGCCTCGCCGAGCGCCTGAAGGAGCTCGGCGTCACCACGACGCCGCATCTGACCCAGTCCAATGGCGGCGTCATCGGCTTCGACATGGCAGCGCGCCTGCCGGTGCGCACCGTGCTGTCGGGCCCCTCGACCGGCGTCGTCGCGGCCCAGGCGATCGGCCAGATGACCGGCATCGAGAACCTGATCACCTTCGACATGGGCGGCACCTCCTCGGATGTCGCGCTGCTGCGCGCCGGCGAGGCCAAGCTCGCCAGCGAGGCCAATGTCCACGGCTACCCGATCAAGGCCCCGATGCTCGACATCCACACGGTCGGCGCCGGCGGCGGCTCGATCGCGGCGATCGATTCCGGCGGGCTGCTCAAGGTCGGCCCGCGCAGTGCCGGCGCCGATCCGGGCCCCGTCTGCTATGGCCGCGGCTCGACCGAGCCGGCCGTCACCGACGCCAATGTCGTGCTGCAGACGCTGAACCCGACGCATCTGCTCGGCGGCCGCATGCCGATCGACCAGAACCTCTCGAAACAGGCGATCGGCCGCATCGCAGAGGAACTCGGCCTCGACCTGATGGCGACGGCGCAGGGCATCATCTCGGTCGTCACCGCCAATATGGCCAAGGCGATCCGCGTCATCTCGGTCCAGCGCGGGCATGATCCGCGCGACTATGCGCTGGTCGCCTTCGGCGGCGCCGGTCCGCTCCATGCCGCCCGGCTGGCCAAGGAGCTTGAGATGAAGCGCATCATCGTGCCGCGCAATCCCGGCATCGGCTGCGCGCTCGGCCTGCTGCTGACCGATCTGCGCGCCAATTTCGCCACGACCCGGCTGGCGGTGCTGACTGAGCGGCTCGTTCCCGCCATGGCCGAGAGCTTCGCCGGCCTCGAGGCCCAGGCCGAGCACTGGTTCGCCGAGGAGAAGGTCGCAGCCAGCGACCGGCAGCTCCGACGCACCGCCGATCTGCGCTATCACGGCCAGAATTACGAGCTCGCCATCGACGTGCCGGACGGCCCGGTCACGCCCTCGACGATCAAGGCCCTCGCGGACGGCTTCGCCGAGGCGCATAAGCGGCTCTACGGCTTCGTCGCCGAGGGCGAGGCGGTGCAGCTCGTCACCTATCGCGTCGAGGCCATCGGCTTCGTGCCCAAGGCCGAGTTCCGGCCGCAGCCGGATGCCGGGCGCGATGCCTCCGCCGCGGTCATCGGCCGGCGCGAGGTCTGGTTCCCGGAAGCGGGCGGCTTCGTCGACTGCCCGATCTATGATCGCGAGGTGCTCAAGTCGGGCAATCTCATCGCAGGGCCGGCGATCATCGAGCAGATGGATGCGACGACGGTGCTGCTGCCTGGCATGACCGCCCGCGTCGAGCCCTATCTCAACCTGATCCTGGAGACGCCGTGATGAACGCCCCAACACCCGTCACCGTCGATCCGATCACCGTCGAGGTCATCGGCTCCGCCTTCGCCTCGATCACCGAGGAAATGGGCGAGGCCCTGGTCAAGGCGAGCTATTCGACCAACATCAAGGAGCGGCGCGACTGCTCGACCGCGCTCTTCGACATCGAGGGCAACACGCTTTGCCAGGCCGAACATATCCCGATGCATCTCGGCTCCTTCATCGGCATCATCCCGCATATCCTGAAACGCCATCCGGTCTCGCAGATGAAGCCGGGCGACGTCTTCATCGGCAACGACGCCTATGAAGGCGGCGGCACCCATTTGCCCGACATCGTCCTGGCCGAGCCGGTCTTCCACGACGGCGAGATGGTCGCCTGGGCCGTCAACACCGCCCACCATTCCGATTTCGCCGACCGCGGCCATGCCCATATCTATCAGGAGGGCCTGCGCATCCCGCCGATCCGCCTCTATGACGGAGGCAGGCTGATGAAGGACGTGCAGGAGCTGATCCTGCTCAACTGCCAGGTGCCGCGCGAGCGCCTTTCCGACCTGCGCGCCCAGATGGCGGCGAACCGGCTCGGCGTCGAGCGCGTCAGGGCGCTGTGCGACAAATATGGCCGCACCACCGTGCTCGCCGCCGGCCGGGCGCTGCAGGACTATGCCGAGCGCAAGATGCGCGCCGGCATCGCCTCGATTCCCGACGGCGTCTACCGCTTCTCGGATCGCTTCGACAATACCGAGCTCGACCAGGACATGGAGTTCTCGATCGAGATCACGGTGGCGGGCGAGGAGATGACGCTCGCCTTCGAGAGCCCGCCCCAGGCGCGTGCCGGCTTCAACATGGTCTATACCGCGCTGCTCTCGACCGTCTATTACGCGGTCAAGACGGTGGCCGACCCGACCATTCCGCCCAATGCCGGCCTCGCCCGGCCGCTGACCGTCACGGCCAGGCTGGGAACGGTGCTGAACTGCGTCCATCCGGCGGCTGTGAACGGGCGCATCGCGCCCTGCCAGCGCGTCGTCGACCTGATCCATGGCGCGCTCGCCCAAGCGGTGCCCGATCGCGTCATCGCGGCTTGCTCCGGCGCGGTCGCCGCCGCGACCTTCATGGGCGCCATGCCCGGCAGCGGCGATCTCTGGGTCTATCTCGAGACGATCGGCGGCGGCTCCGGTGCGCGCGCCGGCAAGGACGGTCTCGACGGCGTCCATGTCCACATGACCAACACCTCGAACCTGCCGGTCGAGGCGCTGGAGGTCGAGTACCCGTTGACTTTGCTGCGCTATGAGCTGGTCGACGGCTCGGGCGGGCGCGGCCGCCAGCGCGGCGGCATGGGCCTGCGCCGGGTCTACCGGGCCGAGGCGCCCTGCCGGCTCAATCTCGACAATTCGCGGCTGAAATCGCAGCCTTGGGGCCTCGCCGGTGGCGAGCCGGGGCAGGGCGGCTCGTTCTCGTTCAGCGCGGGCGTCGCGCCCTTCCATATGGGCGACGGCTCGCTCGAGCCCGGCCAGATCGTCGAGATCATCACGCCCGGCGCTGGCGGCTACGGCCCGCCCGCCGAGCGCGACCCGCAGGCTCAGGCCCGCGATCTCGCCGAAGGGCGTCTGGCGCGGGCCTGACCCCGCCGCGACCGGCCAGGCCTCGATCCCGCGCCTGTTCGGGCTGCGCATCGGCACGCGCCGGGTGGGATTCCCCAAAAATTCGCCGCCGCTCCAAAGGAGACGGCGGCGAAGTCGGGGAGGAACCGGGGGCAGCCTCTCAGGCCAATGCGGCCATCCGATGGCTCAGCAATTTCGCCGTGAAGAACGCGCAATCCCGTCCAAATCGCGGGCCAGTCTCGGGCTCCAGGCGGGGAGAGAGACCATGATCCAACGCAGAACCTTTGCCATCGCGGCGCTCTTCCTGGCGCCGCTCGTCGCCTCGTCCGGCCGAGCCTTCGCGCAGTCGACCGAGATCGAACCCGATGACGGGCGGTTGCGCCCGCCGGAGATCGTGCCCGAGGAACCGATGCAGCTGGAGCGGCCGCTGCAGCCGGAGCGCCGGCTGGAATCGGAAAACATCGACGAGGAGGAGGCGGTGCGCATCGCCCGCGACGAGGGCATGGTGCGGATCGAGCGCATCCGTGAAGGCCGCCGCGGCTGGGTGATCGTCGGCATCGACCACAACGGCGACGACATGCGCATCATCCTGAACCATCAGGGCGAGATCATCGACATCCAGCGCGAATAGCGCTGCGAAGCAATCCGGGAATGAGCCCGAATGCTCGAACCACCGACGCTTAGGAAGCCTGGCTCGGAAACGGCACGTCATCCCGGGCTTGCCCCGGGATCCATCGTCAAGCGCGGAGACCTACGATGGATCCCGGAGCGGCGCGGCTTCGCCGCTTTGTCCCGGATGACGGCGGTTTTCCGAGTATGCGTGGCGCTCTACGCTGCGTTCGATTGCGGCGTGGCGTCGAGATAGCTGCGCTCGAAGGTCTCCATCACCGTCGCCACCATGTCGCGCGCGACATGGAGCTGGTCTTCCTGGAAGGCGATCGCGCGCGGCGAATTCAGCACGATCTCGTAGCTCGGGAAGTAATCGACGAAGTCGAAGCGCCGGAAGAGCTCTTCCGTGACCGTGCGCAGCAGCGATTTCGAGGCGCTGTTGGCGACGATCACGTCGGTGTCCTTGAAGGTCGCCCCCAGCGGCACCGGTGAGACGGTGACGACGAAGCGCATCTCCGGGTGGCAATGCTCGCGGATCAGCGCGATCACCGAGAGCATGTCCTCCAGCGTCGCCTCGTAGCCGTAATCGATGAAGCGGAAGCGCTCGGGCATCCGCGCCAGCCAGGCCGGGCCGGGATGCATGTTCATCGCGATGCCGGTCTCGGCGTCGAGCCAGGTCTCGGTCAGGCCCAGTGTGAAGAAGCAGATGCGTGCTTCCTTGATCCGGGCGGTGGCCGCGGTCAGCTTCGCGCGGTTGGCGAGCGCCGTCTCCTTGTCGAGCAGCCTGAGCCCGCTGGCATGGGGATCGAACCACTGGCCCGGCGCGAGCTCGATCAGCCCTTCGTCCGGGTAGCTCTCGTTGAGCAGCACGCGCTTCAGCTCATGCGTCATCGAGCGCACCGAATATTTGTTCAGCGCGCCGCGGCTGAGCGTGCCGCGCGCCGCGCCGCCGCCACGGCCGGTCGCCTCGTCCCAGGTCTCGAAATGCTCGGCCGGCACACCATGGCCCTTCAGCAGCAAGGGCAGGCCGCGCATCATCAAGACGTTCTCGACCTCGCGCGCGAAGCAGGAGCCCATGGTGAAGATCGGCCAGGACGGGTCGATCTGGAATTTCGGCTTGTGCTCGACCTCGAGGAAGGACCCCGTGGTCAGGCGTGTCTTGGCCATGCGGTCGGGCTTGCCCGACATCCAGCCGCGGGCCGAATTGCCCCGCATGACGGAAAGCGCGGTACCCGCGTCGTATTCGATCTTCATCGTCGACTCCTGCCGCTAATGCGGGCCGTCGGCATCGTGCCGCGACCCTCGAAACAATGCCTGGGAGCTCCCGGGACGCCTCGACCTTCCGGGAACGGTGATGCGGACCGGCACGGGGCGCAGCGCCTCGTCCGGGCGCGCGGCGCGGAACAGGGCGGCGAGCGCCTCGCGCAGCCGGGAGATCAGGGTGCCGGGCATCTGTCGCATCTCCTCTTTCACATCCGGTGCGGAACGCCGTTCACCTCGAGAAAATTCCGCATCCGGTCATAGGATTGCGCATAGGAGCGGGCGAAGGCGTTGAGCGGCGCGTCCTGATAGACCGCGCGCCAGCCGCCCTCGGCGATCGCCGCCTCGGGCACGACGGGGATCTTCAGGGTCTCGGCCAGCTCCTGGCTGCGCGTGTCATAGGCGACGAGCACGCCCGGCACACCATGGGCGATCGCCGGCAGCACGCCATGCACCCGGTAGCCGACGGCGAGGTCCAGTCCCTGCGCGAACTGGTCGTAGCGCTCGACATCGAAGAAGCTGAACAGCTGCTTCTCGTAGATCGCTCGCATCCGGGCATCGTCCGGGCCGCTCCACCAGCCGGTATGCACGAACTCGGCGACGGCCTTCGCCTTGGCCGCCTCGTCACGCAGGAAGAAGGCCTTCTCCTCCTGCTCGCCATGCGAGCTCATCACCATGTCGCTCTGGTCGTCGACCTTGAGCAAAGCCGCCTTCTGCTGGCGCAGATAGGCCTCCGGATCGGTGGTGTAGGTCGGGTCCGCCTCGCGCCGCAGGCTGAAGGCGACCTTGCGGATCTCGCGCTGGTCCGGAATCCGGATGGCGAGGTCGCGCTTGCGGGTGCGGAAGATCGAGGGGCAGCCGACGACCGTGACGTTGCCGATACCGTTCTGGCGCAGGGTCTCGGCGCTGAAGGCGCCGCGCACGCCGATCGAGGCGCAGCGCTCGCCGACGATCTGCCAGAAGCGCTTCGACTTCTCGGGCAGTTGGATGGCGCGGTTCTGGCTCGCCTGCGCGCCGACGCCGATGGCGTAGACCGGCAGCTTGACCCGCTCCAGCACCTCGATGGCGCGGAACCATTCCATCTTCTCGTGGATGAAGTTCGAGCCGCGCACGAAGACATAGTCGAACTCGCTGGCGTAGCGCTCGATATCCGCCTCGGTCGGATTCATGATCTTCATCGGCTCGAGATGCGCGTAGCGCAGGAGCTTGAGCGTCGAGTCGTAGACGATCATGTCGCCGATGTTGAAATACTCGGAGAGAAGCTTGTCCATCGGCGCGCGATACCAGCGCACCTTGTCGTGCTCGTAGACCTCGCCGGCCGGATAGATCACCAGCGCGCGCAGCTTCTTCTCCGTGGCGATCGGCGCCAGGCCGGAGCCGGGCGCTATTTTTCCGGTCTCCGCGTCGAGCACGGAGATCTCGCGCAGCCGGTCTTCTCCGAGCCGCGGCAGCGGGATTGTCAGCTCCGCCCTGGCCGAGTCGCCGGCGATGACGGCGCCGGGATTGATGGTCGCGTAGTCCTGACCGTCCAGCCGCAGGCGCAGGCCCGGCCAGCCGCCATCCGGCCGCCGGGCGACGGAAACGACGATTTCGTTCGTGGTGGCGCGCAGGATTTTCAAGGCTGGTCCTTCACGATGCGGACCTTGATCCGGACGAGATCGCGGTCTGGCCCGATCCTGCAGTCCTTCACCCGCATCTTGGTCATGAACAGGAACGCCTCGTCCCCGGTCGTCTCGAAATTGCGGGATTTCGAGTTCGGATCGGCGAGCGAGCCGTAGGCGTAGCGGGTGCGGTCGGCGCAGTTCTTGCTCCACATCGTCGGATGGACGACGAGGGTCTGCAGCGGCGACCAGGTCTTCAGGTCCTTCGACCAGCTATAGGCGACGCGCCCGCCGGCGATGCCCTGGCTCGCGTCCGGCCCGAGATGGAAGATGGCGAGGAACTGCCCGCTCGGCTCGTGGCGGGTGATCGAGCCGACCGTGGTCGGCAGCACCTTGAGCGGCTGGCACGGTTCGGCCTGGGTCGTGTCCTCGCGATAGGGGTCGCGGGCGCGCAGGACGAAATCCTTGCCGTCGAAGCCGCGCCAGGAGGTCGGGTCGTCGATCTTGGTGCTGCGGAACAGGCAGACGCCGCGCTTCTGACCCTCGCCGCCGGTGGTCGCGATCAGCGCATACCAGGCGCCGTCATGCTCGATGATGTTGGACGGGTTGAAGAAGCCGCGATGGCGGCCCTGGTCGACATCCTGCCGGAAGCCGGGCGCGGCCACCAGGGTCGGCGGCGAGCTGTTGGTGAAGTGCTGCCCGCCATCGCGCGACTGCGCCGCGGTCACGACATTGTACCAGCAGCTCATCGCGTCCTTGAACTGGCAGGCGCCGGCATGCTTGTCGGCATGGTATTCGTCATGCACCAGCGCGAAGACGTCGCGGCCATTGCGCGTCCAGGTCGCCGCGATCCAGCTCTTGTCGCTGAACTGGCTCGGGTCGGCGCTGTTCTTGGACTCGAAGGAGATCGAGCAGGAGGTCGTGATCCTGTCGAGCCCGGCGCCGATCAGCGGGCGATTGCGGTAGTTGCTGGCGAAGGCCACGACCTCGCCGCTCGCGTCGCGGAAGGCGCGCAGCGGCGCGTCCGGGATGTGCCATTCCTCGCAGCGTTGGCGCGACCAGGCATAGACGGTCTCCTCCTTCGCATCGGGCACGACCTCGACGCGGTAGCCCGGCGCCTGCGCCGTGGCCGCCGCGGGCGAGGCGAGCAGCAGCAGCGCTGCCAGCCTCCTCGCGATATCGAGGCGGATCGCCATCACGCGACCTTGCGCTCGGCTTCGGCGGCGGGCGGCGGGGCGGCCTTCGCCGCCTCCGGCCCGACCATCTTGGTGTCGACCTTGTTTTCGACCAGGAAGGCGCGCATCGCCGCGTAGACCTGGCCATAGGCGGCGTTGAACTTGTCGAACAGCGCCTGCTCCCAATGCTCTTCCAGCCGGAACTCCCGGCCGGAGAACACGTCGAAGCTCGGGATCTTGAAGGTCTCGGCGAATTCGACGGTGCGGCTGTCATAGGTGAAGTAGATCGAGGGCGTGCCGTTGGCGAGCGCCATCAGGTTGCCGTGCAGGCGGTAGCCGAGCACGAGGTCGAGCCGGCGCACGAGCTGCTCGTAATCGGCGACCGAGTCCGAATAGAACAGCCGCTCGCGGTAGAGCCGCTCCATCTCGGCATCGAGATACCATTCATTGGCCCAGCCGTTCTGGCGGAGCGCCGCGATCGCCGCCTCCTTCTGCTCCGGCGAGCCGAGCGCCAGCATCTTCTCCTCGATCTCGCCCTGTGCCATCAGGGTCGCATCGAACCGCCCGGCGAGCGACTTCACCAGGTCGCGGTGGAAGGTCAGGTAGCGCTTGATGTCCTGGGCATAGGTCGGCGAGACCTCGCGCCGCAGCGTGAGGCCGATCGTCTTGACCGCGTCGAGCGCCGGCAGCCGGATCGCGAGATCGGGCCGGTTGGCCCGGAAGGCTGTGGGGCAGCCGATGATGCGGACATTCTTGATGCCGATCTCGTTGAGGATCTCGGCCGAATAGACGCCGCGCACGCCCATCGAGGCGGTCGAATCCGCCATCAGCCTGAGCACCGTCTTGGTGTCCTCGCTGAGCTCGAGCTTGCCGCTGACCGGCGCCTGCGCCCCGATGCCGAAGGCGATCACCGGGATCTTGAGCCGGCGCAGCACCTCAGGCGCCTGCTCCCACTCCATTTGCGAATGGACATAGTTCGAGCCGCGCAGGAAGACGTAGTCGTATTCCGCGTTCAGCCGGTCGACTTCCGCCGCGTCGAACCGCGCGATCGGCAGCACGTCGAGCTTCTCGAAGTTGAGCAGCTTCAGCGAGGAATCGAAGACGAAGGCGTCGCCGATATTGTGGTAGTGACCGATATGGCTGGCGAGGTTGGCATGGTCGTACCAGCGCACATTGTCATGGTCATAGACCTCCCCGGACGGGCTCATGACGAGGATGCGGGCCATGGTGTCTCCCCTGGTTTTTCCGTTGGTTTCTTCTGGCATCAGGCGATCATCGGCGTGGCCGCGCGGCTCGCCGGCATCGGGATGCCGCGCTGCTCGATCAGGCGCTGATAGAGCGCGATGTGCTGGGCGGCGCATTCGACATGGGTCAGCGGCGGCGTGATGCCGGCGCGCAGGCGCGGCCAGAGATCAGGCTCGCTCAGCGCCCGCGTCATGCAGTCGACCAGGTCTTCCGGGCTGCCGGAGCGGAAATGCAGGCCGTTGACCTCGTCGACGATCTTCTCCGCCATGCCGCCGATATTGCTCGAGAGGATCGGGCGGCCATGGAAGAAGGCCTCCTGGATCACGATCGGCGAGTTCTCCCACCAGACCGAGGGCATCACCACCCAGTCGACCGAGCGCATCAGGTTGGGCATCTCGTGGTTCTGGAAGGCGCCGCAGAAGCGCACGCGGCGCCCGGCGCTCTCCACCAGTTCCGCGAATTTCTGCTTGTAGGCCTCGGGCTGACGCTCGAGATTGCCGCCATAGACTAGAAGGATCGAGTCCTCGCCCCAGACCGAGTCGGGAATGCGGGTCACGGCGTCGATCAGCACGTCGGCGCCCTTATAGGGCGTGAGCTGGCCGAAATAGGCGAAGCGCGAGCGCCGGGAGGTCTTGTCGGGCAGCGGCCGCGGCGGGGCCGCCTCGGCGACGTCGATGCCGTTCTCGATCACGCTGAAGCGGTCGGCGGCCAGGCCCCAGTCCTGGTAGCGATCGGCCAGGAAGCGGCTCGGCGAGACGAAATGGTCGGCGAGGTTCAGCATGCCCCGGATGAAGGTTTCACGCGCCAGGAAGCGACCAGGCGCGATGTCGGGGAAGCAGGCGTTGCAATCGGTCGGCGAGGCCCGGTAGCAGAGCTTGAAGGCGCCGGTCTTCACCATCTGGCCGTGGTGGTGGCAGATCGAGAGATATTCGTGGAAGGTCACCACGATCAGCGCGTCGGGCAGCGTGTCGCGCACCGCGAACAGGCATTCGAGCCCGAGGCCGATGAAATGGTGGAAATGCACCACGTCGGGCTTCAGGTCGCGCAGCACACGGACGAAATCGCGCTCGATCTCCTCGGTGCTGCGGTTCGAGAGCAGGAAGTGGTCGTATTCCTCGGCATAATAGAGCAGCTCGCCGCCGCGCTGGCGCAGGCTCATCAGCGCCGTGCCGGCATGGCGCGGCGTCGGCGCGCCGACGCGCGCCAGATAATGCGTGTCGATGCCCTCGGCCGCCTGCAGGCCCTTGTGCAGGTTGTAGGAGGCGATCTCGGCGCCGCCGAGAGACAGGCTCGGATGCCCATGGGATACTACGAGTACGCGCATCATCACCCTCGCATGTTCGAGACGGCCAGCGCCCAGCGGCGGTCGAAGCTGGCGCGATCGGCGAGCTGGGCGAGCGTCACCAGATGTGGCCGCGCCATCTCGCCGTCCTCGACGACATAGATCTCGACTTCGGGCACCCAGACCGAGGGGGCGCCGTTCATCCGGAGCTTCAGGCAGAGATCGAGCCCCTTCTCCGCCGTCGTGAAATAGTTGCGGGCGAAGCCGCCGGCCTCGATGAAGGCGGAGCGCGAGAGCACGCAGCATTCGGTCGCTCCGGCCGCGACCTCCATCGGGCCGAGATTGCCGATGGCGTCGAGCGGGTAGCCGACGAAACGGTTGAAGACGCGCCGGCCTGCGCCCTCGCCCTCCATCCAGGCGCCGGCCCAGCGGATCGAGTTGTCCTCGAAGAGCAGCGTCGGGCTCGCCACGCATTGGCCGCCGCGCGCCTTGAAGGCGCGTTCCAGCCGGCCGAGCCAGCCCGGCATCCGGATCTGCGCCGCCCCGGAGAGCAGCGCGATCGTCTGGAAGCGGCAGGCGCGGGCGCCGGCCTCCATCGCATCGCACGCATCCTCGACCCCGTCGACGAGGGCGAGCCGTACAGCAAGGCCGTAGAACTTCGCGAGCCGGCGCGCCTCGGCGCCGATCCGGTCGAAGCTTTCGGCCGGCACCGCAAGCACGATCGGCATCGGCCGCACCTCCGGATCGATCGCCAGCAGCGCGAAGAGCGACGAGAGCTCACGCTGGCGATGGTCGAGGCCGATCACCAGCCCGAGCGTGGCATCGGACTTGAAGTCGCCGAGGTCGAAGGTCTCGACCACCCGGGGCGGCGCGATCTCGGCCGCCTGCAGGGCAGGCGCGATCTGGCGTTCGACGACCGCGGTCGCGGTCGAGGATTTCGGGTCGAGCAGGCCGAAGACGCGCTCCAGCGTGCGGCGCGGCTGGCCGCGCCCGGCCTCGAGCGGCAGGAAGGCCGGGCCCGAGCCCTCGATCTCGAATTCGAGATAGAGCGGCTGGCCGGGTTCGGGCACGAGCTTCGGCGCGAAGACGATGAAGCCGTGGCTGTTGCGGCGTGCGCCGAGCATATGGGAGAAGCGCGGATCCTCGGCGAAGGCAGCCGCCACGTCCGGCCGCGAGACGCGCGTCCAGAGCCGGTCGATCACGCAGGACTGGTTGCCCGAGCGCAAGGTCACGGCGCTGACATGCCGGTCGGGGTCGAACATCCAGCCGATGATCAGCGTGCCGGAGCTCTCGACGATGGTGGCGTCGTCGATCCCGGCGCGGACCGGGGCCTCCAGCAGGGCGACCGTGTCGCGGCCGTCGAAGCGCTGCGAGGCGCGCCGGAGCTTCTCGGTCGTGCCCTGGGGGGCGCTGCCGCGCTGCAGGCCGTCGCGCAAATGGCCTGGAACCGTGATCGGCTCGAGCAGGACATGGCGCTCATAGACGTCGAGCGCCCGCCAGCCGTCATTGGCGCGGAAGAACAGCCGCTCGATCTCGCTGGGATGGCGGATCTCGCATTCCTCAAGCAGGCCGAAGAAGCCGCGCGCCCCGTCGCCGAGGTCGTCGCGCTCGAAGGTCCCGGCCTCGAGCACGGCGAAGGACAGCCCGGCATGGGCGATCAGCAGCTTGGTGCGTCCGGCCGAGAAATCGGCGGTCCAGCCCTGGACGAAGACACCGTCGTCGATCGGGCCCATGACCTCGACGAAGCCGCCGGGCTTGGCGATCGATTGCAGCAGCATCGCCGCCGCACGCAGGCGGCGTGGATTGGGTTTGCCGGCGAGCAGGATCTCGAGCAGCCCGTCGACCACGGTCGGGAAGGCCTGGCCCGCATCCTCGGCCAGGGCGGCGAGGAAGGATTGCAGCGGCAAGGGCTTGGGCGAGAGCACGAGCCGCAAGGGGCGGCCCGGCCGGCCGAGCAGGAGGGCGCCGGAGCCGCTGCGGTCCGTCGCCGGGGCAGGCGCCAGGCACAGGAATCCGATCGCCGCCGCGGCTTCCGCCTGCGGCCGGCGCCAGGTCAGGGCCATGGTCTCGGCCTTGTTGCGCGGGTTGCCGTCGACCGCGACCGGCACCTTGCCGGGCATCGCGTCGCAGACGCTCATCACGAGGATCGCGTTCTCGCCGAGCGGTGTCCAGGCGACGGTCGGCGCCGGGCTGAGCCGGGTCTGTTCGGGCACGATGACTTCGCTCATGCCCTCACCCGTTCACCATTACGACCGCCAGCGTCACGAAGGACAGGAGCGCCGCGAGGCCAGACAGCGAGCCGAGCAGCACGATGGCCTGGCGCATCGGCCGCTGGGCCTCCTTGCGGATGGCGATCAGTCGCTCGTCGAAGCTGCGCAGGGTGGCGTCGAAGCGCAGCTGGAAGACGTCGAGCTCGGCGAGGCGCTCGGTGATGCGGTCGGCGCGGGCGGTCTCGGCCGCCTCGTCGCGCTGCACGCCGCCCGCCGCCATGCGCGCACTCATCTCGTCGAGCTTGTCGACGAGCTCCTTCTGGGCGAGCTGGCCGCGCCGGTTGAGCGCGATCAGCGCCTCGACCCGGTCGAAGAAGCGCGCGAGCGGCACGGCGATCGCGGCCTCGGCCGCGAGCTCGGCGGGAGGGGGCAGTCTGAGCTCGAGCTCGACACCCGTGCTCGGCGAGACGCCGATGATGGTCAGCCGCTCGCGCGCCGCCACCGTCTCGTCGTTCAGTTCCATCGAGAAGGCGTGGCGTCCGTCGCCGATGCCGTTGCGTCTGAGGTCGACGCGGCTCTGGTCGGCCTCGGCCTCGGTGACCATGCGTCCGTCGAGCATCAGCCGGATCTTGAGGCGTTCCTCGGGCCGGGCCTCGTCCCAGATCCAGCCATGCAGCCGGTTGCCGTCGAGCGCATCGACGCGGCCGTTCAGGCGCGCTGGGACGATGTTGGGCAGCCGCTCGGTTCCGTCGGGGTCGCGCAATGTGGTGCTCATGCTGCCTCCGCGAGTTTGAGCCTGTCGAATAGGGTGAGATGGGCGCTGGCGCAGTCGGCGATGGTCGGCGGGGGCTTGATGCCCTCGACCAGGCGGTCCCACAGGCCTTTTTCCTCGACCGCGCGCCTGAGCGTGCGGGCGAGCTGGCCCGGATCGCCCGGCCGCACATGCAGGCCGTCGACCTCGTCGCGGACCATCTCGGCCATGCCGCCGATGCCGCTGGCGATCACCGGGCGGCGGTGCTGGAAGGCCTCCTGGATGACGAGCGGGGCGTTCTCCCACCAGATCGAGGGCATCACCACCCAGTCGATCTCGCACATCAGCTCGGGCAGTTCCTCGCGCCGGTAGGGGCCGCAATGCGTGACGACGCCGTCGGCTGCCGCGAGAGCCGTCTCGAAAGCGGCGACGAAGGCGTCGCTCTGGAACGGCGCGCCGCCATGGATGCGCAGCTCGAAGCCGCGCAGGCCCGACGCCTGCAGCGTCGCCGCCGCGCGCGTCAGCTCGAGCACGCCCTTCCAGGGGTTGAGATTGCCGAAATAGCCGAAGCTGGCGCGGGTGCCGCGCTTGGCCCGGTGCGGCACGGGCTCCCGCGCCGGCAGGGCGTTCTCGATGACCTCGATCCGCTCGCCGGGCAGGCCCCAGTCGATATAGCGCTGGCGCAGGAAACGGCTCGGCGCGACGAACTGGTCGACAGCTGCCAGATGCGTCTTCAGGAAGCGCTCGCGCAGCAGGAAACGATCGGAGCCGATCTCGGGGAAGCAGGCCCGGCAGCGCGCCGGCGAGGCGGCGGTGCAGCGTTCCTTGTCGGTCGGCCGCATCATCAGCCCGTCATTATGGCAGATCGGATAATAATCGTGCAGCGTCATCACGATCCTGACGCCGGGCAGGAGCCGGCGCGCCAGGGTCAGGAACTCGGCGCCGATCAGGACGAGATGGTGGACATGGATCACGTCGGGCCGGAACTCCTCGAGGAGCCCGCCGAGATCCTGCAGCGTGCCGTAATGGTCGATCTGGCTCAGGTAGAACCGGTCGAAATGGCCGCTCCACAACAGGATGTCGCCGTCGGGCCCGGTCGCCTGCAGCGCCGTGCCGGGATGGGCCTCGCGATGGATCGCGTTGGTCGCGCCGAGGAACATCACCTCGCAGCCCTGCTCGCGATAGGCCTTCGCGAGGTCATGGGCGAGGATCTCGGTGCCGCCGGGATGCAGATCCGGGTGGTTATGCGCGACGACGAGGATGCGGCGCGTCATGGGCTGCGGTCCGGCTTGGTTGCGATCAGCACGTCCTGGTAATGCGCGGCGTTGATGCCGCGCCAATGGCCGGGGCGCAGGCTCTCGACCAGGAGGCCGGTTTCCTGCGCGCGCGCCAGCAGGAACTCCTCCTCGATGCCGGCGGCGGCGAGCGGCGCCTCCTCGATCGCGTACCAGCCGGGCCCGTCCTGCCAGCGCTTGAACTTCAGGCGCTCCTGGCCCGTCGGCTGGCCGGCGATGGCGAAGGCCGTCAGGAACAGCCGCCCGCCGGGCGCGAGCAGGCGCGCCGCCTCGTTGAGATAGACGGTGAGCTCCTCCGGCGGCAGATGCGTGGCGACCGAGATCATCGTGATGAAGTCGAAGTTCTGGTTGGGAAAGCCGAACTGGACCTCGGTGCCGGGCAGGGAGCCTTGCGGGTTGTAGAGCGGGTGCGCGATGTCGAGGCGCTGGAAACGGAAGCGCGGATAGACCGGCGTGATCGTCTGGGCGCACCAGAGGATGCCGTCCATCACCGGGTCGACGCCGTCATAGCTGCCGCGCTCGGAATCGAGATACTGGGTCAGCGGCACCGCCATGCGGCCGATGCCGCAGCCGATGTCGAAGACGCGCTCGGTCGGTTTCAGCCGGCCGATCCGGACGAAATGGCCGAGAAACTCGGTGCCGATGGCGCGATAGTCGCCGTCGCCGACGAAGATGCTCTCCGCCGGCGGATGCGGCAGGAAGCGGTTGTTCCGGACATGGTCGAGCAGCCAGTCGAACTCCTTGCCGGGTCCGCCGGGAACTGTCTCGGGAATGGTTTCGATGGGTCGCAGCGCTACTGTCGCCGTCATGCAGCGGTTGCCCTCCTGAGGACGTCGCGGTTGGGAATGTCCGGATCACGGGTGGGAGCGGCGGCCTTGCGCGCCGGCGTGGCGTCGCCGTTCATCAGCGCTTCGATCTCGCCGTTCCAGCGCCGCGTCTGCAGCCAGGCATTGTGCTGGGAGGCGACGCCGCGGGTATAGTCGAGGCTCTTCGAGATCGACTGGCGCTCGAGATGGTAGAGCGAGACGCCGGGCACGTATTTGATGCCGAAGCCGGCCTGCCGGATCTTCAGGCAGAGGTCGCTATCCTCGTAGTCGCCGATGACATAGCTGTCGTCGAACCCGCCGACCTCCTTGAACAGCGCGCGCGGCAGCAGGACGCAGGCGCCGGTGACGCCGGGCACCAGCTTTTCGACATTGGCGGGCGGGTAGTTGCCCGGCATGCCTTTGAAATAGTGGTGGTTGAGCCAGCTTCCGTGGCGGTCGCGCTTGAACAGCAGTCCGGCATGCTGCAGCGAGCCGTCATCATAGAGCAACTTCGGCCCGACGGCGCCGACGCGTCCGCGCCGGTCGAGCTTGCGGGCCAGCGCCGGCAGCCAGCCGGTTTCGGTCGGGATCACGTCCGAGTTGACCATGGCGAGCGTCTCGCCGCGGGCGACTTCGGCGCCGGCATTGCAGGCGGCCGAGAAGCCGCCATTGCGGCCCATCACCACGAGCTGCATCGGCAGGCCATAGGCGAGGTGCAGGCCGCCGAGCAGGTGAGCGACCTCGCCCTCGTGCTCGGGCGAATCGAGCACATAGATCAGCTCGGCCTTCTCGGCGAAGAACGGGTCGCCGGCGAAGGCGGCGACCTGGATGCGCAGGAAGTCGTAGACCCGGTAGAGCGGGATCACGACCGAGGCGACGGGCCGCGCCGGCGGCGTGCCGATCGTCCTGACGCGCGGCGCCGGCAGGCTGGCGCGCAGCTCCGCCTGGCAGGCGGCGAGCACGGGCGCGAGACTGCGCTCCAGGATCTCGGCGGTGAGATGCTGCGGTGGGATCGAGGCCAGCGCGCGGGCCCGGATGCCGGCCGCGTCCGCCGGCTGCAGGCCGGGGCGCAGGAACAGCGACGTGCCCGATTTCAGCTTCAACTCGCAGCGCGGCTGCAGGACCGGCGCCCCGGAGGCATATCCCGGCACCAGCGCGAGAAATCCCGTCGCGGCCCTGTGGTCGCCGCCCGGCTCGGCCGGCGGGAGCAGCGCCGGAAAGCGCTCGACCCGCTCGATGATCGGGCTCGGCTCGCCCTCGCCGCGATGCACGAGGATCTGCTCCAGAAGCCCGTCGCGGTCGGAGAACCAGCCGCCGAGCAGGAGGCCGGCGGAATTGCAGACGGCGAGATCGAGCTCCGCCGAGGGCAGGTCGTCGCGCCGGCGCACGCTTTGAACCGGCAGGGGAAGGCGTCGCTGCATCTCGACCGCCAGCAGGCGGCCCTGTTCTGACGACTTGGCCAGTTGCTCGACGAGCCAGCCGCGCAGGTCGTCCCGCTCGCTCGCCTTGCTGGCCCACCAGCGCGCGAGCGTCGGCGGCGAGGCGCGCTCGGGCAGGGCGCGGACGATCAGGCCGATATCGGTCTGCAGGACGAGCAGGCCCGCGCTGCGGGGCGCGACCTCGTCGACGATGAGGTAGAGCGAGCGCCGGGCGTTCCGGTCGGGCTTACCGAGCCGTGGGCGCGAGGCGATGCGCGAGAGAATGGCCTGCCCCAGCCAATAAGCCGTCTTGACCGAGCCGAGCCGCCCGGGAACCGAGGATTCGAGCAGGATCTTGCCGTCGGGCAGGGCAGCCGCCGGCGAGGCCGGCACGGGCTTGCGCGACAGGGCGAGCAGGAACTGGCGCAGGAAGCCGAGATAGGCCGTGGTCTCGCGCAGGCTGAACAGCGTCGGCCAGGTGTCGATCAGCGCGGTCGCCAGCGCGATCCGGCTGGACGGCGCCAGGTCGCGCAGGATCTCGGGCGCATCCGCCATGGCATGGATGAATTCGGGGTCGAAGGCGACGGCCTGGTCGGGGCCGAGATTGCCGCCGGACAAGGTGGCGATGATGTCGTCATGGCCGGCATGGCGGAAGATGCAGACGATGCGGGTGCGCCCGTCGCCCAGGCCGAGCGTGAGCGAGGCGGACGAGACCCGGCGGTCCCGGCTCGCCAGCGAGACGGTTTGCCGGTCGGCCAGCGGCCCGTCGAGCGTCCAGCTCAGCAGGAACACCGCGCCGCACAACCGAAGCAGCTCGGGATTGGACGCCTGGTCGGCGGCCATTTGGGTCGGGGCGATCGTCAGCATGGCGTAGATTCCGACTGGCAAGGTGCGACGCCGGCCGCGGAGGCCGGCGTCGCGAGGTCGTTACGCGACGGTGAAGTAGGAACCCGGATCGCTCTGGATGTCCTCGGCGGTGACGCCGACCAGGGTCAGCGTGTCGCCGTTGCCGAGATCGACCACGGCGTTGCCGCCGACCGTCGTCGCACGCGCGGCGACGTCGTCGGCCGAGGAGACGCCCGTGCCGTTGATGTCGGACGCGATCTGCAGCATGTCCGAACCGGCCTCGAAATCGAGGACGAGATCGTTGCCGCCGCCGCCGTTGAAGACGAACGTGTCGGCGCCCGCGCCGCCAGACAGGATGTCGTTGCCCTGACCGGCGAAGAGCACGTCGTCGCCCGCGCCGCCCTGCAGGATGTCGTCGCCCTGACCGCCGACGAGCACGTCATTGCCGTCGCCGCCCTGGAGTACGTCATTGCCCTGGCCGCCCTGGAGGATGTCGTCGCCGACACCGCCCTGGAGCACATCGTCACCCTGGCCGCCCAGCAGCAGGTCGTTGCCGGCGCCGCCTTGCAGGATGTCGTCTCCCTGACCGCCGGAGAGGACATCGTCGCCCTCGCCGCCGAACAGCGAATCGCTACCCTCGCCGCCGAAGAGCACATCGTTGCCCTCGCCGCCGAAGATGCTGTCATCGCCATTGTCGCCGAAGACCAGGTCGTCTCCGTCCTCGCCGAAAATGGTATCGTCGCCGCCGCCGCCTTTGACGAAATCGTCGCCGGCGCCGGCATGAACCACGTCACTGAAACGGGTCCCGATCAAGAAGTCATCGAATGCACTGCCTTCGATCGTGGCCATCATCACCTCCTAGGCGATTTGAATGCGCCCGCGGGTCGGCTCGAATTGCCATCACCCGAATAAAGGGCGCCGTTCCGATGACGGGCGAAAGGCCCATCATCGCTCGACATACATGAGAGTAGACAATATGTGCACCGCAGCAAGCGTTTTATTATGACTTTTTTGCGATGCAAAAAGATTTATATTCTATATTGCCGCACTTAAATTTGATTATCGGTCAAAGTAATTTCGAAATTCGAAATATATACTTACGAAGGCACTTATATAGATTATTGTGGCGATTGTTTGGGCGGAGGTATTAAGGTTTTTAACTATCAATCCTCTCTGAAGGCGCGGTTGAAGCTGTCGGTGAATGGCGACAGCAGATAGTCTATGGCGCGGCGCGAGCCGTTCACGACCAGCACCTCCGCCGCCATGCCGGCATGCAGCGAGACCTTGTTCTCGGCCAGGCTTTCCGGCGTGATCTCGGCGCGGGCGATGAAATAGGCGGCGCCGGTCTTCTCGTCGACGAGCTGGTCGGCGGCGATATAGGTGACCTTGGCGATCAGCGGCGGCATCAGCCGGGCGTTGAAGGCGGTGAGCCTGACCCGGGTCTCGGCCCCGAGCTTGACTGAATCGATGTCGCGCGGGTCGATCTTGGCCTCGACGACCAGTGGCTCGTTCTCGGGGACGATGTCGAGAATGGGTTCACCCGCCGCGATCGCGCTGCCGGCGGTGCGTGCGCGGAGATTGACGACGATGCCCTCCTGGGGCGCGAGAACGACGAGGCGGCGCAGCACGTCTTCGGCCTGGACGATGCGTTCGACCACTTCCGAGAGCTGGAGCTGCGAGTCCTGCAGTTCCTTGGCGATGTCGCCCTGGCGTTCGAGGCTGATCGAGGTGATCTCGAGATTCGCGCCGGCGACCGCCTGTTCGGCCTTGGCCTTGCGCGCGGCGGTCTCGCCGGCGCGGCCGGCGAGCTCGCTCTGCTTGGTCTGCAGCTCGACGAGCTGGCTGCGCTTGGCGTAGCGCTTCTCGTAGAGGTCGGCGACGGTACGCACCTCGTCGTCGATCAGGCTGCGCTGGTACTTGGTCGCCGCGATCTGGGCTTCGAGCGCCTCGGTCTCGGCCTGGTGTTGCTCGATGACACGCTTCTGGATGCTGATCTTGCCTTCATAGACATGGGCGCGCGCCTGGAAGAGCTTACGCTCGGCGGTGATCACCTCGCGCGCGATCGGCGTGCCCACCATCTCGAGATCGTCGGGGAAATCGATCTCCGTCGCGTTGTTCTGCTCGGCCCTGAGCCGGGCCAGCTTCGCTTCCAGCCCGACCCGTTTGCCGTGGAGCTGCTGCAGTTCGGCGCGCTGGCGCGCATCCTCCAGACGCAGCAGCGGCTCGTCCTTGGCGACGCGGTCGCCCTCGGTCTTGAGCAGCATCTTCAGGATGCCGCCTTCGAGATGGCTGACGGTCTTGCGCTTGCTGTCGACGATCACCGTGCCCTGGGCGACGGCGGCGTTGTCGAGCCGCGCCGTCACGGCCCAGGCGCCGAAGCCGCCGAAGCCGATCGTGATCGCGGCGACGCCGGCGAGCATCAGATTGCGCAGCGAGGGCATGCGCTCCTCGGGCTCCTCGGCCGCCGTCGTGACCGGGACGAGGGCGCGGCTGGAGCTTCGCAGGGCCGGGAACTTGCTCATGCGGGGGTCCTCGCCGGGCTCGCTTCACGGATCTGGCTGGCCGGCTCCTGGCGCTTCGGCTCGATCTCGACGAGGCCCCCGGGCGTGATCATGCCGGCGATCGCCGAGCGCGGCCCGAACTGGGCGATCCGGCCCTCGCGCAGCACGAGGATCTTGTCGACCACCTGCATCACCGAGGGACGATGCGCGATCAGGATGACCATGGCGCCCGATTCGCGCGCCGCGTTGATGGCGCGGATCAGGCTCTGCTCGCCCTCTGCGTCGAGATTGGCGTTGGGCTCGTCCAGCACGAGCAGCCGCGGCGAGCCGTAGAGCGCCCGCGCCAGGCCGATGCGCTGGCGCTGGCCGCCCGAGAGCTTGAAGTCGCCGTCATTGACGCTGGTGTCGTAGCCGAGCGGCATCCGCCCGATCAGCTCGTGCACGCCGGCGATCCGGGCCGCCTCGAGGATCCTCTGGGGGTCGGGCGTCTGCATGCGCGCGATGTTCTCGGCGATCGAGCCGTTCAGCAGCGAGACCGACTGCGGCAGGTAGCCGACCATCGCGCCGAACGAGGCGCGTTCCCAGAGATAGACATTGTGGCCGTCGAGGTAGACGCCGCCGACATTCGGCTTCAGCACGCCGACCAGGAGGCGCGCCAGGGTTGATTTGCCGGCTCCCGAGGGGCCGACCACGCCGAGCACCTCGCCCGGCGAGAGCGTGAAGGAGATGCTCTTGATCACCGTCTGCTCGGAGCCGCCCGGCGCATAGACGACGCGATCGATCACGAGATCGCCCTCGGTCGGCGGGTTGGCCGTGGTCTGGCGCTGCGACGAGCGCAGCAGCAGGAGCTCGCGCACCCGCTTCCAGGCCGCCGCCGCCAGCACCCATTGCCGCCAGTCGGAAATCATCGAATCGAAGGGGGCGAGCAGGCGCCCGAGCAGGATGCTCGCCGCCATCAGCGTGCCGATCGTGACCTCGTTCTTGATGGCCAGGGTTGCGCCGGTTGCATAGATCGCGAGCTGCATCGTCATGCGCGAGCTGCGGGTCACGGCTGCGATGAACTTGCCGCGGCGGGTGCCGAGGTCGAGATGCTCGATCATCGCCACCTGCTTGCCGCGCCAGCGCTTCGCCAGGGCCGGCAGCATGCCCATCGCCTCGATGGTTTCGGCATGGCGCAGGCTCGCGCCGACATCGTTGATGCTGGCGACGCCCTCCTCGTTGGCCTCTTTCAGGATGCGCCGGGTGAGCACGTCCGACAGCACGCCGAGCAGCAGCAGGATGATCAGCGAGATCGCGCCCACCAGCCCGTAGACCGGATGGAAGGAGAAGAGCACCGCCAGGAAGATCGGCGACCACATCGCCTCGAGCGGGGTCGCGATCGCCGAGCTCGCGATGAAATAGCGGATGTCGTTGAGATCGCGGATCGCCTGCGTCGCCTGGGCGGAGCCCTGCTCGAGCGAGGAGCTGACGGCCGCTTCAAGCGCCGGCAGGTTGAGCCGGCGCGCGAACACGCTGGCCATCGTCTGGAAGGTCAGCGAGCGGATGAACTCGATCGCGCCGTACAGGATCAGCGCCCCCACGGCGATCACCAGCAGCATGGTGAGCGTGTCGAAGCTGCGGCTGACGATGACGCGCTCCTGGACTTGCAGCATGAACAGCGGCACGGTCAGCAGCAGGATGTTGATGCAGAAACTCAGGAAGGCCGCGTAGCCGAGACCGCCGGCAAAAGAGCGCTGGAGTTCACGGACCAAACTGTCGGGCGCCGAGGCTGCGGCCTTCATGCATGTCTCCGTTGCGGGTGGACTTGTGCCAGCCAGCGCGATACCCAGCCCTTCTTCAGGCAAGATGGCTGGCGACGGCGCGATGAGCTTATTAGCATGTCACGCAAGCTGTGTCGCAAATATGACAGATGAATAATCGAATATGTCTGAATAAATTTGGGAAATATGGCCAGAATGCGAGATATTTCGATTTTTGAAACAGTTTATACGTAACAAAAAATTGCTGCATTCTTAGTTTTGAGGTATCGCGGCTGGCATGTGCTTTGCGTGGAGGCTAATCGACTCCAGAAGGGGATATCCGCGGGCGGGGTGCCCATTTTGAAACCAGGCGGAGTAGAGAATGCATTCGAAACCGCATTTCAGCGATCAATTCCTAGGCACGGCGCTCAACGGCCAGCATGGCAGGACGGAGCGGCGGGCCGATTCGGACAACGGAGCTTCAAGAAATCTGGTCTCCCAGCTCGACCTCGCCCGCATGATCGAGAGGGTCAGCAGGCGCTTCCTCGATTATTTGCGCCTGGAGCTGACCCGGCTCGGCGTCGATGACATCTCGCCCTCGCAGGTGATGGTGCTGCTGACGATCGGCACGGGCGAGATCGCGGTGCGCGACCTGCTCGACCGCGGCTATTATCTCGGCTCCAACGCGTCCTATAATCTCAAGCAGCTCGTCGAATGCGGCTATCTCGACCGCGGCGCCTCGCCCCGCGACCGTCGGCTGGCCAGGATCTCTCTCTCTCCGAAAGGCCAGCTTCTTTGCGAGCGGCTGCGGCTGCTCGATGAGAGCAACCAGTTCGGGCTGAGCCAGGATCTCGATCTCGAGCCGGATATGCAGACCACCTATGACACCTTGCGCCGCCTCGAGCTCTGGTGGGGTGATGCCTTGCGCTATGGAGGGGTTCTGCTCGCGTCATGCGCGTCCTATTCGTTCATCGCTCAGGATCTGGCCAATTCGCTCGCCTGATCGGGCGCCTCCTTGGCGAAGGCGCCGAGGTGACGCTCGTGACGGAACGCGTCGAGGCCAGCCGTCCTGGTCTCAGCCAGATTCCCTACACCGTCGGCAGGACCGAGACGGCGAGCCCCAGCCTCGCCGCGACGGAGTATCACGTCATGACCGGCGAGGCCGTGGCCTCCGCCCTGCGGCGCCTGCGCCGGGACGAACGGCCGGACGTGATCATCGGTCATACCGGTTGGGGCGGGCTGCTCTTTGTCAAGGACGTGCTGCCCGATACGCCCGTGCTAGGTTATTGCGAATATTACTATAACGGCCAGAACTCCGATTTCGATTTCGACCCCGCGGACGACGCCTCCGAGGCGCACCGGATGCGGCTGCGCATGCGCAACGCCGCCCAGCTCGTGACCCTGCAGGCGATCGACGCAGCCTATACCCCGACCCGCTGGCAGCATCGGCAATATCCCCAGAGCCTGCGCGAGCGCATCGCCATTTGCCATGACGGCATCGACACGCGGCTGTGCCGGCCGGATGCCGCCGCCGAATTCACATTGCCCGACGGCCGGGTGCTGAGGGCCGGCGACGAGCTCGTCACCTTCGTCGCGCGTGATCTCGATCCCTATCGCGGCTATCCGCAATTCATGCGCGCCGCAGCGCTGGCGGCGCGGGTGCGGCCCGAGGCGCTCTTCGTCGTGGTCGGCGGGGACGGCGTCGGCTATGGCCGTCCGCGCGAGGATGGCCGCCTCTGGCGCGAGGTCATGACACAGGAGGCGGGCCTCGGCGGGCGCATGGTCCATATTCCCTGGCTGGCGCATGACGAGCTGATCCGCCTGTTCCAGGTCTCCGCGGCGCATGTCTACCTGACCGTGCCCTTCGTGCTGTCCTGGTCGCTGCTGGAGGCGATGGCTTGCGGCTGCCTGATCGTCGGCTCGCGGACGCCGCCGGTGCAGGAGGTCATCGCCGATCGCCGCAATGGCCTTCTGGCGCCCTTCCATGACGCGGCGGCGCTCGCCGGCACGATCGCGGAGGCCCTTGCCCGGCGCGGCGAGGCGGGCGGCCTGCGTCAGGCGGCGCGCGCCACGGTGCTGGCGAAATTCGAGCTGGAGGCCTGTCTCGACCGCCAGACCGGGTTCATCGAGCGGCTCGCGGCGCAGAATGATCTGCGTGCGGCGGAAACCGCCTGGGCCGAGGCCGGCTGAAGGCCGGGCCGCTGCCGGGTACGGCGCGCGAAAGCGCGCTGCCGCCGCCTTACTGGATCGTCGATCCGTGCGTCCGCTGGTAGGTCATCGCCTCGGTGATCAGGCGTCCGCGGCGCATCGGCCGCAAGCCGGCCTCCTGCCAGCCATCGGCCGTCATCAGCCGCGCCACCATGCCGTGGATGCGCTTGGGATGCGCGTCGGGGTCGTCGCTGAGCCAGGGCCCCCAAGATTCCTCGATCAAGTTGACCAAAGGCTCGAGTGGCGGGTCGCCGCGCTCGGCCGCGTATAGCAGCGCGGCGCATCCTGCGGGCGACGAAATGATCTCCCAGATCTCGAGCGGCTCCGTTCCCCGGTTCATGATTCTTGGCCTTTCCCTCTGCCCGCTAATATCAGGCTTGATCTACCCTGCATTGATACTACTGCATGCGCCCACCCCCGGATGCAGAATGCAGAACTATACTGCAACGCCGTTGAGGAAGGAAAGTGCGACCTGCTTTCGCAGCCTCGCTAAAAGGTCTCCTGCGCCGGACTGCGCTCGGGCAGGGCGGTCGGGGCGTCACAATCGCTTGAGAAAGCCGCTGGGCGTCTGGCCGGTGACTTGCCGGAACGCATGGGCGAAGGCGGCCGCGCCCGCGAATCCGGCATGATGCGCGGCCTGGGCGATCGAGGCCCCCGCCGAAAGCCGGTCGATCGCGCCGACGATTCGGGCCCGCTGGCGCCAGGCCTTGTAGGTCAGCCCGGTCTCGTCGGGAAACAGCCGGCTGATCGAGCGCGCCGAGGTTCCCGCCCGCCTCGCGATCTCGTCGATGGAGAGCCGCGCGGCAGGGTCGCCGAGCGCGATATCTGCGACGCGGCGGCCGGCTCCTCCGCTCGGCAGCGGCAGGAAGGTCGGCGCATCCGGCGTCTCGGTGAGCTCGTGCAGGATGAGCCGCGCGATCAGCTCCGCCCGCTCGCTGCCCGGCTCACAGCCGAACAGGGTCACGATCAGGGCGCGCAGCAGCGGCGTCACCTGCAGCGCGAAGGCGCGCTTGAGCATCTGCGCCGGCGCCCAGAGCCGGCAGGCCGCCGCCTCGAAATACACCGTCCACATCTCGACATCGGCGACCATGTCGAGCGCGTGCGACAGGCGCGGCGGCACCCAGACGGCGAGTTGCGGCGGCACCAGCCAGCGCCCGCTCTCGGTCCTGACCTGCATCGTGCCGGAGACGGCGAAGATCAGCTGCGCCTCGCGATGGGCGTGCAGGCCGAGCGCGGTGCCGCGCGTATAGATGCGGCGCAAGGTGCTGAAGGGTGCCTGCATCGTCGGAATGGCGTCTTTGCGATGGATATTGGCATCACGTCGATATCACGCCGGATTACCATGCCGGCGAGGAGATCGCCATGAACCGCCCCGCGACCGTGCTCGCCTATGTCAACGCCGCGCATTTCATCGATCATTACGCGATGCTGGTGTTTCCGGCGGCGCTGATCGTGATGGCGCCGGTGCTCGGCTACGATTATGGCGAGCTCCTGCCCTATGCGACGCCCGGCTTCGTCGCCTTCGGCGCCGGCTCGCTCCTGACCGGCTGGCTCGGCGACGTCTGGAGCCGCCGCCACATGATGCTGATCTTCTTCATCGGCATCGGCCTGGCGCTGATCGGCGTCGGCTTCGCGGCGACGCCGCTGCAATTCGGCGTCACCCTCTTCCTCGTCGGCGCCTTCGCCGCGATCTACCATCCCGTCGGCACGGCGATGATCGTCGCCTATGCGCCGCGTCTCGGCCGCGAGATCGGGCGCAACGGCGTCTTCGGCAATCTCGGCGTCGCCTCCTCGGCGCTGGCGACGGGCCTGCTCGCGCAATATCTCGGCTGGCGCGCCGCTTTCATCGCGCCGGGCCTGGCCTCGATCGCGATCGGCATCGCCTTCGCCCGCGCCGTCGTCCACGAGAACCGCGAGGGCCACAAACCGGCGACGGCGGCCTCCCGCGTGCCGAAGGAGGCGATGTGGCGCGTGCTGGCGGCGCTGGTCATCACGGTGCTGGCGAGCTCGACCGCCTTCAACGCGGTGACGGTGGCGCTGCCGAAACTCTTCGCCGAGCGCCTCACTGAGCTCACCACCAGCCCGGCGCTGCTCGGGCTGATCGCGGCCGGCGTCTATGTCTTCGGCGCCCTGGCGCAATACACGATCGGCGGGCTGATCGATCGGCACGGCCTGCGCGCCGTCTTCCTGCCGCTCTGCTTCCTGCTGGCGCCTGCGCTCTATCTCTCGGCGATCCTGTCCGGCCCGGCGCTGCTGGTGGTGTCCGTTCTGGTCATCGTCGCGCTCTTCGGCCAGGTCACGATCAACGACGCCATGGTCGGCAAATACACCAGCGACCGCTGGCGTTCGCGCGCCTATGCGGCCCGCTATTTCATCGGTTTCACGGCGGCCGGCGGCGCGGTCGCGCTCGTTTCGGTGCTGCACGCGCAAGGCGGCTTCACGCTCGCCTTCCAGGTGCTGGCGGGGCTCGGCCTCATGGTGATCGCCGGCGGCTTGATCTTCCCGCCCGAGCGCGCCCCGGAGCTGGGGGCGCAGGCGGCCGAGTAGGCGGCCGAACCGCGCTACCAGTAGGTGGTGATGGCGTCGATATCGGGCCGCTTCCGGTCGCCCGGCACATCGCGCGCCGTCCCGATATGGACGATTCCCGCGATCTTCTCGGCCCCGGACAAGCCGAACAGCGCATGCATGCCGGGGCTGTAGGCGACCCATCCGGTCAGCCAGGTCGCGCCATAGCCGAGAGCCTGCGCGGCGTGGAGCAGGTTCATGCAGACGGCGCCCGCCGAAAGCTCCTGTTCCCACACAGGAATGCGCGCTGCGGCGTCGCCGTGGCTGACGACCAGCACGATCGCCGGGGCATAGGTCAGCGAGCGGCCGACGATCGCGCTGAACTTCTCGCGCTTCTCGGGATCCATCGCCGTGTTCTCGTCGGCATAGAGCTTAGCTGCGGCCTCGCTCGCGCGCTTGCGCGCCTCGCCCGCGATCACGATGAAGCGCCAGGGTTCCAGCCCGCCATGGTCGGGCACGCGCGCCGCGATGGTCAGCATGCGGCGGAGCTCGCTCGCGTCCGGTCCCGGTTCGCCGAGGGCGGTCATGCCGACGGAGCGGCGCGTTTCGAGCAGGCGCAGCAGCGCCTCGCCGTCCCGATCGTCCTGCGGTCTCGGCGCCGTGATGGCGGCGGCCTGGCTCTGGGTCATTCCTCGTCCTTGCTCATGCGCGGGCGCTCAGGCCCGCCCGGCCACGCGGGCGAGCCGCAGATCGGTGACCGGCGCCGGCCGGGCCGTCCGCGCCACCGCGACCTGCAGGGCTTCGATATCCCGCTCCAGGCTCGGCCGCCAGCCGCAGGGGCAGGCGTCCTCGTGGCGGTGTGCATCGGCCACCTCCTGATAGATCGATCCGAGCGCCTCGGCGGCGAGCGCCATCACCGTCATCGGGGCGAGCCGCGACTCGTGCAGCATATCGCAGAAGGCCGTCATCACCACTTGCCGCAAGGCGGCGCGGGCAGCCTCGGTATCGTCGTCGGCGGTGATCTCATGCGGCATGGTGAGCGGCCCTCCGCTTGCCGCGATGCTGGTCCTCCGGCGCAAAATCCGCGGCCGCGCTTTCAAGCGCCACCGTGATCAGGTCGACGAGGCGCTGCATTCGCGCCGGCAGTGCCTGATAGGCGGCCGGGCTCGCATTCGCCGGCCCTTTCGCGAAGGCGAGCGCCTGGCGCAGCTCGCGCGGCGTCGCCCTGGTCCGCAGCGTTTCCCGGATGATGAGCTCGTCGCCCTGGCCGATCGCCGCGACGACATCGGGTGCAGAAATCTCGCGCATATCGAAACCTTGCTCCGCCGAATCGATCGAGGCTCCCGAGATAGGGGTGATGGGTCATCCATGCAAGTATCTGTTTTCATTAGATAAATGGAATAGTTCGAAACTGGGGCGCCTGCTTGCGTGGCCTTGCTTCGCGCCATTCACCCACGGTTCATCGCGCCCGCGACAGGCTCGTTGCCGGCAGGGGGTACGCAGCACACGGGAAAACCGGGCGCGGATGCCTGCCGCGCGGGGGATGATTGTTCTTGCTGAAGCTGGTCGACGGGCCGGGTCCGATTGCGCAGCCGCCGAGCGACCGGCAGGTCGCGCGGCGCTTTGCCGCCTTCACCAGAGGCTACTGGCAGGGGCCGACCGCCGGCCGGGCCTGGTTCTGGACGCTCTCGCTGGCCGCCTCGATCATCGTCAGCGTCTTCGTCAATGTCACGGTCAACCGCTGGAACGGCTGGTTCTTCGACGCGCTCGAGAAGAAGGACGGCGAGAGCGCGCTGATCGCCATGGCGGTCTTCCCGGTGCTCGCCGCGATCGTCGCCGGCATCGGTGTCGCCATCCTGGTGACGCGCGAGACGCTGCAGGTGCACTGGCGGCAATGGGTCACCGCCAAGCTTGCCGATGGCTGGATCGGCGAACGCCGCTTCTTTCGCCTGAGCCTGTCGAACGACGAGCCGGCCAATCCCGAATACCGCATCGCCGACGATGTGCGCTGGGCGACCGAGCCGCTCGTCGATTTCGCCATCGGCCTTCTCTCGGCCGTCATCACCATCGTCATGTTCATCGAGATCCTCTGGGAGATCGGCGGCGGGCTGACACTGCCGGCCGCCGCTGGTGCCGTCACGATTCCGGCCTATCTGGTGCTGGCCGCCATCCTTTATGCCGTGCTGGTCTCGCTGCTGATCACCGTCGTCGGCCGCCGCCTGCCTGGCCTCGTCGCCGCCCGCAACGAGGGCGAAGCCCGGCTGCGCTTCGCCCTGATGCGGATCCGGGACCATGGCGAGCCGATCGCGCTCGGCCGGGCCGAGGCCGGCGAGCGCCGCGCCGTCGCGCGCACCTATGACAGCCTGGCCCAGCGCTGGCTCGCCATGATCCGCCAGCGCGGCCGGCTGACCTGGATCACCAATGGCAGCGGCGCGCTCGTGCCGGTCGTGCCGCTTTTGCTGGCGGCCCCCAAATATCTCTCCGGCGAGATGTCGCTCGGCGGCGTCGTCCAGGTCGCGGCCGCCTTCGTCGCCGTGCAGAACGCCTTCAACTGGGTGCTCGACAACTTCATGCGCATCGCCGAATGGCTGGCGGCGGCGCGGCGGGTCAACGAGCTCGCCGATGCGCTCGAGCGGATCGAGCGCGACCCGCCCGCCGACCATCTGACGCTGACGTCGAGCGCTGACGGCCTGCTGCATCTGGACGATGTGACCTTGACCGATCGCGATGGCCGTACGCTCGTCGCCGGCATCGGCTTCTCCTTGCCGCCGGGCGCGACCATGCATGTCTCGGGCGAGCTCGGGCTCGGCAAATCGGCGCTGATCCAGGCGCTTGCCGGGCTCTGGCCCTGGGGCCGCGGCGAGCTTGCGCTGCCGGAAGCGGCGCGGGTTACCGTCGTTCCCCACAGTCTGCACCTGAGCGAAGGCAGCCTGCGTACGATTCTCGATACGGCGCTGATGCTGCCGGATGGGGCGCTGACGGACGCCCTGCGCCGCTATGGTCTTTCCGCGCTCGTGCCGTCCCTCGACGAGCATCGCGACTGGGGCAAGCTCTTGGCGACCGGCGACCGCCAGCGCCTGGCGCTCGCCCGCGCCGAGCTCGAAATGCCCGACATGCTCCTGCTCGACGAATCGACGAGCGCGCTCGAGATCGACTCGGCGCTCACGCTCATCGCCGAGCTGCGCGCCGCACGGCCGGACGCGATCATCCTGCTGATGGGCCAGAGCCCCGGCTTCGCCGAGGCGGCCAGCCATCATCTCGTGATGAAGCGGGCCGGCGGCGTCGCGCGCATGGCGGGGCAGGAGGGCCAGCGGCCGGCCCGCGTCGAGCAGGCCGCGCCATGACCTCATGGATCGCAAATCACATCGCCTTCCGTTCGCGGAGGCTCACCTCAGCCCCCGTCCTGAGGAGCGATCGCAGATCGCGTCTCGAAGGATGCTCCAGCGCACTCTGGAACCATCCTTTGAGACGCCGCTGCGTGGCTCCTCAGGACGAGGGCTGAAACTCTCCACGGCCTCGTGGCCGGTCATTTCATCACGGAGCTGATCGCATGCTGAACATCTGGGACGTCTATTGGGGCCTGCGGGTCGAGCAATGCCCCTGTGACGTGCATTTCGTCGAATGGCTCGAGGAGCGGGGCCTCACCGGCAAGCGCATCTATCATTTCGGCACGGGCGGGCATCATTATATCGGCATCCGCTGCGCCGAGCCGGAGCTCGACTGCACGGTGCTCGGCATCACCGCCTCGCCGAAGGAATATGACGCCTTCGTCAAGCTGGCGATCGACAACCCGGCGATCACCAAGAGCTATTCGGCCTATTTCGGCGACATCTACACCAGCAACGCAAAGCTGCTGCCGCGCTTCGACATCGTCACCCTGTTCCATTCCTGCGAGTTCCGCAGCGAGAAGAACGACGCCTATGGCGCGCTCACCGATCTTCAGGTGATGCAGCTCTTCACCGACCAGACCGATATCGGCGGCCACATCCTGTTCTATACCGGCTCCTTCGCCTATCAGACCGCCGAGCCGGTCATCGCCGAATGGGCGAGGTCGCGGCCGGTCCAGGAGGTCGAGGGCTTCAAGACGCTGCGCGTCTTCCGCAAGCTGGACTGACATAGACACGAGACACCGTCATCCCGGACAAGCGGCTTTAGCCGCGCAGTTCCGGGATCCATCGTAAGGCTCGGCGTTCTACGATGGATCCCGGCGCTCCGGCCGGGATGACGCTTTCAAAACGGGCCAGCCCCATGTTAAGGCTGGTCCCGCAACTCGTTCGAGAAAGGGGGGCTGCGTGATCACGTTCTTTCGTCACCATCGTCAGCGCGGCCCCGTTCAGGCCCTGCAAGCAGGCTTGCAGGGCTGACCCCCGAGACGATCCCTCACAGGTTCTCTTTCCGGTCTGCCCTTCGTGGTGGCGCGGCGCCGAGCGTCAAGGCTCCGGCGCGTAGCGCATCGTCCGATCCATCGAGCTGACGCCGCAAAGGCATCCGCATCCCGCAGGCCGCGAAGCGCCTGCCCGGAAGCCGGTCGAAGCTCGGGCAGTCCAGAGAACGAAGATGGCTTTGATCAACGCCCGCAAACTCGGCGTCACCCTTGGTGCGCCGCTTTTCGCCAATCTCAGCCTGACGATCGGGCCGGGGGACCGCCTCGGCCTCGTCGCCGCCAATGGCCGGGGCAAATCCACGCTGCTGCGTTGCCTCGCCGGTTCGCTCGATCCGAGCGCGGGCGAGATCACACGCTCGCGCGGCCTGCGCGTTGGCCATGTCGAGCAGGACGTCCCGGCCGGGCTCTCGGCCTTGCCCTTCTACGATCTCGTTCTTCGCGCCTTGCCGGCCGAACAGGCGGAGACGGAAGCTTGGCGCGTCGATGTCGCGCTGGAATCGCTGGAAATCCCGGTGGCGCTGCGCCGGCGGCCGCTGTCGCAATTGAGCGGTGGCTGGCAGCGCTTCGCCCTGCTGGCCGCCGCCTGGGTCACCGACCCGGACATGCTGCTGCTCGACGAGCCGACGAACCATCTCGACCTCGCCCGCATCCGCCAGCTCGAGGACTGGCTGAACGGCCTGCCGCGCGAGGTGCCCGTGGTGATCTCGAGCCATGACCGCGCCTTCCTCGATGCGGCGACCAACCGGACGCTGTTCCTGCGACCCGAGAATTCCCCGCTCTTCGCGCTGCCCTATACGCGGGCGCGGGCCGCGCTGGACGAGGTCGACGCCTCCGACGAGCGTCGCTACCAGCGCGACGTCAGGACGGCGCAGCAGCTGCGCCGGCAGGCCGCCAAGCTCAACAATATCGGGATCAATTCCGGCAGCGACCTCCTGGTCGTGAAGACCCGGCAGCTCCGGCAGCGGGCCGAACGTCTTGAGGATGCCGCGCGGCCCGGCCATCACGAGCGCTCGGCCGGAGCGATCCGGCTCGCCAATCGCGGCACCTACGCCAAGGTGCTGGTCACGCTCGACGATCTGATGGTGGCAACACCGGACGGGACGCCGCTGTTCCGGACCGGCAAGCGCTGGATCAGCCAGGGCGACCGCATCGTGCTGCTCGGGCCCAACGGCGCCGGCAAGTCGCGCCTGGTCGAGCTGATCCGCGCGGCGCTCGCCAATCCCGATGGCGCGGCCGCGGCGATCAGGGCCACCCCCTCGCTGGTGCTCGGCTATAGCAGCCAGAGCCTGTCCGAGTTCGCCGAGGGCGACACGCCGCATGGCGTGATCACGCGCCGCTTCGATATTGGCGACCAGCCGGCCCGCAGCTTGCTGGCCGGCGCGGGCATTGCCGTCGACATGCAGGAGCGCCGCCTCGATGCGCTTTCCGGCGGCCAGAAGGCGCGGCTCGCCATGCTGGCGCTGCGCCTGGCCGAGCCGAATTTCCACCTGCTCGACGAACCGACCAACCATCTCGACATCGACGGGCAGGAGGCGCTCGAGGCCGAGCTCCTGGCGCGGGAGGCGAGCTGCCTCCTAGTCTCGCATGATCGCAGCTTCGTCAGGGCGGTTGGCAATCGCTTCTGGCTGATCGAGAAGCGCAGGCTGGTCGAGGTCGAGGACCCCGAGGCCTTCTTCGCGGCGGCCGCGGCGGTGGCGTGACGACGCTGGCACCTCGTCGCGCACCGTCGTCATCCTGTCTCGGGAACGCTTTCGTCATCCCGGGACTGTCCCGGGATCCGTCGTAAGGCTCCGGAGTCCTATGATGATGCCGGAGCTGCCCGGCTTCGCCGCTCGTCCGGAATGACGGTTGCGTGTTTCAGCTCGGCCGCGGCTTCATCCGGGTCACCTTGTAGACGGCGCCCGCCTTGTCATAGGTCGTCCACTCGCCGACCTGCCGGCCGTTCTCGAAATGGCCGGAGCGCATGATCACGCCGTCCTTGCGGAACCATTCCCAATAGCCGGTCGGCTGTCCGTCCAGAGTCTGGCCGCGCGCCCACAGGCTGCCGTCGCGGTGATATTCGAGATGCGGTGTCGGCGTCGTCATGAGCACGGCCTTCCTGCGCTTGCCGGAAGGCCGCATCCTGGCGCGTCGTGGGCCCGCCGGCAAAGCCTTCCTCGCCCGTCGGGCCTCGCCTTGCGCCAGCCTCATGGCGCGCATTCACCGCGCCCTCCCGGCTTGTGGATCGTGGCCGAGCCGCTATCTGTCGGGGCGGGCGCCTGGCGCCCTCCCGCCCGCAATCGGCGCGAGCTGCTACCGGCCCCGCGCGCAACCGACCATGAGAGAGCATGTCGTTCGGCCCGCATGAGCCAGGAATGCCCTTGCGACGGCGCAGCCGCTGGTGGTGGCTCGGCCCGCTGGCCAGCATCACCATTTTCTGCGCCTCGCTGGCCGTGCTCTGGATCATCATCCGGGAGATGGAGCCGGGACAGGTCGCCGGCGCCTTCGCCGAGGCCAGCCGTCGCCAGATCGGGCTGGCTTTCGCTTTCACGGCGCTGAGCTATCTGCTGCTCACCGGCTATGACAAGCTCGCGCTGCGGCGGCTCGGCCTGACGATCCCCTACCGGACGACCGCGCTCGCCTCCTTCACCAGCTATTCGGTCTCCTTCACGCTCGGCTTTCCGCTCGTGACCGGCGGCACCGTGCGCTACTGGATCTATTCGGCCAAGGGCGTGCGCGCCTCGGAGGTCGCGAGCCTGACCGTGATCGCCGGCCTCACCTTCTGGCTCGGCCTCGGCGCCATCCTGTGCGCCTGCCTGCTTTATGCCTCGGAGTCGGTCGCCATGCTGGCGCGCACGGCGCCCTGGGTCGTCCAGGTCGTCGGCGCCGTCGCGGCGCTCGCCATTCTCGGCTATCTCGTCTGGGTCTCGACCGGCGAGCGCACCTTCCGGGTCCGCGGCTGGAACCTGCCGCTGCCCGGCCTCGGCATCACGCTGGGCCAGATGTTCCTCGGCGCCTGCGAGGTCGCGGCCGCGGCCGCGGTGCTCTTCGTGCTGCTGCCGGGCGGGCACAATATCGAGTACCCGACCTTCCTCGCCGTCTATGTCTTCGCCTGCCTGATCGGCATCGCCAGCCATACGCCGGGCGGGCTCGGCGTCTTCGAGGCGACGATGCTGGTCGCGCTGAACCGCCTGCCCTACGAGCACGTGCTCGGCGCGCTGCTGCTCTTCCGCATCATCTATTACCTGCTGCCCTTCATCCTGGCGCTCGTCCTGCTGGCGCTGAACGAGATGATCCGCCGGATCAAGCGGCACGACGTCTAGGGCCGATCGGCCGCTCAGAACATCGCGGGGTTCTGCGCCTTGGCCCGGTTGATGAACCAGGCGTCGATCGCGACGGCCTCGGCCTTGTCGTTGCGGAAGACGTCGCCGAATTCGTAGGGCACGAAGCCGAGCGGCGACAGGAAGTTCACCAGCTCGTGGAGCAGGGGCGTGTTGCTGCCATAGCTCCGTTGCAGCCAGGTCTCGAGCATCAGGAACTTGACGTTCGGGAGCGTCTGCCTTGCGCCTTTCAGCGCGGCAAGCTCGCCGCCCTGGATGTCGATCTTGAGCAGGTCCGGCGCCGCGCACATGCGCGAGGCTACGATTGAGTCGATCGAGCGGAGCGGGACCTTTGCGCGCTTGATATGGCCGGCCGCCGCCACGGCCAGTGTCGTGCTGGCCACGGGATCGTCATAGATGTTGATGGTGATCGAGCCGTCCTTTTCGCCGATGGCGATCGGATGAAGATGGGCGTCCTGGTGGATGCCCTTCAGATAGCCCAGGATCTCGCGATAGGCGGGGTTGATCTCGGCAAGCGGCTCGAAGACCTCGAAGCGCGACTCGGGCAGCACTTTCGACATGATGTTGACCCAGGCCCCGTTTGAGCCGCCGACATCGTAGATGACGGGGAAGGTGTAGCCCAAGGCCCGGATGGCGCGCCCGACCTGAGCGTCCATGTCGCCATAACTCATGCGGTTGATCCCTCTCTCGCCTCGGTGGGCGCTCTGGCCTCTGAAAGCAGACCGCCGCTTCCGGCAGAGCGGCGGCCGCCGGTTTTGGCCTCAGGCGAAGAACAGCGCGGCCTGGACTTCCGCGACGGTGAGCGCGGCATAGCCATGGACCTGGAACGAGTAATAGCTCGAGCCCTGGGCAATATAGCCGATCACGTCGGTTCCGTACTGGGTGAGGTAGACCGAGCCGCTATAGGCACTCGGCAGGATGATGTAGTCCTGCACGCCGCCCGCCTTGAAATCGGCGATGTAGTCGGCGTCGCCGGCGCGAATGTCGGAGCTCAGGTTGAAGTAATCCAGGCCGCCGACATTGTAGTCGCCGTAGAAGGTGTCGTTGCCGATATAGCCGGCGAGCGAATCCGAGCCGTTGCCGCCGAGGACGGTGTCGTTGCCGGCGCCTGAGAAGATCACGTCGTTGTCGGCCCCGCCGTCGATATAGTCGTTGCCGTTGCCGGTCGCGATCGTGTC